>WLWG01001710.1_pt1 | contig 18813 bp, 52 predicted proteins | sample 6712871 | NCBI WGS metagenome assembly WLWG01 (sample SAMN12718693, study PRJNA515312) | sponge metagenome | isolation source: marine sponge | host: Mycale hentscheli | place: New Zealand: South Island, Marlborough, Capsize Point | collected 2003-05-01
AAAGCACAAGATAACTTTATCTTACCTAAAGAGAAACCAAAAGTAGAAGTAGTACAAAAAGAAAAGACTAAAGATTATAGTAAGTTACCAGCACTAGCAGAAGATAAAAAGAAATTCTTAATGGATAGTGCATCAGTAATTTATCAGAACAATAAAGGTAGAGATGTACCTGATGATATATTATTAGCAATAACTTTAGAAGAAACTGGTTATGGTACAAGTAGATTCTATAGAGAAGGTAATAATTATTTTAATATGGTTGCTGAAAAAGGTGATGATAGAATTAAAGCAATGGGTGATAACACACAAGTTGCAAAATTTAAAGAACCTTCAGAAAGCTTAGATAAATTTTATAGCTGGGTTGATAATAAACCACACTATAAAAATGTAAGAGCAACAATAGAAAAGTATAAAGCAGGGGAAGCTACTAAGTCAGATATTATTGATGAGATAGCTAAGACAGGTTGGGCAGAAAATCCTAATTGGTCTAAGAATGTTAAAGCAATATTAAAAGCTAGAGTAAATGGTAAGCACTCAGAAGAATTAAACAACTTAAAGACTTCATTATTTGAGGAGAAAAAATAATATGTTACCTTATAAATTATTATTTAATATAGGTTCTAAAGCTGTCGGTACTTATATGGAAAGAAGAAAAGAAAAGAGTAATAGAAAACACGCTATTGCTTTACAAGAGATGGCAACAGGAAATGAAAGAGCAAAAAGAAATGGCTCTTTATTTTTAGACTTAGTGCTAGGTAGTTTTATACTTGCACCATTAGGAATCTTAGGTTATGCTACGTTTTGGGGAGACCAAGATATGTTAACTAAAGTAGATTTTTATTTTGAACAATTAAAAAGAATACCTGAAACTTATCTTTGGTTAATCTTTATAGTTGTTGGTGGTAATTATGGAATCTCAGTTACTAATTTATTAACAGGAAAGAAATTTAAATAACAATGGACTCAGACTATGCTCAAATTTATCAAAAAACTTTGGAACAAATATGTCGAATGGTTGTTCAAGGACTTTTATGAAGATAAGTGATAAAACAGAAGTAGCTATGCCAGTTAAAAATATGATTGGTATTGTTGTTGCTGTAGCTATGGGCGTGTTTGCATACACAGAAGTGACAGCTAGGCTGACCTCTTTAGAGACATCAAGAGAATTATTCCAAGCAGACTTACTTAAAAAAAGTCATCAGAAACCAGTTGACCAAGAACAGTTTATGTTAATTGAAAGTTTGTTTGAAGATGTAGAAAAATTAATTAAAAACCAAGAACAGAATATGACTAACAAAGTTAATATAGAATTTTTAAAACAACAGTTAGAAAAAACACTAGCTGATGTAGAGAAACTTAAAGACAAAGTTAGGAAGAATGGTAATGGACACTAAAAAAAATAGAAAATATGATGGAAGGTCAAGACCTGCGAATGAAGCCTATAAGAATGGGTGGAATGAAATATTTCTAAACAAAGTTTTAAAAGAAGAAGTTAATATTGGAGATACTGGAACACAAAAATATAGAATAAAGAACGGACCAAACAAAGGAAAAGTATTATGATTGAATCTATTGTTGCATTATTAATGTTTATTGGACCTGATATTAAGGAACATAGAATACAAGAGTCTATGTCTGTATGTCTTAAACATAAGCGTGAAGCTACAAGACAAGTTAAAGATAATATAGATTATAAATGTATTAAATCTAAAGCAGAACTTGAAACAAATATTGATGGGTCTAAATCTATTAAATCTTTAATATTAGAATAATGGGAAAATTTGAATTGGTATTATTAATGTGTTCGATAGTCGCACAAGATTGTGCTGAACCTAAACCTCAACCACATTTATATCAAAGTCATTTTGATTGTGCTGCTGCAGGTTATATTCGGTCATTAAAAGAATTACATACCCTTGAAGAAACTAATGTTAATAATTTAAAAATTGTTGTATCGTTTACTTGTACTGAAATAACAGAATCCTAGGCTAAATATCTTGCAATCTTTTCTAAAAGAATATGCATATCTTCAAACTTAACTTTAGCTTCTCTCAACATAGCACTCACAATTCCTGAATTTTGTTTCTTAAAATGTAAATGAACTTTATCTTTTGGGTATAGCGAATGTTCTGTAATAAATTGTCCTTGATTATTTATAATCAATTTAAATACAGCTAACTCTGCTTCTTTTCTTTTAACTCTTTTACTAGTCTTTTTTATCTTTCGAGGTATCTGCATTTTGTTTTCTAAGTAAGTCCATTAAAAAATCATCATCACCTTTTTCAGATTGTAATTTTGTCATGGGTTTTTCATTATTAGTATAGACTTCTATCGTTTGAATACGAGTAGGGTTAGTCATAAATATAGGAAACTTAGGATTAGTTTTTGATTTGACCATAAAGAAGCCATCTTCAGCAACACCAAATGTTTCAATGTTTTTAATATCTAAATCATTTGAACCTACTAAACAAATTCTTAAATTATAAACAGGTGGTGTAGAATTAATTTGATTTCCACCCATATCATAAACTTTATTTACCATTGTTATCCATCACTATCATCAATTAAACTATCAATACTTTCTGTATGTATTTCATTTAGTTTCTCATTGTTTCTTTGAATCTTCTTTTTTAAATGGTCTTTCAAATCATCTATCTTTACATATAACATTTTATCTATTGTAGGATTTATTCCATACATAGGTAAATCATTTAATGAAGATATAATTCTTCTAAAACCTCTTGCTCTTTTTTCTAATTGTGTTATTTGTGATTCATTAATCATAGTCTCTCTCCAATATCATTTCAAGATAATGAATAGCCTTTTCAATATCTTTTCTTTTTCCTTTTGCAGGATGCCTACAAATATATTTAATTGCATTACCTTCTGCAAATTGTAATTTATTTTCATTAATAAATTCTGCAGGTTGTATTGCAAAAGACTTATAATGGCTACCATCAACTTGTTTATCAAGTGAATCATAAGCTACAGTTTTAAACATATTTTTATTTGTCATTTTTAATAGGTCCTTCTTCAATCATCTTATGTCTTCTTAAATCTTTTTCTGTTGGTTGAAGTGTATCATTCAATTGGTCATATGTCAACAAAGGATTTCTTTTTAATTTTTGTACTATCCATTTGTATGACCAAGGTTGTAGTTTTAATGTAGTACCTTGCCAGTAATGCGTCTGAGGAGGCATCAATGTAAATATATTTTTTACATTTACCTTAGCTTGTTCTTCTTTATTCAACAATCCTTTTAACCATATAACAAGAAACTGTTCTGCTTTTCTTCTTATCTTACTCATTTTTTTTGTATTCATTTAGTTTCCTTTTTTTGATGAAATACTTCATACCAAGAATTACATTCGTCACATTGATACATACTAACTATCTTATGTTCTGATTCAGGGTAAGTGTCTTCGGTATCATAATCATTATTCCATCTTACTTTTGCTTCACAATAAAAACATTTCATTTTGGTTCATATAACATATACGTAAGTGTCAACTCTTGATTCTCAAAAATATCTTCTGTTGTTTGTAAGTACCATTTATTTCCTTTTAATACTCTTACACAATTAGATTTTTCAGAATGATTAATGAAACTACCAAGAGCTAATCTATATAAAGTACCTTCAACTTCTATATGTGATATACCTAACTCAGTATCTTTTTTAATTTCTCTTGTAGCAAACAAACCTAAACCATGAATCCAACTAGGTCTTATAGTACAATAAATAGGTAGTGGTTCAAAAGATTTTTCAGGCATATTTTTTATTATAGTTTTTTAATTCGTTTTTAAATTTAGATGTTATCTCATCTACATTAGGTTGTTTATTTACTTCTGCTAAATATACATTTTTATTAGCATACTTAAATATTCTTAAACCTTTACCATTATTACTATCTTTATAACACTCAAACTTATGATTACAGAATTGACAACCAATTGCTAATTCTTTATTACCTGCTTTAGTGTTACTTAATGGATAACATTTTTCTTCAGGTGGTTCTTTCTTTTCTAATGTATCTCTTAAAGTTTTAATCAAATGACTAGCATTAGGTTTAGCTAAATCATCAGGTTGATACAAACATATATCACCTGACACTTTATCTATAACAAGGAAAGCACCTTTCTTTGTACCTTCTGCTTGTTCATATCCTGCTATCTGTGCATGATAACCAAATGGGTCATCACCTAATAACTCACCTGATTTAAATTTCTTAAAACTAAATGATGATGCTGATTTAACATCACATATCTCTCCATCTATTTTACTATCTATATGTCCAGTAATACCATCTATCTCAACTTTCTTTTGTTGGTCTTCAATTTTATGTCCTGCTAATTCAGCTAAGAATAAAACTAAATGCTCTAGTATATGTCCATATAAAAATTTTAAATTAAGACTATCATCTCCAGCCATGTATTTTTTAGGACTAAACCTATCATACCATAACTGTCTAGGTGGTTTACCTAGTACTGACATTCTTAACATTCCTTGTTTTTTTCTATCAGGGTTATTCCAAGCTAACAACGCTTCTTTAATGTTGTCAAGAAACTTATTCATTTGACTATCTGAAATTTTAGCTGACTTCCCTTTAGAGATATTTGCTATTAGCTGTTTAATATCAGTAGCTAAAGTAGAAATATCTTTAGTGTGTTTCTGACCAGTTGTTTCCAATTTTATATTCTCCATTTAATGGACACCGAACATTTAATAAATCTCCTGCATCCCTGATTGATTGTACTGCAAGTCTTCCAAATTCGTCTGCTCTATCTGATTGAACTTCATATTGAAATTCATCATGAACATTCACAACTGGGAAGGCTCTGATTCGTTTAGTTATAACATATTCTTCTAGCAATGTCAACGCTTTTTTCATAACACAAGCACCTGCACCCTGCAATAAAGTATTTAAAGCTGCGTGAGGATGTCTTATAATTATTTTTCTTTGGTCAATTCCTCTGACCCATCTACGTTGAGCCACTCTTTCCACTTTTTCTCGTAAGCGTCTAAGACTTGGTGTTGCTCTAAGAAATTTTTCTTTAATTCTTTCTCCATCTCTTTCCGAGCCTCCAATGATAGAGCCGATTTTTCTATTCCCTGCCCCATATATGAAAGCATAGATGAAAGTTTTAGCCTCATCTCTTGATTCCAAACCAGCAGCAATTTGATTTGATGTGTGTATATCTCCATTAATGACTTCATTTATATAATCCTTATCGTTCATGTAGTGAGCCAACATCCTTAACTCTAAGCCTGATGCATCTACTCCTACTAATTTATAGCCCTTATCTATTGTCCATAACCCCCTACATTCTTTTCCATAAGGAGAGTACACAGCAGGTACTTGAGCCATATTGGGCGATTGATGACTCATCCTACCTGTAATTGTACCATTGGTAATTACTTTGCCATGTACTCTTCCGTCTTCTCTAACTGCTTCAATCCAGGAGGAAACTTGGGCGATTCTTTTTTGAAGCATTAGAAACCTGTTAATTAATTTAGCCTCAGGAATATTTTTTATTTCAGATAAAACTTTTTCATCTACAATAATATGTCCTTTGTCTGTTTTCTTTTTAGGTTTCCAACCAAGCATAACTAATCTTTCTGCTATCTGTTGTCTTGAACCTAAATTAAATTCTTTATATTTTACTTTAGTAAAAGGTACACCTTTAACGTAACCTCTTGCTTTATTATTTGCTTTGGGAATAAACTCTTCTTCTATCTTTAATGGTGGGAAAGTTTTTCTAACTTGTGTTGTTAAGTCATTCATATCTTCTTGGAACTTAGCTTGTAGTCCATAAGCATTTACTATATCTAACTTAAATCCTTTATCGTGTTGAGCCTGTATTATTTTAGCAACATCATGTTCTAATTGTACTGACTCTCCAAAATCTACAACTTTTCTTATTAAGAATTTATAAAGTCTTTCAGTTAATTCAACATCATTTCTACAATACTTTAACATATCATCTGATAGATAATCAAACTGTTCAAACTCTATCTTAGCTTGACCTAGTTTAGTACCCCAATTTTTAAGAGAGTGTCCACCATCTATTACTGGGTTTAACAATCTTGATAAAACTAATGTATCTGTAATCTTACAATTAGTAAATAAATCTTTACCAAATAATTTATTAACTACTGGTACATCAAAGCCTATTATATTATGTCCAATAAATTCTTTAGTCTGTTTAGCAAAGTCTTCAAACCTATGTAAGTTTTTACCATCTGTAAATTGATAATAAGTCTTATCATGTTTACAGATGATACACCAAATTTTATCTGCATTGATTGTAGTCTCTATATCAAAAACTACTTTATCAAATTTCATCTACTTCAACCTCTTTCAGCCTACCTGTATCAGCATCATAACGTAAGTCACAACATGGACCAGTTAATCCTGCAAATCTATTCTTCAATACTCTTACTCTTGTTGTATTTCTAATATCAGGGTCATCATTCTGAGCATCTCTCTCTAAACCAATTACCATATCAGATAATTGTCCTATACTTGCTGAGCCTCTTAATTGTGATAGAGATGTCGCAGCACCCTCTTCGTGTCCTTTTCCCTCAGGTCTTCTTAGGTGTGATACAACTATCATAGCAACGCCTGTCTCTTGTACAAGTGTTCTAAGTCTAGTCATAATTTCATCTAATGCTCTTCGTTCATCTCCATGACTTTGGTCTGATACTATAATACTAACGTGGTCAATTATAATATACTTACAATCTAATCCCTTAGCTAAGTATCTAACTCTTGATACAATATTATCAATAGAGTTTGAGCCAAAATGGTCAAACATAAATACTCTGCCTGTACCTACTGTTGCATCAAAGTAAGTCTTCATCTCTTCTTTACTTACATGAACATCAGGTAAATGTAATCTTTGATTTGCTTCAATACTCATCAAACCCTTAGAAGTTATTACTGGTGTTTCTTCTAACATTAACAAACCAATATTATCTTCTGTTGATTTAATCATATGATGTACTACTTCTCTCATCACTTGAGTTTTACCTAAGCCACTACCTGCTGTAAATGTAATTAACTCTGATGGTCTAATACCATAAGTAATTTTATTCATACCCTCAAAAGGATATTGAACAAATGATTTTAAAGTTGGTTTAGTTATATCATCAAATAATATATTAGCATTTATAATACCATCAGGAGCATATAATTTTGCATCCCAAAATGCTTTAGTATATATTTGTATTTTGTTTTTCTGTAAACAATCTGATGCATCTTTATATCCCTCAGGTAAATGAATTATCTTACACTTTCCAGGAGAAAATAATTCGGCTACTTTTAAAGCACCCTCACGACCTTGGTCATCATTGTCAAAATTTATTATGACATTATCAAATTGTTCTAACCAATCTAAACTTCCTTTAATATCTTTTACTGCTGAAGTAATACCATTTTTAATACTAACTACTGGAGTTTCATATCTATCTGTCTTAAACATTTGATAAGCTGATAAACAATCCAACTCTCCCTCAGTTATAATTACATATTTATTTTTAGAGAATAGATGTTCACCAAACAAACCTGATACTTTAGTATTACCTTGTAAACTAAATTCTTTTAACTTTGTATATCTAGTTTTTGTTGCAATCTTTGCACCCTGTTTATCGTGATAAGGATAATAATGATTTGTTATATTACCAATACTATCCATCTTAACTGTAACACCATACCTTTTACAAGTATGTTCTTTTATATTTCTATCTATGATTTCTGCATAGTTAGATTGTTTGAGATAATCTTTTACCTCATATTCATTTTTTGATTTTGTTGTTTCTATTTCTTGTGTTTCCATATTGTATTCCTTTATATATTCTTGACATGAAAAACAATATGCTGACCCATCCTTGTTCATTGAAACTGCATCACTACTAGAACATAGTGGACAAGGCAGGTGATATTTTATAAACCCATTATTATTTGTTTCCATTGTCGCCCTCATTATTTGTTATTGCATAAAAAAAGGAGAGGCAATCACACTACTAATCGCCTCCCCCTCGGAGTTAGAAAATGAACTATCTAAATTATTCATTCTCGATTGATGATACTAAAAATCTTCCTTGATGTCAACACCATTCTCAGATTTTTCTACATTAAAATCTTCTCTAGGTTGATATTCAATAAGGTCAACAACCTGTACTGCTTGTAAGTCTAAGCCTGTACCTGTCTTCCCTTTATAATTCCAATCATATGATTTATACATAACCTTTACTTTACTACCATTACCTACTATCTTATCTAATGGTTTCTTCTCTGCATCAACTAATGTTGGTTGAGAGTTTCTATCTCCATTTGCTTTAGAGACTTTACGTTTAAAAGTTACAAGGTTCTTAACTGACTTGTCTTCTATAACAGACTCTTTCAGATTAACACCTTTACTCTTAAACTCTTCTGCATCCTTATCAGATAAGGCTACATCTACTCTCCACATTGGTTCAAATTTTTCATTGGGTCTCGTGATTGAAGCCCAGTATGCTGTTCCTTCTACTATTGCCATTTTATATTTTACCTCTATTTATATTTTTATTTATTTTATGATGAAATATTAACACGATTATTCTTCCTTGTCAACAATTATTTCTTCTTCTTTTTTCAAGACTTCTTCAATCTTCTTGTTGATTGTATTTTTTATATCATCTTTTTTCTTAGCTTTTTTTTCTACCTCAGCTACTCTTTTGCCTAAGTTTTCTACATCCGAGTTAGCTTGTTCTAACTGAATTAAAAGTTTCTTAATTCTTGCATCTTTATCTTCTGACAATTTAATTAAGTCTTGCTTCTCATCAGTTAAATCTTTTAATTGTTCCTTATATGCTGATATTAATTCTCTGTTACTCATAATTTTTATAAACTATAGCACCTCTCATTAAAGATTTCTTTAATTGGAATGACTACACATTTACTAGCCCTATAATCTCCTATGTTTTTAGTATGTGTCTTCTTATATTTTTTAACAATCTTTTTTAAAGTTGTTACTCTAAACACTAACATACAATATTCTTTCTTCTGTTGTTCAAGAATATGAAACCACCACTTAGCATCTGTCTTATCAATGCCACTAGGTTTACCTCTATACTCATATTCAATTGCTATATTACCTGTTTTTCTCCACCAACTTCGTTCAGTTTTGATTTCTACTTTATCATTACTTAACAATTCGGCAACCCTTTTCTCTCTGACTTGACCATACTTTAAATCAATATCAAATTTAGAAGTGTTATTTAATTTCATCTTACCTTTCATTTTCGAATGTACACATATATTCTAATAAAAATTTATTCAAGTTTTTAAATTTAAATAACTTTTTGACATTTGCATCTTGTATTTTTTTAAATATTCTACAAACAAAATGAGGTGACATATTAGCATTAGAACAAACATCAACAAAATAAGCATCTTTAGTATCAAACCAAGCATCTGCATCCTCTACTATTCTTCTTCTGCTTATTCCCCATGCATGAATATCTATATCAATAGCATCCATCATTGCTCTAACAATAACACTACGCCATAACAAAATTTCAGGTGTTATGTAATAGCCTTGTCCTTTACCCTCCATTTGAGAGTTTATTGTATTACTGTTCTGTATCATTTAATATCTGAGAATTTTATAGAAGTTTGTTTTACTTTGTTTATCTTCTTTTCATATTCTTTTTCTGTTATTTCTTCAATTGTATTTCTACTTTCCTTAACATCTTTAGATGATATTGTAGCATTATTTGTAAACTTTAATTTATGTTTAAGTTTCTCTTCATGCTCTACATTAGGATGATAGTCGTCTATACACATATTTATATTAACATATGTTTTCTTTAAATAAAACTTACTCATTCTCATATTCCTTTATTATTTGTATTGCCCTCGCATGAGCAGGGTGACGTTTAATATAACCTTTCCACTCCATATAAAATAAAAGTTTAAAAATCCCACTCTTTGATTTAAGATTCATATGATTTCTCATATCATCAAACGTAGGCATAAAATTATTTTTTTTAGCATAGACTTTTAAAAATTTAAAAAGTTTATATTGTTTAGGTGTTAACATTGTATCAATCATTATCCTTACTAACCCACCCCCCGTCATCTACTCGTTTATCTTCTATTTGTTTTTCAAGTTCTTTTATTCTTACTTGTAATTCACCATTTTGTTTTTGATGTACCTTACTAATTGCTTGAAGATTTTCTATCTTTAATTGCTGTTCACTAATTATTCTTTCCAAGTCATTAGAGCCTTTAGTTTTCTTAGCCTCTTGTACTGTATCAAGAATAGATTTTAAATATGTATCAACCATTAGTACTAAAACTTTCCTCAGTTCTTACTACATCTTTTTCACCTAAACTATATGCAACAGATTGCTCGAATAAATAATAATTATTCTTATCATACTCTTCTGTCTTCATCATAAGTCTAGCATAATCATCTGCATCTGCTCTTGTTGCAAATCCTTTTTGTGCATAGAAAGTAGTTTGCCCATCTAGCTTTGACATAACTATGTATCTATTTGCATTTACATTTTTTTCTTTTTTTCCAAACATTTATATCCTCCTATTTATCTTCTTTAATTTTAACAATTAATTCAATTGTTGTACTTGAATGTTGTGAGATAGTATCTTCAAACTCATCTATTAAAGGTAACAATCGTTTTAAATTATTACTTTCATTTATATCAAGTGTATTTTCTAATTGTAAATTACTACCTCTCTTACCATTTTTCCAAGGGTAAGTGTAATGTTCAATCTTAGTTTTACTTACGTACATTTATATCCTCCTAGTTTCTTGTATCAATAGTTCATTCTCAAACTTTGATTTTTTATTTTTTCTTTTTATATTTTTCCTAAATAGTTTAAGGAAATAATTATATGTAAATATAGTATAGTTTATTTTCTTACCATTTTTTTTCATAAGTTACTTCCTTAATTCTTTTATTGTATTGATGCTTTAATATCTCTTTAGCAATTGAAAGTGTAGGGTTCGGTGACATTTGTTTTGAACATCCTGACAACACAAACATTCCAAGTACTATTAAAAATATTAATCGCATTGTTCTTTAGTTGGTTTTAATCCTGTGTTCTTATCATATAACCATACATATGAATAAGCCACATCACCATCTTTATCTAAACATTTTTTACCTAAACTCAATCTAGGGTTTTGAATACTTGAACACCCAATTAAAGTTATTGATATTAAAATTATTAATATTGTTCTCATTTATTCTCCTTGTTAAAGATTATCTTATCATAATTAATAAGAAAAGTCAAGTATTAATTTACTGTTTTTTCTTTACACATACCACTCTCAATTAAACCTTTTGCTGTTCTTCCAAACCATCCTTGCAAGTGCCAACAAACTCCAGTATCTATTAAGTATTGCCACGCTCTTAGTTCTTCTTCTGCTGTTTTTGCAGGTATATATCCCTCACAAATTCCTACTGCTGTGTGAGTATCGTATATCATTTCTCTTTGTAGTTTCATTTTTTTATACATCCTATAATATTCTACCTCTTGTTTATCTAAAAAACTTGTTCTATTATAAATAGGTTTCTTTAGTTTAATTCTTCTAACCATTAGTCCTCCATTATATCTTTTATCTTAGCAAGTTTTTCTTGTTGTTCATTCAAATCATCCCATACTCTTCTCTCACTTTTTTTATTACTGCGAATATAATGGTATAAATCCATATCACCCACACTAATAAACTCACTTTTACTTTCAGAGTATTGTTCTTTATCTAAATGTTTTACTATATCCTCAGGTACTTTGCTCTCACCTATTAACTCAATTAGCTTTATTACTTTTCTCAACTTCATTCTTTATTACCTCCGTTAAATCTTTTCTAATATAACTATCTTGCCAACTCTCATATCTATCACATTCACCTATTAACCAATCATCAAAGTCTATCTCTAACGCTTTTTCATAAGCGTCTTCTTTATTCTTAGCCTCAACTTCTTCGTGATACATAACTATTTCTTGTCTCCATACTCTATATTTCTTCATCAGTAGTATCATCCCCTCCATATTCTGTTTGAATATCATCTCCTATTTCTGTACCAGTAAACTTAACAACAGCCCCATCCTCTTCGTATGTTGCGTCATCTACTAAGTCAACTGCACAAGCCAAGTCTGTTATCTCTCCTCTACTTAACTGCTTATCACTTTCAATTTCAAAATTTCTACAATCTTGTGAGTACTCCTCATAAGTATAGAAGTATTTTTTCTTAGGCATTGGAACATCTGCGTTCCTATACTCTTCTTCTTTAGTCATTGGTTTCATATGCTCATCATCATCAGGGTTAACATCATCAGGATGTAACTCTTCTGCGTACACATCTAAGTTCCCAAACTCAAACGTATCTACTACCTTATCTTTTGCTTCTTGCTCATCTTCTGCATCAACTATACTTGTCTGCGTTAGTATTACTTTATATCTAATCATCAAATACTCCTGTGTTATTTTTATATTCTTCTATAAATTTTACTATATTTTGTGTTGTCTCTTTTGGTATAACATCTTCTTCTATTATCTCTGTGTGCCAAGTACCATCTTCATACTCCCAAACTACTGTGATACCAAAATTTTTAGCTTTCTTATTTTTTCTTTTCTGCATCTATCCTCCTATATTAATATTGCTTTATTATTTTAGCGTTATATAATTCAGCATTTTCCTTAGCTTCTTTCTCTGCTTTCTTCTTTGAAACATTAAAGGCTCTTCCAAAACTAACACCCTCGTTACCTTCCCAACTAATTAAACTGACATTATATGTTTTACCACTCCAATGTTTTTCAATTTTTACTTCGTACACATATCCTCCTATATTTTAGTTCCAAATACTGAGTACTCTTCCTCAGGTTCATCATCCATATAAGTAAACTTAATCCCTACTGGTGGTTTAGGTTTCCTCTCAGGAAAATGTTTATCAAACTCTTCAAACCATTCATCAAAGTTATATGTAATAGTGTCATTCCATTCTTGTTTGTAACCCGTTTCATCTAATCCCCATCTTACATTTATAGTACATTGTTGAGTATCAAAATCAATTACTTCACTATCACTCCAACCATCTTTATATAAGCTATCGTGTCTAAAACATTCTGCCATATATTGCCCCCACTCTTCTAAACTTTCATCACTCCATACTCTTTTTAATTTCTTAACATCATAATAAAAACTAGCCATTATTTATTCTCCTCTTTTATATCATATAAATACTCAGGTTCAACATCATCTAAGGGTTCAGCTATCCAAGAGTGGTCTCCATCATATTCATAAAACTTTTGTTCTCCCTTTTCATTTTCTTTAAACAAAACAACTCTCCATATTTTTGTAGGTAACTTATCCCAATTTGTTTTACTCATTATCTATCTCCTCTTGCTTTATGGTTCGCCTCTTCTTGTTCTTCCTCTGATATATCTTCGTCATCTTCATCAGGTTCAGGTGGTTCATACCATTTACTTGATAAGTGTTCATTGTTATCATAAACATCTGCCTCAATATCCCCTGCTATCTCAGGTATATTAAATTTATGTGTATCAAATCCTGCTTTTTTACATCTGCTTATAAACTCATTTGATACTACACTTCCACTTGCCATATAAACACCATCACCCATCTCACCACTTGCATATTCTTTATAACAATCATCAGCTATATCAAATATTTTTTGAGGTGTATTTTTATACTGTTCTGTTTCCATTATATCTTCCTCTTTTTATTACTGGTTAATACATATAGATAACCTTTTTCATTAACTATTATTTCTTTTTTTAAATACTTAATCATATCTACTGCATCATCATAATCCCAAGCCAGTATTCTTATATCTTGTGTATCTGTCTTGAATAGATACTCTGATTTTATTTCTTTACTCATCCTCCTCCTTTATATAGTATCTTGTTTTAATTAAATGTTCCAACACATTATGTGCCTCCCAATTATAAATGCCATCACCTTGTACATTTCCTGCCGTTGATTTTGGTTGAGGTTTTAAATATCCATAATCATCTTGTAATGTATGTATAATTTCAGATACTAAACTATTAACCTCATCTCCATCTAATATTTCGCCTACTTCTTGTAGCTTTATTTGTGTTAAGTCACTCATTTATCCTCCTTATTTTGATTGATACTCTTCTTCTACATCCTCAAACACTTGCTTAACAACATCATCATTAACTAAGTAAGGGTTTGAATTATCATTAAAGAAATATTTGTTTTGTAATATAGCTTTAACTTCTTCTAACTCTACGTCTCCTCCTCTGTTAGAAATAATATCTTCTATTTCTTCTTTAACTTCTTCAATGGCTTGTTTAACTTTTCCCATTCTTGTATCTCCTTATCTTTTATTTTTAGATTGTCTTTTAGTCCTGCAACTTTCCAACTTTTTTCTATCATCAATTGTTTCATAGTTTTCTTTTCCATTATACTATCCCCCAAAATTCAAAGTCATCTTCCAATTGTTCAAGTGCTTTGTCTCTACCCATATCTTCTTCTGCATAGAAATCTTTTATCTGCTCTTCTAATACAGAGAAGTCTAACTTACCTTTAATAATATCAACACATAATTTAATCTCATTATCTGAGAAGTGTTGTTTTATTTCAGTTATTGTTTTCATAGTTCACTCCGTTGTTAGTGTTAGTACTTACCACAAGATTGTGGCAATTGTATGGTATCAACCATAACAATTTTGTCGCAGGTATTTTTATCAACATACCATTTAATGTTCTATAAATGTTCTTATAATGTTTTCTTTTACAACAAACAAGATAGTATATAATTATATATAGATAATTAAGGGTATTAATCATATGTACCATTACAATATTTAACTGATATATATAACTAAACATACCAATACTTCTTCTTATTAATTTTATTATACTCAATAACTTTCCATTGTATTCTTTTAGAAAATTTATTTCTCTTACCATATTCAAGTGCCTCTTGTTCTGTCTGCCAAATTTCATTTGAAAACATTTGAAACTTATCCACAGGTTTGTATATAATAAAGTACATATGTTCTTCTTTTGTTCTATGTTTGTTCTAGTTATGTTCTACTGAATTAACTTTTTTATTTCCGTCACCTATATTCAAACCAATCATACCAGTTCTTTTGTAAATTGAATTATCTATTACATCATAGATAGTTTCAAGTCTAACTTGTACCTCACAAAGTTTTGAGTTATATTCTTTTGATTGTTCATTTACTATCAACTCAATCGCTTTTGCTAACTTTACTTTGATTGCTTTACTACTTCTATCATCAAGCATACTATCCCTCCTAATAAAATTATTTGTAGTTCCATTGGTGCTTCTAAAAATATTTCAATCATTTATTTTTTTCTCCAGTTTTGATATATGTTTTTCTCTCTTTTCTAAATTCATAATAGTATATTCAATTTGTCTTTGCAAATCTTCCATTATAATATTTTTATTTGTAATATTAAATTCTTTTTTATAATAATTTAATATTTGTTTAGCTGTTGTATCAAACATATTTATATCTCCTCCCCTTGTTTGTTAAAAGATTTATTTAAATTAGGAACAAACAAAGTTCCAGTATCATTTAAATAACTCAACATATTTTTAAACCATTGATTGTTTATTGTATGTTGTTCTTCATTTAAACCCTCATAATATTTCTCACTCCAGTTCATACTACCTCCCTATTTTTTTCTTCCTACCCATTGGAAGTTTTTGTTCTTTATAACAAGTCCTATCCTCTTTTTTCCATTGGATATGAACATCATTAATATTAGGATATTTTATTTGAAAACTTTTTACTGCTCTCTTATATCCCCTACTCTCTATATCTTCTTTTTTTGATACTGGAATATTATTATTTATTTCTGTATAATAAAATTCAAATATTTTTTTATCACTCATTCAACCTCCTTTATTTCTTCGTGTAATTTTTCAAACTGTTTAGCCCACGCATTAAGCGTAAGTGTATTTGAATAATCACTTACTATATCTTCATCAGTATCATTATAAGGTATGAAGTTAGCCCACCCTATTTGCCTGTCTTCTGTATTAAAGATTAAGATTTCAGTTTCATAATCTTTAATTGCTTTTCTTATAGCCTCATAGTCTTTTGATTTTTCTACTAGGTATCTGTCTTCTTCCTTATCATATACAGATATAGTCCATTGAGGCTTTTCAATTAATATGTATTGTATCATATTAAAATGTCCTTGCTTATACTCTACTGCATTTTTTATTTGCTTTGCGTTCATACAACCTCCGATTGTTTATTGTTAGTGTGTATTTCTTCCATTAAGTTTAAGTCTTAAAGCGTATCTCTCTTCCCTAAACTTCTTCTCTTCTTCATCTTTTATTTTTTGAAGTTCATTATAAACTTCATCTGCTAAAGGTTTCAATACTGATAAACCATTAACAATCTTTTTAGCGTCTGCATTTATTGATTTACTTTTCATTTTATTCTTCCTCCATTTTTATCTTACCATTTTTATACACCATTGCAACATAGTCTTCACTATCTATATCTTCATCTTCCCATAGAGGAAGTTCTAATTGTTTCATAGCCTCTTCCCATATATTTTCTTTTTCTTTTATCATTTTACCTCCGTTGTTATTATTGCTTACCACTAAATTGTGGCAAGATTATGTTACCATAATTTTTATTTTAATGTTCACTTACAAATATAATATACATAAATAATATATATATTAAAAGCATTGGTATTATTTCTAGTATAAACATATTATTTAACCTCGCTTTCGTGTTTTAATTGTCCTAAATATTCAGGTGACGCAACCAAAAATGGTTCTACATATTGAGTTTTTACGCAACCCTCCTCGATTAAATAATTGTAGGCTTTATTTTTTTCTTTTACATCATTTAAATATATTCTAATAATGTTTTTATTATGGATAAATGTGATAATCTTATTCCAAATTGGTTAAATTTTATGAAAGGAATAGTAGATTCTGAGAATATTCCTTTAACTGTTTCAAGAGAAATGTTACAACATAATAGTACTATTAAAACATTAAGTAAAGTAATTGTTAAAAAAAGTATAAATATGCTTGAAAGTTTAAGTAAAGATGAAACAAAATTTAAAAATTTTTATCTAAATTATTCTAAAAATATTAAGATGGGTGACGATATAAGAGTTAAATCAATAGATGGAAAAAATAAAACCATCAATGCTACCAAGATAGCATTTCCATTTCTTACTCTTGACAAGGTTAGTTTAACAGCAAGTGAATTTGAATCAAAAATAGATCTTGGCGATAAACCACCTTTAAGATTAGGAGTTGGTAAAGATGAAGTTAAAAAGACAGGAGACGTTCTTAAGGATTTTATGAATGACTCAAAAAAACAATCTGAATTAGATAAGTCATCACAAGATTTCTTAGATGAAAGCCGTGATGCTGAAACATTTAAAAATTGTGATTAATGGCTATAAAATGCGCACTTAGTACGGACCAATTAGAATTTGTATATGGCTTAAGTAGACAAGCTATACAAGCTAAGTTAGATAAAGGTCAACCTTTTAATGTAGATACTTTTATGAAGTATCTCTATGAAAGAATTGAAAAGGTTGCAGATAGAGACAGAGCTGCTCAGTTCTTAGCTTTTACTCCAGCTATTGTTGAACAAGTTGTATTAAATAACTTTGCACAACAGGTAGATCAAATTGAAGGGTTTGATAAGATATCTACTTTAAAGGTTAAATGGTCAGATCCTAATAGCGCAATATCTAATGTAGTAAATACATTAGAACAAACTAAAAGAGATTTAAGAATTCAACGTATAATCAATCAAGAGAAAGAAGGTGTTATTGAGGATAAGCCTGAGTCTCAAAGTAATTTTGATTACGGCACTACATTTAGATTTAAGTCTGCTGCCATACTAGCAGGAACTTTAGCATCTTATGTACCTGGAGCATCTGAGTTTCAAGCAGAAGTAGCAGCTGAAGAAAGAAGAGCAATAAATAGAACTTTATTCGCTATAGCTAATAAGATATCATTGCAAGATACTGTTACAGAATATCCAAAATATCAAGGTGTTAATATAAGATTAAGGGCTACTAATCTAGGTGATTTTAACATAACCCCATCTTTAAATTCCACAGCGCCATCACTATTATCATAAGGATAAAATTCAGATACTCCAATTTGTACATATTCTCTATTATGTAATACAGCGGGCCGTGCATTAGTTCCATACTTAAATGAGTCTGCATTTTCAGATAAATAATAAAATGAACCATCATTAGGATCTTGATATTTAGTTTTAGGTGAAATGTAAAATATTTCCCAATATTCTATATCTTCAATTAAAATTTTTCGATCTCTATCATAAATTCGTTTTTTTATATGTTGTACTACAAACCCTGGCCGATCGGCTTTAAATCTAATATCTATTGCAAATGTATTTTTTTTACCATATACAATTTCTCCATTACTAGTAAAAAAATTTTTGGGAATTCCAGCTGCTTTTGCAACTTGTTCAGTAAGTTCTACACCAGATCCATTCCATGGTATAACTTCAAGTAATGAATCACCCATTATATATTATTTAGAAAAATTTTATTATTTATTAATAAAATTTTTATAGTATTATTTATTAATAAAAATTTATATGAAAATATTATATGTCACAAAAAGAGTGGGGTAATATAACTTGGTTTTTATTCCATACTTTAGCAGAAAAAGTTAATCCTGAAAGATTTAATGAGATTAAACCAACTATCATATTATTTATACAGGAAACTTGCCGTAATTTACCTTGTCCTATTTGTTC
>WLWG01001717.1_pt1 | contig 18757 bp, 22 predicted proteins | sample 6712871 | NCBI WGS metagenome assembly WLWG01 (sample SAMN12718693, study PRJNA515312) | sponge metagenome | isolation source: marine sponge | host: Mycale hentscheli | place: New Zealand: South Island, Marlborough, Capsize Point | collected 2003-05-01
AAATTTTGGATGACATCGCATCGTCATTCACCGGATCAACACCAGGACCGTTTAACTTAACGGTGAACGGCACAGCTGTGTCTCCAGGTAACGAAGCTAATTGTATAATCTCTATTTCAGGAGTCGTACAAGATCCATCGGCCTTTACAATAACAGGTTCACAAATTTCTTTTAGTTCAAACCCAGCATCTTCTGATACTTTCTTTGGTACAGTATTAGGTGATGTGTTTGATATTGGAACGCCGACGGACTCGACAGTGACCGCAGCAAGTTTAGGTTCAACATTTTTTATGAAAAACAGTCAGACGTTCACAAGTATATCAATGGCAGGTTCTACTAACGGAGCGTTAGTTGGTCCTGTTACAGTTAGTGGTACAGTGACTATACCATCAGGGAGTACATTTGTAATTTTATAATGAGTAAACTAGAAACAAATCAAGTCGATCCATCTACAGGTACTACGCTAACGCTAGGCACAAGTGGAGATACAATAGCAATTCCTTCAGGAGTAACTATTGCTAACTCTGGAACTGCAACTGGTTTTGGTGGAACTAACACTCCAGCTTTTTTTGCTCATTCTGCATCAGCTCAAACTGGTTTGTCGGATAATACCTACACTAAAGTAACTTTAGGAACAGAAGTTTTTGATGTTGGTACTTGTTTTGGAAGTTCAAGATTTACAGTACCTTCTGGAGAAGCTGGAAAATATTTTTTTTATGGTTCGATTAGATGTGAATGTGATGCTAATTCCGAATTAAGCAATAGTTATTCTTCATTTTATTTAAATGGTTCACAATATATAGAAAACAGAATGAGTTTTCAAAGTAATCCAGTAAGATTTGCAACAAACTTAAATCATGTGGTTTTAGATTTATCGGTAGGAGATTATGTAGAATTATATGGAGCAATAGATACTAGTAGTGCAGCAAGACAATTTGGTGCTAGTAGCAAAGGAACATCTTTTGGTGGATACAAAATTATAGAATAGGATAAATAATGGCAGACGGAACTTTAAAAGTAGGAACAATAACAAACAGCGCAGGATCTGGTAACATCACTATTGGATCGGGTGTTACGTTGCAATCTAATGTTCCAGCGTTTGAAGCAGTTATGTCTTCTAGTCAATCTATAAGTGATGATACATTAACAAAAATAACTTTTGATTCAGAACAATTTGATACTGATAGTGCTTATGACACAAGTACATATAGATTTACAGTTCCAGTCGGTAGTGCAGGAAAATATAATGTGTATTTAATTGCTGATCTTAAATCAGGAGCAAATTCAAATTTTGAATATGGAGGACTATATTTATATAAAAATGGTTCACAAATAAGATTAAATTGGATTGATACTAGGTCTAATAATGGTAGAGAGTTTACAACAGTTGTACAAACATCTTTAGATTTATCAGAAGGAGATTATTTGGAGGCTTATGGTTATGTTCAAGTAGCTTCATCAACTCCAACAATAGAAAATGCAAAAGGAAGCACTTCAATTTCAGTTTTCGGTGCATACAGGATAGGAGCATAATGACAGCAATTTTAAAAGTAGACACAATACAAGATACATCAGGTAATAACATTATCAACGAGAGTAGTAATACTATTACCATTGGTAAGAGTGGAGATGCTGTTAATCTTGCATCAGGTGCTACTAATAATTTAGGAATTACAATGGCAGATCAATGGAGAATAACTGCTAATATAACAACAAATGCAGATATAACATCTAATTTAGAAAGAGTTGATAATACTTCATATGGAAAAATTGGAACAGGAATGTCTGAAAGTTCTGGTATATTTACTTTTCCATCTACTGGATTATATAAAATTAACTTTAATGTGCAAGGATTTGCAGCAGCAGATGATAATGTTGTTGGGTATATATATACTACAACAGACAATTCTTCATATAATAATGATGCTCAATGGTACTTTTCTGGCGATGGAAGTACTCAAGGTTCTGCTGCTGCTTTAGCAGAATATCTTTTTAATGTTACTAACACTTCAACTCACAAAGTAAAATTTAGTTTGACAAGTATTGCTACTAATTCTGGTGTATTTGGAAGTACAACTCAAAATGCTACTTGTTTTACTTTTATAAGATTAGGAGATAGTGTTTAATGGATTACTTACAATTAGCTTTAGCAAAATTTAATACAGACAAACCTCAATGGTATGGTTGGAAAAAAGTAGATGATGATGGAAATGTAATTCCTAACGATCAAAGAATGACTTATGAAAATTTAATTCTTAATGACAACACAGCTACTATGCCATCAGAAGCTGATGTTAATGCAAAAATACAAGAATTAAAAGATGCTGAACAAACAGCAATAGATAAAAAAGCCTCTGGTAAACAGAAGCTAAAAGATTTAGGATTGGACGACGCAGAAATTAAAGCGTTGATAGGATAAATTATGGCGATAACTAGAATAGGCGGAGCGAATGCAATAACAGGCACTATACCACAAGGTAATATTGCTAACGCATCTTTAGGAGCAGTAACTGCTTTACCATTTGGTACTGGTAAGGTTTTGCAAATGGTATCTGCAACAACATCATCTTCAACTACTGTAAGTGGAGATGGAAGTTTTACTTCTACATCATTAACTGCCAATATAACACCATCATCTACATCAAATAAAATAATTATTTGGTCACTTGGAGGAGAAGCAGATACAGGTGCTGCTACTCATAGTATGCAACCATCAATTTTTAGAGGTAGCACAAATATTGGAAATGCAACAGCTGGTATGAACACAGTTTATGGTACAGGAACAAGATTGCAAGGAAATCCAACTGTTGGAGTAGTTGATAGTCCAAATAGTACCTCTCAACAAACTTACACTTTAAAAATAAAAGGTGGGGGTGGTACTACAACTTTCAATGCTAATTCTTGTCAAGCAACTATAATTCTAATGGAGGTCACACCATAATGATATTAATTAAAGCAATATTAAAAATAAATCCAAATGCTGAATTTACTAACACAGGAGATGACATTGATTCTATAATATGGTTAAATGATACAACACCTATTTCTAAAGCTGACATAGAATCTAAAATGTCAGAGTTACCTACTGCTGAAGAAGAAGCTGCACAAGCAGAAACAGAAAAATCATCTGGTAAACAAAAACTCAAAGACTTGGGATTAACCGACGCCGAGATAAAAGCATTAACGGGAGCATAGACCATGCTCGGACTAACTACTTTATCCGGTGCTCCAATAGCGACATCGTTCTTTAACCCAAATGTTACAATTAATGTAACAGCAAATCCTTTAACATTAAGTATAGGTAGTGCAACTCCATTAGCAGGAGCAATTGTATCAACAACTGGAAACCCCTTAACACTTGGCTTTGGATCATTAACTATTGCAGCAGCAGCAAATGTTACACCTACAGCCACACCATTTACTTTAGGTGTAGGTACAATTACAGTATCAGCAGCAGCTAATACAAGTGTCACAGGAAACCAATTGACCTTGTCTACAGGAAGTGTTACAATCACTGCAGCTGCGAATGTAAGTCCTACAGGCGTGCCTATGACTCTTACAGTCAATGATCCAGGTATCATTACATGGCAACCTATAGATCCAGGAGCATCACAAACATGGGTTAATGTAGACCCTTACTAGGAGAATTATGGCATCAAGTTTTTCAACAAATTCAAAATTAGAATTAGTCACTACCGGTGAAAAAGCTGGTCTATGGGGCACAATTACTAATACAAACTTACAAATACTAGAACAATTATCTACAGGTTATTTATCACTAGCTGTAGGTGGTGGAGATGTAGCATTAGCATTAGATAATGGAGCTACATCAAATGGTAAAAATATTTATATTAAATTAACAGGAACTTTAACAGGTAACAGAACAGTTACTATTCCAGACACTGCAGAAAGAGTAATAGTGTTTGAAGATGCAACTACAAGAGAAAGTTCTGGTTCAATAAAAACACTTACAATTAAAACAGTATCAGGATCCGGTGTTACAGTACCATCAGGTGCAACAGTATTAGTTTATTCAGATGGGACTAATGTTAATCTTGGTATGAAAACTAAAGGTTATCTAACAGTAAACTCTTCTACTGTAACCGCTTACACAGCATCTGCTGGAGAACAAATTTTTGCAAATACAACAGCTAACCCAATTACAATTACACTTCCTACATCACCTGCTACAGGAGACGAGATTACATTTATTGATGCAAGAGGAACGTTTGCAAACAACAATTTAATATTAAATAGAAATAGTCAGCCTATTAATACAGGCACATCTAATCTAACACTAACCACTAACGGCCAAGCTTTTACATTAGTGTATGTAGATTCGACAAGAGGTTGGGCATATAAAACTAACACGGCATAAGGAGCACGGATCATGGCTCTTATTGATTTCAAAGTCTTACCCGGAATAGACAAACAAGATACAACATCTGGTGCAGAAAACAGATGGATAGATTGTGATAATACTAGGTTTAGATATGGATTACCAGAAAAGGTAGGTGGTTGGTCATCATTAATATCAGATACAATAGTAGGTGTTGCAAGACGTCAGTTTGCATTTGTTGATTTAGATGGAAATAAATATGTTGCTATTGGAACTGACAAATTTTTATTATTATATTTTGAAGGTCAACTGTTTGATATTACACCTATAAAATCTACAATTGCAAGTGTTGTTATGTCTGCTCAAGATGCAACACAAGAAGTATCTTTAACATTTTCATCTAATCATAATTTACAATCAGGTGACATTATTTTATTAGATAGTGTTACAGTGCCAAGTGGTATTGGTTTAACAGACGCTGCGTTTGAAGATAAGCTATTTCAAGTAACTAGAGTTACATCATCTTTAATTGCAATTGTTACTGGAACGCAAACTACAACAGGAGCTGCTGGTGGTGGATCGTGTTCTGTTATTCCTTATGAACCAGTTGGTCCTGCCGCACAATCTTATGGTTATGGTTTTGGTATTGGTCAATATGGTGGTACCGTTCAAAGTCCATTTACAACAACTTTAAATGGTGCTTTGCTTGCAGACACAAATGGTACAGGTGGATCAGGAACTGTTATTAATGTTACATCAAATGCAGGATTACCAACTGCTGGAACTATAGCTGTAGCAAATGAATTAATTACTTATACTGGAAAAGGTACAAATACTATAACAGGTATTACTAGAGGTGCTTTTGGAACTGCAACCGCTGGTACATCAAATGGTCAAGCTCATTCAAATGGTGCAACAGTTACAGATGCTTCAAACTTTACTGGTTTTGGAAGTGCTGTACAAGCTTCTCAAATAATATTAGAACCAGGTTTATGGTCGTTAAGTAATTTTGGTCAAGTATTAGTTGCTACAATTGCAAACGGTAAAACATTTACATGGAATGCAGGAGCTGCATCACCTTTAACAGTTAGAGCATCAACAAGCACATCTGGTTTTTCTACGTCATCTAATCCAACTGCAACAAGAGTTACGTTAGTTTCTCCAACAACACGTCACTTAATTCATTTAGGAACAGAAACAACTATTGGAGATATAACATCACAAGATGATATGTTTATAAGATTTTCAGATCAAGAAGACATAAATAATTATACACCAACAGCAGTCAATACAGCTGGATCACAAAGACTACAAGATGGTACAAAAATTATAGGTTCATTAAAAGCAAAAGAAACAATTTTAGTTTGGACAGATAATGCATTATATACAATGAAGTTTATTGGTGCACCTTTTACTTTTGGTTTTGAACAGGTTGGTACTAACTGTGGACTGATAGGTAAAAATGCAGCTGTTGAAATAGATGGTGTTGCATTTTGGATGTCTAATAATGGTTTCTTTATGTTTGACGGTACTGTTAAATCACTACCATGTTCTGTTGAAGATTATGTTTATGATCAAGCAGATACTACCAAAGGCCAACAGATATGTGCTGGTATTAATAATTTATTTACAGAAGTTGTTTGGTATTATCCATCAACTAGTTCTGATTTTAATGATCAGTACGTTGCATTTAATTACGGAGAAGCTATGAAAGGAGGTGTTTGGTATATTGGAACAGAGTCAAGAACTACCTGGATTGATGCTTCTGTTTATCAAAAACCTTTTGCAACAAAATATATTAGTTCTTCAGATGGTAGTTTCCCTGTTGTAGTAGGTCAGGATAGTTTAGGTCAAACACAATTTTTTGAACATGAAGTAGGAACTGATCAAGTAAATCCTGATGGTAGTACAACCATAGTTAAATCATTTGTAAAATCATATGATTTTGACATACAGTCAAGACAACAAAATGCACAAGGAAAATCTACGGGTCCAAGTATATCTGGTGAAACATTCTTAGCAATGAGAAGATTTGTACCAGATTTTAAAGATTTACAAGGAAATGCTAAAGTAACTTTAGCTGTTAAAAGATACCCTCAACAATCAGATACGACAACAAGTTTAAGTCCCTTTACAATTAACTCAAGTACTGATAAAAAGGATACAAGAGCCAGAGGCAGGTTTGTTAATATCAAAATAGAAAATACAGATGTTAGTGAATCTTGGCGCTTTGGTACATTAAGAATTGATATACAACCTGACGGAAGAAGATAATGGCAAAAACTTTAGCACAATTAGTAAAAGAATATTTAGCACAACCTTTACAAGATACTTTTCAATATTCAGACATTCCAGATGTTACATCTACAACTGAGGAAAAAAAAGAAGAAGAAAAAACTAAAAAACCTATTGTTTACTTACCACCTAGTGGTGATGGTGGTGGTGGCGGTGGTGGTATTAACAGTTTAGATACTTACGGTGGTACTCCAATTCAAGGAGGATTTGACGGAGGATATGGTGCAGATCCTGTATCTGGAGATTTACCAGGTGGTGGAAATATTGGAGATGAATTTGGAGAAAATGGAAATGTATACGCTGGAACAGGTATTAATAATATAGGTACTTCTGGAGATTTACCAGGTGGTGGAAATCTTTATAATGAGTTTCAAGGATATGGACCTATTACTGGAGGAACAAATTTAAATGACTATGATGGACTTGGACCTATTACTGGAGGAATAAATTTAAATGACTATAGCGGTGTAGGAAATATTACCGGAGGAATAAATTTAAATGACTATAGCGGTGTAGGAAATATTACCGGAGGAATGAATTTAAATGACTATAGCGGTGTAGGAAATATTACCGGAGGAATGAATTTAAATGACTATGATGGAATTGGTGATGGTAATGGGACAGGGACAACCGGTGGTGGTTTTAGCGGAGATACAGGAGTAGGACAAGACGCGGGCACATCTGGAGGAACCGGTGGTAGACGAGGTGGAGCTGGAGAAAATGGCGGCGGTGGCGGCGGTGGCGGCGGCGGCGGTGGCGGCGGTGGCGGCGGTGGCGGTACTCATGTGTGCACAGCTTCATACGCTAACAATTTAATTACTGCTTTAGATTTTAAATCACTTAAAAAATATGGAATTAAACTACGTAGAAATGATAAATATTTAATGAAAGCATATGATTGGTTTGGACCAAAATTAGCTGCAGCAGTTAAAAAAGGTAAGTTAGTTAACTTTGCTAAACACAGTACAAGTATGTGGAAGTATGAGCAAACTAAAGAAGATGTTTCATTTAAAATTAAATTTATGAGTAGATTTCATAAAATAATTACAAGACCTATTATAAGAGTCGTAGGTATATTTATAACAATAAAAAATGTATTTGTTAAATGATTTCAAACATATTAGTAAGTAGGTTTTTTACAATTAGAGCTTTGTATGGTTTGAATACATTGGTAAGTTTAGTATATTTATATTTTTATGGAATAAATTTAAGCAATTTTTTTATTGTATTATTTATTTGGTTTTTAATGAATCCATTAGGTGTTGCAATAGTATTACACAGATATTGGTCACATAGAAGCTTTGAATTTCGTAATTCTTTATTAAAATACTTATGTACATTACCTTCATTAATTTCTGGAACAGGTTCTGTTCTTGGTTGGGTAGGTATTCACAGACAACATCACAATCATTTTGATCAAGATAATGATCCACATCTTGCAGAAAAAGGATTTATTTCTTTAGTAACCATGCAAAGTTATGATTATGTTCCAAATGCAAAACAAGTAATTGATTTATTAAGAAATAATTTTATAGCAAAAACACACGCATATTATTTTGCATTTCCTTTAATGTACGCTTGTTTGTGTTATGTTTTGTTTGATTTTAAAGGTTTGGTACTTGGTTTCTGTATGCCAGCAGCTTTAAATTTATTGACTCAAAATACAACTAATTATATAAATCATGTAGGAGAAAATAAATATGGACCAACAAATGTTTGGTGGATGAATTTTATTAACTTTGGTGATGGTTGGCATAAAAATCATCATGATAATCCTAGAAGTTATACAACTTCTAAAAAATGGTATCAAATTGATCCAGCAGGGATTATTATTAAATATTTATTAGCAAGGAAGGGATCAATTTTTTATGGATAGAGAACAAGTTATAATGGAGTTAAAAGAAGAAATTAAACAACGTTTTATAAATTTGTCAGAAGAAGAAAAAAATGTAATGCGTGAAAATAAAAATGGAGCTTATGCTATGATTCTTCGTCAGGTTTTAGGAGAAGAATTATTATCTGGTTTAAATGTACGTAATGGTAACCTTTTTAATAAAGGCGGAATAGCAAATTTATAATGGCTAAAGTAGTAGTTAGGTTACCTGAACCTAAAGAAGAGTACGACTTTTCTAACCAAAAACAAATTAATAGAGCGATTGCTTTAGTAGTAGAACAATTGAATTCTACATTTTTAAACGATCAAAAACAAGAACAAGAAAGGTTTGCTTGGTTTAATGGCTAATATATATACAAATGCAAAAGTAGATTTAACTACTACATCAGAAACAGTTTTATATACAACACCTAGTAACTCTAGAGCAATTGTAAAATCATTTTTAATATCAAATGATGCTGGAAGTGCAGCAACAATAACAGCAACCTTGACTAATGCAGCAGGTGCTGTATTTAGTTTATTTAATACTAAATCAATAGCTTCTAATGCTACCGAACAATTATTAACAGAACCATTGATATTATTAGAAAATGAAATATTGAAAGTTACAGCATCTGATGCTAATGAATTACATGTTGTGGCATCAATATTAGAAATAAATAGGGATTAATATGTCATTTATAGAAACAGAAGCATCATATAGAATAGAAGTAATAAACGGTAAACCTGTTAAAATTATAACACCACAAACAGAAATAACACTAACAAACACCAAAACAGGTCAAGAATATAACTCAGATGCAGAAGCAATGAATGACGTACAAGATTCAAATACAGATACTGTAGCTGATGATATTAAACGAGATGTTAAAATAATAGTAGAAGCATTACCACTAGGTGGTGATTCTAAGTTGTAAAATAAGGCATTATTAGATATAATAAACTATGACAATTTCAAGATCACAAATGCCAAGACAAATGTACGGACTAGGAAGTCTGGTAAAGTCTATTGGTAAAACTGTAAAAAAAGTAATTAAGTCACCTATAGGTAAAGCTGCTATTTTAGGTTTAGGTGGATATGCTTTAGGTGGTGGTTTTGGTGCAGGTTTTAAATTTGGTAATTTACCTGGAGCAAGTTTATTTAGTGGTAAGGGTGCAGGTTTAGCAAGCATGTTTGGTAAAGCTAAAAATTTTATAGGGGCAAATAAAATGCTTGCAGCAGGTAGTTTAGGTTTAGCAGCTTTAGCAGGTGCGCCTGAAGAAGTTCAAATGGAATCACAAAGAGATGTTGGAGCATTAAGACAATATTTATCATCTTACTATAAAAATTTAGGATACTCTGCAGATCAAATAGCACAAAACGTAGCAAGAGATACGTCTGAATATACTTCTGGTCAAGGTGGTTATGCCATGGGTGGTAGAGTTAATTATCAAAGTGGTACACCTAAAAATGTAATATTACCTAAAGCTAAACCACGAGAAAGTAGGGGTAAAAGAATACTAGATCTTTTAGCTAATAATAAACAAGGTGCTATTAATACATTAGGTGCTAAAGGTTTATTTGATTTAGTTGGACAATCTGCTGTACAAGCATATAGAAAAGGTGAAATTAGTAAATCACAATATGATAGTATGATTAAACCTTTTTTTGGTGAACCTAGTGAAAGATTAAGTAAAAGAGTATTTGAAGAAACAAAAGAATTAAGAGCTAATGGTGGTAGAATTAACCGTGCTTATGGGTCTGATGATTTAGTGGAACAGGCTTCAGGGATTGAAGGACTAGATATTAACATCAATCCTAAAGGTGTAAAAGAGTTAGATTTACGAGAAACAGGTGGATTTATTCCTCCAGTTGGTGTAAAAGAAAAGGCAGATGACATTCCTGCAATGTTATCAAACAACGAATTTGTATTTACTGCTGATGCTGTAAGAGCAGCAGGTGGTGGTAGTGTTAATAAAGGTGCTCAAGTTATGTATGACGCTATGAAAAAATTAGAAAACGGAGGAACAGTATAATGGCAGTTTCAGAAACAAGGGTATTACCCGCAGAATTTATAGAAGCAGGTGGTAAAACATTTTTAAGTGATTTATCATCAGCAGTTGGACAATTTAAAGGTGCAGACCTTTCTAAAGTTTATGGTGCACAAAATATTGCTGGGATGGACCCATTACAGCAACAAGCTATTAAAAATTTACAATCAGGTCTTGGTTCATATGAACCATACATTCAAGCTGCAAGTGCAGCTGCAGGTCCTACAGGCTATCAACAGTTTATGTCTCCTTATCAAAGAGATGTTATTGATGCTACATTACAAGAATATGATCAACAAGCAGGAAAAGGCTTAGGTGCCATTGCAGATCAAGCTTTTACGTCTGGTGCTTTCGGTGGTGGAAGACAAGGTGTAGCTGAAGGAGAATATAGAGCTAACTCTGATAGAAACCGAGCAGCATTACAAGCACAATTATTAGGTCAAGGGTTTACTCAAGCTAATGAATTAGCTAATCAAGATTTTGGTAATCAAATGAATTTAGCTCAAAGAGTTCCTGCATTACAAGGTCAAGACATTGCAGCCTTAACAACAATGGGTGGTACAGTTCAAGCTCAAAGACAAAATGAATTGAATGCACAACAACAATTAAATATACAAAAATTAAATCAACCATTAACTGCAGCACAGCAATATGGTTCAGGTGTAACACAATTAATTGCAGGTTATCCTGGTAAAACTACACAAGAAATAACACCTAATCCAAGTGGCCTACAATCTTTAATTAGTGCGGGATCAGGATTAGCAGGAATTTACAGAACGTTAAACCCAGTTCAACAAGGTTAATATGAGCAAAGTATTTAGAAGACCCATGTTTAGAGGCGGATCTACCAATATGAATGGTATTATGTCTGGTATTGAAGATAGAAAAAATTATGCTAATGGACCAGAAAATCCTGCTGCAACTCCTGTTTCTGCTGGAGATAGATACAAAGAAATATATGATAAATATGCACAACCAACTATTGATCCACTTGGTAAATATTTAATTCAAAGTTCACTACAAGGTTTTTCTGAAAACAGAGGTGGAAGTACTTTAGGTAATTTAGGTTTAGCATTTGGTGGAGAAAAATTAAATACATTATTTTCTGATATAGAAGGTCAAAGAACAGGCAAAAGAGACATGGAGCTTGCTAAATTAGGCTATGATATTGATGAAGAAGAAAGACAAAAAGCTATTGCAAGAGAAGATGCATTAAGAGCAGAAGATATAGGAATTGCAGAAACTACTTTTATAAGAGAAAATGAAGCTAAAATAGCTGCAGAAAAATTAAAAGGTGAAAATGCTGATGCAAGATTACTTAAAGAATTACAAAATAATATAGATGTAGCTAAGATTAAGTCAAAAACAACAGGATCTAGTCCTTATCAAAAAGATTATTCTTCAGATAGAAAACAATTTGAATTATATAAACAATATACTGATCCTAGATTATCTCAATTTACAACAAAAATACAACAAGACTTTCCAACAAATATGGCGGACTATGGTTCTTATATTAAACAAGCAGCTGAAGAAAATGGAGTACGTATTGTAGATATAGTTCCTTATCAAAAAAAAGGTAAAAATTATTCATGGAATTTTGATGAAATGATTCCAGGGGGTTTATACTTTAAACCTGATGTAGGTTTTATTTATTCAAGAGATCCAGAAAATAATGTTTTAATTGAATATGATCCTAGAACTTTTAAAGAAATAAGAAAGATACCATTAAACAAAGAATAGGAGATTAAATGGCTAAAGTTTATGATCCAACAAAAGGACTTATACCTGAAACAAAGTCCTCTACTTATAATACTTTAGATGAATCAGAAATAGACTTAGAAGAAAATAATGAAATTAGTCAATTAGAAGCTGGTTTAGCTGGTATTGCATCAGGTATTTTAAAAATACCTGAGGGTTTTGTATCACTTGGTGCAGAAATTATGGATGCAACAGGAATGACACAAAATTCTGCTGCAAAAGTTGAACAAGCATTTGATAAAATAAATATATTTGAAGAAGTAGCACAAGAAAAAGCCACTGGAAGAATATTAGAAGCACTTGTACAAATAGGTGTACCCGCAACAGCTGGTGCAAAAATTGCAACTAAGTTAGCAACTAAAGCATTACAAGCAAAGAAAGCTGGAACTTACGTAAATCTAAGAGGTAAAAACATTCGTAAGGGAATGGAAAAGGTTTATAAATTAAATGATAAAGCAAGAGTTGCAAGATTTGGAGCAGCTGTTGTAGGTGGAGCTGCAGGTGAAGTATTTGTAGGAGATGCTGAAAGCATAGGTACTTTTGGAGATGCATTTAATATTGGTCCTACTCAATTAGATTTGGATGAATCACAAGATCCAAAAGAAGATGCAGGTAGAAAATTATTAAACCGAGTAAAGTTTGGTGCAGATTCGGTAATGTATTTTCCATTTATATACGGAGCAACTAAAGGTATAGGTAAGGTTGCACAATTTGGAAAAGATTTAGCTTTTAGTTCTTCTAAAATTAATAAAGCAATTGATAAGACAGTAGGATTTGTAAGACCTACTTCTAATAAACCTGAAGCAATGTTTTTAGCTAAAAATGCCGAAGAAGCAGGTAAAGCAGCAGATTCTAACTTTGCAATGGAACAAGTAAAAAGAATAGATAAAGAAGTTGGTAAAATGTATCCTAGTGTTAAAACTTTATTTAATAAAGGTTTAAGAGAACAATATACTAAACAACAAAATCAATTTTATAAAGATTTAAAAGAATTAATGTTTGAAGGTGATTTATCTAAAAAAATAGGTGATACAAATCTTTCTAAAAAATTACAAAAACAAATGAAAAATGGTGGTTTAAATAGTAAATCACAATCAATTATTTTTGATTCTATATACAACACAAGACAAAAATTTGTTTCTTTAGTTGAAACTATTAAAGAAGGAAGTACAGGTGCTGTTACTCTTCCAAAAGATGTAACAAAATTATCAGGTTTAATGGGAGATAGATTAAAAATAATGTTGGGTGGTACATATAAAATATTTCAAAATCCTTATGTAGATTCATTAACTGGATATAAACCAAGTGATCAATCTATCAATAAAGTAAAAGATATTTTAAAAAGACATGGACAAAGACATGGTAGAGATTTATCTGAAGATCAATTAAATTACAGAGTAAATGAAATACTAGATAGTGCTATAAAATTTACACCTAAAACTCAATTACCATCATTTAAAATGACAGATCTAACTATAGGTGCAAAAACACCTGATGTTAGAAAAAATTTTGTACAAACATTAAGTAAAAAAAATAAAAATGGTGATGCTGCTACAGAAATTATAGGTAAAGGTAGTAAAGCATTTAGAGAATTATTTGGTGAAGTAGATGATGCAAGAGAATCAATTTATAGTGGTATAGGGTTAATGTCTAATTTAGCTAAAAGATCAGAATTTATTGATAATGTATTAAAAGCTAATGATGAAGCTTTAGAAAAAGGCACTAGAAAATTATTTTATGCAGATAAGAATGAAGCAATTAAACAGCTTGGAGCTGGTGGTTTAAATAAGATTGTATCTTTAGATGATACATTAGAAGGTATGTTTAAAAATGGTGTACTTGTAAATAGATTAAAAGGTTTACATACCACACAAGAAATAGCTGATTCATTTGAAGCAGTAAATAAACTTAGTAATTATTTTGTAAAAGAAGGTAAAGTTGCAAATGCTTATAAGTATGTTTTTTTATATCCAAAAGCTGGTGCACAAGTTGCAAAAACAGTTTTATCTCCAACTACACATGTAAGAAACTTTTTAAGTGCTTCAGCGTTTTCTGTAGCTAATGGAACATTATTTACAAATCCAGCACTAGTAAAAAGAGCTATGGCTAAGGCAATTAAATCTGTTCAATTAGGTGTTCGTTCACCTGAATCAATGAAAGAGTATAGAAGATTATTAGAATTAGGTGTTGTAAATACTAATACTAAAATGGGTGATTATCAAGCTTTGTTAAGAGATATTAATTTAAATCCTGATGGTGGTTTTTCTACAAACGTAATTAAAAGAATGTTACAAAAATTATCTAGAGCAACTAAACCTGCACAAGATTTATACACAGCAGAAGATGATTTTTATAAGATTTATAATTATTGGGTTGAAAAAGAAAGATTAGGTGATGCATATTTAAAAGCAGGTATCAAAAAAACTGCTACACAGTTAGAAGAAGAAGCAGCAGATATTGTTAGAAACACAGTTCCAAACTATGCCTATGTATCCGATATTGTAAAAGGTTTACGTTCAACTCCTTTTGGTAACTTTGCATCTTTTCCAACTGCTATTATGAATAGTGCTGTTGGTATTGGTAGTAGAATATTAAAAGAAATGAGACATTCTAAACCTACAACAGGTTCTAATATGTTACCTATGGTTTTTGAGAAAGGTAAGGGATTAATTAAAAATGATAATCCACTTTATGGTATTGGTATGAAAAGATTGGTAGGAGCTTCAGCTGCTTTTGGAACTATAGGTGTTGGATTAGGTGAAGCATTTAAATCAATAACAGGGACTACTGATGAACAAGAAACAGCTCTTGAAAGATGGGTTGCGCCATATGAAGTTGGAGATAAAAAATTTATATCTCATAAAACAAATGCAGATGGTAAAAAAGAATATTATTATCAAAACTGGAGTAACAACAATGCTTATGATTATTTAGAACAACCTTTTAGAACTATTTTAAGATCAGTTCAAGAAGGTATTGAAACTGATGAACAATTAATGCCTGGTTTTATAAAAGGTATTGGTAATGCATTTAGTAGAGCCTTAGAACCTTTTACTTCAGAATCAATTGCACCAGAAGCAATTATAGATATTGTAATGAGAGATGGAAAAACAGATACGGGTAGAAAATTATATACTGAAGAAACACCTATTGAAGACAAAGCAAAAATTATAATGGAACATTTATTAGAAACACAAGTTCCATTTTCTAAATCTCAATTGTCAAGAATATATTATGCAGCAAAAGGTTTACCTGATCCAAAAGGAAATATTTATGATCTTGAAAATGAGTTGCCTGGATTATTAGGTTGGAGATTAATTAAAATAGATCCTATTAAAGGTTTAGAATTTAAAATTACAGGTTATGATAAATCATCAAGAAATTCTGTAAGAGAATTTACTGGAGGAGACACGAGACTTTTATCTAGTCCTTCAACTAAAGAAGAAGTTATTAGACAATTTTTTATAGCAAATAGATCTTTGTTTGAAACACAACAAAAAATGCATTTAGATTTAAAAGCAGCTAATGAATTTGATGTTGAAGATCAAGAATTAGCAGCTGTGTTTGACGAAAGAAATAGATCCGTTAAAGAATATGGTCCCTTGTTTGAAGGAATGTTTAGACCTTATATTCCATCAGAAGGTATTATAGAAAAGTTTGCAAGAAAATCTGAAGAATTTCAGGCAAAAAATCCTGGATATGAAAATCCTTTTGAACTAGCATTACCTACAATAATAAAAATGATAGAAGAAATGCAAGGTTCAGATTTAAGTAAAGGATTTAATTTTAATTTGTCTGATTTTGGTATTGAAGAAGAAATAGAAAATATAAAACCTTTTGATCCAACAATAGGATCATTACCATCTACACCAATACCTAACCAACAAGTAATACAAACTGCGACAGCTATGCCAGCAGCAGGCGCCATGAATCAGGGATTGACGCCAACAGAAAATGCATTATTATCTGAAGAAGAAAAACAAATTAAACTTCGATCAAGAGGACTGGCATAATGCCCAAAAATAACACTGCTTTAGATAGAATAGAATCACACGAAAAACTTTGTCGTATTATGCAAAAACAAACTCATCAAAAAATTACTAGTATAGAAACTGATATTAAAGAACTAAAAAATCATATGCGTTATGCAATGACTGCTTTAGTTGGTGGTATGTTTACCATCATAATTATTCTATTCGAAAAACTGTAGTTATTTTGGGAGGTTAGGCACTCAGCTGCCGGGATTGATTATAGTGGGGACTATAATCGCTATATCCATTCTCTAAAATCTTCATCCATTATCTTATTTGCAATATTAACTTTATTACGTAAAGCTTTTACAATTCTTTCATCAATAGTATCTTGAGTCATTATATCAATGTAAGTCATTTTTTTTGTTTGACCTATACGATCAATACGTGCTTCTGATTGTTGACGTTTCTCTAGATCATAACCATTTGAAAAATAAATCATATTACTTCCAGCAGTCAATGTAATACCATAACCACCTGTATGAGTAGTACCTACAAAGAATCTACACTTATTATCGTTTTGAAATTTTTTAATATTAGCTGATCTTGCATCAGTATCGGTTGCACCATAATAATCTACAACAGCATCATCACCATATACTCTTTTTATTTCTTTAATTATTCTTCTTACATCGTGTGTGTAGTGGGACCATATAATAGTTTTACCTTCTACGTTTTCAAGTATGCTCATTAATTCACCAAGCCTACTACAAGGTAAATCTTTTATGGTACCATCATCTGCAGTAAAATGTCCACAAGTAATTTGATGTAGTCTCATTAATTGTGTCATAACTGTAGCTGAAGATTGCATCTTGCCATCTAAAAAAGCTATTGCTTCTTTTTTCATTTGCTCATATACTTTCTTTTGCTCTTTTGTAAGCTCAACATAATGCTTGACATAACTTTTTTCAGGTAGATCTAAACAATCATCTTTTAATATTCTTTTAGAGAAAGGTTTTATCTTATCAGATAACTCACCGAGATTTCTATAACCTACTACTATCTCTACTTGACGACCATTAACTTGAATTTTTTTACAGATAGAATATCTAGCACGAAACGTATAGTAAGATTGATGATCTAGGAGCCAGGGATCAAGGAATTGACATTGACTATATAAATCTAATGGTGATTTAGTTACAGGAGAACCTGTAAGTATTCTTCTATATTTACAGTGGTCACTTAGTTTCAATATGTTTTTAGTTCTATTAGAAGTAGGTGTTTTAATAGTAGTAGATTCATCAATAGCAACCATTGATTTAGGATGTGCAGATAAAAATTTATATGCAAATTCTGCACCATTACCAGATGAAAAAGACTCTACATTCATAATTAAAATGTTTAGATGTGTACCCGGTTTAAACAAAGTATTTAAAAGTAACTGTTGTTTTTTTGATTTATCTGATGTCTTCCAAAGGACTATATTTTTTTCTATATGGTCTGGTAGGTGTGTAGGTATTTCTGAGTCATACCAGTTTTTATACACACCTTTAGGAGCAATCAATAACAGACCATTTATTAAACCTTTATCATATAATACAGCTGCATTATCTAATAATACTTTAGATTTACCTGTACCCATTTCCATAAAGTACGCAAAATTTTCTTTATCCCAAGATGCGTCTAATGCATCTAATTGATGGCCATATGGCTTAGTTTTAAATTTGTAGTTCATTTGCTTTTTCTTTCTAATTTGTTATATAATACTTAAAAGAATAAAAGTCAATGAGCAAAGTTTATTTAGTACAAGACATACCTGTCGACAGAGAAAGCGGTCAACCAAAATATAATGTTATGGGTGCACAAAAGTATGGCGATATTACGGTCATGCTTCCTGCAAAAGCTCAAATGATTTTTTCTCCTGGTCCATTAATTTTTCAAATAAAAGATAAATTAAAAAATTTTACAACCGACGATTACTTATTATTATCTGGTGATCCTGCAATTATCGGAGTGACATGTTCTGTTGTTTCTGATATGACTAACGGCAAATATAAGTTGTTAAAATGGGACAGACAGGAAAAAACATATTATCCACTCGAGATAAATATTTTTCAAAACTAGTATTGACATTTCAATATAATAATCCTATATACCTTTTACGAAAGGCAACATTATGGATATAAATTTAAGACAAGATGCACCGGATCAAACTGATATTATTGATCCTAAAAAATTATCAGAAGAAGTAGAGAAATTAAAATCTTTACAATCCGAAATAAAAAATCTAGAAGATAGAGTGAAAGATTTAAAAGAAGATGAAAAACATTTTAGTTGTGTTATCATTCCAAAGTTAATGGAAGATATGAATTTAAAAAGTTTAAAACTACAAGATGGTTCTGAACTTACAATTAAACAGATTTATAGTGCCTCAATGAGAGCGGATAAAAAACCAGAGGCGATACA
>WLWG01001721.1_pt1 | contig 18725 bp, 20 predicted proteins | sample 6712871 | NCBI WGS metagenome assembly WLWG01 (sample SAMN12718693, study PRJNA515312) | sponge metagenome | isolation source: marine sponge | host: Mycale hentscheli | place: New Zealand: South Island, Marlborough, Capsize Point | collected 2003-05-01
TACCATAGGGGGAAAAGAAGTATCGGCCACATCTGGAAAGACGAGTCTTTGGGACCTTCCCACAATACGCACTCTTCTTGGAGTATCTATGTTCTGGTAAGTAACAGAATTAGGGCTTCTCTCTGCTGCTGTTCTGGGGCGAGCATTTTCTCTCACCATGTGCATAGCATTAACCACATGCCCCATATGATCAAACAAGTTTTGCATAAGAATGTCTGTTTCAACCAAACTCTTCAAATAGGGGTCAATGTTCATTATTTCTGATCGATCCAAAGGGCAAGTATAAGTGCCAGATTTAACTCCCGACTTCAATAGGCCAAGATAGCAACCCATACACATATAATGCTTCTTATTAAAAACCTTGTCTTGCGTGCATTGGCATTGTATATTGACCAACTGCAGATAGTTGTCACAGAAAGGGATACAGCACCTTCTGTTAGTGCGTGAGTCCTCTTGGGTGACTGGAGACTTTGGAGATGTCATTTCTGTTCAATTAAATTGTGATTTCACTTCAGCTTTTTTTTTCTGGGATGGGGACAAAAAAAAGAAACTTAGGAAAAAACTGGAAATGAGAAAACTTACATCAAGTGATCTTAAAGAATTAAATTTACTTAAACATTATAGAATTATACGCAAGTGGGCTTGCAAAACAAACGAATTAAATGATGCTGACCTAGAATTATTAATATATTTAGAATCAGTGGATTTATTTACAAAACAAGACTTTAAAATCGGTACGTACTCGTATAGCTGGGACAACAGACGCTGGAACAGATTACTCAAAGAGGGTTGGATAGTTGTTTGGAGAGAACGAAATCGAACTACGCAAAAGTACAATATATATAAAGTATCCTTTAAGTGTAAACAGCTAATAAGCCGTATGTACCGTATTATATTAGGGGAGGAAGATATCCCTACTAATGAAAGAAGTAGTAAAATATTTAAAAGAAACAAATACAGTGATATAGTGTTAACAAGATCTATAGAAAACGTTAATAAAGACAAAACAAGATAACATGGCATTAAGAAAAAACAATCAAAAAGATTATAATAAGTTTGCTGATACAAAAAAAGATGTATTAGGAAATAACAGAAAACAACCTCAACCAAATCCTAACCCACCTAGCGATACTACTAGAGTTAGTGATAAATATAAGGTTGGAGACTATGTTGATGAATACGAATTTGAAGAAGCTTTTCAAAAGCAACACGATGGTAAATTTCCTCAATTTAGTGTTCAAGATTATTCTAAAGTTCAAAAAGACGATAAAGGAAACTATGTAGTACCTAGAAGAGACTAATTATGAAAAACCTATTTAACGCAGGAAAAGCAAAGCAAGATCCAACTGATCAGAATAAATTCAATATATTTCAAGATATAGCTGGAGCTGGAACTTTACCTACTAATCCAGCCATGGGATTAGCGCAAGAACAAGATGGCTTAAATACTGATCTAGCTCAACCACTTTCTGTTCAAGAAAACGCACAAACAGATACAGCTTTGCAAACGACTACTGGTTCAACCACACAAGTTAATCCAGGAACAGGCACTGCACAAACATTACAAACAATACAAAATTCTTAATTATGCCAAGTTACGGAGAAAAACAAGTTCCTGCAGGAAAGAAAAAAATGTGTAATCACAACTACTATAAAGGCGCACCAGGTGCTAGAGTTATGAAATCAAGAGATGTTAATATAATACCTGATCTTGAAGTAGATAACATAATGTACAAAGGTAACGCTGCTCTTAGAGCTAATAAGTAAACTGTGGAAGATATCAAACTGTACGTTTTAAATGCTGGAGCATTTGGCGTTACAATGATGGATTGGCTAGAACCTGTGCTTAAGATAACTTTACTACTTGTTACTATTGGGTACACTGCTCACCGATGGTGGTTAATGAAAAAGGGAAAAGATGAGAAATGATTTAAAAAGACTAGAAACAACGCTAGGAAAAATAAAAAACCCTTTAAAAAAGCGTAAAGAGAAAAAAGCTGCAAAAGCAATTCAAGATACATATAGTGCAAAAGAAGATGCGTTAAAATTATATAAAGATATTATGTCTCTTAAAATAGAATTACTTAATCATTTTCCTGGAACTGATGATGAAAAAATTCAGGCTTATTTTGATGAGCAAACGTGTTTAATTAGCTTGATTGATACTCTTAAAATCCCAAAAAATATTTGTATCGAACATTATCATACTCCTATATTTCAACCACAAGAAGGTGATTTTATTGGTTAGAATAATTAATAAACTTTATTAAGGAATTTATGACTCCTAGAGATTATCAAATAAAGATGTATGAAGAAGGCAGAAAGATATTACAAACTACTATGATTGTATATCTTTCTGCACAAGAAAGGGTAGGTAAAACCCTTCCTGCGATTATGATTGCTGAAGAGTATCAATACAGTAATATTTTAGTATTAACTAAAAAAAATGCTGTTGAAGGTTGGGAAAGCATTTTATCATCTTATCCTGTTAAAAATAGTTATAAAGTAACTAATTATCATTCTGTTATTAAATTAAAAGGTACGTGGGATTTAGTTATTTTAGATGAATCTCATAATTATATATCATCTTTTCCTAAACGCTCTAAGATATGGAAATCAGTTAAAAAATTTACTGGCATGAAACCTATTATTTATATTTCGGCTACTCCTTGTGCTCAAGGTTACCAAATGTTATTTAATCAATTTGCTTTAAGTTCATATTCTCCATGGAAAAAATATTCTGATCCTTTGCAATGGTTTAAGGAATATGGTATTCCTAGTTGTATTTGGGTTAATGGAATTGCTATTCCTCAATATAAAAAAGTAGAGATTAAAGCTTATGAAGAAGTAAAACATTTATTTATTTCTATGACTAGAAAAGATGCAAAATTTACTGAAGAGCCAAAAGACCAATTACATTATATTACACTTGCTGATAAAACAAAACAATTATATAATATTATTACAAAGAAAAGAGCAGTATTACTTAATGGAGAAGATTTAATATGTGACACAGTAAGTAAATTAAGATATACTCTACATATGATAGAAGGTGGAGTTTATATCATAACAAAATATAATAAGAAAAATTATTGTATACTTAGCAATACTGAAAAAATAAATTATATTTTAGAGAATTGGGGAGATAATACTAATTTAGTTATAATGTATAATTATATTGCAGAAGAAACTAAATTAAAAAAATATTTCAAAAAAGCAAAAATTCTTCAAGCTACTAGCTTTGCAGAAGGTATAGATTTATATCAGTATGAAAATTTAGTTATTTATTCTATGGATTTTTCTACTTCAAGATATACACAAAGACGCTCTCGTCAAGCTAATAAATTGAGGAAAACTCCTATTAAAGTACATTATCTTTTAGTAGAAAAAGCAATTAGTGAACAAGTGTATAATACAGTTGCTATCAATAAAAAGAATTATGTTGATAGTCTTTATAATAACAATATAATTTAGGAGAATTATGAATATTGCAGATAATTTACAACTAGCAAAAACCCAAGAAATGAAAACAATTAAATTTCCAGCTAGAGCGGAATTAAAACTTGATGGAGTTCGAGTATTAATGGCAAATGATAAATTTTATACAAGAAAGAGCAAAGAAATTTTTTTACCTCAAACAAGCAAAGAAATTTCTTTGCCCCAAACAAAATTTATAATTAATAAGTCAACTATTTTTGATTTAGAAGTAACTTTAGAATCAGGAAAAATGGTAGATAGACCTAAAGTTTCAGGAATGCTTAATTCTGCAATGAAAGGAGGAGTTATTGATGAATCTTTACTTAAATTTAATGTAATTGATGCTTTACCTTATGAGGAATATTTAACTAAATATTCAAATTTAACATTAGAGCAAAGATTATATACAATTCAAACCATGCTTTTTCTTTATCCTGAAAATTTTAGGGATATTCCAAATTGGGTAGTAAATAATATAGAAGAATTATCAGAATTATACGATCAAAAAGTTTCTGAAGGTTATGAAGGATTAGTAGTTAAACATTTAGAAGACACGTATAAATTCAAACGTTCTAAAGATTGGGCAAGATTTAAGGAAAGCAAAACTACAGATTTGGTTTGTATAAATACTATTGAAGGTCAAGGTAAATATACTGGAATGATAGGTGCATTATTACTTGAAGGAAAAGTAAATGAAAAACATATTAAAGTAAAAGTAGGTTCAGGTATGACAGATAATGACAGAAAAATTTTAAGTGCTTATTATCTAGGTAAAACTATAGAAGTAAAATATAACTCAATAACTAAAGATAAAGATACAAATCAAGCAAGTTTATTTCTTCCACGATTTGTATCTGTAAGGGAGGACAAATAATTATGAAAGAAACTGAGTTTAATAGAAAAGCTCAAAAACTTATTGAAGAAAATGGTGGATATGTTGTTAAAACTATAATTACTAATAAGGCAGGTACTTCAGATATGCTTGCTTGTATTGAAGGAAGATTTTGTGCTATTGAAGGGAAGCTTCCTTATAATAAATTATCTGAATTACAAAAAGCACAACACAGAAAAATTATCGATGCTGGAGGATTAGCTTTTTGTGTTAAAACTTTAGTAGAAGTTCAAATGGTGATTAAATTTGCTAAAGTAGGAACAATCCAAGAAATACCTTCTGAACTTAATCTAAATAACTTTAATTTATAGTAAAATCATATTATCGATAATTTATATTGTCTTATATTGTGACGACTATAATATAAGACAATATAATGATTATTATTAAGTTATATTTTTTTCATTTTCATTTTCTTTTTCTTTTTCTTTTTCATTTCCATTTTCTTTTTCATTTCCATTTTCTTTTTCTTTTTCTTTTTCATTTCCATTTCCATTTCCATTTCCATTTCCATTTCCATTTTCTTTTTCTTTTTCTTTTTCTTTTTCATTTCCATTTCCATTTTCATTATTCTCCTATTTGATAAAATTAAGTATTAATTATCTCTAATATTTTCTATTTAATAATATTAGACTCAAAAATATATACATAATCTTCAATATTAATTCCATTATAATCCTGAAGTATTTCTAAAACTTCAGGGGTATTATAATTTTTAGGATTTACTTCTTTACCTAAAATTTCATTAATGATTTCGGGTGTTGCTATTAAATGTGGCGAATATTTTTCAGTTACTAATTTACTTGTACTTGTACTTGTATTTCTCTTAGTTATTGCTACATTTTCATCGATATAGAATTTTGCTGAGTTTGGTAAATTTGCTATTTCTCCTCCTTTCAATTTTATTGGTTCTGAAAAAATTTTTGGTGTATTATCGTTATCTGTAATAGTAAATAACTGTATTCCATCGTAATTTGATTCAGTACCATATTTAGCAAAATTTTGCTGTAATTGAGCTAGTGCTGAATTTAGATGTGGATCTTTAGGTAATTCATCCATTAATTTAGTAACTGATTTCTGATGTATTGGATTATCTAATACTATAGCAGCTTGTTTAATTAAAGCAAGTTCTTTTCCTTTATCTAGTGGGGACATTCTCATAATATTATTAAAAAATTTACTCATAAATACCATTTGAACTTTACCTATAATAGAAGTTGCTAGAGTATTACCAGTTTCTGAAGAAATTGTACTAGAATGTAATGCTCTAGCTATTTCAGGATTAGTTTTATAAATAATTGAGAGATTTTTTATAATTCTTTGAGCTTTACGATTAGTAGAATTTTTCATTGGAATTGATTGTAAGTTATTAGCTACTTTTACAAAATCAATTGCTAATCCATCTTTAGTTGTTGCATCTTTTATAAAATATTTTATAGCAGCTCCTTCAACAGTATTTCGTATTCTAACATTTGGAATACCTTTTTGTGTTATACTATCAGGAATAATTTCTTGTCCTTTACCTTTATATTGTCTATTAGGTAATACTTCAAGTATTTTTTCAAATGTACCATCTCTAGTAGTAGCATAGTTAATTATTATCTTAACAACTTTTTCTTTATCAAGACTTTCATTTGTTAGTGCCTTATAGAATGAAAATTCTTGTAAATTTTTCATCTTACTATATTCTATATTTTGTGCTAACCATTCTTCATGCCATTTACTACCTTCTTTACCCATATATGTTTTTTTTACATATTCAATTTCTTTATCAATAGCTTTTTTAATTCCATTAATCATTTCCACGTCGTTCTTATTTACTAAATTTTTAGGTAATGCATTAGCAAATTTGTTTATAGTATTTCTGAGATCTAGTAAATCATCAAAATCTCTTGGAGGATTTGATATTTCTGTAAGTTGAGGGAATTTTTTTGATAATGCATCTTTAGCTTGATTAAAATTTTTCTTTGCTTGGTTAAGATTTTCTGTAGATTTCAAAATTCTATTGCTATTTGGTTTAGCTAAATCATTAATTTTTTTTATTTTATCATTAATTTTTTTTATTTGTAGTTTATAATCATTAGCTGTTATATTATGTTTTTCAAATCGTTCATAAGCTTTTCTTTTACCTAAATTTGTATTATTAGTATCAGCAGCTTTTTTAGATGAAGTTAAAGATTTTTCAACATTAAAAAGTTTACTTTCTAGTATTTCTTTTTCAGAAGTAAGTGATTGTAGTTTTTTTTCTAATTCAGCAGCATTACCTCCTTTACTTAAAGCAATAGATATTTTTTCTTGTGCTTCAGCTTTTTTTGCGTTGTCTATAGCAGACTGAAATGGCAATAACTCATCGTTAATAATTTTTCTTGAATTATTAGTTTTACCGATATTTTGTATTGTATTTATTAATACAATAAAATTCTTTTCTATATTAGTACCTTTAATTTTAGTATCAATAAATTTTATTAGTTCTTTATTTACTAATTCGTCAAACTTAAATTTATATTTAGGTAAATTATTAACATTATTTTGTACTAATTCATGTCCTAAAGCTTTTATATTTTCATATGAATCAGCAACAACTCCTTCATAACTTTTAAGTGCTGCGGGTAGTTGTACATCTAAGTTATCATCAGTTAAGCTATTTATTAATGAATAAACTTGTTCAGTTTGTGTTTTAATCATATCTAATGCATGTTTACCTTCAGTTTTAGATATTTGTTTACCTTTACTGAGAAGATTAATACTGCCATTATTTGTTTCGCTTAAAAATAAATAAGCTCTAACCATTTGAGTTACTGGAGATCCTTCTTGTATAACTCCAGTAAATTTTTCAAGTTTTGATACTAAATCAGTTAATTGTTCTTTAGTTTTACCTGAATGTTTTATAAGTGCATCTAAAGCACCTTTTTCGTTAATATAAAATTTATTTATTCTGTCTTTAATACCACTAACAATTGTTTTTGAAGTAGGTTCTTTAATAAGTTCTTTAGTAGGAGATTTTTGGTACATAGATTTTGCATATGTATTAAAAGCTTTTAATTGCTTTATTGTTTCATAAGTTATCTTAGTACCTGCGATACCTATTATATTATAAGCAATTTCTCCGATACCATATTCGGAGGCTTCTTTTAATAATTGAAGTAGGTCAAGGTTTAACTTTAAGTTTTGTGCTTGTACTAATCTATCAATAAAATGCCCACCAAATACCCCAGCACTAGCACCAAGTAAAGCACCAGCACCAGCACCATAAGGCCCAAAGCCTGCACCAACTTTTGCTCCAATTATAGCACCTCCTACTGAATTTATTATCTTATGTTTTTGTTCTAATAAGGCATCTCCCAAAGTATCAAAAAATCCTTCTTCAGCTCTATACCAGTTTTTATTAGGGCCTAAATATAATATCTCTCCAGCATCAGCATATTCAACATCAGCATAGTCATCACTACCTAATTTTTCGCCTCCTTTAGCTATTTTAGCTAAAGTACCTCTGTTACCAAGTTCATCAATGATATACTGATTTGTATCAGCGAGTTTTTTATTATTAACCGCAGCTTGTTCATCACTCATAAAACCAAGAGCAAAATTTATAGGGTCATAAGCTCCAGTCCTCATATCTCTTAAGGCAGCAACTTGTTCATCTATCGGTAGATCTGTCTTGATATATGGAGTGTCTTGTACTGTAACAGGTAACTTATTAAGTTCTTCTTCCTCTTCAGCTAGTGTTTTATAAAACTTAATATCTTCTACTGGTTTAGTGTCCCATCCTCTTTCTTCATAAGCCATTAAAAATATCTTTTTTAATACTTCAGGATCATAACCCTCCTCCTCAACTCCATAATCAAAAACTTTTTTTACGTCTTTTTTTTCTCCACTTCTCTTTGTTAAACCTCGAACTTCTTCAAGTATTGATTGAGGTTGGTCTACTTGGTCAGGTTGAACTGGAGCTGATTGAGATGGAACTAATTGAGCAGGTTGAGATGGAGATAATTGAGCAGGTTGAGATGGAACTAATTGAGCAGGTTGAGATTGGGGTAATTGAGCAGATTGAGCTAATTGAACAGGTTGAGATGGATTTAATTGAGCAGGTTGAGATGGGGGTAATTGAGCAGATTGAGCAGATGGATCTAATTGAGCTAATTGAACAGGTTGAGATGGATTTAATAAAGTAGATACACCACTAGCTGAATTTTGTATGTCTACTTTATCCGCTTTATCCGCTTTATTATGTACAGGATTATCTAGCCCTATAGTAAATAATGATGTAGCTGCCATTAATAATCTCTAGTGTTTTGTGGGAGTTTTAATTCAGCACTTTTTGCTTGTCCTGATTGTCCAGGATTACCTTGTGCCATAAATGATGCTTCTTGTTGTGCTTGAGGATTACCCCCTAGCATTGTGGCAGTTTCAGAATATATCTTAGCAATTTCAGGAGCATTTTTAATTTTTAAGCTCATCATACTTAATCCAGCAGCTTTGAAAAATCCAGCAGGATTAACTTGACTTAACATCTGACCAACATTACCATTAAGTATTGTTTCTAGCATTAGTTGATTTTTTTCATCTTCATCGTTATAAGAAGTACTTACAATTTCTATATCTATTTTAGAGAAAGCAATTTCAGTTTCTGATTTAGGGATAGGTGCTATAATATAATTACCATCTTCATTAATCATTGGTTCATTAGTAGAAGGATCTAATACTTCTTCATAACCATATTCCATTATAGGTTGACCTTGTGCATCCATCTCACCTGACCAAATAGTTTCGGGTTGATTTAATAAAGCCCAACGATCCCCAGTAAAATTATCCGCTATTCTAATAACTTGTTCTGCGGTATAATATTGTTGTATAAGATGAGCTATATCCCATCCAAGCAACCTGTAAAATGCTTCTAATTTGACAGTAAAATATCGTAAAGACATTATTGTAGCATTTTGTTGTAATTTAACTTTACGCCCAGAATCTGAAGCAAATGCTGTACCAAGAAAGCTATCATTAATACCAAGTAATCTTTGTATTCTGTCAAATGCTTTATTTATAATGATATATTGTTCTTGGACTTCTCTACTTGCAGTCTCTATTTTAATTCCTCTATTGTTTAATGTTGGTACTACTCCAGTTACTCTATTAAAAGCATTTGTAAAATCTGCAATATTTTCTACTGCATTAGCTTCTACAAATGCTCGTTGACTATTAATAAGTAATTGTAACTTAATAAGTGCTTGATTAATAGCTTTTTGAGACTCTATAACTTCACGGAAAATACCGTAATATTCTGAGTCGTCTGAATCATGAAGCAAAACAATACGATAAGGAAATTTTACTTTCTTAAATGTAATTTCTTTCTTTTCAATAATTATTTCATCATGCCAAAATATAGACCATCGTTTTCCATCAAGGTCTTCAACTACTGAATGTACGACTAAATAATTATTGTGTAGTCTATATAAACCATTAAATTCACTAAAATATGACTCTTCAAACTCTGCATCAGGAGTATCAGTAAAATTATAGTACTCCGTCATTTTTTTCATTATAGATTTACCAAAAGTTAATTCAACTGCCTCTTCACTAAGCCATTTATACCTATGAATCCATCTAGCGTCTGTGCGATCAACACGACGAGCCATAGGATCAATAATAATTTCAGATTGTGGAATATATTCTAAATAACATTGATTTATTGGACGATTAAATCGATCGACTTCTCCTGTAGGTCTAACCTCTTCATATACAGCCATCATACCAGTAATTAAACCACATAACTTTATTCGTTCACCTTCTTCTTCAAAATTATTTATTCTTAAGCAATAATCTATTACATCATTTAATAAATTACTAGTGGGAACATCCTCAGGCCCCATAGGATTAGTTTGAATTTTATTAATAATAGTGCTGTAATATCCTACAAGTAATCTAGCAAATAATTTAACAACATTAAAAGTCTCGGCAGGTTGCCCTCTAATTTCTAGTATATTTAATTGATCTTCAGTATATTGCCTATTATGAAAAAGATCCCAAACTATTTGAGCTTCATCCCTAGAATTTTTATAGGCGTCATAACCAATCTTAAAAGTATCTTTTAGATATTCTATTTTTGTTTTATCTACAGTTGACGTCATTAATTAGCCCTAATTCGAAAAATTTAGAGATTACCTATATTATTTTCTTCGCCATTCTCTTTATTTTTTGCTTCAGCAGTATTTGCTTCAGCAGTATTTGCTTCAGCAGTATTTGGTACTTTATTCAATTCTAAACTTTTATTTTTAGCTTTTTCAAATTCTTTTTTTGCTCTATCACCGTCAAATTTAATAGCAGCTAGATTACCATCAATATTAGCAAGTGAAATTAATATTAAATTATAATCTTCACTTGCAACACTATCAAATAAATATTCATTTTCATTTTTACGTCTAGTTTTATAACCTTGTTTAATACTAAGAAAATGTGCTTTTAATCTCTCCAATATTGCCTCATATTGCAAACCAAGATGACCATAAGTTTCATCAAACATTTTTGCTTCATTTTTTGTCTGAGCAGCACCAAGCAGTGTGTGACGCTCTTTAGCTATAAGTTGAAGAAAAGCAGCATAATTAATACCACCTTCTTTACCAATAAATTTATCTATATTTTTATTTATAAAGTTATCAAACAGGCCAGTTTCTGTTGGTTGTAAGTTACTTGCTAAATTAGCTAATTTAGCAATAGGTGCATTGTTATAAATAAATTCTTGAGTTTTATTTGATAAAGGCGAAATAATACGTAATGTTTCTAGTGCATTTTTTTGTTCATTAGTTGGATTTTTAGGATTATAACCCCTTAATATATTATTAGAATCCTTAATTGCTCGTAAGTCATATGCTTTACCCGTTAATTCTTGACCATTTTCTATTATAGGATTATCTCTTATGTATCTCTCTCGTTCATTAGCTAATCTTTGACCTTCATTAGCTAATCTTTGACCTTCATTACCTAATTTTTGACCTTCCACTTTACCTGGAGCAAGATTCTTATCTTGCTCAATTTGTTGTCGTATTTGGTCTGTCTTTACATTTATATTATCTATTTGAGCTTTCTCTTTTAGTGAAAGTGTGGCTTCCATGTTTTTTCGTCCTTGTTCTGTGAGCTGATTTACATAATCAGTTTTACCCATTAATACAGCAACATCTCTTATTTCTCTTGTACCATCAAATCTAGTTACTATAACAAAACGACGTATTTTTTTATTAAACTCTTGCTTTTGTTTGAAAGTTAATGCTCCTTTTTCTTCCATAAGTTCTTGAAAACTACTATACTTTTTACCATTAACTTCACTATATTTTTCTAAAATTACTTTTTGTAATTCTATATTTTCAGAATCAGTAGCTTCTGTATCTACTTTATCAAGCCTAAAAATGTTCATAAACTTTTTATCTTCTTCTGAAAATCCATTATTAAGATGTTTAATATCTCCATCTTCCTGAAATTTATCAAATGCTCTATATATTCTATTTTTTCTTTCTGACCGTTTAAGTTCATTTAGTTTTGAATTACTTTCTTGTATACTAAGCTTTTGCTGTAGTTGTCGTGCTTCTAATAATGATTGTCGTTGTTCACTAGCAGCTTCAGAAGTATATTCTTTATATCTTTGTTGTTGAAAAAGTAAATCGTTATTTCGCTTCTGTTTTTCCAACTTAAACAATTCTCTATTTTTTTCTCTACTTTCAGCTTCAGATTTACCTTTATAATAACCAGTAGCAGCAGCACTAATACTTTTAGAAATACCAGAATATAAGGCAGCATTACTTATATTCTTTTGATATTTATTATCTATACCTAATTTTATAAAATCACTTGCCATGTTAATCCTTAATATTAAACATGTTTATTATATTCTTGAGATGAGTCAAAAATTTCAGTTGGTGTATCAGTTGGTGTATTAGTTGGTGTATCAGTTGGTGTATCAGTTGGTGTATTAGTTGGTGTATCAGTTGGTGTATTAGTTGTAACTGGTATAGGTGTTGTAATTGTTGTTGGTTTTGGTTTTTGGTTTTGACCGTAAATATATCCCGCAGTCCCAATACCACTAGCAATATCAGAATAAGCTTGTTGTTGTGCTTGATTAGCAGCTATTGCTTGATTACTTGCTGCCACGGCTGCCCCTGTATATCCAGAAATTATAGTATTAGTAGTATTAGTTGCAGCTTGTGCAGCTTGTGCAGCTCTATTATATTGATTAGCAGCAATATTACCTTGCAAATTAGCAACTGAATTAGCATTATTAGCTACTATATTTTGTTGGTTATTAATCGCTGCAATATTAGAATTTATATCTTCTTTTCTTCTTTCTAAAGCATTTGCATAAAGACCTTCAGTATTTATTTGATCTCTAATAGCTTCTCGTTCATTAATATAAGTATTAATTTGTTCATCAGTTAATTTATTAACAACTCCTTCATTAACAAAACTTTCTTGTTTTTCAAGCAATTCATATTTAGCTTTATTTCTAATTTCCGCTCTACGTTCAGCATCTTTTACATTAAGATCTTGTCTAAGCAATTCGCTAGCAGGGGTAGTAAATCCTTGTTGTCCAGATTTACGTTGTAAAGCTATTACTTGTTGTTGATGCGATTTTGCTTGAACTTCAAGATTAGATGCAGCAAGTGTATCAGGAGTAAGATTATTATAAAAAGTTGAAAGATTTTCTTGTATATTACCAAAAGTATTTTCCCATTCATCATATGATTGCATAATAAATTCACGTTGATCTCTTACAGTTTGTCTGCCACTTTCAGCAAAATCAATTTGATTTTGAGATCTTATTAGTTGTTCAGTTGTAATCTCTGATTTTCCTTCAGTTAAGCTTCTAATTTCTGCGCCTAAATCTTCTATTCTTTTATTTTGTTCTCTTAATTCAGTTAATTGTGAATCTGTTGTAGTTTCATAATTTTCATAAGATTGCTTAGCTAAAAGCTCTTGTTTTTTTACTTCTTCCTCAGCTAATTCCGCAGCTTTTTCCTGTGCTTTTTTTTGTCTCTTACCTGCATTTTTTGAAGCTTTTCCCGCTTGATCTGCACCTAATGCACCTAATCCCGCAGAACCTACCCCTACCCCTACCGCTGCCCAGGCCATACTAGCTCCTTCTTATATTGTTGTGTAAGTAAATTTTCAGCTTTTTGATCGATTATTTCTTCTTCAAGTTTAACTAAATCAGTTTCTTCTGTTGCATGTATTGTAGACCAAACAGTTTCTTCAAGAACTAATACAGTTTTTTTAACTCCAGCATTTGAAACAAAAGTACAGGGAGCTTCTAAATCATATCGTTTTCCTTCCATAGTAACAATACAAGAACCTTTAGAAATAATATTAAAGTGTTTTGTTTTATGTTTTTTACCTATAACACAAGCTCCAGTTGGCATTGTTATTTCACGTACATGTACACCAGGAGCAAAATAATTTTTAACTGGACATTCTATTTGAGGTAATTGACTCATACCAATTTGAAGCTTAGCTAATTTATCTTCGTATGCAGCAATTTCCATTAAGTCTCTAAATCTGTTATACGTTTTTCTAAACTATTCAATCTATCAGTTATACCAGTAGTATCTTCTTCTCGTAATTTACTTACTTCTGATCTATTTCTAATAGCTACAGTAAGGTCAGCAATAGTAGCTGTTTCAATTTGTTCACTTCTAGCACTAAAAGCTTTATCCACATATTCTGATAATTGCGTCAAAAAATGAGTTAAAGCAATAGAGTCAGATACATCAGGAATTTCTAATATTAAATTTCTAACAGCTCTAATCGCCATCTTTTCTCCCTTGTACTCTATTATTTAGTTCATATATTATACCTGTACCAGTAATATCATATTGTATATCATAACCTAAAGTTTTATCAGCAGGAATAGGCATTTCGGTTACTCCATCTATAATATTATGAGTAACAGCTAATGTACCACTAATACTAATTTTAATAATATGAGTACCTGTACATCTAACATAAACTGTTTTATAAGTTTTTAATTCAGAACTAACACCTTCAGTAATAGCACCTGTTTTATATCTAAAAGTAGAATTTACTATATTAGTAAATAATGAGTGTAATACAACACCTACTTTACCGTAAAGTACATCTAAAGCAACTACAAGGTATTCTGTATTATAACTAAATTTTTTAATATTTATAGGATTATACCTAAAATCCATTGCAGTTATAGTATTGTCAGATAATTGAATATAGTAAACTTCATCGTGTACTACAGCATTAACTGGAATTAAAGTAGTTTTACCTATTTTATCTTTAGAAAGAACTGTAACTGAATTACCATTTGTTGTACAAATACCATCAGATGAAACAAAAAGTAAACGATCTCTAAATTCAACAATAGTAGCATGATCTAAGCATCCTTGATCTCCACTCATTTCATGACGGACAAATGTATTAGCACTAGAACCAGTAATAGAATAAGATTTATATCTAGTAAATACTACAATATTAGTTGGAGTAATACCAATTCCTGTAATAGTTGTAGGAAATTCTATATAATTAGTAGCAGGCCAATAATTAGGATTATCAATATCACGAGTAAAGTAAAATCTATCTCCTACAGCTCCGAAGAAAGTCCCATAAGCATGCCTAATATATCTCAAGCCTACTGGTGCTTCAGTATTTAATATTGTATCTAAAATAACTCCTGTTACATCAGCATCAAGAATAATATCAGTATGAGTAGTAGTAGCATTTGTAATTTCGGCAACTTGAGTAAAATTAAGTAATGAACCACCAATCCTGTAAATACGTTTATGTGTTACTTGAGGATCATCTGATATAGGAATATTAGTTAATGTGATAGAACCTGATACTACATCAATTGTTGGAGTAATATTAGAAGGTGAAGACTCAACATCATTAGTAGAATTGTAATAAGTAAATATATATTGATAAGTACCTGTATATCCAGTAGTAATATTAGTGCTATCAATACTTTGTACTCTTATTACTCCTCCAGATAAGTAAGTACCAAATGATGTCGAGTCTATTACTGTTAATGTACTTGCTGGAAATTCTTCAGTTGCTATAGTAATAGTAGTAGTTGTAACATTAGAGATTATATAATCATTATTATTTAATTCTACCATACCTCTAACATTAGTGATACGAATAGCATCATTAGGTTTATAATTATGTACACCTATAGTTATAACACAAGGATTTGCTCTAGTTATCCCTATAATTCTATACTCTGATACATCTAATGGTTGTATATAACTAAAACCTTCTGTAATATCTTGTCGTTTTAATCTATAGTAAGCAGTACCTTGCTTTATGTAGATTAAAACTGCCGTAGGTATACCTGTAGTATCAATCCAAGCCATAGCATTTAGATAATCACCTTCAGAGTCATTTGCAAAATTAGCTGATGTTGCTGTAAGATCCTGATCTACAGACTCAGAAGGGTAATATGGAATTACTGTTGCATCTAACGGATCACTAATACTAGTTAGTGATGCCATAGTAGCAACACCAAATACTACATTTGAAATATTAGATAGTGGATTATTTATAATTAATGGAGCATTAGCTTGTGTTACTGTTCCTCCATTAATTATAGGAGCTGTAACATTAACTGTAGTTAAGTATACTATATCATTAGCATTAGCGTATACAGTTACAGTTAAATCAGTAGTATCTGAAACTAACAATTCAGGAGGATTAGAAGAAGTAATTGTCATGGTAAATTCATAACCTCTCATACCATCATCAATTACACCAGTCCAAGTAATTGTATTATAATGTTCATCAATTAAATTACCATTTCTATCACTTCTTGATACTAGTACATAATATGTATATGTAGCTGAATTTATTGCTATATTTGTTGTAATAGCATTTGTTGTAACTAACTTAATATTTATAGATGAAGAAACATTATTTGCAATATAAGTCAAAGGAGGAGAAATTTCATCTGTAGTTAAAGAAGGGATACCTCTAGGTTTAGTTATACCTAATTGAGTAACAGAAATTCCATCATACTTTTTTGGTATGTTATCAATTTCTGTCCAAAGAAGTAAATCCTGATATTCAAGATACTCTTCTGCCTCAGGACGATCTTCCCATGTATTATTAGATACAAAATAAACAGGCTTTGTAACAGCACTAAGTTCTGTTACTGTAGAATTTTTTGAAGATTTAAGAACTCCAAAAGTAGTGTCTACATTTTCACATATAACTGCCTCATTAGATCCTATAAGTGTAGGATCTATTCTAGTATTTAATCCACCATTAAAATTAGCAAGTTTCATGTTAATCTTCAAAAATTAATAAATCAAAAGACACATTAATAGATTGATTTTCTACATTACTAAAACCTTCTATCTTAAAATCTGATTTTTCAGATAATTGTAGTATATGTCTATTAAAAGTTACATAAGAATTTGCTATACCACTAATAGTAGAAATATATTCAGTTAAAAAAGTAGCTCCAAAAGGTCTTTGCTTAAAATTTATTGTAACATTTCCAGTATTATTTGGGAGTGATGGTAATCCTGGAAGTCCAGCAGGAAGTCCAGCAGGAAGTCCAGCAGAAAGTCCAGCAGAACTTGTTAATAAATACGCAGTTTTATTAGCAGGTACAGTATATACAGCAAGTAATGATCTTTGATGCTCAATAGATATATAATCTCTAACTAATGTAGTATTAGGTACACCACCAACAGTTACACCATTTTCAAAAAGATAAATATTACCTATTGCAGCAATAGAACCTGAAACAAACATTGAATTAACTCTGATTAAATTAGTTGTTAATGCAACTCTTGTTTGTCCTGTTAATGTAATAGTTTGTGTCACTTCTAAATAATTTTCATCTAATCCTTCTATTGTAACTTCAACTGCAATGTCTAAATTACTAGAACTAGAAAGAGAGTCAATAGATGCAGTAGTAGAAAAAGTATATAAACTTTCTGAAGGATAACTCCAAATAATTTTAGTTTCTGAAGTATTAATATTAGGTTGATTACTAAATTTATGTATAATTTTAGCTCCTTCAATTTCTCCTCTTTGTATAGCTAAAATAAAATTATTCCAACTAATAAAATGTTCTCGTAACTGATAAGCTTTTGCCATTATAATTTTCCTTTATTTACTAAAAGTTTATTAAGAGTTTTTTCTATCTCTTTAATAGAGTTATACAATGACTCTTTATTATACCATAACTTATTACCATCTTTATCATCTTTATCATGCCATTCAAATAATGCTTGAATTTTATTTTCAACATCATTAGTAAAATTACAACTTGATTTATTTCTATTTTCAATAATAATAGCATTTACAATTGCTTTTATACTAGCATCAGATAATTCATTAGTTGTTCGTATATCTTTAATTAACTTAAAAGACCTTTCAATTACTAAAACAATAATTGCTCCTATTGCAGTTATTAATTCTATAGTAAGTTCCATTGTATTACTCTTTTAAGTTAGATTTTTTATAGCCTTTTTTATTTATTAATTTATCTATAACATTATACATACCTTGTTCTGTTGATTTTTGTTTCACTATATTTTTTACGCTTTCCTCTACCTTTTCCTGTTCTTCAATAGAAGACATTAAAACATTAATAACTTTAGTAGCTAAGTGTAATTTAACTCCTCCTAATCCAAATATAATACTAACTACACCTCCAACTATTTGTAAAATTAATACTTCATTCATTTTTATTTTCCTTAATAAGTCCACATTGTTAAAGGTTTAATATTTTTACTGTTAGGATAATAACGTACTACATCATCTATATGAATAAATCTTTTAGCATGATTACCTTTTTGATGACTTCCAATACCAGTAAAATTAAAAGATAAAGCAAGAGATAACAACTTATTATACCGTTCACCATAACATAAAATATCAATTGCTTTCCCTTGAGTATGAGGGCCTTTACTTCCTGTACTAGAAATATTGCTATTATGTATAGAACACCGAAAAGCAGAAGATAATGACATAGCCCTACCATCAACCATTCTATAAGCTTGAACTCGTCCCATAAATGTTGTATCCATTTCAATACTTTTACATCCACAATGACACTCTAACTCCCAGGTAGAAAAATTAGTTACTGTACCATTAGGTAAAACATAATCACCCATATTAGCCTATAAATTTATGATTTAATTATTAAGTTTTTCAGGTTTTGGAAATTTATCCTTAATGGGTTGAATAAGTTCTTCCTTCCAACCCTTTACGCCATGATGAAAAATATAATCCAATTGTTCTGAAATATTGGGATAGTTTTCAGCTCGAAGCTCCCCGTAATTGTTAGGATCATTGACTCGTTCTTCTTCGATTTGTTTAAAACTTTTAACTAATTTTT
>WLWG01001722.1_pt1 | contig 18684 bp, 21 predicted proteins | sample 6712871 | NCBI WGS metagenome assembly WLWG01 (sample SAMN12718693, study PRJNA515312) | sponge metagenome | isolation source: marine sponge | host: Mycale hentscheli | place: New Zealand: South Island, Marlborough, Capsize Point | collected 2003-05-01
AATGCTATTATTGGAAGGAGGGGGGTCATTTTATGCCGCCCTACTAAGGGGGCGCATTTTATGCCGCCCGATTTTGCCATGCTTGTAATACATGGGGATAGTTGTTATCCAAAATTGTATAGAGTGCATGGGAGTAGGCGGTTATTTCCAACTGAGCATCAGAGGACTGTCTAAGAGTGAGAAAGTTAAGCAAGGCATTAAGGCTAGCAGTCCACCTCCATCGCACATAGAGGCTATAGGCAGGGAGAAAGAGTCGTGCTTGTTCTGGTGCAACACCTGAATTAAGTGCTTCTCTATATATTTCTTCCGACTTTTCAGTATGTTTTTCCATTAGTCTGGTGAGTTGTACCCCCAGGGCTTTGTCAACTGGGCCTAAGGAGCCCTGTTTGCTATTTTCTGGGGCTTTTCTCCATTCATCGTATGCGGGAAGGTAGTATTCATTGTTTTCCGTTATATAGCGACGAGAGGACTCATTCCATCCATTTGCGTCTTCTACATGAGTAGACGATACATGATGCTTCCACCATTGTCGCGCCACGAGTAAAGGCGCATAGACTTCAAAGGTCATGGTATTGTGTCTAAGGACAGAATCGTGATAGTTTGTGATTAGATAGTTTAATAGTTTGATATCCTTGTCTGATAGTTCTGTGCTTTCCTTGTCATACGATACCCTGGCGGCATTGACAATAGAGATTTCATCTCCCATAGAATCTACCAGTCGAATATATCCCTTGTCTAGTACATCAATTTTCATGCATATATTGTATCATTAAATGGTGGGGCGAGTAAGCAGGGTCTGTACCTCTGCGTCAGTCATTTTAAAGTTCCATGCGCCCATGCTGTGGACTAGCACCTGAGAACTATTGCCAGTATCATCAATCTGTACCTGAGTAATGGTCTGCGAAGGGGCATTGCCGTTTGCTCTTGTCCAAGTTTTTTCTGGGGTATTAACGTCAAAAGTTTTTAGTGGGTTTACTAGATCAGAGTCTCTCCAAAGTTGTAACGTGATGTTGGTAGCAGCGTCAGATCGGTAAACTAGTGTGTTCCATTCTCCTGGGGAGGCTGCTGTGGTACCTGCGACAGAAGCGACTAGGTTAGCAGAAGGATCATGTCCTGTATATATGTTCCCCGACGCTGAATTGTGCATTAAGTATGAATCCCAAGACCCAGTTGTAAACAGCACCCCGTAGTTATTATAAGCAGACTCATACTTGTATCTAACAATAAAAGTAAATCCAGCCCCAAGAGTATTTGCATCTGAAATGCTACCGGAAACAGCACCACCAATATTAAAATCGTTATTTCCCCCAACTCTAAGAGACCTTACCCCGTCGGTAACATCCCAAGAAGTGCCAGATCCTACTGTTAGGTCTGCACCAGAAACAGTTCCTTGGTTTGGCACGGTTGTTCCTGATTCATAATCAAAGTCATAATAGAGCAACGCGGCTGGTTTTGAATCAAGGTTGATTACTGAGGTGGCGTATGCTTGTCTGTAGTCTGATTCTGTAGTGGTTCCACCGCCTCCACCGCCACCGGACCCATCGCCACCGGACCCATCGCCACCTGCTCCATCTCCTAGATCCATATACAATGGGTAGGGGTATCCTGAGGGCCACAACTGACCAATAGTGGGTAGTTCTGGGGCACTACCACCGCCACCGCCTATGCCGCTTCCAAGACCTTGACCCTGAGAAACTACGGTATAAATATCGCGGTATCCACTAACTTTCCAGACATACTCAATTTCGTCAGCATCGAACATAAACTGAGTTACTTTGACTTGTCCATCAGATCTTGCGTGAGGAGTGTTATCCCCAGTAGAATCAAACTCTCTGTATCCAAGTACTTTATAGCGGGTTTCGCCTTCAAGGAGGGACAATTTAGTTCATCTCTATCATAAGGGCATAATAACTAGGCTTTGGCGCAGAGTTACTTATAGTTGTTCTAAATATCTTCCACTTTTTACCTGAAACTGTGTCTTCAAACTCATCACCATTAGCCAAAGAGTTTCTTGGTATTGGGTAGATAGCCCCCATTTGTATTCCATAGTTTTGTGTATATACTGCGTTATTGCTAGTATCGTCTTGCTGGGTATAGTAAAAAGATGACAAATCTAGTTTGACGAGAGGCAATTCTCCTTGTCCCAAAGTGCTAACATTTGACTTTGTTGCATAGTCAGCATCGGTCTCTAGTCCAGGAACGGTTGATACGTCTTCTTCTCTGTAATAGTGCATACCTTGGTGGGCGATTTCATAGATAGTATGATATTGTGTCTCTACTCTACTTGAGTAGGAGGTGCTGTACCCATTCAAGCGGAAATCATTCATTCCCCACTTTGTTTGCCAGTCTCTTGTTCCCTTTGTTGCACCCTCCTGGAAGGTCTTCATCCACATGGGTACTGGTCCTGTTACGGTATGAGGATAGGGGCGGCTGGCATCACTTGCACTATATGCACAGTTTGTTGACCAAACTGATCTTTCATTAGTGTCAATTGGAGAAATTAGCCTACAATGGTTTAGTACCCCTGGCTGCGATCCGTAGGCGGTTCCTGTCAATAGATTAATAACGTTAATGTAGTCTGGGGTTATATTCATGTATAGTCTAACGGGAGTTGTGGCAGGTGGGGTTGAGGTAGAGTTTTTACAAGTATATAATCTCGTATCAGATCCTGGGCTAGTTCCACCATTCCAATAATTGGAAACCCCAGTAAACGCCTTTTTTTCTACAGGAATAGCATATGTGTAGTATAAACTCTGAGTACCACTTTTCAAACCAATCAATGAGTCTTCAACGGGAAGAACTACCTCGTATCTGTTTCCTGTTAGCGGTACATCTGTTTTGATGCCGATTCCACCAGAAAACTTGCCATAACTCCAAGGACCATTAAAGCGAGGGTATAGGCGGCTAAAGTCATATCTGTCATCATAGTTTGGTCTGCTATCATCATCTGCTGAATATCCACCGAATCCACCAGTCCATGCCCAGTCGGTTCCCTCAACACCGTCAATGGCAGCGTTAAAGGTTCTGGTACCTGCAACTCTTTCTGTATATCGGTGAACATCAAATCCACCAAGAAAGTTTTGATCATAAAGTCTTACAAATCGTGCGCCTGGGTCAAGGAATCCAGATGGATCTCCAAGTTGAATCTTCATGTTGTAAGAACTGTATGTGTAGTCAATCGCACCGTCGGTGGCAATTGTGGTATATGTGCCAGCCGAGATAGTTGACTGTCGATAACTTGATTGATAGTAAAGACTTGTTTGAATCTTTGCATCGCTATAGTCACCCGCAACGGTATTGGGTTCGTATACATGCACAGCAAACCACCAGTAGTCATCTGTGTTCATGGCTGTCCAACATTGGGTTTGTCTACACCAAGTTTCTCCTCTTAGTCTATTACCATCATCGTCGTAATTGTCTACTTGTGGGCTGATCCCTGCAGTATAACTGCTCGTCTTCGCTGGGAGAATTTTTGCATCAAAAGTATCATCAGTTCTAGCCCAATACCCTGCTCTGTGTTCTTGTGTCATTAAGTATGTGTCGTTTGGTGCTTTGATGTATGTCATACCAAAACTTGTGTTTTCATCCCCTACGGGTACCCACGCATCCTCTGCTCCCAGGGTAACCCCGTTGTCGTCTGCTGCTTGACCAGTAATCAATGCGATCATGTCAGCAAACCTGTTTTCATGAGTAGTCTCTTTAAATAGGTATGTCATACCGTTGTTCTCCTTCAAGAATTTGTTATTTCGATTATATCATATTTTATTTTCAAAAAGCCAAGAAGAAGGGGATGAGATAGAATTTTATTATTCATTATAAAATTGGACAGCACAAAGGTGTGACTCCGAATGATTTGGTTTGGTTTTCTTTTTATCAGGATATTATATATATTATATATATAGTACTGGAAGTTTTTAACAAAAGGTCAAAAGTCATTCATTTTTGACGAATTGTTACCAAACTGTTATCGCTGCGTAACATGCCTGTAACATTTGTTAACATGTACGAAACATTCAGTTAACATGCCTGTAACATTTAATGTTTAAGTATTTTCTGATATAATGAGGGTATGGCTAGTCACAAGATGGTTTCTGTAGGAACTACACCAGTTCTTCTATCTCCCCCAGGGGTTCATGGAGAAATTGATATGGCAATCCAAAGCCAGAGTGGAACGGGTAGCGTTTTTGTTGGTGCCCAAAATGTTTCACCATCAAATTTTGGCTCAAGGATTTTCCCCTATAGTGTCTATTCAGTCACTCTTGGCGGGTCAGAAGAAGTATGGGCTGTTTCGCAGGGTGCAGTAGTAGTTTCTGTACTCATTACGACAAAATAAATGGTATAATAAAAATATGGCATCTCATCGTTCACTAAGCATTGGAAATACACCAGTTTTAGTATCACCTGAGGGTGTTCACTCTGGCGTTGAGGTAATTCTACAGAATCAGTCAGAAACCAACAATATTTACGTTGGTGCCAATTCAGGAACAAGTGTAGATAGTTTTGGATTAAAGATTTATCCAACTACCGCAATTTCTGTAACACTAGGAAGTAGGGAGGAGATGTGGGCAGTCTCAGACGGTACAGTTGACGCTAACCTGATGTGGTCAAACCCATAAAATAACAATGGCTAGATTTTACGGTCCTATTCAGCAAAATCCTGGTGGTGGCGAAATTATTGAGATTGAGCCAACATCTCTACCTACCGACGCTGTTATTCTTACTAATCCTGTAGATGGTAAAAACAATCAGGAAGATGCTAACCAATACTTTTACGAAGAACTACAAAACAAGGCCGACGCAGGACACACTCACGGAACTGATGGGGACGGCAATGAGATTGACACTAGCAACCTTGTAACAAAGACAGAGTTTTCAGATTCACAGGATGATCAGGATGAAAGAATTTCTGCATTAGAGGCAGGAGAGGGAACAGGGTCTGGCCCACATACCCACGATGAGTATGCCGACAAGGATCACATTCACGATGCCCCAGACCTAACGCACGATCACGACGGAACTTATCAACCCGCAGGAAACTATGCGACAAACGAAGAACTAACGCAGGGACTTGCTGGCAAAGCAAATGTTGCTCACACCCACGACGGGGTAGGTGGAGAGCCTTACGACGATACAGAACTAAGAGGTCTGATTACAGATAATACTACTGCCATTGAAGGCAAGGCCGATGATCCCCATACCCACGAAGACTTAGTGTATGACGACACAGCCCTTGCAGCGAGCGTAAGTTCCAACACCGTCAAGAATTCAGAGCAGGATGGTCGCCTTGATGCACTAGAGGCTGCGCCAGGGTACGATGACACAGCACTAGCCGCAAGGGTATTTACAAATGAGAATGAGATTGATGTGCTACAAGGAAATGAAGCAGACCAGAATGTAAGTATTCAGGCAAACACAGATGCCCTTGCTGATAAGGCAGACGCAACACACACTCACCCTGAATACGAGGGGGGTAGTGGTGAAAGTTATGACGACACAGAGGTAAGAAACCTCATCCAAGGCAACACAGATGCTCTCGCCAATAAGTCAGACACAGGACACACTCATGACTCTGCCCCACATACTCATACTGAGTACTCGCCTACTGACCATACTCACGATGAGTACCTAGATAGTTTGCCAACACACGATCATCCACATACCCACGACGAGTACGGAAGTGCAGACGATGTTACAGCACTATGGGTCTTGGCAAATTCTAATGAGGCCAAGGCAAACGATAACACCGTTAAGAATTCAGAGCAGGACGACCGACTTGACGCGCTAGAGTCTAGCAATCAGCAGGGCGATAGCACCATCTTCTATCAGAACACTAACTCAAACATTTATCAAGATGGTGTTCCAGGAAACCCATCACCCCAGGGCTGGCAGGGGTGGCACTATGCAAGTGCAGGAGACGGTACTAAGATCAACTGGTACTTTTACGCTCAAGACTTTTCCAATCCAGAGGTATTTGCAGGTGAACTAAATTCCTTTGCATTGATAGTTGTTCCAGAGACCAGAGATACAAGGCTCCCACATGTAAATGTTTACACAATGCCTCAGGGGGATGGTCAAGATGCTAAGGTATGGTATAGATCAAGGGCAACATATGAGAATACTGGAAGATCTTGGACTGCAAATCAACCATACGTTGTTTATTATGGGCAAGACCCAGAGATTTTTGAAAACTATCCAAGAATTGAACTAGCAAAGGCTGACTATACATCAGAAGGTCCACAGCAGGACGACGAGGGTATTTTCTTACTTGCAATTAGTTCTGACTCATCTGCATCTGCCGATGATTATAACTTTACATTACAGCAGTCACATATAGACTCTGTTGATTATGTTCAGAATGCAGTATTCCTTGCACCTACGTCAGTAGAGTCATACCTTGCTGAGGGTGGCACTACATATGCAAGTGCCTTAGCAATTGAAGAAGATATTAGTTCAATAGAGACAGAACTAGAGAGTATCAGGGGAAGACCAAAGCCAAAGACTGACGAGATTCCTTTGTCTGATGATGACGAGGGAATATTCTTTGGAGACGACGTTGTGCATACGCAGCATGACGTAAACGAGACCATACACAATAGACTTCTAGGAGAAGATGCTCGCCTGGATGCTTTGCAAGAATCACAAGAAGAGCAGAATACTCGCCTGGATGCTTTGGAAGAAGGAATGGGTGGAGACGATTGTATTCTAGGCCGCTACATAAGGAACGACTTCTTCTATCACAATGGAGGAGCACAGGCACAAGACTACTATCTTAAACTTCATAAGCCAACAAACAATTACGGGGACGACGGCAATCAGGGAGACCTAGACAACAGAGATATTAACAAAAATATGTCTGAAATTGAAGTAGGTGATACTATTTGGCTAATTGTGGGAGATAATGTTCACGAAATAGTATTGGATGCCAAACAAGATCTTAGTTACTACTACGGATACCGATTCAAGGAGAGAGTAGAATCCTTAATTCCAAAAGACGCAGAATTTCTCCTACAGAGTGCTGAAACTTGTGAAGGTGGGGATACGTCTGATGACCACGATCACGAGGGTATGGTAGTAAGTGATTCCGTAACCTCTATTGTAAAAATATCACAAGCAGATTTCAACGCTCTAGCAGACAAAGACGCATCTACCTTGTACTTGGTGGTGTGACCTATGGAGTATAACTCTACTCTCCCTTACAACTCTCTCAATACTTACAATGCTGATTATGAGATGTGGTACGTTGGCGATACCCCCGTTATTGGCGGGTATCTAGGAGATACACAAGTCTACCCACCAAAGGAAGAAGAAGGCGGCAAACCATCTGACGGACTCTATATGATGGAAGCAGGATGGAACAGGGGCATTCATTTGACTGAAATCCCAGGACTAAATCAAGTTGGTGTCACAAATGATGATATTGAAGCCATAGACACCTTCTACTTTAGCAAAACAAAATCGTCTTATGGTGCTTTCACAGAAGCAAACATCAGAGCAGGGGAGTGGTTCCTTGTTTCTAATGAAGATGGACGATACTACGGAGAGTTTACAGGAGAAACCTCTGACGATGGTTCCGTTATTATGGCAAAGTGTAATAGAGTTGAAACGCAGGGAAACTTTGTTTACGGTGATGAGGACTTTGTTATTCTTGGATACTTTGGTCAATTCAAAGAAGCAGGCGACCAAAGATTTTTTGAAAATATTTTTATGGGTGATGAATAATGATAGGTATGGGATTTACTCAAACAACAGGGGAAGCAGGAGACTGGCCCAAAGAGGTCACGCATGCTCGTATCTGGGACATAGGCTGCACATGGAAGGATATCCACGTTGCTCCTGATACTTATGATTGGTCACGCCTTGATGAAGTGTTAGGTAAGATGGAGGCAATGGGCTATAAATCAATTACATACGTTGCTTGCGCCACGCCCAGGTGGGCCGCACAAGATCCTAATGCACCCCATGCCGCACCATGGTTGGGACCAGGAACCAACTCGCTACCAGGAGATTTAAACGCTTCATGGAAACCATTCATTGCAAATCTCTCACAACGCTACAAGGGACGTATTCACGCTTACGAGATCTGGAATGAGCCTGCCCTCGCAGACTTCATGTATCCCTACGATGATAAGAACCGAAACAAGTTAGCACAGATGACCAAGGATGCTTCACGCATCATCAAGGGCAATGATCCTAAAGCATTAATAGGATGTGCGAGTCTGTTGCCCCGCCCAAGTTCAGGCGGGATGAAGAGAAGTGGTAAATATCTCGCAGCACTTAAGAAAAAGGATGCTAAGAATTGGTGCGGCATTGATTTTGTTTCTTGCCACATCTACCCCGAAGGATCAACAAACCAAGGTAAGTTGTGGAAAGAATATCATCAAGAAGTAAAGAAGACAATGAAGGAAATGAATTGTCCCGTTACAAAAATTTGGGTGACCGAAACGGCATTGGGGTTGCTCTCTGACGGAATTCCGAAGGAGAAGGTAGATAAGTATACCAAGACTATTAAAGATTACATTAAGGGTGGTTTTGTATTTTGGTACGCATGGCAAAGGCCTGACCTAAAGGGTGCGTGGATTGGCAAGGGAACTTATCAATGGGATGCCATTAAGGAAAATTGGAAATAACGGTATAATAAAATTGGAAATAATGGTATAATGATGTTATGCAAAAAGAAAAGTATGACGACGAGCAAGATAGACTCCATGAGGAACTAAAGAATGTTAAGGCTCAGCCACATCCAGGGGAAGATGTTCCACAGGATGATGCCGAATGAGAAACGTAGACAAGGCAATCGAATGGATGGAAAAGGAAAGTAAGAATCCTTCTCAATCCTGGAAAGGATTATGCCAAAGCACATGTAGAAGAGCATATTCTATGGGTCCGTTTGGTGGATCTGCCCGTGAGGCCTACGCCAACGTCGATGATCGCTTTAAGGTAAAGATCACTAACTACAAAGACAAGGAATGGTGGCAGTCAGTACCTCGTGGTGCTATTCTTTATTCTGTTCCTCCAAACTCAAAGTACGGTCATGCTTGGCTAGCAAATGGAGACATGACTGGATGGAGCGTAGATTATAAGCGTAGTGGATTCATTGACCTCGTAGAAATTAGACTTAAGGGGTGGGCCTCATACTATGAGCACACAAAGGGGTACATCATCGGGGCACAGTATTACTCAGACAATGACGGATTCTTCAAGGGACTCAGCACAGGCAAATGGGATAGAAAAATTCCACCGCTGGAAAATGTGCTCGCAGCGAATGAAGATCGTGAACTTGCGAATGCAGCAATTTGGAGATTGGCCTGCCGACTTTCAGACTTGGGATACGGAGGCAAGAACTGGCAGCCAGTAAAATATGAACAAAAATATCCTGTCGCTGCCATGACTGCTTATAATGAAAAATGGGCTCCCAACATGGAAGACAAGAGTCAGTATGGACCAAAAGCACATGATCGTATCTTTAAGGAGGGTAAATAATGTCTGAATTTAGAAAGCCATTAGCAGCAGACTCTATGCAGGATCATGCAGAGCAACATGGTCACGCCCATGACGAGATCCAGGCAATCAAGGCAAAGGACATTGACTTAGAAAATAAGGTAAATAAGAATGAGGACAGGATCTCCGCACTCAACCACGAGTTAGATGCTATTGCAGAATCTCGTGCAGGCGGCGAGTGGATCTTATCAAGCGACGCTTCCACAGAGGGGAATATGGCACTTGAAACACAAGACCTTACTGGGCTTGACAATAGACTTTTTATTAACGCAACAGACGCAAACGGGGTAGTTGCAAATATGTCTACTATCAAAGTAGGAGACTACATTGAGATTCTAGAAGAGCATGAAGTTGTCAACAGGGTAACACAAGACTATGCTCTTTACAAAGTAAAAGCAGAATACACAAACAACTACCTTGATGTGGAATTGACAGAGGGTCGTGGATTTGCAGATATGGGAAGACGATTCTTTGTAAAGTCATTTAAAATTAGTGAAGGTCTTGATATCGCTGAACTAGATGCTCGTTATGCTATTAAGGTTCATAGTCACGATAACTATTCTTTGGATTCCCACGGACACGACTACGCACCCACAAGTCATACACACCCTTCTACTCCCTTCCATACCCCTCCTGGTCGCCCGTTCGTTTTCGGTTCTGCTCCGAACGAAGGAGAGTTCTACGCAGACAACTCGGGGAATCTGTATCTCAACCGTATGGACCAGAATGGCCTGGTTAGAGTGATGCCTACTTACCCTGACTTTGCGTGGGCTACGCCTAGCAAAATTACTGTTTGGGACAACGAGAGTGGGTACTTGAAGTACGCATGTGAAGCAGGTAAGTCCTCGGACTACAAGACCGACACTATTGTTTTCAAGAACGGCAAACTCCTGTACAACAAAGGCCTTGTTTCTGGCAAGACCTATTACATAACCGTCGAGGGGTACTGGTAGGCCGATGAAAGACCCCTATGTAAGAAGAGCATTAGCCTTCACAGTTCCCACAGTGTTTGTCTTAGTACTTCTTGGTACTGCATTTAGAGACAGAACCCTTGATCCAACAGTTGCTGGTGGACTGATTGCTATACTTGGTTCTGTAGTGGCCTTATTTGCTGCTCAGAACGCTTCTCAGGAGAAAAGCCCCCCTACCTCGTATGGGGATACCCCTGATTCTGAAAACCCCTTAGAAGTCGATATAGAGCGTCAGGGTAAACAAGAGAAGAATTAATCTTCTTCCTCTTCTTCTCCTTCATAAGACCTAAGGAATTCCTTACCGTCTTCTTCTGGCTCTGGTGTGTGCATGTGGACATGATAATGATTTGGAGTACGTTATCCACAACATCAAAAGGAAAGATTCCCTCCATGCCTAGAGCCGCTGTCCCAGAATGATAGTTGGCACGGACATAATGTGCATAACAGGGGAACTTTTCCACAAATAGAGGAGTGGAATTGTTTGCTTATGGATCATCAGTGATACGTGCAAAGGGACAACATTTTCTCAAGATCTATTACTGCCAAGAGATGCTGATGAGTTGTCTTGAGATTGGTGATGAATCTATTACTACAAAACTTTATTTACCTACTCATAAGTTGGCAGACCTTCTTCACCAGGCATACCTCGCTCAAACAGAGGATTCCAACGCTGTGGGGCATAGGACTTGGACTACAGAGACCTACTCAGAAGCCCATTATCATACCCAGCCCATTTAGTCAAAACGTCTGGTATAATTATCTAAGCACCCCTTAGGGGGTCAAAATTACATAGCAGGCGTAAGACCCTGATTGTTGGTGAAGGTCACTGAGGCTCCTGTCTCAATTGATTACCTACCTACCAACAATCAAGCAGCAGAGGTTTTTCCTTTCATCTCTTCCTCTGCACTGTGGCCCTCAGTGGCCCTCTCCGCAATCAGGGCAGCCAGACACGCTTCCTGGGCTGGTGGAGCGACACGATTACTAGCCTCGTTCGTATAACGGCACAAGTACGGCGGCCTAAGGGCAGAGAAGTCATCCTCATGCTGATGACAAGAGTTCAGGTGGTTGTGAGGGATCATCGCTGGTCCGTTCCTCATCTAGAAGTGCCTCTGAACACATAGCGACCCCTAGAAATAGGCCTTGGACAACCTCAAAGTGATGTGGTGAGTACAGGGATGCCCTCGTGGCTCCTTGTATTCCTAGAAGTGATGTGGGTTAGAAGAAAGAACAAAGAACATACATAGAAGAAAAGATAAATAGGTAGATATAGGACATACCTAGACATTCTATAACGAACTATGGTATAATGTACTTACGTTATGAAAGGAGAGTCATGACTACTAAAGCAAGGGGTACTGAATGTCACCCAAATGAAAAGCACTACGCCAAGGGCTTGTGCAAAGGCTGTTACAACAAGGCAAGAGGCAATCTCAAGAAACTGAACAGTAGTGGTGCAGAGAGGCAAGCACTGATTGCTGACTGGCTCGCAACTCAAGAATCTGACCAACTTACAGATGCTGCGTTGAATTACGGGCTAGAGATCGGTTGGGGATTTGAGGTACTTAAGAAAGCAACAATCACTGAGGGTAACTGTCTTGAGTGGACGGGACAGGTCTCAAAAGGTGGCTACCCCAAGACTCGTATAAATATTGATCACAATGGCAAGAGGTTTAGAGTAGATATAAGGATGCATCGGCTGCTTTATGCCACGTTTAACGATGATCTACCTAAATCTCGCAGAAGTCCAGAGGGAAATGATCTTGTCTTGGATCATGTGTGTGAGAACCGACGCTGTATTAACCCTCGTCACTTGCAGGTAGTTACTACTGAGCAGAACTTACGCTTCAAGTCAGGTAGAGCAGCATGACTTCTATCTGGTGGTGTGAAGAAGATCAGCAAACGTGGGTCCAAGAAATACCCCCCGTATGCATCCAAGATCACCAAGTCAAGATCGTAGGTGATGTTTGGTATGTCTAAAAAGAACTCTCTATGTACCCGTTGCTTTTCCTACAAAACTACCTACCAACACAATCTCTGTTGGCATTGCCTGACTGAATTACAGGATGACAACAACCTAGAAATGTGGGTACAACAAAAGAAGGTAGAACAAGAACTAAAAGAATTAATGCGCCCTTGTACTCCACAACAAAAGGAGACCAGACTCAGGGAAGCAATAGTCGGTCTTGGTGTTATGGCAAACGTAAGCCGTAAGGAAATCCAGGGGCAATTGAAGGCCCATCGTTGCACTACTAAATGGCCCATGAATTACCTGAAAGAAAATGTAGGCCCAGATAAATACGCCGCCTATATGAACCCCAATAACGGGGCGGGGAATAGGGGCTAATAGTGGACTACAAAGAAGCACAGAAGTTATACCGCAGTAGGCAGTGGAGGGAGTTCAGAGCAGCATATATAGCAAGAAACCCCTATGCCCTATGTACTGCTAATAACTGCGGTAAGGAACTAATAGGCAGTGATTACACCTTGGACCATATCGTTCCATTAAATCTTGATGGTGAACCATTTGATGAATTGAACATCAAACCAATGTGTAGAAGATGTAATGGAAAAAAGCGTAATGAATTGGATTTGAGAGAAAATTATGTCAATTCTCAGTATCTGGTTTTTTGACCTGCCTCGGAAGTCCCCCGCCTTCCATCTTGGTTTTCAGCACGAAAGTTCAAAATATTTGACTATTTGGAGGAATACAGCATGAAAGCACTAAAAGAGGCCACAGAAGCCTTTCTAAAGGAAGTTGATTGGGTGGAGTCTGGAGAACTAGCAGTAATTAGTTCAAGTCTCCTGTTGCTTGCAGAGGATTTTGACAACGAACGCAAGCCAAGCATCTATGCACAGTACGGATTGATGTATAGATACCTAGTTTCACTCAAGCCAAAGGAAGAAGAGGAAGCAGAGTACGACCCACTAGCAGAAATCCTTACTAGGGACTTTGCTCATGCCTAAGAAGAAGGGTGTCAGGACGTACAGGGCACAGCACAACAGGCTTGCTCTTGATTTTGGCCCTGCCAGACTGCATGACTGCAACAACTGTCAGCAGCAGGCTACTAACTGGTCATTCATTAAAGAGTGGTGTCCTGAGGAAGAGTTAAAACAGGAATGGATGAAGAACCAATTTGGTGAATACCTCATGCCATTCAGTAACAATCAGGGGCACTACGTAACTCTGTGCCTGTCTTGCCATAGAACGTATGACCGCAACCCAGGAAGCGTATTCCATGGCTGATCAACCCTGGATTCCATCGTTCTACACACCTGATGATGATGCCTACAACTATGACGAGGGCGATAAGGCTATTGCCATTGCAGAGTTGGGTCTGAACTTCAAGTTGGACGAGTGGCAGAAATGGTTGATTAGAAGGATCTTGCAGACAGATGACGAGGGTAAGTTCAGGTTTAGGCAGTACCTAGTCTCTGTTGGCAGACAGAATGGCAAGTCATCAATATCAGTAATCATCTTGCTTTACTTCTTGTTAGCACAGCCACCACAGTCCACATTGATGTGTCTGGCTAGTACGACAGCACAGAGCAATATCGTTTACAAGAGGCTTAGCAACCTGATTAACAGCAGTAGTTACCTAAAGAAGCGGTTCAAGCCCACCACAGAGACTCGTGGTATCACTACTAGAAATGGTACTTCTCTACAGATTGCCCCTGCCAAAGGTGACTCACTACAGGGCTACTCCACACGCTTAGTGATCCTTGATGAGGGCCACTTGCTACCTGAGTCCACTTGGGATGCGGTATTGGTGGGTAGTTCCATGGTTCCTAACTCTCTGAACCTCATGATCACTACAGCAGGGTCAGAACAGTCCACACTGCTCAAGCGTCTGTATTCACAGGCTCGTTTGGGTCAATCAGGCCTAGGAGCATGTATCTGGGAGGCCCCAGAGGAACTTGACTACTCAGATGATGAGAACTTGAAGGTAGGTCTAGCAGCGGCAAATCCAGCGGTACACAGTGGTCGTATGGACCTAGAGAAGGCAGTAGAAGAGTGCAGGGCAGTTCCAGAAGCAGAAATGATGCGCTATCGACTCAATAGATTCGTTGCAGCAGAGAACCCATTCCTACCTGCCTCACTCTGGCTTAACTGTGAGCAGTCAGTACCTACCAAGCAACCACTCAAGATTGCTATTGATATTGCTCCTGGATGGACAGCAGCAAGCATTGCTTGTGCCTGGTATGAGGATGGGAAAGTCAATACAGACCTTATTTGTTCACTAGTAAAGCCACGCTTTGACAAGTTCTACGACTTGATTGAGGCGGTATTCCAGCAGAACAACATCTCTGAGGTAGCAATCAATACCTATGCAGGCAATGAGATCTACACAAAGATGAAAGAACGTGGGATCAAGACTTACAAGATTATGAAGCGTGACGACTACTCAGCACCTGCATTGTTCTACGGGGCATTGGCAGAGAAGCGTATTCGCAAGCCAAAGAATGACTTATTGGATTATCAAATGCTACGAGTAACAAGAAAGGAGCAAGGCAACGACTACAGACTAGTTAAACCTAGTAATGAAGTAGATATAGATGCAGCAATGGCAACTGTGTATGCAAGTTACTTAGTTCTTATAGAAGACAAGGAAACAGTTCAGGTGTTCTAAAAAGGCGGTATAATGTAGTTGAGGCAAAACTAAATATGGGACTTTTTAATAGAGCAGACAAGTTAGAACAGAGGGCGCAAGACATTCGCTCTCGCACTTCACCAGGCGGTGGCACAGGTATTGGGGTTCTCCCACCTGCAAGAACCGACCTCACTATCAACGATGACGTAGTTCTCTCCCTAGGCACTGTCTATCGTTGTGTGTCCATCATCGCCAACGTAATCAGTCAACTTCCCTTGTCTATTTACAGAGGCGAGGATGAGATTGAAAACCCACTAGCAGAGCGTCCAGACATTAACCTTCCAGGCAATGATTTCTGGTCTAGCACTGCATCAAGTCTCGCACTAACTGGCAATGCTTACTGGTACGTCACACGCAACTCATCAGGGGATGTAAAGAACCTAGAGGTTCTCAACCCAAGAGGTGTGATCGTCAACCAAGACACCAGCAAGCCAGGTAGCCCAATCACTTATGACTACAACGGCACACGACTACGTAAGCCCAACGTCAGTCATATTCGTTTAATGAAACTTCCTCACAACCCAAAGGGGCTAGGCCCCCTACAGGCTGCGAGGGGAGATATCGAAAATGCGCTGCGATTGAGGGAGTACGGCAACAGTTTCTTGTCCACTGGTGCTATCCCAACAGGAGTTCTATCTTCCGAGCAATTCCTCAACCAAGACCAGGCAGATGCTTACAGAGCAGCCTGGGACGAGGCACAGACCACGAGAGGTTTGGCGGTACTAGGAGCAGGTCTTACCTATAGCCCAATTGCTCTCAGCCCAGAGGATCTACAGTTCCTAGAGAGCCAACATTTCAGTCAATTGCAGATCGCACGCATGTTCGGTATTCCATCTATCTTCCTTTCCATCGGCATTGAAGGTAGTTCGCTTACCTATGCAACTACAGAGTCCATGGCGTTGTTGTTCCTACAGACAACACTCTCTGAGTATCTAGTTTCCATTGAGGAAGCATTCACAGAACTCATTCCAAGAGGCCAGAAAGCACGCTTCAAGTTGGACTCCCTACTTAGATCAGACCTCGCTACCCGCATCAGCGCATACGAGAAGTTGATTGACAAGCAGGTTCTAACTCCACAAGAGGTTCGCCGTATGGAGGGGTATAGCCCAGAGGTAGTAGGGGAGTTTCTAACTGCTCCTGCACCTCAGAACCAGGAGATACCTAATGAACAACTTTGAGTTTGAAATCAGAGAGGCTAATACAGAAGAGCGCACGCTCTCAGGTGTAGCCGTTCCGTTCGACCAGGAGATTGAGGTTGGTGGCATCAAGGAACGCTTTGAGCGTGGTGCTATCAAGTCAGTCGATAACGTAAAACTCTTCTACGGACACAAGATGCCTATTGGCAAGGTCACTCGTGGCGAAGACACAGATGACGGCTTTGTCGTAGAAGCCAAGATCAGCGAGACCCCAAATGGCGATGAGGTACTAACCCTCATGCGTGACGGGGTACTCAACAAAATGTCCGTTGGCTTTGCACCAATCAAGGATCGCAAAGAAGAGGGTGTAGTAGTACGAGAAGAAGTAGATCTTAAAGAGATCTCCATCGTCGCATTCCCCGCTTACTCCAACGCAGACGTTCTCTCAGTTAGAGAGGAAACAGATTCACAACCAAATAAGGAGGCTCAAATGAGCGAAGAAACCAACAACGAGATCGTAGAGGTTCGTGGTCAACTAGAGGACTTGTCCCGTGAGATCGCAACCCTACGTGAGGCTGCACCAGCAGCACCCATGGCTCCTTCATTCGCTACCTACGGTGACTTTGTCAAGGCCGTTGTTCGTGGTGATGAGGAAGCCGTTGAGATGACTCGTGCATACGCAGGAGCCGTTGTATCCCCAGAAGGCCCCGACTCAATCGGTCGTGATGCCTGGAGCAACGAAGCACTCCTACTCGTAGACCACGGTCGCCCCTCACTAAACGCATTCCGCAAGTCTGGACTACCAGAGGCTGGCCTAAACATTGATTGGCCCCAGGTTTCCACCAACACAATGGATGTTGATGTTCAGGCTGCCCAAGGAGACACTTTGGTATTCGGGAAACTCTCCCTAGCCACAATGACTTCTCCTGTTAAGACAGTCGGTGGATGGACAGACATTTCACGACAGACAATCGAGCGTTCCAGCGTTGCTTACGTAGATGCCGCATTCCGTGCAATGGCAATTGAGTACGGCAAGCAGACCAACGGAATGTTCATTGAGAACCTAGAAGCAGGAACCTACACCACAGCAGACGCTAGTGCAGGTACCGCAGAGGCAGTAGTAGACGCAGTTGCAGACGCAGCCATTTCTATCTACACAGCCGCTGGTGGTCGTCCACAGTTCATTCTAGTTTCACCAGACAACTACAAGATGCTCGCTACTCTCTTTGCAGTAGACGGTCGTCCAATCGTCGGTGGGGATAGCCCAGTCAACAACATTGGCGCAAGCAACATCCCAGGCCTTTCAGCCAACATCCTTGGACTACCAGTTGTCGTTGATCCTGCTCTAACCGCAGGTTCCATGTACATCGCAAACAGCGAAGCAATTGTTACCTGGGAGGCAGGTGGCGCACCCTTCCGTTTGTCCGATGAGGATATTACGAATCTAACTTCACAATTCTCAATCTACGGATACATCAGTTTCGGGACCATCTACCCAGAAATGATCGTGAAGGTGAATACAACCGTATGATCCAACCAGATGATCTTTTGACTTATGTCGGAGGGAACGCAGCAGATTTAAACTTCATTGAGACTTGCCTAGAACAAGCCATTGAGTTAGTAGATGAGTATGTGTCAACTACTGACGTACCAGAAACCATTCTGGACAATGCTTACATTCAGGTAGGTAGTGAACTTTACAATCGTCGCAACGCACCTTCTGGTATTGCTCAATTTAGTTCATTTGATGGATCACCTGTCAGAGTCGCAAGAGACCCGCTAACGAGTGTTTACAGCATTCTCAACCGTTACGTAGTAATGGGAGTTTGATGTGAACGTACTCAAGTCAGCGAGACAAGAGATCAAACTATTGCTGGGAGGGGTGGAGGCCCAGGTCTACGAAAGTATTCCTGAACGCCCTACCCCTCCTTGCGTTGTTATAGAGCCTGCCAGTCAGTACATGACACAGGGCCAAACCTTTGACAACTTCAATATCGGTTTCAATCTCGTTCTGCTTGTTGGCAAGGGTGCTAACGACATGGAGACAGACCAATTAGACCAATTGATCTGTGAGTGCATTGATGCCGTGGATACATGGTTCGTGGACTCAGTAGATCAACCAAGTCAGTTTGAAATCAACGGTAGCGAGTTCCTTGGAACACGCATGGAGATTACTGCTGACAAGACTTTTACTACTTAAATAAGGAGGCCAATCATGGCTAGAACACGACTAAAGGGTAAGGGCATCACCTTTACCTACGACGGCGTTGAGTACCAGTGTGACTTGACTTCTGTTGTCCTTGAAAAGGCAGCAGCAGACGAGGGCACCACAGACTCAACCACAACTTTCTGTGACGTTGATTCAGGCGCAGCAACTGGTGATATCTGGAAGATGAACATCACTGCTGTTCAGGCAACTGACTACTCACC
>WLWG01001724.1_pt1 | contig 18668 bp, 21 predicted proteins | sample 6712871 | NCBI WGS metagenome assembly WLWG01 (sample SAMN12718693, study PRJNA515312) | sponge metagenome | isolation source: marine sponge | host: Mycale hentscheli | place: New Zealand: South Island, Marlborough, Capsize Point | collected 2003-05-01
CCGTTCGAGTCATCCTGAAGCATAACGTCTACCATAAAGTCAACATTTGCTACGCCGTTATTAGCGCAATAAGTTTTAACCTTGCTTGATAGTGATGCCATAGTTTGTTCTCCTTATTTTATTGTTTATACATTATTCCGGTGGATTATCAATAACTGTTCCACCATCTGCTATCCACTCCTGAATTGCTTGGTAATCTCTGTTTGCTTCGTCTAATGGTACAGATGAAACCATATTAGAATTTATATAAGTTACTTGATAACTATAAAATTCATTTGTTTCTGCACTATAGTTTTTTGTTACTGTATCAATCATAATTATAACTCCGCATCAAATGATAATATAGAATTTGAGGTACTATGAACACCACCTGCTTGACCTGCTGTTCCACTTATGTGAGCATCATCAGAACGAAGAAAAGCAAATTTACTTGTTAAAGAAGTACCTATAATAGTATTAAAAGAATCTTCAGCACTATTTCTATAAAAATGATAATAATTTGTTCCAGAAGCTGCCGACACACTAGGAGTTCCTCTCATTTCTACAAAAAAATTAATAAGAAAATATAATCTATTTGCATTATATAGATAACCTGCTGCAAAATAACCTTGTGAATCTCCTGCAGGAACATCAACCAAGTTATAAAAATATCTTAAACATCTATTTAAATTCACATCAACAGGCAAGAACTCAAAATCAGATGCAGATGTTCCAGCTTCTAATTGTACGCCTGTAATGTACCATTCGTTTGATGTGCTATCTGCAAGATTGACTTGACCTACTGCTCTGTTTGCATTTACTGTTGAACCCCAAGATGTTTGTAAAGTACCAGATGTAAAATCACTTGAAGCCATTAACCAAAAATACACTTCTAATTCATTAGAATTATCATTTGCTAAAGCAGATGCTGTATCTCCAACAAAAGTTAAAGTTTTCTTTTCCCAAGTATTAGCTGAATTAATTGTATAAGATTGATTTATATTTCTTCCATTGCCATCTGCATCTATTTCAAGAATATATGTTCCAGTTTTTGCTGATTTAACCCAAAAACTACAAGTTAAACTTTCAGCAGATGAAGTTCCATATTTTAAATATTGAACATTTTGACCTTCGAATTTTTGCATAAGAGCTAAAGATTGAAATGAACCAAGACTTGTTTGTGCAGTAGTACAATCTAGCTTTAATGATTTAGAAAAACCTTGACCAGTAGGTACACTTGTATCTTGTGACATTGTAAATCTTGCTGATGGACTTGCATTAGTATCTAATTGAAATCTATCAATTAAATATGTATCACTAGCTCCAAGTCCACTTTCAGAAGTTCCTCTTTGAGCAATGCTCATATCTCCATTGATAATGATGTTTCTAAAGTTTGTATCAGCAACAATTTTTTCAGTTGTAACAGAACTATCTGCAATTTTAGCAGTTGTAATAATTCCATCTGTAATATCAGAACTTGTTAAAGGTGCTGGTGTAGGTGTTTTTCCTATGTAAGACAATTAAAACTCCTATGTAATTTCCATTATTGAAAGTGTACCAGATATTTTATCAGCTACTGAACAATCTATTTGAATTTTGTCTCCAGCTTCTAAAACAACTTTAGAACCAGATAAAATTTCAAGTGAAGATCCACTAGGAATGCTTACATCTTTAACTAACATTGAAGTTCCATTAGCAACATTGTTAGCACCACCTCTATTTGATGTTGTACTAACTAATTCTACTTCAGCAGTAATTGCAGTTGTGTGAATGTTAGCAAGTATAAGACCAAGAACTACAGTAGTTGTACTTCCTGCTGCTGTGTACATAACATAAGGTGTTCCTGCTGATGCAGGTTCTGCTGCGAATGTTACTGTTTTGAATGTGTTTGCCATTTAATATTTATCTCCTATTTTTCCTTTTATACTATCCCAAAGCGATTGCAAGTGCTGTTGGGTCTGTAGCAGCGATTGTTAATGTTTCATCTCCACCATTATTATTTTCTGTAAAAGTAACAGCTTCTCCAGCAACTAATTTACCATTTAAGAAACCTGCTGTAGTATCATTAGAACTAACAGAAACTTTAACATCTGTATCAGCTTGTATAGTAACCCATGCTGAACCATTGTAAACTTTTAATGTATTATCTGAGGTATTAAAAAATAAATCTCCTGCATCTAGTGAGCTAGTTGGGTTTGATGATCCTATTCTGTATCTTACTGCAAAAGTGTTTACGTCTGTAATATTAGATGCTGTTGTATTAATATTGGCTATTGAACCACTACAATTTGACATAGCAGTTACGTTTGCAGATGTACCTAAAGTATTCATTGCTGTAACATTTGCTGAAGTTCCAAGAACATTCATGTCATTTACAACATCTGCTGTACCTAGTGTGTTCATGTCAGTTACTACATCTGAAGTACCTAGGATAGCCATATCCGCTACCGCATCTGAAGTTCCAAGTCTACCAATTTCAGTTGCTTTACCAGCTACTGCACCAATGTCAGTTGCGTCTGCGGCTACTGCATTAATATTAGTTTGTTCAGATGAACTTGGTTTGATTGCAACCCAAGCTGAACCGGTCCAAGAAAAAATTTGATTAGAGCTAGTATTAAAATACAATGCTCCAGTTATAAGTGCATCCCCATCATTGTCTGTTGATGGTGCTGAAGATTTTGCACCAAGGTATCTGTCATCAAAACTGTCAAAAGAAGCTGCTGCAGAAGTTGCCGAACTAGCCGAAGCAGTTGCAGAGTTTGCAGAATTGGTTGCTTGTGTTGAAGCGGTTGAAGCTGAAGTAGATGCGTTGGATGCTTGAGTAGAAGCAGTTGAAGCAGATGATGCTGAAGCAGTTGCAGAATTTGCTGCGGCTGTAGCAGAAGTGGCTGCGGCACTGGCTGAAGTAGTTGCACTCGCTGCGTCTACCAATAAAGACCACTTGGCACTATCTGTGTTAGAAGTTAGTGGTTGTGATCCAGAGGATGTGTGAGCTGTAATACAAATAAAAATATTATTAGTAGAAGTGTCTTTTACAATATCTCTAACTTGATAAGCAGTAGATGCACCCCAGTTACCTTTAAAAGTTCCAAGTTCTTGCGTAACCGCAAGTTCTCCAGTAGTATCAAAGGCTAAAATTTTGTTAGCACGATCAGTAGCACCTACAGTAAATTCTGTAGAAGTCATAGTATTTGTTCTTGATAATTTTATTGATCTATCAGCTTCTTCAGATACTTGTTGTGCAACCATAGTAGCACGATCCAAACCCTCTTCATGTGTCTCCGCAGGGAATGGATCATTAGCAATATAATCTATCGCTTGAGTTTGCGGGACATTCCTTCTAATTACTACAGTTTCACCAGAAGCCGGAGTGTTGCCAGAAGTGAAAGTAATTGAACCTCCACTAGCATCACCCGCACCAGCTACTGTATAGTGTGTAGATAGACTTTTAACTGTCTCTGTACCTGTAGATGATCTAATAATTACTGTTAGATCGCTGTCCTGCAAAATTTTAAATTGATAGGCAAAGTTAGTGGTACTGCCATTACCATTGTGGGAATTCTTAATAATTGTAGTTGATACTGTCATGTTAGATTACCTATATATTATTCTCCTAATTCATCAACAATTATGTTGTTTACATTTTTTATAATTAAAGCATTTTGTAGTGCTATCAAAGAAAGAAATTTTTGTACATCTCTTTTTGATGCTTCATAATCTGTAAAAGCTAACTTAACTGCAGTTCTTGTAGTATCTAATGTTGTATTTAACAAATTTACTGATGGAATACCACTTAAAAAATTAGAAGTTAATTCTGTATTTCTACCATAACTAAATGGTGCGGTTTCTGAAAATGGCATCATTGCTGTATCTATAGCACCCGGTATAAGTGATGACCAAGATGATCTCATAAATCCTACTTTTGCTAAATTTTCTGCAGATAATCTTTTTTTTAAAAACTCATTTCTATCATTTCTTCCAAAAGAATTTATGTATTGTTGGACAGCATAGAATTGTACAGCACCAGCCATAGATGCTATAAATGTTGAATATGTATGATAATCTTTACCTCTTGTTTCTGCAAGAACATATAATCTATTCATTAACTGTTTAGTATATGATCCTAATGTAAAAGTTCTAAATTGAGTTAATACTCTAACATAGTCTGTAGTAAAAAATCTACTCATAGCACCTACATCATTTCTTTGTACCACTCTATCTATAAATCTTTGCATACCTACATTGTAGTTTGCTCTTGCTTCTGGTGTCCAATCTTCTAATCCTATAGCTTGATATTTACCATCTTTATATACTGAATGTTTTTTTATTTGATCTGCAATTCTGTCAAACTCATCTTGTCTCCATCCTAAAGTTTTAAATCTTACTTGATCTCCTTTAGAAAGTTTATTGTATATTTTTGTTGTACCAAATTTTTTTACATAATCATTTACTATATCTGATATTTTTAAAGCCATACCTCTACCTAAAATAATTTGTGTATACATTGTCATTGGATTTAAAAAAGATATATCAGATACAAATCTTTTTGCTTTACCAGATAATAACTCTACATTATCTAATCTACTTCCTGTGCTACCCAAAGGTATATCTAATTCATTATCAAATCTACCAGTAGGAGTGTGCATAAATTTATCAAGACCAACCGGCAAACCTTGTGATCTTAATTCCTCTAATACTGGATCATCAAATTTTATTTTACCTGCTTTAAGTTTATTTAATATTTCAGAAAAAGCTGGATTAGATTTTAAAAATGTTTTTAATCCTATTTCTGAAATACCAGTATATAATTCAGCACCCTGTGCAAAACCAACTTGTCCAAATAATCGAAGAAAGTTATAATCTTGAATTAATCTTGCAGCTCTTCTACCATAGCCATTTGGATCACCACCTTTTTCTAAAGGAGATTGTTTTCCAGTTATTGAAGCTGCAACTACTTCTATATTTTCTATATCTCTATAAGTTTTTTCCCAACCTAAATCTCTACCTTCTAATTCTACTTTTTTTACAAAATCTCTAAACTCTTTATTATTTTTAAAATTAAAAAATCTAGCCATTGCAGCAGAACCTAAAACCTGTCCATTATACATTCGAAGTAATCTTGTTAAATTTCTGTCTGTTAAATCTTTTATAGCAAGTGATTCTATTTCATTTGTTTTTAAATTTTTAACATCTATTCTTGCATTTAAATCAAATGGTAATCTTTTATTTGCGTTTCTATCTAAAGTATTTCCAGAACCTTTTTCAATTTTTGCAATAATTTTATCTATTTGTTCTGCTTTCAAACCTATATCTTCAAGAAACTCTCTAATAACTACAATATTTGAACCTTGAAATACTCTTGCAATATCTGCTTCTTGTCCAAAAACTCTAGGTGTTGATATTTTTTTTATCATTTTATCAATCATTTCATTAAAAAGATCATCACCCAAATCTCCTTTCATTGCTCTTAAAGCATTTGCATAAACTTCCTGTACTTGTTTTGGTCCATAAGCATCTAATGCTTTAATTAATTTTTCTGAAGAATGTACATGAGGAATATAATTTTTTTGCCTATAACCAGCTATTTCTTGCCATCCTTCTCTTCCTGTTTGACCCACAATATCTAATGTATCATCAAATGCTTTTGTAGCATAACCTGCAAGTGTTTTCATTTCTTCTGTTATCTGATTTGAAAATCTATACATATCTGGAAATTCTTTTAAATCAGACATTACAGATTCAAATTTTTCTTCTATGTCATGTGTACTTTTAAATGAAACATCTTTATTTAATTTTTTAAATGATCTTAATGCTATCTCTCTATAATTCATATATGGATTCATTGTTTGATAAAATGTTCTTTGTTTCCATTCTACAGCAGTATCTCCTCTTGGATTACCAACAACAGGATCAGATACAGCAACCTCTCTAAATCTTTTTACTAATGGAATTTTTGATCTATTTAAATCTCCAGCAACATCATATCTAAAAGATGTATTTTTAAAAAATTCTTCCCAATAAGTTCCTACTTCTGGTGCATTTCTGGGGTCTTCAATTATTTTTGGAATCATTACATTTGATTCTTTTGAAAGGGTCATTCTTTTATTTTTTATATAATTAGGATTTAATTTAAAATTATTTTCAGCAGCAAAAGATTGTATTTCACCTAACTCAATATTTTGTTTCATTTTTTCTGCAGCAAAATCTGTTTTTTGATATGCTTTTACAATATCTGGTGGAACTTTATTTGTTTTAGCATTTACTCTTCCAAACCAACCTGCGGGTGAACCAAGAGTAAAACCTGTAAGTAAAGCATACTGAATATCATTTGGATTTTTTAAAGGATCTATTCCAACTAATCCTGTTTCTATTGCAGCATTTTCTGCACCTACTATTGCTCCAAACTTTAAAGCTCTTTTAAGTCTTATAAATTTACTTGGCAATGTTGCATACGCACCATAACCACCTAAAGGAATGGTAGCAACAGATAATCCTATTGCAGCAGGATCAACTGCAGATGCAATCATTCTTGCACCAAATCCTTTAAAACCAAGTTTAGATATTTCGTTTTCTACTTCTATTCTTTCATCTACTTGTTTTTGTATATCAAAAAAATGTGATTCACTTCTTGCTTCAAAAAAAGCATCCTGCATGTATGTTGGATATTTTTCTATTGTGTCAAACATTTCTTTTGATGGAACAAAATCAAAATCTATATCTGGACCATTAGTTTGACCTAGTTTTGTAATACCAGAAAAGAAAAGATTATCTATTTCAAAAGCCTTACCAAGTGCTTCAGAAAAAGTATATTTGCTTTCTAACTCACCTTTTTGTTGTCTTACAAAATAATCTACATCTGTTGGTATTGTTTTAGCAGGATTATTTAATTTTAATTTATCAACTGTAAATTCTATTTTATTAGATTTTTCATTTAAAGGATTTACATTTAAAAGTGTTTCACTGCTCATTAAAAATCCCTTCTAAAATAATGACTACCAATTTTTAATCTACCAAAATTTAAAGATGGTGGACCTTTTCCTTTGTCTTGATTAAAAAAATATGCTCCATTTGTAGGGTCTTTTATTTTATTTTTTAAAACTTTTTTTGTTATATCTAAAGCCATATTATATTTATTAAGATGATCTTTTTTAGGGTTATCAAATCTATCTTTTAAATCAGTTACTCCCAAAAAAGCATTAGGAGTTCTTATTATTTTTTCTACATCTGTTTCACCTTCTCCTCTTGTAAAACTTTCACCTTTTAAAGGTTTTAAACGATTTCTAACTACCCAAGCCATAGCAGCCATTTCATCTGAATTAAGATTTGCTGATCCTGCTTCTGTTACAATCATACTAGCAATTAAATTTGAATCATATTCAAAGTTATCCATCATATTCACCTAAACCAAAATTTTTAGATTGTTCTTTTAAATCTTTATTTTTATTAAAATCTATTACAAATTCATTATATCTTTCATCTGTTGCTCTTGAGTATATTTTTTCTTTTATATCTTCAAGAGTAAATCTTGCTGTTCCATAACTAAATTCATCAAACTCTCCAGCTGGACCTGTTGCGGAAACAGTTTGTAATGTAAGAGGTTCGTCAGTTGTTTTATTTTTTAAAACAAATCCTTGTATATTGTATTTTTCAAAATCAAAATATACAGGTATAATATCTTTTAATTTATTTTTTTCTGTATTTATGTTGCCGGAATCATATTGTTCTTTAATATAATCCATTATAGCTGCATCATGCCAATCTGGTTGTCTTGCATCTTTTGGTACAATTTGATTCCAATCATCCATTCTATAGTTATCTTCTAAAAAATTTTCTGCAGCTCCTATAGCATCTTCTTCTGATCCACCAGCTTTATAATATAAATTTGTTATATTTTTCATTAAATAAAAAATATCTTCTGTATTTCTTATTTTTTCACTACCTATTCCTAAAGTAAATGTTCCTTTAAATTGATTTTCAAAATCAATATTGTTTATTGCACTTTCTATTTTTTTATCATCAACCATTCTTGATTTATATTTACCATTTCTTATTTCAACAACTCTAGTAAAAGCAGAATCAAATGTTTCTCCAAGAACTCTTGTTGCAAAATCTAATTGATCATAATTTTGTAAATCTGTTTCTGATATTCCATAAGTTGTTGATAAAACTTTTCTTGAATTAGTAACTATAAATTGTTTGTATAATTCTAAACCTGTAATAACTTTTTCTTTATTACCAATATCAGACATATTGGCAGCTCCGGCAACTAAAGCATTTTTATAAGCTGGAACTTTAACATTATTTTTTATTCCTTGTTCTATTATTTGTTCAGTAGTAAATTCTGGTTCACCATTTTCTTTTACTTTTAATAAATTTTTATTAATACTATCTTCAAATTGAACTGTAGTAAATTTTGTACCATCTGTATTTTGCATATCTTTAACATTTGAAGCAACACCTAATTCTATAGCTCTATCTATATTTTCTTGTGCTAAATTTTTACTAAATGCTTTATCTGTTTTTTCTATTAAAGACATTCTTTCTTTTGTGTCTAAAAAAGAAGTATTTTTTGTATCTTTCAATATACTCATAGCTTCAGCATATTGTCCATTATTAATAAGTTTATCTACATCTGTAATTAAATATGTTTGTTTAATCTTTCCAATAGCTTCATTTGTTTGAATTTCTGACACACCAACATCTAAAGAATATAATTTTTCTAATTCTATTGCTTGTGTTAATATTGTATTTTTTTTATCCACATCATCTGAAATTAAATATTCTGCTGCTAATATATTTTGTTCATTATTGTGAGTTGTTTGCAAATCTAATTCTAAAGCATTTCTTGAGTTAGTTTTAATAGTGGATATTCTTTTTGGTAAATTTAAATCAATAGTATTTTGAATTAATGATTGTATTCTTTTATTGTTTGTTTTTGATAATTTTGAATTTAAAATAGTATTAAATTTTTCATCAAAATTTATTAGACTTTGTTCTTCATTTGGATTTTTTTCTAAATTAGCAATAATCTCATCTGCTTCAGTAAATATTTCTAATGCTGTTTTTTTAGCTTCTACTTTCTCTTGCAAATCTCTTTGTTTTAAATAAAATTTAGTAGTTTGATCTATAGCTGGTTCTAAATAACTTAAAACAGAATCTTTCATAGATGCTCTAATATTTGTTTTTATACTAGGAGCTTCTGATGTCATTTCTGCATTTGCTGTAAATGTAGGTATTTTTGGCATTATTGATTCCTTGATCTGTTAAAAGATTTAGATTGTAATCTTAAATTACTTTTACTATTATTTCTTGGGTTTCTATCTTTGTGATCTACATCTCTACCCAATATACTAGAACCAAGTTTTTTTTTCATAATTCTTCTTGCACCATTTCTACCAGCTCTATTTTTTTTTTGCTCTGATTTAGAATGATAATTTTTATATTCTGATTTATAATTTCTCATATTACCCAAAACTTGTTAATAAACTTGAACCACCTTTTGCTAAATATCCAAGTGCAGCCATTCTACTTCTATTTCTTGCCATAGTACCTTCTATTCTAGCAAAATTTGCTTCTTCTAATTTTTTACTTTCTGCAACTTTTGAATTAAATTCCATTACATCTTTTTGTATTTCAGCTTGTTCTGCATTACTTCTTAAAATTTTTAATGCAGTACCAGATAATTCTACACCAGATTTTAAAATATTTGTTTTAGTGCTTCCTTGTAAACTTGCAAATTGTGTATCAAACCTTGAAATATCAAATTGTAATTTTTTTTTTATTGTTTCAGCTTCTTGTTCTGCAACAAGAGCATTTCTATTACTAACATCTTGATTAAATTTTCCTATTTCAGTAGCATTTTTAGCTTGAACTAAAGATACTGCTGGTCCAATAAAAGGTATTGCTGAACTCATTAAAATATCCTCGCATATCTGTATTGATCTGTGCCATCAAATCCAAATTTTTTCATTAAACCTTCGTTCTCCAAACCTAGCCACTCCGCAAATCTTTGACCTTGTTTAAAATCTTTTCTGATTGCAGTTTGTACTCTTTCTATATTGTGTTGTTTGGCAACTCTAGCAAAATCTTTTTTGATTGCTTTTGCTACACCTAGTGGATGTTTCCACATTTCACTTGATGCTATAACCCAACCCTCTGCAACTCTACCCCAAACCATTTTCATTCCAGCAGCAAAAATAGGATCGTTATTTACAATACCAGTAAAAGCTAAATGATCTTGTTCTAAATTTTTAGCATCACCTTCTACATTAATGTAGTGTCTATCTGCTTCTAATACTTTGTGGTTCATCTGACAGGATAATATAAACTGTCCATGAGCCTTTGTGTAAGGTACTATATGTAGTGTATTATCCATCATTTGTTACTAGCCTTGGGTATAGTGATAAAACTGTTAAAGGTAAAGGTTGAGTTTGCCTTACAATCATAAATCCATCTGTATCATAATCTCCTCTAAATTCTACTTCTTTATCTCCTGTAAAAGGTGGAATACCTTGATCCATAGGATTAGCAGAAGTTCTAAAAGGTACTCTTTCCATATTGTTTAAATCTGGTCCAACTTCAACACCAACACTTTCGTATAGTCTTGCAGTAACTTCATATATTCTTTTTGTTTTAGCTTGTGATGTACCATTCTGTGAACCGGCATCTATTCTCATAGTTTTTAATATTGATGTATAACCTAATCCAACTTTAATTTTATTTGCAAATCTATCTAATGTAATAGCATTTGATGATACAGTTTTTGTAGGGTGTGTTGCACCATCAGCCAATATACTTACTACTTGACCTTCTAAATGATTTAATCCAGCTACAGAATTAACAACCTGCTTAACAGTTGCACCAGATGTATGAGCTATTGCTGTAGTTATGTTTTGACCTCTTGTGCATCCAGTTAAATTATTTGTAGATTTACCTGTGTAAGTAATTATTTCTCCACCAATTTTTATTGTACCGGATGATGTAAAGTCTGTTCCAGATGCTACAATAACTGTTGTAGCTGTTGCAGAAATATCGCCATTTAATGTTGATGTTGCACCGCTGTAAGAAAGTTGAGAATCTAAAAAATTAAATGTAGTATTATCTGTTTCTGTAAAATCAAATGTGTTTAGATATTCTACATATCTTTTTGTAGCACCATTAATAGTTCTTTTAATAATCATATATAGTTCATACTCACTATCTTCAGTTGGTATAACCGCAACTGATTCACATACTGCTTTACCAGTTCCAAATGCTCCGCCAAAAACATGTCTATGCCAAGCAACTACTTCTTGTTCTCTTTGATAAGTAAGTGCAACTAATTCACCATCTCCTCTAACGCACCAAATAATTGCTAAAGGTTCTTCTTGATATGCCATCTCTACAATACCTCCTTCAGTAATGTGTTCGGCAAGGATGGTAAGATCGGGTGCTGTATAACCATCTACGTCAAAGTTATAAGCTAGTTCTCTAATTTTTCTTTTAGCACGTTGTAAAAATAATGTTGCGTTACCTACAGATATACCATCTACATTTGCTGCACCATGGTTAGATTGTTTTTTAATCATAATGTTGGTAGGGGTAATGGCATTATTATCTCCACCGCCAGTAACTGCAAACTCACCACCTGCTGTACCTATAATTAAAGTTCTAGTTGATGCTAGAAATCTAATTGCATTTACTTGGTTAGAAGCGATTGTATAAATAATAGCATCATCATCTGCTACAGTACCACCAATGTTTGCATCCATGTTTTCATAATCACCAGATTTAGAAAGGTAAACTGTTTGTGGATTATTAAGTGTTGCGGCAAATACCAATCGTTGTTCAAAAAAAGTTACACAAGCAGGATGACCAGTGGTGTCAGAAAAAGCACCAAGAAACCAATTAGTAATAGGATTAGCATTTGCAAAAGCTGTAGTTACATTTACTGTAACAACTGTAGTATTTGTTCTGCCGGTAATTGTACCATAACCATCATTAAAATGTATTTGTCTACCTATATCTGTTGTTAAAAATCCAGAACCGCCATTGATACCTGTAACCGCAGATGCTGTAATAGTTCTTGATCCTGTTCCTGCAGCAGAAGGTGTTAGTGTTGTTGAGGTAATATTAGAATCTAAAAATGGTCCATTAGTAAAATCTACTTCTGCTAATGACCATGATGTATGACCTGTACGAGATAATTTTCTAGTTTTGTGGCTAGGGTGTGTAATATACATAATGTCAGCAGATTGTGCAAATTTAATATCAAACAATTCTGCTTCTAAATAAGGTGATGTAATTTCATAAGGTGAACCACTAGATAATATTTGACCATTGTCTCTGTAAAATCTAATTTTTTGATCACTAAATTCTAGTATGTAAGTTTGTGTAGTTGAAAATTCAAAAGGAATAAGTCTTGTAGATTTTGAGCTATCTCTTACTTCTGCAACATAAGTTGTTCCGGGTCTACGAGCTGCCGCACCATGAGGATAGATAACCATATTTTCTACAGTTGCACATCCAGCAGAATATTTTGCTAAATCATTTCTACCATCTAATCTTGGTGATAACTCACCCGCTGTAAAGTTTGAAAGTTGTGCAGCTACTCTAGCCATTTACTAATACCTTGAGTTTATGAATGTACCTGCATCTACAGCATCTGACATACCATTTTCTTGTCTTATGTTTTGACCTTCTGTTGAATCTACAAATCTAGCATCTTTTAATTTTTCTTGATAAGTAACTAGCATGTTTTGTGATGTAGTGTTGTTTGATGTTATGGCATAAGCAATGTCTGAACCTAATGCAGCAGATAATGTTTCTCTTAATAGTTCGTCATATTGATTGGGGTCCTCTACTCTTGATATATATAATATCTTCATAGTTTCATTGTTAGATAATATTGATCTACCTTCTACTTGGTAGTTAGAATCAAAATCTAATATTCTTAATAATCTTAAACAATCACCCGGTAAATCAAATTTAAACTTGTAACCCCATGGAGGAGTAGTTGTTGATTGTGCTAACTCTACTCTTTTTTGTAAACAGTTCCAAGGGTGTGATCTGAATACTGCGTCTCTTACTTGAGTATATCTTGAGTTGCAAAGTCTAGCATTTTTTGAATCTTCTGTTAGTGAAAGTATTGTTGTTGCACCTAATTGGTTTAATGCTCCATTGCAAATATCTACTGTTGATGCCATACTACTTCCTTATAATATACTTACGTCTGATTTGTCTATCTTTTTCTAACGCAAATATTTCTTCTGTTGTTCTTTCTTCTTTAGTATCAAAGCCATAATGATTTTTAGAATCGTTTTGAAACCTATCTACTAATACATACCTATAAACATAATTATCTTTTTTAAAATGTAATACAGGTTTTAAATCTTGTATTTTCTTCATGCACTCTAGGGGGTTTCCACTCTCGCTTCCACCCCCTAAAATTTTATTTATTAGTCTAGAACGTATGTCATCTGAACTGTAATAAGTCCAGTTGCATTTGCTCCAGCAGTAGTTGCTGTAACAATTAAACCATCTGGTGCATCTACTAATGAGTTTTCACCCAAAGCTGTAGTTGCTGCAATAGCTGAACCTGTAGCAGAAGCTGAACTAGCTGCTGCTTTGTATTCATCTACATCTAATGCTACAACAGTACCATCAGCTTGTGTGTAAGCTGCATGTCCTACTGATACAGTTGTACTTGAACCAAGTGCTGCATGATTTAATCTTCCACCAATAATTCTAGCACCATCTGGTAACTTGAACATATTGATAGTTTCTTGAGCAGCAGCAGAAGTAAAATCTGCGTATGCTACTCTCACTCTACCATGAAGTTCAGTTGTACTGATCTTTGATGGTGAAGCCGCAACTGTTTTTGCGTATTGTGTTGAATTAGCCATAATTATTTCTCCTTTAAGCTATGATTAGTTTGCAAGAACAGAAATAACTTTCGCTTCTTCCATTCTAGTTGCACCGATTGTTTGACAGTAATACACTTGAGTAGCGTAAGATTTATCTGATCTTTCGTCTATTCTAGCGGTTACGTCTTTACCAATACCAAGTAAAAGACCATCTTCTGCGAAGGCAATACATTGAGTATTTCCGGCTCCATTTGTAGTAAGTCTATTAGACACATGAAATTTGAATCCCATAAAAGAATCAATTTCACCTTGTACTAGTGCTTTAACTGTATTGAAGTCAGATGAAGTAACAGTGGTGTTATTTAACAAATCTTGAATCTCTGTTGGAGAAACAACAATGTGTCTTTTGATTGAAGGATCAACGTCTCCTGCATCAAGTTTTTGTTTTGCTAAAGCTAATTTTGCTATGTTCATAGTATTAGCTCCACCAGTACCAACTGCTGTAATGTTAGCTGCAGGTAATGCAACTGCTGTTCCACCAGATACTCCAGTGTTAGCTGTTCCAAGTGCTGCTGCAATAATTACATCATCCATTGCTCTTCCCATTGCATAAGCTGCTGCTTTTGCATAAGAAGAAGTTGGATCAATTAGTAATCTAACTTTGTCTTGTTGATCAATCAAATCAGCAAATTCATAATCTGCCAAGCTACATCTTCTTCTTGAGTGAGGTGTATCGATTTGAGGGGTGTCAGAATGTCTGCTAACCTTTAGTTGAGCTGTTACTTTTCCGATTTGGTCAAAGTAAGCATCTTTACCAACGATAGATTCTATTCTAACTGCGTCTCTTAATAGAGAACCCATTTGTTGTGATAACATTTGTATATTGGCAGAATACTGCTCTACAAATGCTGTTGTTATTTGTGATGACATATTTGTCTCCTGTTTACATTATTGTTATTATAAAAAACAGAATAGTTCTCCATCAATAATGATAGGCAATTCTTGGATTTAAAGTCTTTTAGACCAGAAGTCTATTCCTTCTTGTCAGTAAGGTTCTTACGAATTTTCTTACCTACTATCCAATTATAATATTTTTCTGCGATTGGCAAGGGATCATTTTTCTGTAACTCTGTTCCTGTCTCTTTAACCAACCGCAATACTTCTAATCGAATTTCATTATCATTAAGATTGTTTATCTGCATTGAGCATCTCTCTTAATGTATAAACTTGTTGAACTATCTTATCGTGATCTGGGTGTTGTTTATTCCAGTATGGTCCATCAGTGTCATTAGTAATAGCTGATATTTCAGATTCAATATCTGTAACTGAATTTACACTTTCACTTTCAGTTGCAACCATTTTATCTTCTGACATCATACTAGCAATCTTTGCAAAACCTTTTATAATTTCTGGATGATCACCAACTCTTGTACCATCTTGTAATTGCATATCTAATACTTCTGGATTAATATTTGCTTTTGCTAATGCACCAGCTTGTTGTACTTTAGAATCAAAGTCTCTACCCCATTCTGATCTTAACTGTTGTTCAGATTGAGCTTGTGCAGTTTCAGTATCTATCTTTGCTTGTTGCAAAGAACCTTCCATATTATTTTTATAAAAATCTAATATGCCTTCTGCTTGTTTATTATTTAAACCAAGTTTGTGAGATTGTTCTGCAAAATTTTTTATTGCATTTTCATCCATGTTTACAACATCTGATTCTACATTTAAACTATATTTGTCTGGAGTTTCTGGTCTACCTAATTTTGAATAAACTTCATTCCATTGATCTTCTGTTGAATTTTTATTTGGTACAGCAACTTTATCTTGACCAATCATTCTTGTGGCATTGATATAAGATTTTGCTAACGCATCTATCTCTGTAAACTTTTCAATGTTTGGATCGTTTCTAAATTCTTCACTGATAGAACTTTTCCAACTTGCCGGAGTATCTCCAGTTGAGACAGGTGTTGCAGTAGGTTGAGGTGTTTCTGTACTTGTTGTTTCTACAGGCACAGTTTCTTGTGTTATCTGTTCTTCTGACATTATTTATCCTTATTGTTTTGCAGCATTGATTTAACAAATAGAATGACGCTGCGTTGTCCTTCCATGTAAGCACTTTCATGGCTATCACCTTTTACGTTAGTGGTAGAATGATAATGACATCTTTTTTCAAGGTCAGATAAAACTTCCTTACCTTCATCTGTACTGAATATAAATTTGTAGTTATTTTGTAATTGTTTTAAAAACTTTTCTAGTTGTTTTGTTTCCATACTATTCCACTAATGCTTTTGCTTCTTCCGGCAATGCTTTTGCTAGTGGTGCTATATCTCCTCCGGCTTGTGCAACTTGTTGCATCTGTGCCATTTGTTGTTGTTGTTCTGCTGCCGCTGCAGCTTCTTCTCTTTCTGCATTAACTTGTGATTGTAACTTCAGTACCTTTTGTGGAATACCTACAAGATCAGCTACATGTTTAACAAGTGCATCAAAGTTTATGTAATCAAATACTGGAGCAACATTAGCAAGTGATCCTAATATTTCTATACCTCTAGTAATTGATGAAAGTTCTGTAGACTTTTGTGCTTTAGCAAGTGGTGATACATATTCTATTTCTATGTCTTGACCAGATAAAAATTCTGGTGCTTGAGCAAATTGGTTTCTTCTTAATAAAATATTAAAGCATCTGTCGATTAGTGGTTTTAATAATTCTGATTGTAGTCTGCCAAGGACAGGACCTAGTAGTCTCATCTTTTCTTCATTACGTTGGATAACTTCTGTTGCTGTCATTTGCGGACCTGTTTGTAACATCAGTTGATCAACATAAAAAACATTTCTAATAGCAGTTCTTCTTTGCTCTTCCATATTTAAACCTAGTGGATTGTTTGCACCAATGTTTAATGGTTCTATTCTATCTCTTGTACCGCTTCTGTAAAAGTTTAATCCACCCGGTACAGTTCTTACAGGAAGTAAGAAGCCATCATCCGGAACTAATAGTGGTGGGTCTACTTGTTTTTGTGCGGCTTTGATTGTAGTTTTTGACATTTCATTTAGCATCTTTACGTCTGGCAAAGCTGTCATTGCAGGTGATCTACCATATATCTCATGTGATGCTTTTAAATATCTTGGCACTACGAAAGGGAACTCTTGAAAACCAGATACAGATAATTCATTACCACTATCCATTTCTATGTATACAGATTCAAATGGCATGTTCTCTGTATCTTTTAATTTAGGATTGTAATCTGATCTTGGATATACAACATGTAATATTTCTATTTCATTGTAAGGGTCTTTAACTGATTGTGTCTGAACATCTCTTGATACGTTTTTACCAAACTGTTGCATTGCTGCTCTGATTGATAATGTAAACTTTCTGTAAACTGTATCTATTCTACCTTTATCATCTTCAGCAATATATATTTCGTTGATGTGTCTTGTAGAAAATTTTAATACATCTTCATTATCTTCTTGGATGTGCATGGCTGCAGTACCAAAAGTAATTAGGTCGTGATACAATTCAAATATTTCTTGTTGAAAGTTTGATCTGTTAAATGCAGAGTACATAACTTCAGTTGCATCTTCTAACCAAAGTTTTGCTTCATCTTCCATTTCTAATGCTGAATCTTTAAATCTTAATGAGAACCAAGGTGTAGATGGATTTGTTAGCATACCATGTAATGATGCTGCTAATAATTCTACTGCTTGTATTGGAGATGAATCAAAAATTAATTCGTTTCTTTTATCTCCTCTTGATCTTCTTTTGGTAACGTCAGCTTTTCTTGGTTGCATGTAGTCTGCAACTTCTTGCCAATGATTTTCCCAGTTAGCTCTTTGACTTTTTAACTTGCCAAACCTTGCTAATAAATTTTTTGTTAAATCTGTTTTTGCCATTAAACTACTTGTCCTAATAAACTTTTCTTACCTAATGAATAATCTGCTGAAGTTTTCATAACACCTTGTTTAGATGTAAGAATGTTTTTACTTCTACCCTTTTTTTTTGTAACTCTTTCATCATACTTTGTTGCTTCTTTTTTATCTTCTTCTACTTTTGCTTCAGTTGTTTGTATTGTTTGACCACCAACATTTTTTTTAATTATAGTTGGATTTTTTTTAATTATAGTTGGTGCAGGTGTGTTATTGTTATCATTACCTCCACCACTTAAAGTATTTCCATAAGCATCTGTTTTATTAGACAATCTATTATCAAGATAACCTTTATAAACTGATTCTTGTTTTTTTTCACTTAATTTTGAAAATTCATCTTTAGTGTAACCAATATTTTTTTTAGCTTTATCAGATGATAAAACTTTATCTGTAAAAAATGTTCTTGTTTTTTTTGATCCAGCATCAAACAAAGGTTCTAATGGTCTTAAAACTAATGGTCCACCTTGTTTTTCTTTATATTTTTTATTTTGAAAATTACCAAAATCATAAGTTTTTTTTCCGCTTTCATTTATTTGTGAAACACTACCAGAACTCATTATTGTGTTTCCAAATTTATCTACACCTATTGCTTTTGGTGCGGTATATTTTGAAGCTGTAGTTCTTTTTGGTCCAGCATCTGTTCTGCCGCCACTTCCACTTCCTGCTGGTCCTGCACCCATTATTTTTTACCTAATAGTGATTCTAACTTATCTTCTTCAGATTCTTGAATACCCATAGGACCAGTTAGTATTGTTTGTTTTTTACCTTTTTTTCTTCTTCTTATAGCTGCTTGTTCTTTTGCAATTTTTTCTTTTTCTTCTGGCGAAAGCTCATCACTCGGTGGCTCCGGTGCTGGAGGTGGTGGTGGCAATGATGGCATTTTTGGTTTGAATATTGAACCCATAATTAAATAATCCTGTA
>WLWG01001727.1_pt1 | contig 18612 bp, 24 predicted proteins | sample 6712871 | NCBI WGS metagenome assembly WLWG01 (sample SAMN12718693, study PRJNA515312) | sponge metagenome | isolation source: marine sponge | host: Mycale hentscheli | place: New Zealand: South Island, Marlborough, Capsize Point | collected 2003-05-01
ATAATCTTTAAATCACTATCACTTAAATTTTTAGTGCCACTTCTATTGTATTCTTTAAGTAAAATTTTTTTAATCTGTTTCATTTCAGCGGGATCTTTTTCTGATACCTTTTTAACAGCGTCCCAGTCAGACATGTTCCCAGTAGATATTTTAGTTTGCTTTTTTACTTGTTGTTTTAACTCTGATTCAGTCATCAACTGGCCATTAGCACCGACAACAATATTTTGACCGTCTTCCGCATCATACTTGTTAAAATTTTTTGCTATTGCTGCTGGAAGTTTATCCAATGGGTTTGTTTTTGATTTATTTAAAAAATATTCAGCACTATTGTTTGGAGTTTTCTGCTCAACTTTTGCTTCAGGTTTGGTTACAGGAAATAGTTCAAGCTGCTTACTCATTTGATTTCTCCTCTGATTTTCTAACTCTGTTTATGTATTCAGTTAAAGATTCCTCCGGATCGGCAAGGTCAATTTTCTTAACCCAGGCATCAATCAAATCTCCATAACCCTCGACTAAAGTATCTCCAGTAACGCCACCGTCTTTTAGTGGCGTTCTTTCAGTCCTTTTATCGTAATAAAATTCCCTGAATGTGAGGTCTGGATTTTTTTCTAATTCTTTTTCAAATTGTTGAAGTAAAATTGGCAGCTCTATAACTTCAAATTCGTCTGGCTCTGACGCTAATTTTTTTCTCGATTCTTTTATGTCTTCTTTGACTGTTTTGTCGTTGTAAATATCTTTTCTAATCATTTTTGTTCTCCAATAAAAATTTTTTTTTAACCGGTAGCAGTAGAAGGTAACTAAAACCGCTACCGGAAAGGTTGTTATTACTAACGTAGGAATTAATATTTTATATTATAGTGATTGTCATTGCAGGGAACATGGACCGGACACGCCCGATGAATAGTTATTTTTCTAATCTACTTTTTTCCACTGACCTTTTACCCATTCGTAAGGATATTCTTTTTTAAATTTTTCTAATTCGTCATCATTCATTGGTCCAAACTCTGAACCATAAATATTACTTAATTCATCCCATCTCTTTTTGGGATTGCTCATAGCTTTTTTTAAATTTTTTAAATAATCAATCTTACTACCAGGTGCCTCGATAAAACTTCCTCCTGATACAACTAACCATGCCATTAAATCTTTCCCTTCAGGTTTAAGCAGCAATTTAACTATGTTACTTGTGTGTGTTTCTACTAACGCTCTTTTTTTACTTTGTGGCCCACTAAATTTTGATTTTTTAATTGATGGTAATTCATCCCATCCTTTTAAAAAAAATGTTTTGTAGTTGTCCTGATATTGTTGCGACTCAACATAATTTCTTATTACTTTTGTTTTAGTAATTTTATTTTTTTGATCTTTGGTTCCAACTCTATGGTAAACGTGCCAAGCACAATCATATATCCATGATGATCTTAAAACCTCTTTTGAAGTTTCTGCTCTTTTTCCTTTTTTGGCCATTCTTTCGGCCATCTTCAAAAAGCTTTCTGGTTTTAATTCCAGTTCTTTCAACTTCTCAAGTACAGCTTCCCAACTCACTTTACCCATACAGAACTTATACTAGATTACTTTACAATCTTCAAAGGTTCCGGAGTTTTCTTTCTATCAATCTGGTCCAAGATTCTTCTAACTTTCCCCTGACTTGTTGCGGCATACCCCAGGGCAGTTTCAACTGTAGTTCCAAGAATATCAGCAACTGCATTTGGATCTGATGTTTCCTCAATTACAATACTTCCAACAGTATGACGTGAAGCATAATTTTTAAGTTTTCTTTCAACACCAGCCATCTTTAAAAGTTTTCTCCAGGTCTGTTTGATAGTTTGAACATGAGGTGTTTTGCTTTTAGATCCATAAACTCTTGATGGAAAAACATATTTCATTCTTAAATCTCCAAGCTCAAAATAAAACGGACTATCAGGATTGTTCAATCTATCTTTTTCGATCTGCTGCAATATCTCAATGGCTTTAGGACCAAGCGGAAAAGTATATCTCTCATTTTTTTTCGATGTTTTTGTTTGGTCATACGTGATCTGCTTTAATGGAAAGTTAATCATGTCCCATCTTATACAAGCAGCTTCTGATTTAGTTCTTCTTCCGGAAGCGAGTTGAAATGCAGCGAGCAGCGACTCAACCGGCCTCAGGCCTCTGGAAACATATTGATCTAAATTTAATCTTCCACTTCTATGATCAATTGAGATTGCATTGTCATAAACTCTTTCTCTTTCATCGCTAGTCAATCTTCCATCGTATCTTTTTTCAGGAAATAGAAGTTCCTTTTTAATCTTACACGGGTTCTCTTTTTCGTAATATTTATTCTCTATAGCCCATGTAAAAAACATCTTTAAATAAGCTACAAATCTATTAGCAGCGTAAGTTTTACCTGTTGATCCAATAGATTTATGGATTTCTCTTATTAAATCTTTGTCAACTTTAGTGATCTTTAGTTTTGAAATATCCTTATCTATGAACCTTTTGATACAGGATAGGTCCTTTGTTTTTCTAAATATCCAAACTCTAAAACAATCTTTAATTCCTGTAATAGTATTTTGTCTAAAACCATTTGAAACTGTTAAATGTGTCTGGCAATATTTCTTTACTAAACTTCCTAGAACTTCTTCTGCTTCTTTCTTTTTTCTTTCAACAGATGGCTCAATTCCTTTTGCTAGTTTAACTTTTAATGCACTTACTTCTTGTTTAGCTTTTTCAAGAGTTATATCTCCCGCTCTACCAATCTTCCAATCTTTAACATTTTTATCTCTACGGCTGTGATGTCTAAAGATCCAAGTTTTAGTTCCTTGAAATTCATTTCCTTGTTTATCTTTCCAAGTTGGCTGCACTCTTAAATTTAAACCGGGAGCAGTTTCTTCTTGAATGAAATATGGTTTTCCTTTTTTACCGTCAGCAGTAAATGTATTCGATTTGAAACCATTAACTAGTTTGTTAGTAAGTTTGACCTTTTGATTATTCATTTATTCCTCTTTCTATTTTTTTCTTATTTTCGCAATTTTGAGGACAGATTGAAACGAATAGAACATTCATCGAACGCTATCGATGAACATATATGAATACACAAGATGGCTACACAAGACTGATTTCTATGTCCATGTTCTGTACTCGAGTCGTTCCGGACTCTGTTCTCATCAAATAATTAGAAAGATCAAATAAACGTTGACGTTATTGGCGCGCCTGCTAGGAGTCGAACCCAGAACCTCCTGATCCGAAGTCATTCACCAAGAATTTTTTCTTTCTAATTGCATTGATACTAGCAACAACTGGAGTCGCTCGTCAAATAAATTCTGACTACACAACCATTACACAAGAAAGCAAATTAGAACGTTAAGAAAACAAAGTAAAAACGTATTTAATATTTCTATTAATACAATTTATTACTGTAACAAATAAATGAGTCTTTATGCGGATTTTGAACTCACATTTTTGGATGACTTTTGACTCTAGAACGTCCTCACAGGCTCGCTGTTGCTCGCCTTGGTTCGCATGACTCACCTTGTTCGATAGTGGTCCCATTCGAGTCTTAGAATTGGTTTATGTTCGATTAATCGATATACCTTAAATAGTTTGGGAGTAGCTTCTACTTGGTGTTTAATACTAACATTCATAGACTTGTAGGGTCCCAAAACTAATTGGTTAATAAAATCCGATTTTAGATTCCTTTATGAAAAAAATAATATAAATTTTTATTATGAAAGAAAAAAATATCACAAAAAAATTTTTAGAAAAAAATTATGGCTTGGTATAGAGGCACGGGCAAAGAAAACCATAAGTCGGTATTCGAGAACGTGAGCCACGATCGTTGCATATTTTGTGGAGGTGATCGAACAGAAATTGCTAGAACAGATTTTACAATAATGTTTTCGCCCGAGGAGTATAACACTGGATCAATCTGCAAGACCTGTTACCATGCCAACGCAAAGCAAGTTAAAGCCGTCTAATGCAATATAGGTTTAAAGGCATTGATATAATCTACCTCGAAGGGATAGGATTTTTTAGATTGCTTTATGGACGTTGGATTAAGGTTCTAGCGGACGGTAAAATCCACACAAAAAACAGGGTCCACTAGTCACTAGCAACTAGTGGCGAGTAGCGAGGATTAATTACGACTTCTAATAATTACTACTTTTAACATGTAACATTGAGCTTCCACCAACATGAGCACAACGAAAACCACTCTCAGAACAAATAGCAACTTTTTGAACATTTCCTACCGCATGAGCTTTAGTAATGAATCCACCACCATTCATCATCTGAACATTTAATCCAATTATTCCAACTGCAATTACAGTTAATATTCCTTTAGTAAATTTATCCATATTTCTCCTTTTGTTTTAATCGATATTATAGGCTGAATAATCGGGGATCAAGTCTCAGGAATTAACCAGAGATAGTTGGTAAAATATTGATAATAAATTTAATTTATATGAATTATTCTTTTGTTTTGTAATAACACCCAACAAGTCTTTCAATTCTACCCTCTTTGCGCATTTTATAAAGATACTGTGCTCTGACTGTATTTCTATTCATATTTAAAAAAATACTGATCTCTTTACACTTTCTTTTTTCAATCTTGCAGAATTCAAGAATTTTTTCTTCAGTTATAACGCTTTTTCCTTGTTTCATAATTATACTTTAATTAAGAGTGCCACTTGTTTCAATTTTTTTTAAAAAAATATCTATATCATGAGGTAAAATAACTACATTATCATTATAATCCTCTGCCATCCATTTAGACATCAAAAGAGCATCTTGGTGCATTTTAGGAGTTATATAAACACAATAAGGGTTTTTTTCTGGAAATTGCTTTCTTTTGTCACGAACATGCCTTGAAACTTTTGGAATTTCATTTGCACTTTGTTGGTGACCACTTGTATGGAGAGTAACTTCAGTTAATGCAATTTCATTTTCTTTATAACATTCAATATCAGCCATGTTTCCTAAAGCAGTGCTTGTAGGCAAACCCTGATCATCTACTTTGTAATTGGGTTTAACTTCATATTTAAGGCATTTTATATGAATTGCTAACGCTATTAAAAATTCAAGTCTTGTGGGGTTTGGTATAATTCTAAGAATAGGATGCCTACTGTTTCCTCTATTTTGCAAAATTTTTAACTCAGATTTAATTACATCCCAACCAAATTCTTTTGACCAATAATCTATTTGGGATAACTCTGTAGTATCTTCTTTAATTTCCTTAATATCTAAAAAATTATCATCAATTTTAGAAGTATAGTCATAATATTTTTTTATATCTTCATTATCATGTAGTCTAAAATTTTGAATATCAGAATAATTTTTAATTATGTACTGACACATTTCGATTTTATTTTGATTGATATCAAGATACCTTCCACCACCCCTTAAAGTAAATAATCCAGTGATTCTCATCTTTCTAACAATTTCATCTGGAAGATCTTTTAAAATACTCTTGTTTTGATAGCTGTTATAAACACCCCCATTAATTTCCCAAACTTTATCAAGCAAAACTTCATCACTTGGATTCAAGCCATATTTATTTCTAAATTCTTTTACTGCTTTAAATAAATCTTCTGAATTATTATCTTTCCAAATTCCATAAATTGAAATTTCTTTAACTGATAAACCTGCATCAGTAAGTTTATCGGGATCTTCTTTAAGTTTAGTAATTAATTTTAGCAATAAACTAACAGGGCAATTATGATTTAATTCTGCAGTATATGGATTCTTTCTTTGATATTTAGAATAACAGTGGGCAAAAATAGCTTGCTCCATTTCACTCACATTGCTTACAGTATGCGGGTCAGGAATGCCTTCAAGTGTTGCTTCATTTGCTAATTTTTTACCTAAATCAGATATAATAATTTTATCTTCACCAACGTTAGGTGGCTGATAGAATACGAGTCCTAATCTTTTTGGGGTGTTAAAATATGTTTCAAATCTTGAGGGAGGACCAACATCAAACCCTCTTTGCTTTTTTGCGGGTGTAGTAGCTTCTAATAATTTTTTAGCCTCATCTATTGAAAATTTCTCATTAGAAAAATATTTTGTTTTGAGGTTTGAGTACCTTCGAAATCCTTGATCTGGTCTAATAATTTTTTCACAGATAAGCTCTAATAATATTCTTGTTGATAAACTGTTTGTAAGTTTTTCTCCTTCAAATTTTTCAAGGACTTTAATAAAAAACTTAATTCGTTCAGGATTTCTTACTGTAGTAGTAAAACTTAGGGGTTTAAAATTTGCAGGCATTAATAATTAGTAACTAAAATTTCTTTAAATCTCTTAATTGTATTGTCATTAAAGCTAATATAATTGCTTTTAATCTTACAATTTTTATATTTCTTTGACCAGTTGATAAGTATCTTGTTTGTCTTACCCTTGTATTCAATAACATTTGAAAGTGCCCATTTTACTTTGTTCTTATTAAGTTCATCAAGTTTTTTCAAAAGTTCATTTTCATCATTTTCATTCCAGTATTTATTATATTCACCTGCTGTAATTAGGTATGGAGGATCACAATATAGAAAATCATCTTTTTTGAAATTAATATTCATAAGAAATTTCTTATAATCTTGATTGTAAAATTTTACTTTTTTAGTTTTTATGATTTTAAAATAATTATTTAGAGCTAAAGCAGTATTTTTATTAAAATCTACGTTTCCAACTGGAAGATTAAATTTTCCATTAGCATTAAACCTCAATATTCTATTAAAACCTAAAATTAACAATATATACAAAGAGGTGTAATTTAGTTTTGTATCACCATTAAAATCATTTTTTAATTTTGTATAACCCTCTTTATTAAACTTAGCATAATAAGTTTTAACAAATTTCTTTCTTAAATTTTGAGGAACAATATCTTTTTCATAAGACTTAGATAATTTATATTTATCTAGAGTCTTTTTAATGTTGTAAAAAAATAATTTTGGATTCTTGCTAGACTTTAATAAATGTTTATGAAGACCTATGAGATGTTTATCTCGATCGTTTAACAAATATTTGTTAGCATCAATATTAAGAAATACGCTTCCTCCACCAGTAAATGGCTCAATAAAATTATTAATTTTATTAGGAAATTGATTTTTGAGTTGATCAAGGAGTTTAAACTTATCTCCCATGTAAAATAATGGGGATCTAAAATTATCTATTTTCATACTTTTGTAATAAAAAGAATTTCTTGGTGATCATCAAATTTCGTCTTACCAGCATTAAAATAATTATGTTTCTTTTTAAATATTTTAGTCTTACCTTTTTTTTCTAATGTACTTAGAATTTGTTCTAAAGTAATTTTGTTTTTTGATGATGAGCTCTTTGAATTATAAGTGTTATTATAAGATACAGCAATATACTTAGAGTTAATATTGTTTATCAATTCATGAAATTTTTCAGGAGCTTTTGTTTTACAATATTCACTCATGTTTTCTGGCTGAGGTTTTAGTGCCTCCCCAAACAATTTTGGTTTTTTCCACTGAACAAGATTTTCTAATACATGATAAAATCTACTGTATTGTCTCGAGTTATAAGGTGGATCTATATAACAAATATCGCATTTAATTTTTTTTACTAACTCGTTAGCGTCATCTCTAAAAATTTGAATTTTTGAGTTATGTTTAATGGGTTCAATTAGTTTAAACACAAATTTATCCTTTATCTTAATTTTTTTTCTAAATGCATCGTAATGACCAACTGTGTTTGCTGATTTATCAGCTGAGTACAAAAGAGATGTCAGTAAAATATTTTTTTCTGAGTTGTTACAATTTTCAGTATTAATTTCATCTCTAATAAACCCTATAATTTTTGCATCATTTATACTGAAAAATTTTCCTCCAAAATTTTTATCAAAATAATTATTGGGAATTTTGCTGATTTTGAATTCTAGATATCTTTTAGAAATTTCTATTAATTTTTTTTCATTGTAATTTTTTGAGTCAAAAAAAGCTTTGTAGATAATATTATTTGAATACAAAAAATCATTTATAATTAAGTTTTTTTTATCAGTAAATTTTTCAGCTACACATCCTGTGCCTGCAAATAGATCACAAAATGTATCACTTTTTTTTGTTTGATCCTCAATGGTATTTTTTATCCAATCTAGTAATTTAAACTTGCTACCTGTGTAACGTCTATTGTTTATTTTAAAATAATGCATGTCTACAAGTTATAATTTAGAATTATTTAAGTTGTATACTTTAATTGATATTTATTAATTTTGTTCACTATGGGCTAATCAACAAGAATTGTGTAAGCTAGATAAGCAAGTTCAATGGCTAATAATATTTCTAATCCCGACATATCATTTTTTAAATAATTTTTATTATATCAATTAATTTAAACCACTTTCCCACCAAAACTTGTGAAATATTACCCTAACCACTCTACGATCATAAACAAGTCTTTGAAATTGAAAATATTTAATTTTTCTTCCTTTTAGAAATTCTTCACTAGGATTTGTCGTATTTTCTCTATACCATTTGGCATATCTCTCCTCACTTGCTTTAGATTTTTCAATTTCAGATTTATTAGCTTCAAATCTTTTCACCATTTCTTCAGGTGAAAGAATTGCTTTATATTCAAGCTCACCATCAATTATCATTTCTGACAATTCATCCTTTTTAACAACCCATCCCCATTCGCAATCTGTAAAAGCATATTCAGCTTTAATATCGCTATCTAAAGAGGTTTTTACTTCAAAGATTACTTTTTGATCGTATGCCATTTTAATTATATTAATTGATCAATTAGTCTCTTTTATGGCTTTAAATACAGAATTTAAAATGCCTGAGGTGTGGCTAGTGATATTTTTTAATCAATATTGATTTCTATGCCCATTAAATCACTAAGTTCCTTAGTAAACTTTTTAAAGTTTTTTGGATAAACAGCATAACCAGAACAATACTTTGCTTTATCTTGATAAATTATTTTTAAATTCCAATACGCTTGACAGGTTAAAGGTTCATATTTTGGTTTTCTATGGGGGTATTTATTGTGCCATTTCCATACATCAAATTTCTCTATATTTTTCCAGAAGTTTTGTTTTTTAAATTCATCTATTTTAACTTTAATAGTGTCTCCCTCTCCACCCTCATCTATTAACCCTATATTATCTTTTAATGATATATACATTCCACCACCATAATATTCAGAACTAAATTCAATAATCTCTTTTTCTGTATCGAAACTTTGTCCTTTCTCCAAATTAGAACCAAATAGATTGTTCAATGCATTAATTACTTTTTTAAAATTATAAGGATACTCTGAATGTCCTTTTGAAACTTTTATCTTTCCTTGTTTATTTCGTAAGTGCAATTTCCACATATGACCGTCACAAATTTCACCAAATGAATAATTTTTATCCCAATTCCAAACATTTAATTCATCCATCTTTTTCCAAAAGTTTTTAATTTTTGTTTCAGTAAATTCTGTTTCAATGCCTCGCATTGCACCTTCCTCTATAATACTTCCTATGTTGTCTTCTTTTAGCTCTAGAATTTCTGGTCCTGGCGATGGGAAGGAATTACTTTCATAAAAGATAATTTCTTTTTTTTTCATTATATTTTTACCTCTAAAAATTCATCCCTTATTGAATTTAATAATTTATCTGACATCTCGCCATTATTAGATTTTAAATTTTCTATCGATGTATTTAAACTATCAACAAATTTAGAATTATTTACAATGCTATTATAATCATCAATTTGTACCTTAAATTTTTCATAAGTAATTTCTTTTAATTTTGTAGAAAATATTTGAGTTAATTCACCTTTAGATTCGTGACCTGAAAATGGGTCAAATAATTTAGGAATATAAACAATATTCCATGGAGCCATAAACATAAGTGCATTTTTAGTATGTCCAAAAATATGAGATACTTGATAATTACTAATTAAATTCAAATTTTTTAATTTTCTTTTTGAAAACCCTGTTAAGTTTTCTAAAATTTTTGTTGGATGAGCATTATTTGAAGGGTCTTTTTTTATATTTGAATTGCCAAAGATACTTTTGTGTACTTCAAGCATATATTTTGTGCCCGTAGCATCTCTACCCATGCCTCTAATATATGTTTCTTGATTGGAATAAACTTTATTTTTTAAAATCTCCCATTCACTTATAACTTTATCATTTGGAACAAAGATTATGTCATTTAATCCATATTCAATAAAATCTTCATTAGAAATATTAAATTTTTCTAAAAAATTTAAGTAAGAGTCTCTGTTCACTTATTCCTCAATAATATTTTCATATTTCTCTTGTTTTCTTTAAATTGAATATTCTTTCTAGCATTTGCTCCTGAGGGATGAGGAAACCCTTTTAAAAAACAAGCTAATTTAAGATCATATTTATTGTTTAAATATTCAATTGTAGAGGAAACAGTGTTTCCTAAAGGAATGATAATAGCTTTATTTAAAGTTTTTAATTCTTGTAAGAAGTTTTTTTCAATAAATTCTAGAAGTATTTTCTTCTTTAAAATATTCGAACCTGCATAATTTTTTCCTTTATCAAATACCGGGTATTTAACTAAAGACGTAGAATGAAGATATTTGCTATTTTTATTAAATAAACTTTCACAAGATTTAATTTTTAATTTTTTATTAACTTCTAATTCATCTAAGTATTTAACTAAAGAGGTTCTCATACTGCCTTTAAAACTAGATTGATCTTTGACTTCTTTTAGTGATTTACCATCATTGATTACCTGAAAACTCTGCAGCATTTGTTGAAATCCAGGGGTAATACCCACAATCATTATTTTTGCTTTAGAATTAACATAATCAAACGGAGCATAATAAATTTTAATATTATTCTCTCTATTAATTAAAAACTTATTGCTAACGATAGTAGATTTATTAATTTTTTTAAGAGATTTAATTTGATCTATATACTTTGACATCACATTTTTATATTGCAAAATATAAAATCCATAAAGTTATAGAAGATAGTATTGTGAATAGATCTGAATACAATAAAATCAAGTTATTTAAAGGAAAGTTAAATTTTTTTTCTATAAACTGTCTGCAAATAACACCACAAATAATCCATGAAATAACTACATAATACCATTTTAAAGAAAAAAATCCCCAAATAACTATCGTTGATATTGCTATTGGGCCTCCAAGAAAACCTATTAACGTGGCAAGAGGTTTTTGTCCTAACGGTAAAAAACCATATGGAGCGTTATATATTTTTCTTTTTTCTGTGACGGATCTCGAATTAACTACACCAGATAATAAGCCTAAAAAAAAAATTGTGTTTGCAATCATAAATTTATATCTACCATCCCTAAAAACTTTTTCATTTATTCGCTACCTATTATCACTTTCAATATAGCAATTCCGAGTATTGCAATTAAAACAAACAACCATCGTGGTATTTTCTTTTTATTATTAACCATTGTTATTCATTTTAATATCTTGAAAATGGTACAAAATTTTTCAATAATTGTCTTCTAGATAAAGATTTATTAGGATCATAAAGGTTTTTCATTATTTCAACTATTTCATCTTGAATAAAATCTTTATTGTAGACAACCCAACTTCTCTCTTCATTTGTGCTGCCACCACTATTGGAAAGCCAATTAAAACTACCCATAACTGCATATTGAGTATCACAAATTAGTATTTTTGAATGATTTGGAAAATAGAATGTTTCAAGTGTACCCTTAGTCTTATTCAAAGAAGTCCATTCCTGAAGGTCTCTAATAGATTTTTCTCCTGCATTTTTTTGTTCTGAAGAAATGCTTCCTGATTTTTTATATCCCCACGCGATAATGATATCTACCCCTCTATCTAAACAACTTTTAATTTTTGATCGAAACTCATCATTAACTGAATAATCAGTTAACCATCCTGAGAATATAACGATTGTTTTATTAGCTTGATTTAAGGTTTTTAATAAAAATTTTCTATGCTCTTTTGGTGTTGATAATACTTTAATTTGTTTGTTTGAAATGTTGTTTATTTTTGAACTAAAGTTTTGATTATCAATTTTATCTAGATTATTTTTTAAATCGTTAATTAGATTTTTATTTTTCCACATCTTAAAGCTTAGATAAAAAACAACTATGATAACTCCTAATTGCACAAAGAGAAGTTCACCACCTAATGCATAGCCTACAAATACTGCAGATAATCCTAATGTCCAAGCTAACCAAAAACCACCTACAGCTAAACCTGCAATCTTGCCTGTAAACTTACCTTTAAGGTTCCATGCTAAATAAATAGTTACCGCTATTACAATTGAATAAAGAAGAGGTTTCATGATCCAAGACTACAGAATTTTGAACTTTTACTCAAGGATCAAGCCACCGGCCACCGGCCACCGGCCGTAGGTAACATCAGGTATCATTTTGACGGGTGACTAGTAGCGCTTTATTTACATTCAAAAGTCTGTAGCGCAATTCCTAGAGACTGAATGGATTTTGTAGTCGGCACAGGTTCTTTACCGTGTTTTGCACAATGTTCATTTGCAGGTTTAAAAATAGCGTTTGCACCTAAGATTGTATCGTATTTAATTGTGACTGACTGAGAATTAGATTGTATGATTTCATATTTTCCTCCCCAACCAACAGGAGCATTAGCGCACCCTGTTAATACCAAAGTTAGTATTGCCAAATATATGAATCTCATAGTCGATCGTAACAAATACCTAGAGTAAAGTCTTCCTTTGTTTAAATTGATATTTAACCCCACTCTAACATAAAACTTCTAGGAGTTTTACCGTGAGCTGATTCACATAATGTAAATTTTTTAGTGTAATTTTTAATCGATCTAGCTTTTTCTTGTATGGTAAGAGTTCCAATCTTTTTTCTTACTAACATTGAAATAGTTTCTTTTACTAATAGTTCTTGTTTTTTTACTTCCTTATCTAAATTTAACATTTTGTCTTTAAATGGTTTTAAATAAGCTGTTTCTTTTTTTTCATACTCATCACTTGCTTTTCGATAATCGTCAAAATTGTAATTAGCTATATTTTCTCTTGTCGGGTATTTAGGTCTAGGATTATCTGCCCAATATTGCTTATAGGATTTTGTAAAAATATCGCCTGCTTCATCAGCCTTTAATTGGAGTGAGTTTTTTTCTGAAAGCATAATTTTATAAATTTCATTATCTTCATAGTAAGACTTATCTATATTTTTAATATTACCATATGCTATTTGAGTATCGGCACACTTTTCTAAAGCTTTATCTATTTCTTCATTTGTGTAAGCATTTCCACTGAACAATAAGCTAATAGTTATAAGTAAAATAATTTTTTTCATCTTAGTAATTAAAGAACTCTATCTACTTTTATACATTTAACTGAAAAAGTTTCTCTCATTAACTTCCAATTACTTTTTTTAATTTTACTAAATATAAACATACCTTCTCCCGTAAACCTATTAACCCAAAAATGTGCCTGGTGGTCCATTTCCTTTAGAAGACTCGTAGTTGTTGTCCCTCTATAAATGTCGAAGTCTGAAGATTTAACATCCCATTTTTTTCTTGATTTATATTCATGACCATCATCAAAAACAATTATGTGTTTTCTTTTATCAATTTTAACAATTGATTCATTATCAACGTAATGATGATTGGGAAACTCTCCCTTACATTTAAGAAAAATTAAATTTTCATCATGAGCAATAGAAATTCCTTCACTAAGGAACAGGTTTAATAGAATTGTGAAGATAAGTTTTTTCATTATTTATAAACTCTATATCTACATTGTTGTTTTATAAATTGATCAGCTCTTGTGCCATCAGAAGTTGTTATTTCTGACGCCTCAATTATAGTCATTCCACCAAAGGTCGACCTTAAAAATTCTTCGATACAAGTTTCCATTCTTTTATTTAGTAAATCTTTTTGTGGTTTAGTTAATGCAACATAGGTAGTTATAGAAATCAATATGGCTCCTACAAGTATTGCCAATGGTGTTAAATAATTTTTCAACTTATGTTTTCTTGTATTGATGTCGTATGAAAATTATTATGTATGTAACAATGAAAGCAAATATAAAATCTGTAAGGTTATGGCCACCGATATGCCAACTACCAAAACGATCAGTTCTAAAAACTTGTCTCATTAAATTGAAGCTTCTCTCTTCTGCTCCACTTTCAAATAATCTAACAACTACAACAAATAAAAAACCACCAACATATGCAGTCGTAAGGTCTAGCAAATGTCTTTTAACATTTTTATTTGGTATGGGTTTATTTCCAGGATTTGTTGATAGCATTAAATACCCAAGCACACAGAAAAATGAAAGTATGATCACCCAAAACATAAGTTAGCCTACCAAAAAACTAAATTTTACTCAAGGATTCAAGGCTTCCGGAATCATGTAGTAGTTACCCTGAATTCTAAAATGTTGTCCTAATAATATTCCCTTAAAAGATATTAAATTACTTCAAATAACACCGCATAATTAAACACGAACGAGGGATTTTTAGGGTAAGTAAAGGTAACTAAAGACAACTTTTTCACCCTAACTCAAACTAACAAATCGGGGTCTTTGATGGCTGCTGAAAACTTTTTCAAATTTAAAACCCCTAACCGGTTGGGCGGTCAGGGGCTAAAAGTTGGATTAGAACTATTGCTAGATTCTAGAAGATTATTTTTAATTTTTCAATAAATCTTATTAGACTAATTTACTTTTTTCTCCATTCTCTCAATCGCTCACACAAATATTTAGATTGTAGGTGTGACAGACAGTGGGCCTAATCTGATTGATGATGTAGTTATTATAACTTTGTATGAATTTGTAGTGAGTGAGTGAGTGATTATTAATCATCTTCCTGTAATTTAAAAAAATGTTCGAGATCTATAATCGCGAGTGGCTTTTCCCTGTTCATTTTAACTACTAACAAAGGTTCTAGTGTGGTGTGCTTTTTGGCTTGCTTAAATGCGTTATAAATTTGCTTATAGTCTTGTCTATTTTTTGCCTCAACAGAATATGGAAATAGCTTTCTGCTCATTAAAGAAGTTAGCTTCACATCTGCTCCATTTTCGGACATCATTGAACATCTGATATCGTCTGGGCCTAGACTAGGAAATAGCTTTTTAATCCTGTCTTTTACTAGGTTTTGCAAGTATCGCGCCTTGGCTTTTTTGCTCTCATTTTTCATTTATGCGCTATCCTCTTCAAACGCTTCATAAAGCAAGTCACTAGGCAACAAATCACTTTTGTATTTTACTAATAATTTCTTTTTCTCTTCTTTACTTGCACTTTCTATTTCTTTTTTTGCAGCAAGATATTTCTCGAAATCATAAACATCAGATTGCCCTCCGTCTTTCTCGCCAGTTTTAAAACTTCTTAAAACTTGTTTAGCTGCAAGATTTTTATCTATAGCGATCTTCAATAGATCTTCATAAAAGCACAGCTCTCTGTGTTCATTCCATTTATCTCCAAATATAATTTTAATATTTTGAACAATAGTTTCTTTTTGATCAGCACCTCCATACGTAAGTGTACTTAAAGCAGTTTTTAATTTGTACTGGTCGTGTTGGTAGGCGTTCATTTTGTTTGGATAATCTCCAAGTGCAGTTTCAGAAAGTTCTCTTAAACTATCTCTATCTTCCAATAAATGCACTCTTGGTCTTTGTCCGTCACTTTTTAAAACTTGTCTTGTCTGTTTTCCATTCTTCCATTTATAACCAACATCTCGCAGCCAATCTTTTACATATTTTTCATTTACTTGTGTTTTCCATTTTTCTCTTATGTACTCCAACAAATCATCAAGATTAACAAAACCTCCGAAGGTATGATCAAATGGTGCAAGCTTTTGTTCTAAAGCTCTTTGTAGTCTTTGAATAATGGGGTGCTGCGCTTCTTCTTGCATTACTTTCAAAGCATTAGTTTTTGGAGCTCGTCCCTTGTTGTAAAGTTTCCAATCTTTTACTTTGACCTCGAATAAAAAATAATGAAATAAATGTTTGATCTTATCTGATTGTATAAACTTCCAAATCTTTTCAAATGTTCCGTCTTTTTCAAATTGTTCTAGTTTTGATAATGGCAATCTTTCATATAGATCTAACACTCCATATCTTCTTGAGCTTTTGCCTAGGAACAAGCAGCCTCTTTCATTACTGAAACACACTCCATTAGCATTATTCCAATATCTAAATGGCCTAATATGCTTTGGATTTATTTTGCTATCTTCATCTGTCCAAAATGGCTTCAATTTATTACTTATTTCTGTCTTTTTATCTACATCTCCAGTAGTTACGACTTCATTAATGACAATAAATAATTTGTTGTAAATAACTTCACTGTGATTTCCAATCATCTCATCATAAGTTGCATTGGCGTCAACATACTGTCGGCCAATTATTCTTTGAAGAGTTTCGGCTAGAGCTTTTTTTCCTGTGCCCTCTGGCCCAACTAATAAATAACCCCACTGAATTTTTATTGGCCCAATTTCTTTGCTTTGTTCTGCAGTAATATCTAATTTGTATTTAAATATTTTTTGAATAAGAGCTGCATAATATTGTTCTATATGCTCGTAATATTCTTCTCCTAAAATTAGCTTAAAGGAATTTATCCAGTCAGATACATCTCCCTTACAGGGATCTAGCGGCGGCCCTTTGTATAAATTTAAATATTTACCTGGTTCTAAATAAAAATGTTTATGATCTATTTCTGCTATAGGATAATCATAACCTGGTAAAACTGCTCTGCCTCTTACCTTTTTTTCGTGAAAGAATTCAAAGTCTGTCATCAAACTTTCAAACGCTTTCTTTTTATTTTTTCCTCCAGGAAAGTGATAGAGATTATTATTGTTAAAATCCTCTTTCTTTTTCTCTATGTCATTTTCAATATTATACATTGAGGCGCTATCTTCGATATAGACATATTTCTTTTTAAGTTCCTCCAGGTTTTTGTTTGGTGGATTTACTCCAACCCATTCAAATATTTTATACAAAGCAGCAGCATCAGCTAACCCAAGAATTTCTCTTAAAGTATTAAATCCTTTTACCCTCCCACCATTTGCAATCTGTTTGTGTGCGTGAGTTCCTTTTCCTTGTCTTCTCTCTTGATCTCCCGAGTGTTCAGCTAAATGTTCAATAAAATCATCAATCTCGTAATCTTTCCAATCAGTATGTTTGGCAAGTATGCAAGCGATAGCAAAACAATAATCATCTCTGTTTCCCTCTGGTGCGTATAGAATTGATAGAGCTGTTGCAACGGCCACTTTAGATAGATCCTCTAAAATGTTTCCTGGATAAGGCAACAAGCCTTCAAAAATTTTCCATTTAACTTCTTCGCCGTCAATAGTTGATCCAGGCATTATAGTTTGTTTATCTCCTCCGCTTCTACATTCAATCAGTGTAGATCCGTGAGGTAGATCTTTGTAATATTTCTCTAGATCCTTATGTAAAAAAAATTTTTTATATTTGCTAATCCCCTTAAATAAATAATGGCTTACAGGTTTTTCTCCTCTACCAAATACTGCGGAACAAGGCTGAACATATTTATAAATAAATGGCAGCGCCTTTTGGCTATCAATATCGATATCAGTATCTTCTTTTAATTTTAATCCAATGTTGTGATCTGGTTTAAAATCTTCAATGGAAAACTCTTTCTTTTGCCATTCTGCTGTTACTGGGATTTTACCATTACAAGGTATTATAGATTTATTTTTATTTAGGTATTCTGTTATCGTTTTCATTAGTTATCTGTGCTCTCGTTGTTTAAAATTTCTTTTACATTTTTTTGAATTTGTGCTGCTTTAACTTCATCATCTTTAATCTCGCTTTTTAGTGTGATGTTTTCTTTTTCTATTTGTGCAGCGTCCCACAATAGATCTAAATTTTTTGAATTGAGCGCATCAATCTCTCTCTGTTTGATATCAATTACATTTTCTAATCTTGAGATTTTTGCTCTATCTTCTTTAATAATTTTTGTTAATTCAATCGTATGGTCAATTTGCTTTTGAATATTCTTTGAGTGTTTTGCATTAGACTTTTGAGATAATAAAGAAAGCCCTCTCAAATGTTTGATCATTGCAGCTTTATCGAGTTGAGATAGTTTAGTCATCTAAACCTCTCTTTCTATCGAATACAATTTTTTCTTTTGACATATTTCTAATCCTTCTTTTTTTTTAAATTTTAATAACGTGGGTTCTTTTTGTGCTTAGACAAATATTCCTCCACATCATCAATGTTATATAAAATTATACCGCCTGTTTTTTTACCTGGTTTACGTCCAACAACGCTGTAAGGTAGACCGTATTGACCCCAACGTTGTCTCGATAAAGTGCTCGGATTTATTCCGTAAGCTTCCTGAATTTCTTTTGCTCTATAATATTTTTTACTCATTACTTAGGCCTCATCAAATTTGATAAACCAAACTGGCCATGCTCTTTGTCCCATAAATCCTGTTTTGCTTTTAATCTTGCGTCAGCTAATTGTTTTATTTTTATCTCGAGTGGAATTTCTGGCTCCTTTGGAACAATTGGTGCAATAGGTGCAACAGGTTTTGCCGTGGGTTTAAGTAGTTCAGAATATTTGCCTCTTTTAATAATCTTTAAATCACTATCACTTAAATTTTTAGTGCCACTTCTATTGTATTCTTTAAGTAAAATTTTTTTAATCTGTTTCATTTCAGCGGGATCTTTTTCTGATACCTTTTTAACAGCGTCCCAGT
>WLWG01001728.1_pt1 | contig 18610 bp, 40 predicted proteins | sample 6712871 | NCBI WGS metagenome assembly WLWG01 (sample SAMN12718693, study PRJNA515312) | sponge metagenome | isolation source: marine sponge | host: Mycale hentscheli | place: New Zealand: South Island, Marlborough, Capsize Point | collected 2003-05-01
TTGGAGTAGGCATAAAACTTTCCATACAAAAGTTACCATCACTCAAGTCAATTATTCTGTAGAACTCAGACATATGTTCTTTAGTCCCACACACTTCTAAGCTATTCCAACACCAATTCGGCATAATTTTTAATTTAAAATAAAATAATAAACATTTCCTTTAGTATGTAACAACCTACATACATCACACCCATGAACAAAGTTATGTAAAAACTATTCATAGAAAATAAAATCTTCATTTGAGTTTCTATTTATCCATCTATCTATAGCATCACGTTGAATTTCTCGTGCTTCATCTGACCTATCTATACCATCGTCTATTGGTAAAGAATCGGGAATCCCTTCGTAGTACAAGTCGGGACAACTGCTCAATTCCATATGCTCTCCACAATCGTGACATACGATATGCTCTGCACCCATCCTATGAATCAAGATAGTACCACAATTACCACACGATACGATGTTAAGTCCTTTGGACTGCATCTCCAACTGCAATTTTACTTGCTCTGTTTTAAGTCTTTTACTCATAATTATCTTCCTTCGTATTCCCACATAACTGCGTTACAATAAGCGTGTACTGCCCCTTCTGTCATTCCTGTATCGTGATTGTGTTGCAAGTGAACAGGATACTTTAAAAAGTTAGGTGGAAATAAATCCCAATTAATTTCTTTCTCTGCTATGTATTGTGGAGGCTCTTTGCTTAAATCACCCCCACAATAATAACACTTACCTTCTTGTTCTAAGATGTATTGCTCTCTTACTTTCCTACGTTCTCTTGAATGTAGTTTAGTGTAATCAATAGGTAATACATACTTCATAACTACCAACTTGCTTGATATGTATAACTTGCATTGTGACCAACAATCGAATGCTCTTCGATAACTTTACCGAACACCTCAACTGCTTCATTCACATCTTGCTCGTACCACTTATCTATCTCGGTGCTACCGAAGAAGAAACCCTCTTTTGGTGGTAGTGTTTGACCTGCGATAACCTTATCCCCAATACTAAGACTCTCTTTAACTAAAGATAACATCTCGTGTATCTGTATTAGGTTATCTATATCTAAGTAGATAATTTGGCATTCATCTACACCCCCACCAAAGTTGTCTACTACATATGAGTGAAGAGCATTGAACTTTCTAAACTCTCCAAATAATTCTTCGATGTATCGAACATTCTTTAGGTTGATGTGTGAAAGGTCAGCATCATCAACTTTAATTTCCATATTGTTGACATCTCGCTCACTCCAATTACCATCACTATCTCTTGTGTCTTTAAACGTACCAACATAAGTACGTCTTGAAAAATACATATCTAATCCCATTGTTTCTAATTTTACTCTAAGTTACTAATTTACTTGTTAATCGTTTGTTAAGAAATGTTAAAGTCTACCTTATTATTGTGTGTGCAAAAAAACTTTTTGGAGGGTTTTGTTCCACCCAATTTGGATGCATACGCTTGTAAGTAGCAATCGTTGCTTCCAACTTGTCTTCATTTACTAATAGTCCATAGTACCCCAATGTCGGCACATAGAATAACTTTGGGTGAAGTTTAACTAATTTGTATGCATGGGCATTAATGTAACGTCCATCTATTTCGTTTAAAGTGTCTACTTGTTTGTTTAAGTAGTAACACGAATTTTTATTCTCCATGACTTGTATCCCATTTTAAAGCATTAAATACCATATCTATCTCTAAGTTTATAGTATCTAATTTAATTTCAACTTCTTCCATCGTATCTTCATATAAGTTGCCATCCAATACTGCTTGAGCCAAACTGATATGCTCTTTTATTTTATCTAAATGATAATCAAGCACCTTCAACTTCTCTTCCTTGTTACGTCTTATTTTATTAGTTACTTCCATTGTATTAGTCTATTGATGGGTAAAAATCTAATTTGTTTCCTTTATGGTTGTGCCAAACCTTTTTTATCTCATTTAATACTTCAGCATCTTCATACTTTTCTATGACCTCTGAAAATGCTTTCATCATTAGTCGGTAATCGTAATCATTACGTGCTTTACACTTATTAACATAATGATTGACAGTAGTGTGGTCTGCAAGACCAATTATCTTGGCTATCTTTGATTGAGTCATGCCTACTCTAAAATGTAGTACGTGAGCCATTGCTATTCTTACGTCAACTAAATCACGTTTACGTGAACTCCCCATAATTTCTTCTTGGCTAAATCCTTGACTATCAACGACTTGCCAAAGTTCATCAACTAAATTACTTTTCATAATTTAAAATTAGCAACGTGTTCTTCGTACCTATCTACAACTCTATTAAGTGCTTTTGTTACCCACTTATACTCAAAATTATCTCGGTCATCCATGTGGTTGACGTAGTGGTTTATTAAAGAGTGTTCTCCACGTTCAAGAATTTCGGCAATTTCCATTTGAGTGAACCTTAATCTGTAGTATAGTATTTGTGATAAAGCAACACGAACATTTACAATTTCACGCTTACGTGATTTACCTAATATATCTTTCTTGTGATACCCTTCCCTCTCTATCGCTCCCCATAGGGAACTAATTAACTTATCATTCATTTCTTTTTATTTAAAATAATACTACCACCAACTTGGTGCTTCTCTACCTTTTTCCCACTTGGCAAATCGTGCCTTATCTACTTTGTAATAGATACGATATGCAAATACTGCACTTGGTTGTCTGCATTCATCGGGCATCGCTTGAGCAAACTCAGTCAACTCCCCTTGAGGAATCAAGTCTGCTAACTCTCCCATCATACGGATACCATCCTCGCAGTAGTGAGGTTTATCGTATCTAAGTTTAAATTCCTCGCACAACGCTAACCCATGTTGTACTGCCCATCTAAAATTATCTCGGCTATCTCCTACCCATCGTGTACAAGGATGATTGTGGTAGCCACCTTTCAATGGCGTACCACCTTTGGTTGTCGGCATAACATCATCTGTTGCACCATACCTACGCAAGGCAGAGCCTATCTGCTGATATAACTCCACGACCATCTTAGGTACGTGCTTGTCGCAATGCATCGTTGCAGATACAATCGGGTCTTTGTGTAGTACAAATATATTCATCTCTATTCTTTCTCTAAAGATACACAATTTTTAATGAAATTCACTACTGCATCGTAGACATCTTCTATGATTCCGTAAGGAATAATATCCATTAGATACTCTCGGTATTCGTTCTCCCAATACTTTTCATCTCGTGTTATTTTACCTACTACGGGCATAAGCCAATCCCAAGAGGAATGAAATTTTAACTCGTTAATAGATGTTGGTGGGTGTAGATTTTCTGCATCATCATAATACATCGTTTTATCATCTCCCAATTCCATTCCCCAAAATTCTGCTATTAGTTTATTTTCTTTCATGATTCCTTATTTAATTGCTTAATAAATTCCACTACTGCTTTGTAGGTGGCTTCTTGTCTGTCTTTGCAATCCTCAACATAAACCACGTCATTGTTCATTTCATCCATAAAGTTAGCATCATATGTAAGGGTTGCTCTACGCTTACTTGCTATAAAGTCATAGCCATACTCTTCAATCTTCTCCACTACAGGCATCAACCAACCCCAAGACTCGTGGTAGTTGAGTTGACTCTCCATATATCCTTGCTCGTAGAAGATACCATCCTCTCGCATCTCTTTTAACTCCTTAAAGTAGTCTTCATCTGACTTGTATTGCACATCCATAAAGTCTGCAATTAGTTTATTTTCTTTCATCTCTAAGCGTTTATCTCGATTAAGTACTCTATGTAACTATCAAGGAATGCAATCCTCTCGGCATCATCTGTCAAGTACAATTTAATTAACTCTTCCACCTCTTCCTCTGTAATGATATTATTACCTAAATCAAATTCGTAATAGTGCTTTAATCGTTCACGTAGAACCATTGCATCTTCAGCTTCAGATGCTTCCATTGCAAGACGTTTACACCAATCCATAACCATGATTTTATCGTGGAAAAGCAAGGCTTCTCCTATAGATTCTTTTAACTCATCTATTCTTGGTGTTGCACTTGCTACGGAACTGCACACTTTTCTTCCAATAAAGAAGACACATCTCCAAGACCTATATATTGAATCTACTGACTGCCATTTGTCATCCGTAGTATTACTTAAATCATAAGTAAGTTCATCCTCAATTATGCATTCCCAACCATCCTCTTCACTATACTTTAGTGGCACACCGACCAATCTTAGTAGTGCTAAATCCTCTTGGTAATCAATGCTTTCTTTTGTGTAGTTTGCTACGTATCCCATATTTTCTAATTTTGTTTTAACAAATATACTAATAAAATGTCAATTCGTTTGTTAAAGAATGTTAAAAACCCCACCCCGAAGGGTGAGGCAAAACAAAAAAAAATTAACTAAAATTCTCTTCGATAGACTCTGCTTCGGTGGTCACTACATCTTCATTCGCTATCTTATCAAATAGATAGTATATAGCACCTCGCTCGATTAACATATCCATACCTTTTTGTACACCATCAGTTATCTCTATGCGATAACTTTTGATTTCGCCATCTCGCTTATTCGTTTTAAGTAATTTAAACGACTGACCTCCACTTATACGCCAATCCCTTGCTTCCAATCCAAAATACTTATCAGTACCTAACTGAGTAGGTACAAGTATCTCGTGACCTTCGTGAAACTTTTCCATCAATGCATTTCTTACCATTGACTCAGCACTACTACTAAACTCGCTTGGAATATCTACTTTGTACTTAGACTGAGTTTCTTCACACGCAACAAAATGATTGTACTGAATTTTTAAATCAAATAAAAAACTATCTATTTCGCTTTTCTTACTGCGAATAAACTCGAATACTTTTACTCTCGATTCTAAGAACTCTATGTTATCCTCGTAGTCAAAAAACTTTCTATCGTCTTCGCTCGAACTTAATTTAGGTAAATCCATTTTCACTTCGAACAAAGGTTCAGTACCATGAAAACTAGTACCTTCGTGAGGAGTACGCAATACAATAGTCAACTCAGAGTGCCACATCGGGTCTTTGCCACATCTAAATTTTACAAACATATGGTCGTATCTGTACTCAGTTTCTATTACGAACCTCTTGTCATCTGAAGAGCCATCAGAAACACATCCTAAGATATCAAAAATTACCTCTTTGAAAATGTCTGTGAACGTATCCTTTGCCCAATCGTTAAGGGATAGACGTTCATCCCATATCTTATTACGAATCTTTTGATTCGCCATCTCCATTGTATGACCTTGTCTTAGTCGGTCATTCATATCTTCTATCTGAGACAATGTAAAGAGGTTCATATTTAATCCCTCAAATCCTTCTGTTATCAGTTTTAAGTTTTCCATTTTTTCTGTTTTTTTTTCTGTTGTAAATATACAAATTATTCCGATGGGTGTTTGTTAAGAAATGTTAACACAAAATAAAAGTAAGTAAAAACATTCCACCCAAAGATATTATACCTAATATCATTAGTGCTTCAAAGACTTTGTAACTCATTTCTTTTTATTTAGAATTATTTAATCGACTATCGTGTAGCCTTTTTCCCAAAGAAGATATTCGTAGTAGGCTTCGTCAAAGTCCAACCAATTGTTATCCTTATCTTCAACCATCTTGGTTTTTACTGCCATATCCCACGCTTCGTCACGCATCTCTTGAAACGTACCCATTGATATCTCTTTCATCTTCTTTTTATTTAAAATTAATGTTGTGTACCTTATCCACGAATTTGGCAAAGCAAGAGTCGTGACGTTCCATCATTCCCATCTTGACCTCGTCATCTGTAGGTACATAGTTACCTAACCATTTGTGGTAACCATCATCTCCCCAAAACGGAACAAAGTAAGTATCTTTATTCGCATCCACTACCTTGTAGTGATGTGAACCATTATGTATAACTAAGTACTTTACCATGATTTCTTTTTATTTAGTTTTAAATATGATAGGCAAAAAGTCGTAAATTGCTTTGTGGTCTAAATCACTTAATTTACTATACCATTCCTCAGAAAGTATATCATGCTTTAGAGAGGTAGGACAATCCAAGTCAACACTACCATTTGCATATGATGGATACACCATACCCTTGTCAAGGTCAATCCAACTGCCTACTGATTTTAATTCATGTAATTTCATTGCTTTATTTTTATCTAAGTTAAGAATAAATTACCAATCCAATTGTTAAAGAAAGTTAACCCCTCCGAAGAGGGGATTTGACTTTATACCATTGCAGTTACCAAAGACTGAGCAATTGCGTTAGTCTTAGCACCACTTCGAGCAAGAATATACTCTTCGCCATGCCCACTCGCAACGTGGTTAGTGAAGTGCGTAGCACCTTGTAGCAATCCGTATGCTGATGTACCACTACGAGCGAATTCGATAGCGATGGACTCACGTAGTGAATTGTAGATGTTCGTCTTACGTGTGGACACCTTGTCCATTTCCTCAGTTAAATTTATCTTAGATAACTTTCGAGCAAAGGCATCAATCTCCTTATCGGTTACCGATATCTTATCTAAGTTCTTGTACAACTCCGTAGTGTTTTCAATAGACTCAGCAAGTTGAACAATCGCATCACAGAAAAGCAATGCTTTTGCATTCATACGCTCCGTATGCTTTGCTTGTAACATAGACTGCTCTGCCCATCCCATCATGCCATTAGAGCAAATCAGACGATATTCGTATGTGCTAATTTGAGTACGAGCCGTTCCTCCAAACCCTGTTCGGAAATCGATATAGTTTTGTCTATCCTCACTTTTGCCATTTCGATTAACCCAAGTTGAATTACCTAAAGGTAGTCGGAAGATAATTTCGCATCCGTTTTTTACTTCCTTGTAAGTTAATTTGGATAAATCAAACTTCTCAGAACCACAACCCTCTACAGACTGAACCACTTGTTCAAGAAACGTACTAGGTTGTATAGACTTGTACTTATCTCCACACGTTCCTAAGTAACGCCCATCGCTTGTGTAGATGACTTGCGTTTTTGGATTCTCATAGTTTTCGAAAGGAGCATCAATTGTGATGTCTTGTACTTCGAATAACTTCTCACGAATACCATTAAGGTTTTCTGTTGCTTTTGCGTTTGCGTTTTCGATGTTGTTTAAAATGTTGTCTAAATTCATAGTTTCTAAAATTTGTTTTTCAAAGATAATTTAATTTGTTTTAATCTTGTGTTAAAAGGTGTTAAAACAACCCCCTCCTTTCGGAGAGGGCAACCCAATAATTAGTCTTCCAAAGGAGAGTAATCAATTTTTTGCAAAATGCCATAATTATGTACACCTTGTTCTCTATTGATTAGTTTGTTCATACCATAAATCTTATGGTTATCTTGAATTTGTCTTTTCAAGTCAAAGATAAATTCCCATAAATCGTATTTAAGAAATTCATTTTCGCTTGTCTTGTCCATCCGTTCATCAAGAGCATCTAATAACTCGCCTTGTGCTTTGAGGTAACTATCGTACACTCTCTGTAATTCTAAATCCTTATTCACTTGTTCACGTTTTGTATTAAGCATCCCCTCCATCTCTGATGTAAATATACGGCAATGTATTTGATTTATCCAAATTAAAAAGTGTTAAAGGGTGTTAAAAAAAATTCGGCTAAGAAATTTGCCTACAATAGGAATACACATACACGTATATAAGAATATATAACATAACCAAACAAAACCATATATAAAGTTACCAACACTATATAAACACAATATGTCTTATCCATAGGTCAAATCGTCCGTATGCTCAAAACTCAGGCCTCCGTGTGTGGTAGTTCCAAAAGAACCCCTAAGTCCCTTAGAAGCCAATTATAGCCCCCATGTCAGACAAATGACATATGCAATACCCTAAATGTTAAAAATGTTAAAAAACGTGAGATAGTATATACTAAGTCCACGATTTCCCACTTTTTAACACATTTTCACACCCTCAAAATCTTGGGAGGGAGGAATTACTACCTGTCACAAAATGCACAAAACCAAATAAAAAGAGTTAAAAAGAGTTAACGGCTAAACGTTAAACTACGTTAAAGGTTATTATATGTGAGTTATTTTACGTAATAGTATGTTTATGTTATATATAATAATATATATAGTTAATAGTTGTTAATTATTGTAAGTAAAATGACTTTGCCGAAATGCCTACCCTCCCATAAGCATATTATCTTATATAAACAAGCCTTTAAGGTATTTTAACACCTAGAACTTATCCACACTATGTTAGTAACTTTATTTTGTTTATATATAAATAATCCGTATCTTTGTGGAGGAGACTTTTTTTTTCTCTTCCCCTCGCAACTCTTTATCACGATGCCCACCTTGCGGTGGACTCGTGCCTTATTCTGTTTTAATTTAAGTACCTGCATTTTATTATTACATTGACACGTCCATATTTATTAGTACCTAACTCTCCCTTCCATCTATCGTTCATACTTCCTACCAATACCATATTGTAGTCTCTTATTTCTCTGTGTACTTGTGTAACACATATATTATTATCAAACCTTTCTTCAAAAGTTTTAGCAGACTTTATTGCATCGTTTAGATTTGCAAAATATCTGTCATAGTCTCCGACACTTAATACATAGATGTTTTCCATAATTGTTATTATTTGATTATGACACAATACTACGACAAACATTTGACAATTGCAAATTTTGTGGATAACTTTCGCCTTTTGTGGATAAGTACACCCTAATTGTGGATAACCCTATTTTTTTATTTTACTTATCAACATATGTGGATAACTTTTTTTTTCTTTCCCCACATCTATTCTTTATCACGATACCCACCTCTCGGTGGGCACGTGACTCAAAACTCGAGGGCTTGTGTTTCTTTACACAAAATCAAAAAGTCGTCAACGTCACAGAAAAGGTCTCCGTTATCTTCACATTCCTCTTTTCTGTCTTTGCAGTAGTCCACGTTTTCAAATGAGGCATAACCTCCTGTATTAAAAATGTGCAGTTCAAAAGCAATGTAGTCCTTTTCAAAGACACCAGAAGCAATTTGGTTAAGGACATCTTTGTCCAAGGTTTGCACTAAGTATGCAAAATTTTCAGCAGTAACCATATTCAAACAATTTAAGAGTTAAACAATAGAGGCGAATAATTCCCCGTTTCTTTTACCTTTTCAAGGTATTCTTTGTACCTTTGTTCTTGATACTTTGGTTGGTCAAGAAATTCAACGTACAAGGTGTCTACTTGTAAGTCATTAGTAGGCATCTCAATACCTTTGTAATCAAAGACTTTGTTGTCTTTTACGCTAAGAGTCATTCCTAACGAATTTGAATAGAAAGTGTTTCCATTCATCTCACTTAATGCTAAATGTTTCATTGTTCACATTTAAAGGTTAAAAAAAGCAACCCCGTTCGAGGTCGTTGACCTCTCAAAGTTAGTTAAAATAAATTAGAATACCAAATTTAATTTCGTACCACGCTGTTAAGAAACGTTAAAAAAATTTATCTAAAATAATTTGAATATATCGAAAAAAAGTTGTATCTTTGTGGAGGACTCTTTTTTTTTCACCTCGGGCGCACACTCTTTATCACAAAAAAAAATTCAAAAAAAATCCCCACCCAGTGGGTGAGGACTCGAACCAAAAAATACAGTCTTTAGTCTAAGATATCTTTAACGGGATGTTTCCCCAAGATGATTTCGCAAAGTTCTTCGTACTTAGGCATCAAGGTTTTGATGGTTCCTTTAAGACCGAAGTACTTTTTAACATCTCCTACTCTCCAATGTGCAGTAGGCTTCATACCAAATTGGTGGTACATCGTTAAATCACGCTTAGTGATTATTAGATTCCAAGTCGCTCGATTCATTCGTTTGCTCTTGCCATCCATTACAAGGTCAAAAGTATTCTTCTCATCGCATAACTGCTGAAAAAATGGGCTATCCTTGAAGTTAGGATTCTCAGCCATAAAGTTTAAAAGTTCCGTGTTGTTCATATTAAAAGAATTAAATTAAGCACCCCTCCTTCTCTATTGTAAATATACAACAAAATAATTTAAAAACCAAATAAAACTTATCAACATTCTCATCGGCAATATGTTGGTAACTTTTGCCAAAAAAATTTGGATAATTTAAAAAAAAGTCGTATCTTTGTTTTTACGCCTGTTTTTTTTATTTTTTATTTGCCTCACTTCTTTATCACGTAAAAAACCCCCACCTTTCGGTGAGGGCATGAACAACGAAACAATTTATTCTAATTCAAAAGTCAAGTAAGGACTCCATATTGCTGTCTTTATTCTTTCTTCAGATACCTTAAGTATTTCTGCTATTCTTTCTACTGCTTGGTCGTGTGTATCTTTTGCTCTTATCATATCATTGTATGACCTAATTGCTATCTTGTTAAATTCGCTATCTGTTAGTAGCATTGACTGTCCCAAAATGTTGTATTCTCTTTTCATTGTTTCTTTGTTTACTCTAAGTTACAAAATGTTGTTCTAATATCCAAATTTTTCTTGAAAAAGTTTTTTCGCTTTACCTATTCCACAAAAATATTCTTTACATACTAACTCTCCTTTTACTACTGCAAATAAAGTTATGCTTCCGTTATAGTTTAGTTTAACTGATATATTCATATTACTTAATTTCACGAATACTGTCATCACCTATCGCATAACCTATCGAATAGATATTATCTTTCTTTTCACTAAGCATACGTTTTAATTGTCTCCATGCCTTTGTTGAGTATGGACGGTAACAAAACCGTGTTAAGAAATGATGTTTTATGCCGTCATACGTTACGTAATAAAATAGTGTTTTGTATCCCATTATTTCTCTTCTGTTAGTTTATGTTTTCTTTCAAATTCTTGTTTGGTCATCTTGCCTTCAAGTAAGGCAAGGTAATCGCTAGTAATGTCTTTTCCCGTTTTAGTGTTTATTATTTGCATTTGTTTAATTTAAATCTAAGTTACGAAATAAAAATGAAAGGGCCAAATTATTGACCCATTTTTTAGTGCTTAAGAATATAGATATCCTTTTTACGCTTACCGCTAACTTGACCATCGCATAAACCACATTGTACACAGGTCTTTTTACGTTCGCTCTCTTTAGAAGCTGGGCAGTTAAAAGCATCTTCTATTGCTTCAGCAGTTACGGTAAAACATCGATAACCTAACTTTTTAGCTTGAAACATCTCAGCAAGGTTATGCGTAGAGGCCATGAAACGGGTTTCGTTTGCCGTTCGCCATTGATGCGTATATGATGTTACTTTGCACTTTAGAATACTTTGTATATCAAATAATCTATCTCTTATTTCCAAAGGTAGTGTAACAGCTTCGCCATATGCACCAAAGCGAATAAGGTCAAGTTTTCTAATTGATGAATGCGAAATAAACTTTCTAAAATCATCTAAATTATATTCTTGTATCTTACCTTGCAAATTTTGTTTATGTAAACTTCTAAGTTTTGATTTAAGCCCCATTAATTGCATACCTTTGTGAGTATAGCATTTACCACTTTTGCCGTTATTCTGATTAAAACTATATGGACAATCCAAACAGTTTTTTGCATCTAAGGTAAAATCATTCTGTTCTACCTGTTCAATACTAAAATGATACGTTTGTAAAACTATACCAAAACCTATTTTTGAGTTTTGAGATATCTTAACATCTAGAGAGTGTACTACATCATTGTATTTAAAATTGTATTTATTCATTGTTATATTGTTTGTTTCCACAAATATAAAACAATTTTTGATTTATTCAAGTTAAAATGAAAAAAAACGTGTTAACGGATGTTAAAAAAAATTAACATCTAAATATGCGTATACGCGAATACAAAAAATAATTGACATAAACAAATAAAGTTATCCACACAATGTTGATAACTTTTTTTTCTTTTCTTTATATGCCATTCTTTATCACGAAAAAACCCCCACCTTTCGGTGAGGGCAACCCAATAATAGTTTAAAAGAATATGTTAGGTATTCCATTTTCATCTGTTCCTAAATATGGCTTTCGCTTTTTCTGAGTATGCTCATCATACTCACGTTTAGAAACCTCCTTGTCATTGACAAAGTATTTCGTTTTGGAAGTGTTTCGCTTGTTGCTATAGAAACTCATCTTTCTTTCAATTCGTGTACTTGCTTTTTTCACTTTTACTTGTTTTGTTTTTAATAAAAGCCCCCCGAAGGGGGCAACCTAGAATTAACTCCTATGCAAAGCTTTCAGCTGCTTTGTAATCCTTTGTCTCGATAGGGTTATCGAATCTATGGAATTCCGAGTCAACAACGTTTGCAATTCTTCGCTTAAGGTCTGCCTTGAATTTAGCCCGAGTTAAACGTGTTGCGTTGGTCTGCATTCCAACTAAGTTGTCAACCGCCTCTTCGCTAATGTATGGATTATTCCCATGACATTGGCAAACAAGTTTATGCCGTAAGAGAAACTCTGCTTTGTTATCTTCGGTTATCTCATTGATACCCACTTGCATCGTTTCAAAGATAACATCTTTATGGTCAAAACGCATTACATCGTTTTCATCCCAAATTGCGTTAAAGTTCTTGACATTTTGTAAATCGTAAGTTAAAGCCATAATATATATATGTTTTGTTAAATAAGCACCACCTCCTTCGCTGATGTAAATATAAGGCGACTTTTTGGATTTCACACTATATCCACACCAAAAAGTTATTAACATTCTACTAACACCTATTGCCCTATAGGTAGGTCAAATTGCGTCTAATGGCAAAACTCAGAGTCCCGTGTATGGTTGGTCCAAAACACACCCAAAGGCTCTTAAATCGCATTTATGGGGGTGATGTCAAACATTTTATATATGCAAGGAAATTGTGTTAAAATTTGCTAAAACACCTGAAAAAGTTATCCACACTACGATTCTAAAAATGTTGATAACTTTATTTGGATAAGTCAAAAATATTCCGTACCTTTGCAAACTTTTTTTTCTTTTCATATACTCTATTCTTTATCACAAAATCCCCACCCCTGACACCGTGCACGATGTACTCACTGGGATGAGGATTACAAGTTAAAGCCCCACCCCAAAGGGTGAGGCTAGTGAACAAAACAAAACTTATTCTTAGTGAGTGTAAATGAATATGGAGAACACCGAATAGATTGCGAAGATTCCAAATATCATTAAGATAGTGAACGTTCGCTCCGACATCCCAGCGTACTTTGGCTTTCGCTTTGGCTTTGTCCATACTGCTATTCGATTAGTCAAAGCCATTAGGGCAGCCCAGCCTAGCATGAACATGGTAAAGCCCAGTGGAAAGGAATTGCCTGAGGCAAAGGCCACAAGAAGTATTACATTTAGAATGATTAGGGACAATCCAAAGAGTGCCGCTGTAAGTTGAATTAAAATATTTCGCATTGTTAAAAATTAAAAGGTTTGAAAAATGCCCCCCTTTCGAGGGGCTTATCGATTTACTCGTAAATGAATTTATCAATTCGGTCAAGTTCACGTTTAGTAAGTTCATCGGCATACTCTAGGTATTTGTTAAATGCGTAGTCACATTTATTTTCCCATTTTTGTGCTGCCTTATCATCCCCATCACCATCTGCAATGTTTCGCAGCCTATTAAATTCATTATATTTATTGAGCCATGAAACACATCTGTTTACCAGTGTTTGATATTTAGGATTGATTGATTGTAAAGTTTTACTTTTCACGATTAAAAATTAAAGGGTTTTAAAAATGCCCCCTTTCGGGGGCTTGACAATTACTTACCTTGTTTGTCAAGGTGTAATTCCACTATCTCCTCATTAGAGGGTAGTGATTTGCTGAACGCCTTGACGACCTGGACACGGTCTTTCTTAAAGCGGACATCAACAGGAACCATTTTGTACTGGTTCGTTTTTACATTACGTATTACAACTTTCATCGTTTTGTTATTAAAATTAAAAGATACTGCGTAGGTGCTTTCCTACGTCTTACTATCACTGAACACTTAATTACCAATATTTCAAAGAACGTTAGCGTATCGCCTAAGTCGGTTGGGCCTCTGGTTGCACATCCCCAACGAACTCCCCCACATCGCTAACGCTAATCTACGACATCCATTTGAATTTCACACTATATCCACAAATTTATTTATCCACACAATACTAACATAAAGTGTATACTATAATAGATACCTACCACACACCACCACACACACCACCACACCAGCCGCGAGGCTGCACACTGGAACACACACACCACCACACACCACACCACCACCACACACTACCACACCACCACACAAGGCAAAGGTGACAACTTCAATAGTTGTATACCCCCCTACCCCCTTGCAAAAAATACAAAGCGAAAACGTCTAAAAAAACAAGGGGGGGATACCAAAAATTTTCTAAAAAAAATTTTGTAATATATATTACCCACACCCCCTATTTGCGTAGAGGGGGGGTTCAATTATTTGAGGGAAAGGGTGGGGGCAAAAAAAAACACCCTCCACTGGGGAGGGTGCAAAACTAAAAAACGAGGAATGGACTAGTTATTTTTTCTTCTTTCTTTTCTTATTAGCATTGGCTATAGCAGCACCTCTTCTTCTATTTGCCTTTCGTGTTGATACAGTAAGATTCTTCTTAGAGTTAGTTCCTCCTTTTGAGAGAGGTCTTTTGTGGTCTACTTCTTTACCGTCTCCTTTCTTCAAGCGGCCTTCTTTTGTAAGAATACGTCTGGCCTTATTACGCTCTGAACGTTGAGCTACGGCTTTTTTGGAGCCCCAGTACTTCTTGTAGTTCTTCTTGTTATATTTCTTACTGTTAGTTGCCATTATTTAAATAGTCTGTTTTTATTTCGTTTATTACGTTTAGTCCGTTTATTTTTTCCACTGTTACCAACGTTTTGATTTGCTTGGTTAATCAGTTCTATTTCAGAATTCACGTAAAAATTAAGGTCTTCTATTGCTTGTAGATACTTACCTGTTCCAGGAATTTGACCTAAGCTAGTAGTAGAAATACCAATGGGGTCAATACCCCCTGTAAACATATCTTGAAATTCCTTAGCAGTTTCAGTTCTAAACTCGTTTAGTGCTTCAATATAACCTTTTTGGTCCCCTGTATACATACTTGCATCGGGAGCACCTGGAAATTGTGGACCATAACCAGAACCACTTTTAATACGGCCTCCACCAAATCCTCCCCGATAAGGAAACATGTCAGGCCCTGTTCCAAACGTTTGAGCTACATAGTCTGTTACTCCTTCATTACCTCCGCGGAACATAGGGTGAAATGCTTGCAGTTCAGATGCATCAACTATCTCTCCTTGATACTTATACCCTCCATCCATTTGATTCACCATTGAACCGTACTTATTGTATGCAGACTGTAACTGTTCCCCGAACACTGGGTCGTCATTATCAAACTGAGTAGTAAATAAATTATTTAATCGTCCTGATGTTGTAAGGTAATTAAGGTCGTCTGGGCTTACCACAGGCATGGATGCTAAGTAGGGTACTAATTCTTGGTCAGATAAATCAGACAAAAGGGTGTACTTTGATTTATTTATTGTTTTAATAGAATCAGTTTCTCCCTGTTTTTTAGTAACGGATTTCTTCTTAGTTTTTTTTCTCACAGGTTTGAGCTTGGCATTGCGTTGAATACCAAACCCCTCCTGGTTAGAACTAGTCTGTCTGAAAGGACTTCTCTTCTTCATCTCTTACAATATTTACGTTACAAGTAAATGTAACAGTGTTATACATTATCTCCTCGGCAGTATATGTGAAAGTCCTAATCATTCTTTCGTAAAGTTACCTTGCTCTTTAGCTTCTTTTAAAGTATCAAACAGTTTCATAGCAGCTAATTGATATGGAGGTTGAAAGGATACATTTTTGTCACCTTGGTCTAATTTTGCTAAGGCTTCTTGTCTTGCTATTTCCCTCATATCCATTGGTGAGCCTGAAAAAGATTGGAAAACAGGACCTTCCATGGCTCCTTGATAAGTACCGAAATAGTTTCCAGGATTATCTCCAAATAGCTCCCCTCCTACAGGCATTCCTGTAACAGGATTGACAAGCCTTGGGTCCATAATATTCATACCTTCACCAATAACAACGTTATCAGGAATATATTTGCCTAAATTACTGTCGTAATATCCTTTTGTAGAGATTATCTGTTTATAGGTACCATCAGGGTTGACTTCGTATGTTATATTTTGAGGACCCTTATTACCACTTCCAAGGTCTGCATTACCTTCTGGATTTGCTTTTGTCTTAATACCAGCAAATACATTATCTCCAAAGTTTTGTACAATTAAATCTTTGTCTGCCGTTTTTCTAGCAATCGATGTACCTTGCTTCTTAGCAACAGGCTTTTTACGCTTAGTAGACCTTTTCTTAGAAGACTTTCTTTTATTATTACGTTCAATGCCAAATCCTTCTTGATTAGAGCTTGAATTTCTAAATGGTGACTTTTTCATTACTTCTTCTTTTTATGCACCTTCTGTATGCCGAACTCAGCATACTTGGAAGAACCAGGGTGCTTCTTATATCCTGTGGAAGGGTCCTTCATAAGTTTTAAGGACTCTCCCTTACCCTTCATCCAATGAAACCCCTTAGGGGCTGGGACTCTCTTTTTATTAGTAGCCATATTTATTTGAGTATCTATTTGATTTTCTTTTATTCATTTTTTTGCCTTTTTTCTTAGGCATTTTACCACCTGCTTTAAACTGTTCTTTACCGCCTTTAGTAATACCTTTCTCAACTCCTTGATACTTTATTCCTCCATTTTTCATAGTACCCGATTCAACGTTCCTTATAGTATTATCTGGTTGACTTGGCTCAATACCTGGTACTAATGTAGGGCCTTGATTTGTGAAAGGAAGACCTGTTACTGGGTCAATAGGTATTGGCATAACATCAAAAAATCCATCTTCCATTCTAGGTCCTTGCATCATTCCATCACCAGGAGGTAGCCCGTAACCAGGGGCAGTAATAGGTAAAGGCATAAGGACACCAGTAATAGGGTCTATAATCATTGGGCCTTCTGGAGTAACTATAATGGCTCCTCTTTGAGCAGGAGGGTTTAGCATCATATCATCTCTTGGCATCATAGGTCCCATTGGGTTTGCCATTGCATCTGCTATGGCCTTTGCCTTTGCTTCTGCATTTGCTTCTGCATCTGCATTTGCTTGAGCTTGAAGCATAGCTATTTGCCCATTAGTCAAAGATTGACCTTGGTCTTGTACCTGCTGATTAGTCATCATAACGTCTTGTGCACCAGCTGCCTCTGCAAGAATTCTAGCTGCTTTATTAGGTCCGAAAGCTATAGCCAATTGGTCAGGAGTTAAATTGCTCATATTGAGTTCACCTGAGTTTATCCTATCGAGTAATTCTGTTCTAAGGCTTTTTTTAATTTGCCTTTTCAGGTTCCCCTGCTGTTTAACTACAGGCTTTTTCTTAGCCTTTTTTCTAGGCTTCTTAGGCATTGAGCCTCCTGCTTTCATTTTTTCGTTTCTTTGAATACCAAAACCTTCTTGGTTTGATTCTCTTTTTCTAAATCCCATTATTTCTAGTTTTAATTATTAGTTTCTAAATTGAATGTTATTGTTACCATTAACAAAAATATTTCCGTAGTGTGGAACTTTACTTCTTCGGTAGGACTTAGGTATTCCCAACCTAAGGCAAACCTATCATGAGGCCAATGTAAAGATATTGTCAAGTTCCAATTCCTCATTTCTTTTTGCTTTTAAAATAGTTAATTTGCCGTTCTCTATCTACAGCTTTTTTTCTACTTTTGAATGTACCTAATACTTTACTTCCGTCTTTGGAGTAAAGCTTCCATACATTCTTATTTGGCATCTTTCTAATCATTAAGGTACAATCTGTCTATTAAAAGAAACATTTGCATCAGTAATTTTACCTGCTGTATTGATACGAAGGTATCCCCCACACTCAGGCAAAACAGTTTTTGCTTTTTCTTTAGAGTAAACAGGGAATGAAGCCAATACTTGGCTAAGTTTTATGTATCCTTTTGGAAGATTGCAGTTTCTGTATAGAATTTGCTCTTTTTTGATAGCAATATCAAAGTAAGGTACTTTCTTTTCCGCTGCTCCAGTATTATTGGAACCAAAATTACCAGTTACTAAATGTAAGTCTCCACTAGTTGCCGAAAGATAAGGGTCGCATTTTTTAAGTCCGTCCCCTACAGCAGCTGCTTCATTATCGTATACAGGTAAACTTCCGTACACAGATGTGAACCTTACATAACCATTTGGCACTTGGCAACCATACTTTACAACTTCTTCTTGAGGGATAGCAATGTCAAGAGCATTTGTAAAGTCTCTATCTCCTGTTCCTGTACCTCCTGTACCTCCTGTACCCAAAATAGCAATAGCGTTAATGCTACCAATTGAATACATATCACAGTTTCTTAGGCCTGCTGCTCTTGCATCTTCCTCGTTTCTAAATGCAGGTAATCTTGCTATCACTGAGCTCAATCTTACGTACCCTGCAGGTACAGCACATCCGTGCTTGACTAGGTTTTCTTTTTTAATCGATATATCGTAACTAGGCATTATTTCTCGTTTTTTATTTTATTTTTAGTTATTTTCAGCTTCCCATTCAAGCTGTTCTTTTAATTCATTTAGTGCTTCGGTTAGTCCTTCACTTCCTTCAGCGTATTGTTCTAGGTTATCAACCCATTTTGTGTTAAACCATCCAAGCTTTACAGTGAAAC
>WLWG01001729.1_pt1 | contig 18597 bp, 29 predicted proteins | sample 6712871 | NCBI WGS metagenome assembly WLWG01 (sample SAMN12718693, study PRJNA515312) | sponge metagenome | isolation source: marine sponge | host: Mycale hentscheli | place: New Zealand: South Island, Marlborough, Capsize Point | collected 2003-05-01
CAGCAGGTATTCTAACTAATTTCATAAATAGCTAATATCTATACTATACTTATGGACTCTTTTCGTCAAATATTTCTAAATAACTAACAATACCTGCTATATTATTAGCTGATGCAGCTTCTAACTTCAAGGCATCTCCAGATTCCAAAACCATTGTTCCTTTAACTAAGTTATCTACTGTCTTAGATGCTAAGTTTATATGAGCCACTTCATGCTCTGCATCAGAATCAGATGAATCTGTAGTAAATGCTTCTACTTCAACAGATCCTGAATGTATATTAGTAATCTGTATAGATTTTATTAAAGCTGTTCTGTTTGCAGGACAAGTATAGACAGTTGTCTTATTTGTCGTTGTAAGATCAAACATAGCATTTTTATATATATTAGCCATTATCTTGCCGTAGCTGGGACACCATTTGACGAAACCAACGGAACATCTGCTATTGCTAAATAAACAAATGTTACCCCACTTTCATTAGTGTGTGGTTGGTCTCCTCTAATTTTGAAACCATTAGATAAAATATCTATACCTTCGTCTGTTGATGCTGTGTTTGAGGCATCAGGGTGTAATGCTCTAATTGCTTCGTTATGAGGATCTCTAACAGAATCCCAAAGTTGCCAATTAGAATTACTGCCTGTCGTTTTTTTATAAAGGACGAATTTTGGTAAAAATCCTGTGTAACAAAATGCACCATTTGTATTTCCTGTTCCGACAAAGGAAGAAGATTTTTGATACCCTTTTATATCAGCAAAGCAATAAGCTACATAAGTTCCACCACTAGCATTAGAACCAGCGTTAGTACCTACATGAAATACTGAATTTGTTGGTGCTGTATTATTCCATATCTGACTATCATTATCAGCTGGAGCATATCTATTTAAAAATAATTGTTGAGCATTACCCATTGTTGGAACTAATGCTGAAAAATAAATTCTCCAATCGCTATTAACATTTAATCGTTTTACCATAACTACTGATGGAGACCGTCCTAATCCATGACCAACTGTGGCATTAGAACCTGTGCCTGTGTAAGTAGATATAGAAAATCCTGATGTTGTATTAGCACTAACAGTTGATGTTATGTCTCCATCTGTGTTTGATGAACCAGCACCGTTGGCTTTCCAATTCCAAGATACATAATCATTAGTATTTGTATTTGTTGAACCATCTGTTCCAACTGTGAATCCATCACTATCAAAACTAGTAACTCTAGTTGCATCTGTTAATTCTACACCATTAGAATCTGAAAAAATAATTTTATTTGTTCCTCTAATTGCATCTGTAATAACATGAGAGTTACTTCCTGAATCTCTATCCTTAACCCATACCCAATCAGGCTGGAATCCCACAGAAGATATAGATTGTGTTGAACCATTACCTGTATAAAGTTTAGTATTAAAATAATCTGATGGTTGAAATGAAATATAAGCCATGATTACAATATCTCCTTATATTGTTGAATTTCTTTGCATGAGTGTAATGAATGTAAAGCCATAGTTAAATCCTTTTTATCATATTAATTAAAAACTGTTAATACCTTTCGTACATAAAGATTGGTAGCCACTAGGACAATCATATTCAAAGATTCCACCCTCACTAGGTGCAGTTCCAGCAGAAGCTACTGCTGTTGTTCCGAAATATCCTTGTCCGAAGTTAGCTTCTCCATGATAACCACTAGCATTAATTGATTGTCCTAAAAAATAAATTGAACCTGACGTACCACCAATAGAAATTCCACCTGTGCCTGTTGCACCTGAGGTTGGGACACCTGAATTTTGAAAGGTTCCATTTTTAGAAAAATAAACATATCCATTAGTTAAATCCATAGCCACACCAATAATATCTCCTTGTGCATATGAGTTTCCAAAAGCACTACTTGAACCTCTGTTATAAACTGTTCCATTGTAATGATAACCAATGCTTCCTGTATCTCCTACAAAACCTAAATTATTAGGATAAGCTTCTTCAACAATTCCTGTTGTCATTCCATTTGACGCAACACTTGTTGCTTTAAATTCAGCATAGAATTTACCTGTATTAACACCTAAACTTGATAGACCTGTTCCCCAACCTGAAGTATCTTGGTCAACTCTTAAATTTCCATTATTAAAACTTATTGATGAAGAAGATGGGTCAAATAATGGATTAAAAGTAGCAAAGTTATTACTAGGTGTATCTACATTTTGAGTTAGTGTTCCTGATGTAGTAAATGTTAAGTTATTACCACTACTATCTAAATCCATATTACCTGAATTTTCAAATTTTAAAAAGAAACCATTATTTCCATAAGTTACACTTGGTGCAGTTTTTGGCTTCCATATACCTGATGTAGAATCAAATTCACCAAATGTTGTTGGAGCATAAGAAGTTCCATCTACAAAATGAACATGAGTCATAAGTCCATCAAAAGCATTACCACCACCTTGATAATCACCTATAGATATTGTTGCACCACTTTCATTAACTACATTATTAGCATCATCTTGTGTTGCATTAGTATAAGTAGAAAAACTTTCTTCTTCAGTTCCATTAACATACACTCTTACCCTGTCAGAAGCAGTAGATTGTGTTGTATCAATTCTAATAACTAGATGATAAAAAGCAGAAGTATCTCTAAATTTTCTATTAGTTTTAACATTATATTTGTAAGAACCACCATGAGTATTATAAAGTTCTAAACTATCTGTTGAATCAAATGCTAGCTTAAATCTATTACTACTATCTACATATCCATCCATAAGAAAACAATCTCCATAAGTTAGTTTAGTTCTTTTAAACCACATAGATATTGTATGTTTGGTATTTAAAGTTGGTGTTCCTGCTGTTCTATATATTCTTGTTGAAGCCATAATATTATCTAATTAAATTGTCCTGAGTTGTTTATAGCAACTGTTACTGTAATTGAAAAGGCTCTATCTGCTGTTTGTCCTTCAGCATCTGTTGCTCTGATTGTAAAGTTATAAGTAGTTTCAGCAGTTGCTCCTGATTCTGTACCACTAATGACACCTGTTGCACTATTTAAAGTTAGTCCACCAGGAAATGAACCTGTTGTTTTAGAAAAAGTTACTGAACTATCTGATGTAGCTGCAACAGTAAATGAACCTGCAGCACCTGCTGCCAATGTACCTAATGAACCTGCTGATGTTGTCCAAACAGGAGCATTAGAAGTTGTTAAAATTGCAGTTGAGGATCTACCTGCATTTCCATCAGGATTTTCAACTCTTATAAAAAAAGTAGTATCAGTTGATATGGTTACATTAGCAACTAACGTTGTTGAGTTTGTAAATGAAACTGTATTAGGAATGATAATAGCACCAGCTGATGAATGTAATTCTACTGTAGCACCATTAACAAAGTTAGTACCTGTAATTGTTATATCTGTTGCAGTATTTTCAATCGTTGAGGGTGATACATTTGTTACTGTTGGTTTAGTTTCACCGATGGTAACAGATCCACCTAAAGATACAGCTGATCCATTTATTGTAATAGAAGAGTTTGCAAGTTTTGCATTAACCACTGAACCATCTGGTAAAGTTAAAGTACCACTTGAAGCATCAAAAGTTGCACCTGCTGGAACTGTAATTGTATCACCATTTTCACCAACTTGTAGTGATGTTCCTGATTGAGGTATTATTTTATCTACTTCTATTTGACTCATTATATAATTACCAACGTCCCTGTTACTGTAACATTACCTGACACTGTTACTGGTCCTGCTAAAACTCCAGACTCCATTGTTTGTGTATCAGATATTGTTGCTGAATGTGTATTAACATATGTAGATGCTGTCATGCCCGCTGACGGTGCTCTCTTTGCAGGGTATGTACAGAAAACAGTTTTAGTTCCTGCTGAAAAGTTAACAGCGTTATCTGAGTTTGAAGAGGAGATAATGGTATCTCTAGAAAGTGTATCAGTAGCTGCATCAGTTACTGTTCCGATACCGACCTCAAATTCAGAAGTTCCGTCGTTAGCTATAGCATAGAACGTACTATTAGTATCGCCGATTCCAGTTACAAAAGTTTCGAAACCTGTTTCAGTTCCTGTCAAACTAAATGCACCTGTACCAGTCGTAGTACTAGTCTGTTTAACTCTATCGTTAAGTACAAAAGCCATTCTTTAATCCTTTACTATTACGCGTTACCGATTCTTAATATCGCGTTTGATGAATCATTTGTAGGGAATTGAACAACGAAGTCTCCGTTAGTTGCAGTTTTATTTCCTCCAAAATCTAACACCATTACTAGCTCGTTTCCTCCGCCAGTTGTTTTGTAAATAGCAGCTCCTGCAGCAGTCAATGTAACTGACGAAAATGTAAGATCAGCAAAATCTATAAAAGCGATGTTTGATGAAACTGACACTCCATTGTTAGTTAAAGCGTTACCACCGGCTGTGTATGCTGTTCCTGATGAATCAACTTCACCATTAGAAGTTCCAGCTAGGTAAACTGTTGATGACGTACTGTATGAAGAGATACTAGTATACAAAGCAAGTTTAAAAGCGTTTCCTGAATTACCAGAGGTATCGAAATTAAACGTTCCTTTAAACAATCCAGTTTTAAACGAGTCAGGTACTATATTTGCCATATTTTATCTCCTATTGTGATGGGTTAACTGATTTAAGTGGAGTACGAATAACACCATCTTCATATTCGCCTCTGCGTCTACGACCTTGTTGTTCGATCGCATACGTTTCAATAGCTCTTTGATAAGCCTGCGTATAATATTGTATCATATCTGCAGGACCTTTCAAGTATCCATACGCTTCTACAAGAGAACCGTATAAAAGTAAATCTTGATATTTGTTTGATAAATAAGTGCCACTACCGCTGACAGAAGCATCTGTAAGGCTAGTTGGTGACTTAATATAAGCCAATGTTATTTCAAATGATGCATTTGGAGTAGGTGCTATTACCCAAAAATTAGCATCCCAGTTAGCATAATACTTTGGAACACCTGATGCTGTACCTGGTGTATTATAGTATTCTGCCATAAAACTAGTATCTCTTTGATCTAAAAATTTTTGTTTATTACCATCTGTAGAATCTTTGATTTGTACATATCTAATTATTCTAAGGTCTGATGGTATAGTTACAAATCTATTTCCACTTGTTGTAGTTGATGTTGCATAAAATCTATCAGCATCAGAATCTACAGCTCTGTATATTTTGTTTTCTGCATTTTTAATAATTGTATTTATTACAGAAGTTGACAATACAGAAGTATCTACTTCTGTATAGTTTCTAATATCGTCTTGTAAGTTTGTAAGTGTGTATGCCATTATTTAACTACTGTTACTGGACCTGCAAATGCAGAACCACCGCCTCCTGAAATTGTTTTACTTGCAGAATTACCTGAATCAAATGTGTAATTATTATCATCAGTTTTTGTAATTACATAACCAATAGCTAAATTTATAATAGCTGGTGTTATATTTGCAATATTTTGTGCATCTCTAAATCTAACTCTATCACTTGTAGATCTACCGTGATTTGGTTCGTTTACTTTAATTACTTGAGATCCGCTTGTTAGTGTAAAAGGATTTAAAGGTAATAATCTTGGTACAGCTGTTTCTGCTCTAGCAGGTCTTGCATTTAATAAACCTTGTGGGTCAGATCCTTTTGGTTTTGGATCTAATTGTGGTTGTTTTGGTTCATACTCTGATGTGTGAACAAACATACCGTTCCATTCTTTTACCATTTCTGTATATGGAAATTCTAAACCAGATCTATCTGATATTGCTTTTGAATGTTTACCTCTAGCAAATGCCATTATACTCCATCTCCATAAAATGTTTGTGGTGTTATGAACGTAGATGTTCTTTGACCATCTTCATCAAGTGCTCTTTTAAATTCATCTTCATAAATTAATTTGTTTGCTTGAACTGTTTCTGGTGAATATTTTAAACTTAAATAATATGATAAACCTGCAGTCATGCAAGGTATAAATCTATATACTACATCTGATTCATTTGTATATGCGCCAGCATCTTGTATTCTAGCTACATAGAAAAATTTTAATTGAAAGTTAGCTCCTGAAAAAGAAGAGCTTGGTGTTTGAAATAAAAATATACTAGGTGCTACAGTTCTTTGTACATAGTATTGTGATGGTGTGCCTTTTGATAATTTATTAGCTAATGCAGCATAGGCAGACCTATCTATTTTACTTAATGTAGTATCAACTGGTGCTGTAGCTGTAGTATTATTTCTTACAAAAGCTTCTAATACATCACTTATATCTGTTGGAAAATTAGTGTTATCGTTTGCAAAATTATATTGTGCTTGACCTTCTACTAATGGAATTGTAGCTTCTTTTACTTTCCAAAGGTGTACACCTCTGTTTCCCCATTCTGAAAACATAATATTTAAAGAACGTCTGGCACTTTTTAATTCATAGCCAGTACGATTACCACGCATTCCTGTTCTTTCAAATGCTTCTTCGATTATCTCGTCGATCGGAAGATCGAACGCTGTAGTTCCAGATGTAGCCATTTATCTCCTTACTTATCTAATATAATCGTTGCAGTAGCGTTTGTAATTGCTGATATAGTCATACCACCTTCAAACAAAATACCGTCTTCTGCTAAATTATATGAAAACACATCGCCAGCTGGAACGTCTACTTGAAACTGTGTAACAGAATTACCGTCTTGTAAAGTTACTGAACCTGCTGATCCAGTTGAAGCAAGAATAATTCCTCTTAATCTTGTTCTACCTCCGAAGACTGATGTTGCATCTGTTTTTCTAATTGCTTTTACGTCTGATTTCATTATCCTGTGTATCCTATCGTTACTGAGTCTGTTTGATCTAAATCTAAATAGACTCCTGTTTTGAATCTTATGCCAGAACCAGGAACCATTATATCTAATCCTTCTGATCCAAACTTAACCTGTAATTCTAAAGAACCACCTGTTCCAGTTCCATCATGTAATTTAACAACACCATTAGTTGCTGCATGAGCTTGTATATACGTAACTCTGCATGGACCTAAATTTGTACTACCACCAGTGATAGTTTTAAAATTACCATCTGCTGTTAGTGTTGTAAACTTCTGATCACTTATAAACGATCCGCCGCCTGCCATATTTTATCTCCTTGTGGTGCGGGTGAGTATCAAGATCAAATAGTCTTGAAATTTCTCACCCACATAATTATTATGAACTTGCTATGTTTCCGCCTGTGTCTACTCTTTTCCAGTTTGTTCCATCTGAAAAAGCATAGATAGCGTTACCAGCAGCTCCATTATCGACATAAATTAAAACGCCTTCGTTTACAGTTGCATCTAGAGTATTAGTTCCATCTGTAACTGTTGATATACTCGCAAACGAATAAGTGTTTTTTCCACCTTGTTGCGTGTCACCTGCGTTTTTATTTGGTCCACCAATAAATCCATTAAGGGAAGTTACTGGTCCTTTAAATGTAGTATTTGCCATGTTTATATCCTCCTAGTTTTGCGAACATAGTCTCTAGGCCGTCGACTGTACTCGTCTATGTTCTTTTAATTATACAGTATCAAGAATATACTCTTATTTTATATAGAGTGCAAGAGATCCTGTAATGAAAGTTGTCTTTCTGAAATGTAGCCTTTTATTACGTAGCCACTGAAACGTCCGGTGCAGCATCCTCTATTTTATTAATTTGTTGAGCTTCTTTAGCTTCAGCCAATTTAATATTATTGATGACTTGTTTGATTCTGTCATCAATTCTCACCATATCTAGAGTATATCTTTTCTCCTGATTATAGTGCTGCGACCAGTCAAGTTCTAGCTCCCTCTTCTTTGTGTAAAGCTCTTGAACTGTCATTTATAACCTCCTCATAGGTTAACCATAATTTGGATTTACTAGTAAATCCATCTTTTTCCCAGACTATATCATTTTTCCCTAGTTTGTCAACTAGTGCGTTTTCAAATGATTTATCATCATCTTCACATGTTAAATGAAAATCTGCATGATAGCCATACGCTCTGATCTGTACTCTGAAATTCTTCATGGTTTTTACCTTTTGTCTTGAAAATGGGGCGCTTTTAAGGCGCCCCATTAAATTAGTTACGATTACGCTCCTGGTGATCCGAAGATACCTCTAGGGTCTGAGAATCCAAATGAATATCTCTCTCTAGCTTTGTATCTAACGTTGCCAGTATCGAAGTCACCTTCCATAGCGGTTTTGATAGGTGCTCTTACGAACATCTTCATACCGTTAGGTACATCTGTTTTGATAAAGAATGCATCTGTATCTGTTAAGAAGTGATTGATCACATAACCTTGTGGAATCATTCCCATTGCAGCGATTGCATTGATATCATTATCAGCTGTACCAGTTCTACCTTGAGACTTCATTAATCTTTCCGCTGTGAATTGTAATTCACTTGGAATGATCATTTTTACGCCTCTAGCAGCAATCTTCATACCTCTCTCGTCTGTCATTGCAGCGATGTCGATCATTGATTGCTCTAATGAAGTTTCGTTTAAGTCAGCAGATGTTGCTAACTCATTTGCAAAACTTCCAGATAGAGTTGGGTGGTCAGTTGCGCATAACTCTTTGCTATCTCCACCTTTGAAGTTAGAATCGAATGCATTGTTAAGTACCGATGCGGCTTTCACTTGTTTAGTGTTTGCCATCGATCTTGCTAATGCTTTTGTATATCTAGACGCAAGTCTGTCATACAAATTGTCTTCGATCGCTTCTTCTGTGATAGCGAATGCAAGAGCTATTGTTTCGTGTTGGTAACGAGATGTGAAAGTCTCTTGTGCATCGTCGAATGATACACCTGATCCTTCTGCTTTAGTCTGCGCATTTCCGAAACCAGATAACATTACTTCTTCTTCAAAAGCTCTGTCACTGTTTTCTGTGTCGTAGATTTCAGCGTGCTCGTTATCGTATCTTTTGTACTCCAGGCCAAATAGTGCATTTAAACCTGGCTCTAGTTCTTTAACTAGTTGTTGTCTTGATATTGCCATAATTTATTCTCCTATTATATGCCTGTTGCTAAAGATCCAACTAAGTACTGATGCAAGTTAACTTTTACGATAACTGAACAGTTCGCAGCTGTTTGATCTTGGTTTTCAACGTCTTCTGCAATTCTAACCATTCTCAATTGCTTAGCTGTTGTAGCTGCAGTTGAAATGCCTAGTTGTAAAGAAGATCGTCCGTTTGTGTCGTCACCTGCTGAAGCAGTTGTTGCATAAGTTAATCCAATTTTGGATTTTCTTAATGCCAACGTGCCTCCAAGTGTAGCGTCTGTTGCAATGATGTATTCTTGAAAAGGATCATCATTTACGAATGCTGATACGTCTTCACTATTTGCCGGAGTTATTCCGCCAGCGTAGAAGTTGCTGAAAGTTGGTTTTAAAGTTGTAGCATCTGTGTATGTTACACCATTTAAAGTTCCAACCATTGCAGTTCCCGCAGCGGCTGTTACGATATATCCACCTGTTGAGGCGCTTATATCGACTTTTACAGGCTCTCCATTGTAAATAGCATTTGCTTCACCAGCATCGATCTCGTATTTTGACTGACCTTGAATAGCAGGAGTGTTTCCTACTCTCATAGCCGGTCTTAATCCGAACCCTTGTGTGTTAGCGTTAGCCATAGTTTGTTTCCTTCCTTATAAAATTTTAGTGATTTAGGAATCGCTAAATAATTAGCTTTTCTTTGTACCACCAAAGGTTACACGTGTCTGCCTATCTTGATTGATTGGCATACTTGGGTGCTCTTCCTTCATAAGGTCGTTGTTTACGGCGTCGTCTCGATCTTTAGTTTGTCTTCTAAAATAATCTTCACGCGCTTTTGCAACCTCTTCAGGTATCCTAGCGAGCACTAGGCCACCAACTCCGATCACTCCTGCGTATTTTCCTTCTTTGACAGTTGGATAACTAGTCTCTGGATATTCATCAGCTCTTACAAGCTCCCATCCAGATCTAATTTTACCTGACATGTTCTTTGTATCATCAAAGCCCATAGTTTCGGTTCTTATCCATCTGTGCCTGAATCCATCTGGCGCAGGGGGTGCATCTAAAGATGACGGGGGAGTCCAAGTAGTAGGTCTTTTAACCTTGTCTCTTGTCTGACTCGCGTGAGAAGTTCTTATTTTTTTATCTTCCATATTACGCTCCTTCCTTCACGTTTAATTGTTTTGCGTACTCTTCGAGTGGCACACCTAATCTTTTAGCGATTGCTACTTGTGATGGTGTGAGCTTCACAGTTTTTCTGCGACCTGTACTAGCCGGTCGTCTTGCTGAAGCTACAGTTTGAGCAGGTTTTGCTCTTTCTGTAGTATTGTCCGCTACCTTATCAAATTTATTTGGAAATTCAACCCTTAATCTTTTGTCAATTTCCTCATAATATTCGTCAGATTGTGGATCATACCCTTCCTTCTCTACGAGTGTTTTATGCATGTCAAATGCAGTATAAGTCATAGCAGTATCATTACCAAACCAGCTATTTTTAGCCGCCCAAGCTTCCGCTTTGGGGTCAGATCTAACAGGTTGTTCAGCCTGTGATGGGCTTACATTAACTTGTTTTTCTTCTTTTGGTTCTGTTTCTTGCTGTGATTTCAAAGAAGCTAATCTAACTGCATCTGCATTTAGAGTTGCCATTTGTTCTTGTGCTTTAACTTGAGCATCTACATCTCCTGCTTCAATAGCTGTTCTAAGAGCTGATCTTGCAGCTTCCATGTTTGATTTGACTCTTGTCTCAAATTCAGACACGTAAGATTTATCCGCTTTCACGAATCTACTTTGTAGACTATCTCTTTCTTGTTTTACACTTTGAGCAAATGATAAAGCTTCTTCTTTTTGTCTTTCCGCTTCACGCATTTTTCGAGTTAATTTAGCAATACGTTTTTGAACGCCATCACTATAACTTTTTAACTCATCTGCTTTCTCATCTTTTGTTTCTTCAGTTTTAGTTTCTACAGGTTTTTCTTCTACCTGTTCAACCTCAACTTTCTCTTCTGCAACGGGTTCTGTTTGCTCCGTTGATTTTTCTAAATCGATTTCAGTTGCGACTTCATCAGCCTCACCTACATCAATTGTTTTCTTTTCTTCTTCTTGCATAGTTCCTTCCTATGTTAAATGTAATGAAGAACTGATTCAGGATCTTTTATGGTCCCTAACACTTCATCATCGTTTAGTATTCGCACTTCTCCACCTTCTATTGGTAATCGTGATCCTGCATATCTTGCGAAGATCACCCAATCTCCTAATTTACACCAAGGTTCTTTAAATTTATCTTTGTCTGCGTAACAAAGATCACCCATTTTCAAAACGTAACCACAATTTGTAGCTATTCTTGATTTATCTAAAGATTCTTGGGAAAAAATAATTCCACCTTTAGTTTTCTCTTTCGGTGTGAAAGGTAAAACTAACATCCTGTAACCTACAGGTTTAGGTAATTGATCTACTTGATCTTTTATATTATCAGGGTCTAGCCTTTTTGTTGCTGACTCCTGCGCTTTGTATTTCTCTTCTAGTGCGTTTCTAGTTTTTGGGATCTCTTTTTGTGAGATCGATGATTGTTCCTTCATTTTCATTTTGCTCCTTTTCATTTAGCAGGTTAGAGATTTCCTGTAAGATTGCGCCATATGCACGTGCCTGTCCTACTAGATATTTATAGTTATCGTAATTGTCAACCCCTTCTAGCATTGTAGCTGAGATTAATTCTAAGTCTTGTTTTATTCTCTTCTGTATTTTTCCTATTATTATTATTGGATCCATCTGTCTATCACCTTTATTTTTTCTTCTGCATCTACAATCACTTGTAACAGTTTATCTATTTCATTCAAGTGTTGAGGATGTTCACCTATACCAACTGAACTTTTGGTATAAATATTTATTGTTGCTATTGATTCGGCTATTTGTGCTTCGTAACGTTTCTTAAGTGCTTCTAGCATTTCCATCTCCGTCTAGCCTGACGGATTCTGGAATTTGGATCGTTTCTTGTTTTTGCTGATGACCTTTTTAATTGTCCTAGTGATCTAGCGCAGTATGATTTTCTGCGATTAGCAGCTTTTGATCCAGGCTTCACTTTTCCTGTCACGGCTGTTTTTAGTTTACTTCCAGGGTTTGCTCTTCTATAGGCAGCGACACCCTTCTTAGTCATGCCTGCTCCAGACTTTGTAGGTCTGTAGTTCTTTTTATTTCTTGAAATTGGATTATCTCTTCTTCTCATTATCTTATACCCATTCTTCTACCCATAAAACCACCCATCATTGCTTTTTTTCTTTTTGCAAATGTAGAGACGTTTGTTGGTTTGCCTCCTGGATTACCTGCTGCTCTTTTTCGTCTGACAGCACTCGCCTTTTGACCACTTGTCATTCGTGTGGCTTTTGCAAGGGGCACGCATTTTGGATACTTCCGTTTTGATCCCTTGCTTCTCCCGCAAGGTTGATATTTCCCGTTCTTCTTCGGTGCTCCTATGTCCACCCATTTCTCTTGAACCCATTTTCTTAAACCCATTACGAATTTTTTCCGTAAGCTCTGCCTTTTCCTTTTTTACAAATACCACCACCCTTATACATTTGTCTTGGGTTAGCAGTTCCACCCATAGCTTTTTTAGTTCTGCCTTTTTTACCACCTGGTGTTATTTTTCCAGAGCATACTCCTGATGCGTACATGTTAGCATATGCGCTTGGATATACTTTAAATTTTCTTTTAGCTGCAGCTTTACCTTTTGCACAAAGTTTAGCCATTACTTTTTACCACCACCAAATTTTTTAACTTTGCCACCATCTTTCATGTAGCCCATTTTGTTTCTAACTTGTGTTGGTAATTTTGCTAAACCTGGGTTTTTTTTCTTGTCTACAGGTTTTAAACCTTTTCCAACTTTACCGCCTTCAGCTTTTTTCTCTCTAACACCTCTGTGGTAAACAGAACCTCCAACTCTATCTGCTTGTCCTGTACCAATCATTTTTTTAATTTCTTTAGAAGCTTTAATACCTTCTTTTCTTTTATCTTTTGCCTTATTTAACTTATCCATTCTCTCAATAGATTTTTTAGTTCTAACAATGTTAGCTCTGTCTTTTGCTGTTTTAGCATCTTTAAAAGCAAATCTTTCGTATTTAGACTTGATCTTTTTCATAGTCTTTTTAAGCTGTCTTGGTTGTGTAATAGTAGGTGAAATCTTTTTACTTTTAGATCCCTTAATCATTGCTCTAATTTTTGAAAACATTATTTTTTTCCTCCTCGGAATATTTGTGTTCCTTTAATACCAAAGATACTTGCAACTACAAGTATCCATAAATTTGTAAACCATTTTGGAAGAGATTGAAAATATTCAAAGAATAGTTTTACCTTTTCCATTGCAGTCGGGTCATCTGACATTACCGCCCACATTAATACTATAATCGGTGCAGAAATTATTACAAGTACAAATTCGTCCTTATAATCGTTTTGTCTAGCCTCTAGAAGTTTGCCTTGGTAGGCTTCTTCACCCTTAGCCATTTTTTCTGCGTGCATTAATTGTGCATCAGACATAGCCATTTTTGTTTTTTGTTTATTGGCGTATATCTTAGCGCCAGCTTGCACTGCAATCTTTGCTAAACTAAACCAGGCCATAATTAAAACAGTTTTGCTTGTTTTTTCTTTTCTGGCAAAACACCTCTTTGACCTTTTACAGCAAAAGTTTGTGTTTCTTGTGGATTAGTCATTTCAACTTCAATACCGCCGGTTCTGTAACCGTCTTTATTGATAAATTTACTGTGATCTACTACCACTTTGTCACCATTTTTTATTTTTTTCATATTTTCTCCTTAATCGTCTATGCCGATAATAGTATTACCTGCTCCAGACTTTGCAAGTGATACTCCGGCTCGTAGTTTAGCTAATTTTTCGTTTTGTTCAAGCTTTTCTTCCTTAAATTCTTGATCCATCATCGTTCTTGCTTTGTCTAAATTGATTCTTTCCTCTGCTTCTTTGGCTTTTCTCTCATTTTCCATCGCTCTAAGGTCAACTTCTCTAGATTTTAGCTTCAATAGTGGGTCTGAATCAAATTGTGAAGTAATTTTGTTTTCTTCTTTTGCAAATTCTGCTGTCATTTCAGCAATTAATGTTGCTTTTCTTGATTCTATCTTTTCTAAAGTCATTTTTACTTGATTTCCAATCATTGGATCAGACATTGCAGCTTGTTGTAGCTGTTGAACTTCCATTAATTCTTGTTTGAACTCTAATTGCACCTGTTCTTGTGCCATTAAAGCAATGTGTTCAAGTATATTTTTTTGCATTGAAGCCATAGCGACAGGTGAATTTCTTACCATGTTAACTTGCATGAAATTTAAGTGCGCATCGATGTGTGCTCTGTGATCCTGACCAGGAAAAGCTTGAAATGGTTTTGCAGCCAAAGCTTGAATGTGTTCCATGGCAGGATCCATAGGGGTTGGTTGAGCAGGTGCAGGTAATATTGCGTTAATATTTTTTACACCGATGGCTTCGTACATAGATCTATACGCTTGATATAGATTATGAATTTGTGGATTTGATTGCGCTAATTGTAATTGTGTTTGCGCCATAGATATTCTTTGTGTTTGTGAAAATATGTTTGGATCAGCTACAGGTAAAATATCTACTTTGTCATCAAAGTCTGAAATTTTTATTTCTCTAGATCCACCAACAACATCGTATGGATAAATTGGTGGTAAGTATGTTTTAAATATATCTGATAACAATTTAAATTCTTGTTTTAATCCAACATACAATCTTTTGTGTATTGCTGACATTACCCGCGATCCGCGCTCCAATAACGCGACCGTTGTTCCAACTGCAGCTCTTTGGTTTCCGTCGCCCACTTGCATATCTGCGATAGACGCGAAACGTTGACCTGCTCCAACAACTATACCTAATAATTGTAAAAGGACCGCTGATGGTTCTTTGTATGGCAGAGTCATAAATTGATCACGGATGTTGCCACCCGGAGCGTCTACATCTCTAAACTCTCCAGGTTGCAAGGGTTGTGCATCGTCCCTAACTCTTATACCTCTAGATTTAAATCCAGCTGGTAAATTTGATAATGTTCCTGCATCTAATAATTGTCGTAATGCAGAAGTTGCAGTTCTAGATAATCCTCCAATCATGTGGATTAATCCAAAACCATAGAAACCTAAACCTGGTAAAAATTTAAAATGTACAAAATAATTTGTTTTAGTTTTTTTAGAATCACCTTCTTTGTAGTTTCTTCTTATAGATAAAACTTGTCTTGATCCTTCTTCAACAGTTATAACATATGGAAGTTTAATACCTGTTGGCATTCCATCGTCTCCCATATCTTCAAATCCTTCTAGATCAACATTAACATGACACTCTAATAAAGTATAAATATCATCTTGTTTAGTTTGTTTTACTCCTTCTATTTCTGCTTCTTTTTTTGCAATGTCGTCTGTTTGCATAGCAGGATCAGATAACTCTATATCTTTATAAAAACCATTAACTTGTTGTTTACGTAAATCATTTTCTGACATTTTGATTATATGAACAACAGCTTCTGCATCATCTAGACTTGTTGCTGAGTAGGGTACTACCAAATCATCGGCAGGTATAAATTTAGAAACCGCCCTACCCAAAAGATCATCATAATAGACCTTCTTAAAAGTTGACCCGCTTAGAGGGAGGTAAAACAACATTTGGTCAAACTCCGGTTCATATTCCTTCATCTGGTCCATGATCTGGTAATTCATAAAATCTTTAATTCTATTCGCTTGATCTTGTTTTTGTGCTGACTGTGCTCCTAGTATCTGTGCTCTTACAGGACCATCGCTTGGTAATAATTCTTTATATGCTTGTGCTTGAAACTGTGTAACTGATTCAGATAAAACAGGATGTGTTACACCCGATGCACCTTTAAACGGTTCTGTTCTTCTATCATATTTAAAACCAAGAAGATCTAAACCATTTCTGTATGTGTCTTCCCAGTCCTTTCTTGATGATCTGTAATCTTTGTAATCGTCTACTAACTTTGCACCTAGTGGATCTAAAATTGTATCGTCTAAAAGTTCTGCTAAATTTTGATCGTGTGAACTTGATACAGGTTCTACTGCATTTGGATCAAAAGAAATTTCTGCACCGCCGTCGGCAGTTTCCATAACTTCTACTTCTTTTGGTTCTTCTTTAATATCTTCGACTACTGTATCAACAGCAACGTCTTCAACTTTCAATTCAGGTTCGTTTGGTAAACCTTTTTCTATATCTGCCATTAATTCTCCCTATGTTTCCTATTATCTATCATATTCTGGTAAACTTGCCAAGCCTTGAGAGTCTTTGTTAAGTGACCTTTTAGGTGGTGTAGTTCTTGTTAAATTTGCTAGTCCACCTTCTCTAAATTTACCTTGTGTTCCATATAGCTTTTCTGCTCTTGATTGATCTAAAGCTTCTAATTCAAATTTTTCCATAGGACTTAATTGTTCAACAAAACGATCTATAGTTCTGTCTTCTAACTCCTCTGATCCAGGTAAGTTTTGTCTCATAAATTTTCTTAAATATTCTTGTGAACTTGGCAATGTTTGTCTTTCTGGAGTAGGTGCTTTTATAGTGGGTGTTTCTATTTCTCCATAATCAGCAATTCCTGGAACACCCATTTGTTGGTCTCTAAGTTCAGCTCCTGAATAAATAGATTTAGCTCTATCAGAATCTATAACATTTTCTAATTTTCTTGTAGCTTCAATATTTGTTGCGCTAGTTGGTAATAATAAAGTTTGTAGTTTTGTACCTATATCATCTATTGGTGAATTTAATTCTTCTTTAATTTTTGATAATCTATCTTCAAGAGGTTTAATAGAAACATCATCACCAACAGCCTCAGCTGCATCTATTTGTTGTTGTATAGAAAAAGCTTTATTTTCTAGATTACCTGCTTTTGATATTAACATTTCTCTTTCAGTAAAACCTGCACGTTTTTGTCTATCTAAATCTGCTGATGTCTCCCTAAATGTAGCTGCCTTGAACGCTTCATTAAAAGGTCTACCCATTGCCATTCTAATTCCAGTGTCACCAGCTATAAAAGCAACTTCACCAAGAACACCTAAATCAAGTAATCTTCTAACAAAAGTGCTTGCACCAATTCTTTTACCAGCGTTCATTAATTGTTTAGCACCTTGAACTTGATGAGGTTTATTTACATTTTTTTCTTTAAGTGCTTGCATTCCTTCTTCAAAACATTGATCTAAACCTGAAACACCACCACCTTCTGATTTTTTTAGTCTTACAGCACAAGATTTGTTTGGACTCATTTTTGAAATTAATTGTTTAAGTTGTATAAATTCTCTGTTACCTAAAGGAACATTACTTTTTAATAATTCTTTTGCAACTTGAACTCTAGGTTTTTCAAAAGTTTTTCCTTTTGCAACTTGTTTGGCAATATTTAATTGTTGATTAACAATACCTTCTATTAACTCATCTCCTTTTAAATTTTTTAAATCACCAAAAGCTTGTTTAACTAATTTTTGTTTTAAACCTTTTCCATATTTACCTACTTCAATGTCTCTTAAAACTGTATTTAATCTTTTTGTACCAAAACTTAAATTAGTAAAAGGTTCATTAATAACTCCATTTGATCCATGTAAAACATCTAATACTCCCGCTTGTGGAGACCATCCATATCCTTTAACTTGTATTTTATTCATAAGGTCTCCAAAGATTATTTTCTTTCCTTTTTTAAAAGGATTATCAACTTCTTTATTTAAAAGTTTATTAATCGCAGTTTGATTTTCAAAAACCTCAGGAAAAAATTTCTGCATATATCCTGGTTTACGTAAATCTTTTACATAATGTTTTTTACCGCCGTAAGAAAAATTACTTTTTTGATAAGGAATTTTAATACCAGGCTTATATTTTATTAATTTACCTTTGCTATCAAAAAATTTTACAACACCTTGTCCTTTATTTTGATTAAAATTTCTAAGAGCAAATTCCATAACTTTGTGAGCAGGGTCTCTTAAAATTCTTCCTTTTTTAGTGTTGGCTTTAGACATTGTGATACCTGAGTATTGTGGTCTACCAAGAATGGCTTGATCAGCGTATTTTAATTGTTCACTTAAAGTCATATCTTTAAGTTCTGTTTTTAACAATTGACTAGCTGACAAATAATCAAATAGCTTTTTGTTTTTAAGATAATTTGAATTATTATTTAAAACCCTATTTGTAAAAGCAATATCTAAATTTGTATCTTGTGCAATTTTTGACCTCCATGCAGAAGCACTTGAAACAGCTTTAACCTTAGCAGTTTTTATATATTTAAGATCAACTGGTTCACTTGAAGAAAGTATATTTTCAAAAACTCTGTCAACTTTTTCTTTAGGAGTTTCTAATAGATTTAATATATCCAAAGCTCTTGGACTTTCTAATCTTGTTTTATATTTAGTTATTTTAGAATATTTTTTAGCAATGTCTTTTTTTGTTGTATATTTGTCTTGTTGATTTGCTTCAAAAACTAAATCTTGTAATGTATCAAAATCAATTTTGACTGTATTGGAAGATGAAGGAATTAGTCTTTTATCTATAATATCTGTAAATATACCCATTACTTCTTCCTAAACATTGTTGCTAAACCACCTTTAGCATAATCATCAGCAAAATCTGTTGGGTCAACATCACCATAAGGATCATTTATATCAGCCCT
>WLWG01001735.1_pt1 | contig 18558 bp, 16 predicted proteins | sample 6712871 | NCBI WGS metagenome assembly WLWG01 (sample SAMN12718693, study PRJNA515312) | sponge metagenome | isolation source: marine sponge | host: Mycale hentscheli | place: New Zealand: South Island, Marlborough, Capsize Point | collected 2003-05-01
GGTGATTTACATCACGCGTTGGCGACCTTGTATGTGCAGAAATCTAACCTGTCACAAGCATTGCAACATTTTCAACAAGCGGTAGACTTAGAGCCCAACAATCCCCTGTATTACAATCATTTGGCCAACGCTGAGCGTCATCTCAATCAAATAGACGACGCCATTTCCCATTATCAACAAGCCATTACGTTAAAACCCGATTACCCACAAGCTCAGCATAATTTAGCCAGCTTGTATCATGCACAGAAACAATTTTCAGCCGCGTTGCGTCATTACGCAAAAGCCGTACACCTCAAGCCAGATTATCTCGCAGCGCATCAAAATATTGCCATGCTATTGATAGAAATGGGCAAACCCGACGAAGCGATGGTGCAGTTAAATAATATGCTGCAATTGGATCCAAACAATGTCACAGCTCATTATCATTTAGCCAATTTATATTTACAACAAAACAAGTTAATTGAGGCCAACCAGCATTATTTGAAAGTTTTGCATTTTCATCCAGAAGACGCCGATGTATGGAACAATTTAGGCGTGATTGAATTAAAACAAGATCACCCACAGCAAGCGATCGACTGTTTTACCAAAGCATTGGCGTACGATAACCAACATTTTGGCGCGCGTCACAATTTAGCAGCGACATTTTTACAACATGACCGATATGAAAATGCACTGCGTCATTATCAAGAATTATTGCAATCACAACCCAATGATATAGAAGCCTTGTTTAATACCAGCTTTATTTTAATGACCATGGGGTTTTTACAAAAAGCCTTAACCCATCTACAAAAAATACTCACCTTGCAACCGGATCATGTCAACGCCCTGAGCAATCTAGGAGCTATTTATTTACGTTTGAATGACCGTGCTCAAGCCATTGATTACTTTCACCAAGCCCTTCGCATCGCACCGGACAATCCATCGGTTCAATTTATGTTGGCGGCCCTAGAAGGGCAATCCACCGAATGCGTTCCCCCTGAATACGTGCATCATTTATTTGATAATTATGCACTGTATTATGAACCACATTTGTTACAACGCTTGCAGTATAAAATTCCTTACTTCCTTCGTACCGCGATAGAGAAAGCCACCAATCAGCGCCAAGCCACTTGGCGTGTGTTAGATTTAGGCTGTGGCACCGGCATCGCCGGCGAAATACTGCAAGACTATGCACAAACACTGGTGGGCGTTGACTTATCCCCAAAAATGTTGGAAATTGCCGAACGCAAACAATGCTATCAACAATTGGTATCTACTGATTTAAATGATTATTTATCGCAACAAGAAAATGCGTTTGAATTGATCGTCGCCGCCGATGTTTTTGGATATCTGGGCCAGTTGACACAAACGTTTCAGCAATGCGCGCAAGCCATCACTGATCATGGATTGTTTTGTTTCTCCGTTGAAAAAACCGACCATTATCCCTACCAATTACAACCCACAGCCCGCTTTGCTTATCATAAAGATTATTTGGCGGAACAAATTCAACAAACCGGCTGGCAAATCATATCCCTTGAAACCGTTACCGGCCGTATCCAAAACGACACGCCTTTGTTGGTTGATGTTTATTTATTGAGGCAATCAAAATCAGATACGGTTACATAGCCGGTCGTAATCCATGCGCATGGGTCGCAAACAAACCATAACACCCATCGAATTCATGTTCTATACAATCTTCTTTCCATGTTTCAATTATTGAGGATGGATTCCATGCTGTTTGTTGACTAGTGCTATTTGCATAATCAGCAATGGTTATTAATATTTTATAATTATCATCGAGACTGTGTCCACTCAATGAATAGCTAAAAAACCCTTTTTGGTTCTCTGCTATCCTCTCTTGAAGCAATCTTATCAAAGCATTCACATCCATTGCTTGTCGAATCGATTGAATGGTTTCAAGAGCATGTTGACCTCTATTGTAACTCCTGCTATCTGAGCGAAAAAAGTTATAAAGCCCCCACAAACCATCACTGGTGCGTTTAAATGCTTGCCCATCAGTAGCTTCATTATTCTGAAGAAACTTCCAAGGGGAGATATCCATGCATTCACTTTGATCTAGCACATCATTATCTTTAGAAACTTTCCAACGGCGAGTTAGATAATTTTTAACGAGAATTTGCACCATCCATTCTTGGAGATGATAGAACTGCTCCGCTGAAGGTTCTTCTTTGTTTAGTGATTCTGTGTTGCTATCAACCTCTTTTGTCATAATAGCAACAGCCTTATCAAGCTCTCCTGTTCGGTGCTGTTTTCCACTTCCGATGAATGATGAAAGAAAACTAGCGACGTGATCAAAACGATCATTTTCACATCCTATTTGTCCAATTTTTTTTAATTCTAAAATACAATCCTTAGGAATACGTCCTACAGCATCACCAGACAATAAAGTTGATAAACCATCCACAATGGAGCGATGCTTTTCTGCAACTACCGCTTCATTCTTCTTATCTTTTTTATACGCAGCAATCAAACAACGAGCGGCGTTTATTTTCTCATCCTCTGTTGAATTTTCGAATGTTTTTCCTTGTTCAAAATAAGTCTTGCTATAGGTATCAAGCGGTGGATCCTCATTTTTTTGACCAGGCCTTCTATTTGGCTGAAATATAAATTCCATAAGAATTAAAGATGCCTGTTCCCTGCGTTTGTTAAACGCTGATAAAGACATATCATCGGGATGAGCTTTCTGATCATGCTTTATTTTTTCTTGCCGATTAATCTGCTCTTGAATCTCTCTCAAGCGTGGTAGCATTTTATCGTCATAAGGCCTCTTAGGATCTTTAATTTGACTCTCAAGAAGTTCTGCTTTTTGGCGTAATTGCTCTAGAGAATCTTGATCTGTCTGATTAGTTACCACCACAGACTCCTGCCGATAAGACATAATACATCCTCAGTTTAAGTTTATTTGATTAACGTAATGGCTATTTTCTGCCCAGGATTATTCCTTAAATTCAGCAAAAGAGCAATGGGTTCTCATGAAAACACTTCTCATTCTCCTTTCGTCAACCATCGATTCACAACATTGGCCACCACTTGCGGGTTGACCAAATGCGCGTGATGACCACCGGTGACTTGATGAATATCAATATCATCCGCCCAGGCACAACGGTGTTGGTGAAGTTGATAAAACGCTGAAGAGTGAATCAAACAAATAGGGGCGGTAATGTGGGTGATGAAAGCTTTGACTTGATTTTCCGTCAAATACGATGGTGGCCTTAATAACAAACGCACATCGTGCCGCCAACAAAATCCTTGCTGTGTCATCAATACGCCACGGTGCGCTAAAACTTCGGCTGCCGCCGATGTCAAATCACTGTTTTTTTGGCGAGCAGTCACCGCTTGAGCAAAGTCTGAATAATATTTTGGCGCTTTGCCCACCACCGATTCGAATTGGGTTAAATAATCACGTAACTGTTTAGGAATCAGCGCTTCTGGTGTGGTATACGGACCTAAGGTATCCAATGCGACGAATTGTTTGATCCTTTCCGGTATGGTGCCTGCGGTTAAAACCCCGATGGCAGCGCCCATGGAATGCCCCAGCATGGAAAATTGTTGCCAACCCAATACATCGGCCACCGCCAAAATATATTCCACACTATCCACGAAATGGTAATGATACCCTGGTGGTAAATGATCGGATAAACCATGCCCGGGTAAATCAACCGCCACCACATAATGATGCTTTATCAACGGTGCTAATAAAGAAAATGAAGCAGCATTATCCAACCACCCATGCAACGCTAACAATGGTGGCGCCATTTTATCACCCCAAGCAATTGCAGCCAATTGCATATCGTGTACCGTAATGACCAGTTCTTGTGAATTCATGCGTTACTTTCTCGCGTTTGCCATTTTAAAATGAACACACTGATTTCAAACAATCCCCAAAAGACCGCAGCGAATAAAATTTGTGAAATCACATCCGGTGGCGTTAATAACATCCCCAAAACAAAGGCCAACACAATCACATATGGCCGCGCTTGGATCAATTGCCTTAAATCCACGATACCGAGCCAAACCATGATTCTAATGGCAATCGGGGCTTGGAATGCTAAACCAAAGGCCAATAATAATTGCAAACAAAATTGAATGTATTGCTGAATATCCGGTAACCACGCCACATGAGCTGGAACCATTTGCGCCATAAATTGAAAAATTAGCGGCAGTACCAGCCAAAAACAAAATAACACCCCACAACCAAACAGCAACACACTGATCAAAGTCACTTGCCATACTTTTTTTCGTTCATCAGGGTATAAACCAGGTAAGATAAACCGCCACAATTGATACAGTATCACCGGCATTGCCAACATCAATCCCATCAGCAATGCAACTTTTAATGGTGTGGTAAATACACTAATGACACTGGTGGCAATCAAGGGATATTCAGCTGACGACCCATGGATAAATGGCTGTGTGACATAATTAAACAGTGGGTTACGAAAATAAAATAGAACCAGCGTCACACTACCCCAAGCGACCAAACAGCCAAGCACACAACGTCTTAGCGCCATCAAATGAGAAAAAAAAGCGTCACTATTCACCACGATTCAACGAAAAACCATCTTTGGCGCATCTTGGATGAGCATTGCCCTTCAAAATGCTCACACAGTCCTCTATGCCGCATTTTTTTAGTACAGTTCTCAGCCAACCTACACTTAAAGATAGCTTTTCTCCAAGATTTAAAATTCTGGTGAATGGATATAAAAAAGATTGCTGTGTCATTTATCTCGTGGGGTGTCCGTCATCCAGGTGACCCATAATACCAACAATCCGGCCAACCCCAAAGTCAATGAATGTTCTGCCCAAAGGGAAGAAGCCACCAATGCAGCATCCCAGCCTACTGCCAGGGAAAATCCCAATAAACTGGCACCAATCCCATAACCGATACCAATTTTTTTACCACGACGTTGTTTGTTATCGGGTAAATGTCGCTGTTGGCGTTTCTCTTGGGCCAATTGTCGTAATTGATTCCGTTTAATCAATTCCAGCACTTCAAATCCCAGTGCAGGAAATTCCGGCCATTGGTTCACCCATTTGGGCGCTTCTTTTTCTAGTTTGTGCAAAATCGCCAGTGGCCCAATTTGTCGACTGACCCATTGTTCTAAAAAAGGTTTAGCAGTGCGCCATAGGTCCAAATCAGGATACAACGTACGCCCCAAACCTTCTACTGCAAACAATGTTTTTTGCAACAAAACCAATTGTGGTTGCACTTCCATGTTAAACCGGCGCCCTGTTTGAAATAATTGCATAACCACTTGTGCAAATGAAATTTCTTTCAATGGTCGTTCAAAGATCGGCTCACACACGGCGCGAATGGATGCCTCAAATTCATCCACTCGTGTGTCTTGGGTCACCCAGCCAGATTCAACGTGTAATTGCGCTACTTGCCGATAATCACGATTGAAGAAAGCCAACAAGTTAGCAGCTAAATATTGTTTGTCTTCCTGACTCAATGATCCCAAAATACCAAAATCGACCGAAATATAACGCGGCGATTGCGGTTGGCTCGCATCAACAAAAATATTTCCCGGATGCATGTCGGCGTGAAACACACTGTCGCGAAACACTTGGGTGAAAAAAATCTCCACCCCCAATTCAGCCAATTGTTTTAAATCCACTCCCTGCAAACGCAATGCCGTCACATCATTTACCGGTGTGCCATAAATACGTTCCATCACCATCACCGAGCGTCGAGTATATTGCCAATAAACTTCAGGAATATGTAAATAATCATAATCGGCAAAATTACGTTTCAATTGGGACGCATTACCCGCCTCTCGTAATAAATCCAATTCATCGAAAATAGTCTTTTCAAATTCAGCGACAACTTCAATCGGATGCAATCGCTCACCATCGGGCCAATACGTTTCAATTAAATGTGCTAAGGCATACATCAAACTCACATCCTGTTCGATGATTTTATGCATGTTGGGACGCAAAATTTTCACAACCACTTGTTGACCGGTTTTTAGACGCGCCGCATGCACTTGGGCAATGGATGCCGATGCCAACGGTTGATCATTAAATTCAGCAAACAATTGAGTCAGTGGGCGGCCCAACGACTGTTCAACGATTTGTCTGGCTTTTTGAGTTGGAAAAGGAGAAACCTTATCTTGCAACAGTGTTAATTCATTAGCGATGTCGGCTGGTAATAAATCACGACGCGTTGACAACGCCTGACCAAATTTAACATATACAGGTCCCAATTCTTGCAGCATATGACGAATGGCCATACCACGGTTGAATTCAGTGGGTCTGGACCAATTCCACGGATTTAAATACACCACCCAACGAAATAAATTCAACCATCCCAAACTGACGAATACATGATCCAGCCCATGTTTGGCCATCACATAATTAATTTGCCCCAATCGCCAGACACGCAATATTCGCTTAATCATGATCAGGCAACTCAAGCAAAGCCACACGCGCGCGTAATCGATCCACATCCATCATCAATTCATCAACTTGTTGATAAAAATCTTCGATTTCTAGTCGTGGAGGTAGTTGACGAGTTTCTTCTTGTAAATATTCTGTCATATTTTGCTGCATACTTTGGCATGTTCGGTGCATCCAATCTGACAATCGACGACCGGTACTACCCACTTCATACGCCATAAGATCACCAATCCATGGAGCAAGTAACTCTTCCCAATCAATGTGCATTTGATCGAATATTTGTTTCACATTTTCAGCGAATGCAGCATCGCCAGTCATCACCACATGCTCTTTTAACAATCCCAATGCGTCGGTACCTTGACTCATGCCCAATCGCATCAGCGCCAAGGGTGTCCCCACTAAGGTGACATCCACCGGATCCGGATAATCTGCATGCAATTCTAAATTCCCGCCAACAAATTTAAGGTAACAAACCGCCGGCAAGCCATCGACTTGTATCAACAAAACTTTGCCTTCATGTTGCATTAATCGATGGGGTAACTCGGGATCCAACTGTAAATATTGATTCAATGCATATTGCACTGGTGCGAGCATCATTGTTTGCAACATAACGATTCACCCATGTTTCTTATCGTGATTAATATTTATAGGCTCTGTGTAACGCGACAATGCCCATGGTTAAATTATTGTAGCGACAATCCATAAATCCAGCTTGTTCAATCAACGCTGCTAATTGTCTTTGATCCGGATGCATACGAATGGACTCTGCCAAATAGCGATAACTGGCCGCATCGTTGGCAATTTGTTGGCCCAACCATGGCAACATAGCAAATGAATACCAGTCATACAAAGGTTGTAACATCGGCACAGTGGGTTTGGAAAACTCTAAGACTAATAATTGCCCACCTGGTTTCAATACTCGCCACATTGATTTTAAAGCAGCTAATTTATCGGTGACATTGCGTAAGCCAAACCCGATGGTAATGGTATGAAACGTATGATTTGCAAAGGGTAAGTGCTCCGCATCGGCTTGAATATAATTGACACCTCGGACAATGCCTTGATTCAACAGTCGTTGTTTGCCTTTGGCTAACATAGCCGCGTTAATATCGGTTAAACACACGTGTCCCCCGGGTTGGGTGCGTTTGACAAACTGTTGGGCCAAATCGCCAGTTCCTCCAGCCAAATCTAAAATGCACTGACCTGGCCGTGGTTTAGCGAATTCGATGCAAATCTTTTTCCACAACCGATGCAACCCCAAAGACATGAGGTCATTCATGATATCGTAATCATCGGCAACACTATGGAAGACTTCAGCGACTTTTTGCGTTTTTTCGTGGGGAAGGACTTGTCGGAAACCAAAATCAGTTTTTGTTGGTCGAGTCGGCATTGACAAAAGACCTTTGTAAATAAAAAGAAAGCATTGTAAAGCAGAATGCCCCATGCGGAAAGAGTTTCCCCGCATGAGGCATCCTTAAAAGATACAACAATTAAGCTGCTTTACGTGCTCGAGTGGTTTTACGTCGGGTTTTCTTAGTTTTTTTGGTTTTAGTCAGTTTAGCTAGTTTTTTAACCCACTCTCTTTCAAATTTTTCAATCGCTTTGTCCAAAGCAACGAATTTCTTCTGTTGTAATTTTAACTCTCCTAACTCTTTTTTGACCACTTCAGCCGCTAATTGAATTTTTTCAACTTCTTTAGAGATTTTGATAAAAGCAGTTTTAGCTTTTTTCAACTGATCTTTTGCTGTTTTAGCCTTACTGATTTTAGCTTTACGAGCAGCTTCCACTTGCTTGGCTTTTACAGTTTTTTGCTCTTTCTTTGCTTTCGCTAATTCAGATTTAAGCTTTTTAATCTGCGATTCAGTAGTTTTGATTTCACGATCCACTACTGTTTTTAACTCATTGGGTCCTCTTAAAATTTTTTGTTCAGCAGTAGCCATAGGATTACCTTTGGTAAAGGTAGAACGTTTTTTAATTGATTTAGGCACGGTAGTCATCCTCATATGAAGTTATTAAAAATGTGATTTACATCACACAAAAAAAATTCTAGCAAAAAAAAATTATTTTTCACCTGTTTTTTTCATTTTTTATTCTTTTTTGCCCTTTTTTTTTAATTTTTTTCGATTAATAACTACTTTTTAAAAAAATATTGGCAAATATGAATCGTTTTCATAAGATATTCACAAAAAAATTTTAATACAAAAGTAGTTATTAAGAGACATGCAAATCAAAAATAAACTGGGTCGAATACTTTCACACCGATGTCAAAACAACAATTATTCACACGTAATATGCTGTGCTGGTCATCACTTTAGACAAAGTATGCATGATTTGTTTGATCCAATGGGGAAATTGTTGAGCGCCAGCATCCATTGCTTGCTGTGCATGATGCGCTTCATCTTCTTGCATTTGTTGCAAAATAACTCGTGTACGTTGTTCATGAACAGGCAATCGTCGAATATGATCTTGCAAATGACGCACGACTTGGTTTTCCGTTTCAACAACAAATCCCAAACTCCATCGATCCCCACACCACCCAGCGACCGCACCCATAGTGAAAGCACCTAAAAACCAAATTGGATTTAAATAACTCACGTGCGCATTGATTTCCGCCAATCGTTGCTCACACCAAGCCAAATGCTCTTCTTCTTCTTCAGCGGCTTGTTCCATTTGCTCACACACATGGGTCAATTGCGCCGTCAACGCCTGACCTTGATACAATGCTTGCGCACAAATTTCACCAGCGTGATTGACGCGCATCAACCCCCCGATGTGTGTTTTTTCAGTAGCCGTTAGTGGTATGTTTGCGACTTGCTCAGCAGGATACGGTCGATTCACTTGCCTTTGATCACCAAACAACGTTCGTAAACCCTGATCAAACTGGATGATAACGGTGTCAATCAACGATAATGGTTGCATGCTCATGATGAACTTTCTCCTACATAGGTATAATCATGGATTTAGCAATGCGTCATTTCGCGCGGATTCACCCATTGATCAAACTGTTGAGCGGTTAATAATCCCAAAGCCAAAGCCGCATCTTTTAATGAAGTATTATCTTGATAAGCTTTTTTCGCAATTGCAGCAGCTTTATCATAACCAATGTGTTGATTAAGCGCCGTCACCAGCATCAGTGAATGGTGCAAATGGTCATCAATTTTTGCTCGATTGGCTTCAATGCCCACCGCACAAAATTCTGTAAAACTACAACATGCGTCTGCCAATAAATTCGCCGAGTGCAACACATTAAAAATCATAATGGGTTTATACACATTCAATTCAAAATTACCTTGTGAGCCAGCAATACCCACTGCCGCGTCATTACCCATCACTTGAACACAAACCATCGTCATGGCTTCACACTGAGTCGGATTGACTTTGCCGGGCATAATGGAAGAACCTGGCTCATTGGCAGGAATCATTAATTCACCAATCCCACATCTTGGGCCAGAAGCCAACCACCGCACATCATTGGCGATTTTCATTAAAGCACAGGCAGTGGTTTTTAGCGTACCACTGGCCATCACCAACGCATCGTGCGCCGCCAATGCAGCAAATTTATTCTTCGCACTGGTAAATGGCAATCCACTAATTTGCGCAATATGCTTAGCGGCACGCTCGGCAAACTGTGGATGCGTATTCAACCCAGTGCCCACTGCCGTACCACCCAATGCCAACGGGTACAAGCCAGTTAAACTGGATTCAACACATTCGATGGCATAAGTTAATTGCGCAACATAACCAGAAAACTCTTGCCCTAACGTTAATGGCACCGCATCTTGCAAATGAGTACGGCCAATTTTCACAATGTCAGAGAATTGATCGGCTTTGTTTTGCAATGCCGCACGCAATTCACTCAACTGTGGCAATAATTTTTGATGAAAACACTTGGCTGCGGCAATATGCATAGCCGTAGGAAACGTATCATTGGAAGATTGTGACATGTTGACATGATCGTTGGGATGAACAGGGATTTTACTACCCAATTCACCACCGGCCAACTCGATGGCACGATTGGCAATAACTTCATTGCTATTCATGTTGGATTGCGTACCACTACCGGTTTGCCACACATGCAATGGAAAGTGATGGTCTAATTTTCCACCCATCACTTCCTCAGCAGCTTGAACGATCCACTGTGCTTTGTCTGCATCCAATTTATTTAATTCTTGATTGGTCAATGCCGCTGCTTTTTTCAATACACCAAACGCATGAATGACTTCTATCGGCATTAAGTCATGCCCAATATTGAAATGATGCAAAGAACGTTCGGTTTGCGCACCCCAATATCGATCCGCTGGTACTTTAGTTTCGCCCATGCTATCAGTTTCAATACGTGTGGTTGCATTCATCGGTTCGCTCCTCATAGTTTGATTGGCGTGCATTGTAACAGATGAATGTTGAAACACTAGCGTTTGCCCAATCACCATGTTATTTTAATCGCTGTTTTTTTAATCAATTACTGAACTTAAAAGTTATATCCTATGAGTACATCCGCTGCCTTAACCACCACTGACATCGAGCAACAACCTTTAAGCGTATTTAGTGAAAAAGCTTACCTTGATTATTCCATGTATGTCATTTTAGATCGTGCGTTGCCACATCTTGGCGATGGATTGAAACCAGTACAGCGACGCATTGTTTACGCGATGTCAGAACTTGGATTAAAAGCCACCGCCAAATATAAAAAATCAGCTCGCACCGTTGGGGACGTATTAGGCAAATTTCATCCACATGGTGACAGTGCTTGTTATGAAGCGATGGTGATCATGGCGCAAAATTTTTCTTATCGCTACCCAATGGTGGATGGTCAAGGCAATTGGGGATCCACTGACGATCCTAAATCCTTCGCCGCAATGCGCTATACTGAGTCTCGATTAACCCCCTATGCGGAAACATTATTGGCTGAGTTGGATCAGGGAACCGTTGATTGGCAACCCAACTTTGATGGGACATTAGCAGAACCTGAATTATTACCTGCCCGATTGCCCAACGTATTACTCAACGGCGCCACTGGAATTGCCGTAGGAATGGCCACCGATATTTTGCCACATAATTTGGTTGAAGTCGCCAACGCTTGTATTGAGCTATTAAACAATCCAAAAGCCGACTTAGCTGCTATCCGTCAACACATACAAGGACCTGATTTTCCAACGGAAGCTGAAATTATTACCCTGCCACAAGAACTTGATAACCTATATGAAACAGGAACCGGATCAGTCAAAATGCGCGCCACTTATCAGATTGAAACACAACAAATTGTGATCACCGCCTTGCCATATCAAGTATCTGGCAACAAAATAATCGAACAAATTGCGCAACAAATACAAGCCAAAAAATTACCAATGATCAGCGATTTACGCGATGAATCGGATCATGAAAATCCAACTCGTCTCGTGATCATGACTCGCTCTAACCGTATTGATACCGGAGCCTTGATGTTGCATTTATTCGCCACCACCGATTTGGAAAAAAGTTATCGGGTTAACTTCAATATGATAGGTTTGGATGGCCGTCCTCAAGTTAAAAATTTACTGACCATTTTGACCCAGTGGTTAGAGTTTAGACTGCACACCGTCAAACGACGGTTACAACATCGATTGGATAAGATTTTGGATCGATTGCATCTACTGGCTGGCTTATTAATTGCTTATTTAAACATTGATGAAGTGATTGCCATTATTCGTGAACAAGAAAACCCTAAGGCAGAACTCATGCAGCGTTTTGGCTTATCTGAACGCCAAGCCAATGCAATTTTAGATATGAAATTACGTCACTTGGCAAAGTTAGAGCAAGTCAAAATTCAAGCCGAACAACAAGAATTACAAAACGAACAACGCCAACTAGAACAAACTTTAGGTTCCACACATCACTTAAAGAAACTTATCCGTCAAGAGTTACAGCAAGATATAGAGCATTACGGGGATCCAAGACGTTCTCCGATTCAAGTGCGCGCACAAGCACAAGCCTTGCAGCAACAAGCGGTGGTTGCCAATGAGCCAGTCACTGTCATCCTATCGCAAAAAGGTTGGATCCGTGCGGCGAAAGGTCACGACCTTGATGTAACCAAATTGAATTACAAATCTGGCGATCAATTGCTGATGGCAATGCCAGGACGTACCAATCAGACTGCCGCGTTTTTAGATTCCACCGGTCGCAGCTACGCACTACCCATTCACACCCTGCCTTCCGCCAGAGGTCAAGGAGAGCCACTCACCGGCAAATTAAAGCCGCCAATAGGCGCTTATTTCACTCATGTAATTGCTGCCAACCCCAATCAATACGTCTTACTAGCCTCCGACGCCGGTTATGGTTTTATCACCGAATTTGAATCTTTGTTAGTGAAAAATCGCAGCGGTAAAGCAATGTTAACGTTGCCTCCCAATAGCCAGGTTTTGCCCCCTCAACTCATTGACACCGTTGCCGAACAACAAATTGCCGTGGTAACCAATGAAGGTCGCTTACTTTTATTTCCCATTGCCGATCTTCCTCATCTCAATCGAGGTAAAGGCAACAAACTCATTAGCATCGCCAGCAGTCGAGCCAAAGAACGCCAAGAGTTTGTGGTGGATATTGCCATTTTAACTCCACAACAAAGTTTGCAACTATCCGCCGGTAAACGACGGTTTACCCTCAAACCCAGTGATTTAGCAAACTACCAAGGCAAACGCGGACAACGTGGGCAAAAATTATCTCGTGGTTTACAAAAAGTAGATCACTTACAATCCGTTTAACCCTTCCGATTACGAGGAAACGTGTTATTTATGTTGAAACAAAATTTATTAGCCAATGAACAGGTGTTACATCAAGCCAGTGTACACTGGGTTATTTTTGTAGCACCAGCCATTTGGACACTGGCCACATTGTATTTACTCCCACAAACTACGATGCAATGGCAAATGCTGGGTTACGCAACGGGATTTGGTGCTATTTATTATTTGATTCGTGCTCTGGTGCGTTATTACACATCCGAATATGTGGTAACAAATAAACGAGTCTTGATGAAATTTGGTTTGATTCACCGGCATTCATTGGAATTGTTTTTACACAAAGTAGAAGGAATCCAAGTATCCCAGAACCTTCTAGGTCAGATTTTAGGATACGGCACTATCGTTATCACTGGCGCCGGGGGCACACGCGATCCCTTTCCCTTGATTGGACAACCACTCACTTTTCGGCGCAAAGTTTTGTCTCAAGTAGAATTAACCTTTGCTCAATCCAAAGGACGTTAAACTCGAGTTTGACGGAAGATTTGTTGATAACGGTCAAAATCAGCAAGCATTTGTTTGGTGGGTTTTTCTCCAATACGACTACCCAACATAACACCCAACATTCCCAATACAAACCCTGGCAAGATCGCGTATAAGCCAAACAAAGGAATTTGAGGAAATATCGCCGAAGCTTGGTACCAAACCAACACCGTCACTGCACCTACGATAATCCCCGTGAGCGCCCCATTGCGTGTCATGTCACGCCAGAATAAGGATAAAATAATCGATGGCCCAAACGCCGCTCCAATACCACTCCATGCATAGGCAATTAAATCCAAAATTCGCGAACTGGGCTCCACTGCTAGCCACATGGCCATCAAAGTAATAACACACACAGCCAACCGACACACCCACAGCAATTCACGTTCAGAAGCTTGTGGTCTAAAGAATGCTCGATAACCATCTTCGGCCAATGAACTGGAAGACACTAACATCTGCGCCGCAGCGGTACTAAAAATCGCTGACAACACCGCGGCAAATAACAAAGCAATCCACCATTGATTGAATAACTCCTTTGCCAACACTAGAAAAATTGTCTCTGGATTCACCAATGGTTGTTCAAAAAACCAAACGTGTCCAACCAGCCCAATGACCACGGCACAAATTAACAAAATGGTAACCCAAGAAAGACAAATTCGCTTGGCAATCGTCAGTGCATGTACATTTTTAGCCGCCATGAATCGCACCAACAAATGTGGTTGTCCCAAGTATCCTAAGCCCCAACTTAAAAATGACACAATCCCCAATCCGGTGATGCCACTGAATGCATTTAAATAATACGGATCTGCCAATTCCAATTGCTGCCAGGTCGACTGCCAACCGCCTAAAGAATGAAGACCCACCAAAGGCACCAACAGCAACGCGATAAACATCAACGCGCCTTGCAATAGATCAATGCGATTGACCCCCATAAAACCACCAATGAGGGTGTAACCCAAGATCAACGCACCACAAATCAGCAACCCCGTTGTGTACTCAAGATTAAACCCCAACATGAACAACATGCTGGCGGCAACAAATCCAGCCGCACAGTACACCGTAAAAAAACAGATGATCACCAATGCAATGATCAATCGCAAAATATGGCGACGATCATGAAATCGATTGTCAAAGTAAGCAGGAATGGTCAGCGAATCGTTGGCAACTTCCGTGTAAACACGCAATCGTTTTGCCACCAGCGACCAATTAACATACGCACCGAGCAAGATCCCCAATGGCAACCAAATTTGATTCAATCCCATCAAGTACACCGCTCCAGGCAAAGCATACATCAACCAACTGCTCATATCGGAGGCGCCAACGCCCATGGCTGTCACCGGCCCGGATAATTGACGTCCCCCTAAAATGTAATCCGCGTGAGTGCGATTAAATCGATAGGTGTACAGAGCAATGCTTAAAACAACAATAAAATAAACAATAAAAACAATCAGATTAGCCATAACAACTCAGCACATTGACGGAAAAAAGATGCAGTATACCCATTCCACCTCAAGATGCGAACCCTGTTCACAGTCGCTGGTAATGTTTTAGGAGGTAGTTTTGCCCCGTGAGGGAATACATTTAGCGTGTCGGGATGTCAGCAATCCTTGAATCCTCTGGCTCTTCCACCACCAAAAGACTTTGCTGTTCATCAATCGCCTCTGTGCGATTTCTTGCAAACATTCCCGTCGAAGAAACTTGACCTTGACCGGCCGCTTGCTTTGTCTTCTCCTGGTAATGGGTATAAGTCAAATAAGAAATAGCCAAGCCAAACCCAACCAAAATCAACGTTGGATTAAAAAGACTGGCCAATACGGCAAACGGCATAAATACCATACGAAATTTCAACATGGCAGCATCAAATTTCTCAAACTTTGTGGCCATAGACATTCCTTCAGTCAGAGACGATGCACTTTGCTGAGAACGTATGCCATAGTAAACTCCCACAATAGCAGCAAGAACAATCACACTTGCCACAACCGATGCCACAACCGGATCTACCAATAAAAGACCATAGCCAGACGTTGCCATGTTTGACCACAGTTGCGTCAAACAATCAAAAGTCATGATGGTCATGGTACTCACCGAACAAGCTAAATAAGCTCCTCGCAGGGCTTTTTCCATTTGCTTCACATGAAGAGACGTTTCTCCTTGACTCACTGTCCATTTCAAATAACCACACATGAGCCCCACCACCAAGGTGGTGATCCAAAAATAAGGATCGGTCGCTAAATTCAGAATGATATCACTGGCGCCCACATTCATCGCCAGCGTTTTACCGTTGAAATAAGATGCAAAAGTCCAATAAAACAAAGCGCCGGTCGCGGTGATTCGCGCCGCATCACGCAGACCACTCACGGCAATCACCAACAAGTCTGCAAACTTCGCAGAAGATTGCAACCGGTTCGGCATCCATTTTATAATTAAACTTCCTAACACCATTGTTGCAGCGATGGGAGCCAACAAAATCCAATCAGGAGAGTCCAACCCTGCTGCTAACACAACCCCTAACGCTGACCACAAACTGTAGTTGACATACAAAGGGTGGTGGACTTTTTTAAGAATATAAGGTGGTGGTGGAGCAAAGGAAAATTTGAATTGTTGCTCTACATCATCAATCGACAGAGTTAAGTTGACAAAGCCATGTTTTTCAAAGGAGAAAGGTAGAGCAAAGGAAAGTTTGAATTGCCGATCTACACCACCTATACACAGAGTTAAAATGATTTGATTCGGTGAAATTGTTTGTACACTTTTAAGCGCAGACTGTTGAGTGTCTGGTTGACCATCCAAGGGCTCTTGATCGTTTTCAGCGGTTAAATCTAATTGTTGTTCTTCTATCACCGGTGATACTAGGTCATCAGACGAAAATACACACTCCTCTGTGCTTGCATCAGAACTTAAAACACGCACATGCCAGTTTTTTACTGCTGTCTGTTGAGTGATTTCACCTTCTATATCCTGGTGAACTGGGCTCTGCTCGCCTTTGGCTGGTAGTCCTTGAGTACTTGATGAATAGCTAACTGTCATATTGTCTCTTGGATGACTTCAATCGCGCTCAATTTAATCATGATCCACCAAAAATACAAGACCCTTTATGTTAACATTTTGTTAATGGGGAAATTGCTATTTAAACACTTGGTTAACCGCATTAAATGCTTAACTTGTTAAGGTCAATAACGGTTCAAGATCCTTGTATCCATCCTACACATGCGGGAAGTGTGTCTGACTGGAAAATAGAGTACAGTATGAAGCTACTAATTTTGCCACATCAGGTGGAATTTCATGAACCTGTTCTATGATGATCTCTGTCATATATTCATATGAATTTTGTTGTAATTTTTTTGTAACGCTATCGGCAATTGATCAAAGTGTACGCCTAAAAATTCTTTAACCCTAGAAAACTCATGTATAAATATTAATTCAATTTTTTCAGATTGCATGGTCTCAACACCACAATTTGTCAGCTCTAATTGTTTTAACTTTTGAAAACATTGACTCCACGTTTTAATCTTTTGATCCGATATGTTATTCACAGCACTGTTTGCAAAACTAAGACTCATGACATTAGGAAAAACACGACCCAATACTTGAATTTGATATTCCGACATTCTCTCCAGATGATTGTCTGTGATATTAAGACATAGGACCTTGGGAAAAGCTTTTCCCAAAGCAGCAATCTCATCTATGGACAACCCAGAAAGTGAGCTGCCTGTCCAGCCCAGCCCAGCGTTGTCACTCTAGGAAAAGCATGACCAAGCTCTCTCAATCTCGAACATGTTATCCACAATGAATCACACGTCACGATGCTCAATGTGGTTACCTTTAAAAAAATCCTACCCATCTGTTTAAGTTCGGCTGACGTCCACTCATGTAGTTTCGTTCCAATCAACACCAATGTTGTAATTTGCAGGTAAGCAATGGAATCGTCTTTTTGTTCATTTGCTAGAATAGTCGTTAATTTTTGTTTATTAAGTTTCATTTCATCAAATAGTCACCCACGAAGCATATCTATTCAGCACAGTTGACGCGAACAGCCATCTTCAGCGAATAATTACAAAGGGAGGCATGCTAAACCATTAGCTATTAGGATACAACGACTGTGTGATAGAAGTTATCGTATCTTGTTCGGTGGCAACATTTAAATAATGCGCTAAAGCTTGCGCCAATTTAATCACTGGACCTACTTGCTGTTCCATGGCGGTAACAGTCATCACAAAAGCACTGGCAGCTAACCAGATTGTCTTTTTGGAAGCCGGCAACTCTTTAGCAACCGATTGTCTTGTGGTCAATGTTGCATCGGTCTCAATGTCTGCCCAAAATTCATCTTGGGTAACTTCTAAATCAAACTGACGCCCATTCTCTGATGTATCAACAGTCGTATTTTGTGTTGTCGATGATGCTCCACTCATGCGACAAGTGATGTTTTTGGTAACATCCCATGCCGCTGTCTCTTCAGTAGCAGCATGGGTTATTTGTTGCTCATTAGCAGAGCAGTTGCTGTGTTGAGAAACAACTTTCTTCGAGTGGCCAAATTGTTTTGGCTGCGCCAATTCCAAAGAGAGGGTTTCTGATTCTCTCAGTTGTTGCTTGGATTTGGCCGATGCCGCAGCTTGAGCATCTTTCTCCATTGCTGCACGTTGCAATCGGTCAAAATCGTAGGCTTGCCAAGCCGCTTCTTTTTCTAACCATATCTCTTGCTGCCAAACCATCCACCCACAATCCAGCTCACTGTGCCCAGAACCATCGTCACCGCCCCCTTCATTGTCAGTTTCCTCTTTTAATGGACGCGCCGCATGCTGGTAACCACACCAACATGAATCAAATAAACATATTTTGGTAGATTGGTGATGAGAATCCGTCATAAAAAAACCATCCACATGAATCATGTTAAAAGAAAAATTTACGCCCC
>WLWG01001738.1_pt1 | contig 18539 bp, 33 predicted proteins | sample 6712871 | NCBI WGS metagenome assembly WLWG01 (sample SAMN12718693, study PRJNA515312) | sponge metagenome | isolation source: marine sponge | host: Mycale hentscheli | place: New Zealand: South Island, Marlborough, Capsize Point | collected 2003-05-01
GTCAACCCCGCCTGCTAGTATTGAATCACCTATTTGTTGTAGTCTCTCACCTAAACTTTTTTGTAGTTTAGTTACTATTGTCATGTCGTCCATTACTCTTCTCCTTGTTGTTCTCGAAAATCTTCTAACACTTCAAGTTTTTCTTGAGCTGCTGCAATCTTTTCGAATTGTTTATCTACCTCATCAATATGTTGTGGATGTTCTCCGATACCTACTGAATTTTCTAAATATATTTTAACAGTTGCATCTGCTTCTGCAATCTGAGCTTCGTATCTAGCTTCTAATGCATCTAATATTGCTCTCTTCATTAGCAATTCCATTTTCTAAGTGATTTAGATAATCTATCATCACCTGTATTATTACTAGGTTTTTGTCTTTTACGCATCCCGGTCATCCTCGCGCAGAAGCTCTTTCTACGGTTAGCGGCCTTAGATCCTTTTTTTAATTTTGAGGGTTTAGTTGTAACAGCAGTTTTTAATTTTGATCCTGGATTAGCTGCTCTGTAAGATGCAACACCTTTTTTATTTAATCCACCTGATTCTGATTTACCTTCTTTACGTTGCCATGCAGCAGTCTTACCACCAGATTTAAAACCTGGAGCGTCAATCATTTTACCGTAATATTTTTTTAAACTTGGGTTTGAAACTTTAGTCCCACCTAAATTACCTTTTATATAACTACCAGTATATTTGGTGTTCGGCATTTTCATAAATTAAACTTGCCAGTGAATTTTTCCACATGTAGTACATTCTAATGGTGAGTAATTTTGTTTAGGTTTTTTTTCTACACATTTACATCTTTTACCAAAAATTTTGTCTACAAGTTTTTTAAATAGTTCTTTCATTATTTTCCTTTTGATGCTTGATTAATTTCAAAAACAGTTTGATCTAATTTTGCTTTAGAACCTTTTGTTTTTTGTTTTGCAATAGCTAGTTTACTTTTAAGTTTTTCTGTTTTTGTTTTTGGAACATTAGGTTTAACTTTATTAATAACTTCTTTGCCAGTAGTTTTTTGTTTACCAAAAAATTTTCGGCCAGCTTTAAAAGCTGCTCCTAAACCTCTTAATGCTATACCAGCTGCTCCAGCCATTATTTTTTAAATCCTTTTAATGTTTTAGCTAATCTTGCTCTTTGTCCTAACTTGCCACCTTTTTTAGCGGCAGCGTTGAGTTTTTTTGCAGGGATCTTTTGACCTTTTTTAACGCCTAAAGATTTTCTTAATGACCCTGGTTTCTTAATGGCTTTTTGAATCCAATCTTTAGCCATAATTAGTCTTTCATAGAAATCATAAAAGTAGGTCTGCTTCTCATAACTTTACCTTGACCTCTACCCATTACTCTACCACCATCAGCTTTAAGTTCTCTTACGATTCTTTTCTTTTCATCTTTAAGATTTCTTTTACCTTTTCTAGTGCTTGCTTTTTCAGCATCTACTCTGCCTAATTCTTCAAGTCTATTTTCTCTTCGAGTATTTTCTCGCATTTTTCTTAATGGCATAATATTACCTGTTTATCTTTCCGCTTTTTTTAGCTTTAGAACCAAATTTTCCATAAGACTCATCTCTGCTAGCTTTCAACTGTGCAGGAGTTCTTTTCTTTTTGATTCTCATTGCGATAGACTCATCTTTTCTATCTTTGTATCCTTGCTTCTTAACTTTTCCACCTTTTTTCATGCCTGAACTTCCATATGGAAATCTAACATTTGATCTTACTCCGTTTTGTCTCATTTTTTTCCTCCGTTTCTAAAAATTTGAGTACCCTTTATACCATATATGCTCGCAACGACAAGGATCCACAAATTTGTGAACCATGACGGGAGCTGTGAGAACATATCAAAAAATAATTTGACTTTGTCCATTGCTGTCGGATCATCTGATACGACTGCCCAGGCCAGCACCAACACGGGCAAACTTAAAATTATGAGAACGGCTTCGTCCTTCCAGTCTGATTGTCTAGCTTCTAAAAGTTTTCCCTGGTAAGCTTCCTGACCCTGGGCCATCTTAGTAGCATGCATCAGTTGTGCATCTGACATAGCCATTTTCGTTCTCTGCTTGTTAGCATAAATTTTACTACCAGCAGATACGGCTAATTTAATTGCCGACAACCACATGGATTAGTACCACTTAGCTTTTACAGGTTTTTTGTCAGCTCTCATCGCTTTAGTTCCTCTAACTGTAACAGTTTGAGTTTCTTGCGGGTTTGTAGCTTCAATAGTAACGCCACCTGTTTGGTAACCGTCTTTGCCAACACCTAATTCTTTTGTAACTTTAGGTTCTTTGACATACATTGAGCCTCTTTGCCAATCTTTATCCATAATATTCTCCTTGAGTGTTAATATACTTAATTTTTCTTAAAGTTTCTACCAAAATCGTGTCGTTTACTACGATCAGCCATTTGTTGTCTCTCCAAAGCAGCATCTGCTGACATAACTTGTTTAGTTAGCGAAGTATCTGCTCTTAATTCAGCTAATTCTTCGTTTTGTTCTTGTTTATCTTCAAACTGTTCTTGGTTTTGCATAGCTCTCATAGTATCTAAGCTAATTCTACCTTCATCATAAGCTTTTTTAGCTTCGTTTTGTCTAGCTTTGATGTCTAGTTCTCTAGATTTTAATTTAAGTAATGGATCACCACCTAATTCACTAATAATTTGTTCTTCTTCCTTCATATAATCTCTAACCATTTCAGAAATTAACACAGCTTTTCTAGAATTAATTTTATTTGTAAGCATTGTTACTTGTTGAACTAGCTGTTGGTTCTGTGGTTGCTGTTGTAGCATCTGTTGCATCTGTTGTGCTTGTGCTAATTCTTCTTGGAACTCTAATTGTATTTGTTCTTGAGCCATTAAACTAATTCTTTCCAATATATTTTTTTGTAATGCACCCATAATTGTAGGTGAGTTCTGTACCATATTAGATTGCATAAAATTTAAGTGTGAATCGATGTGAGCTTTGTGATCTTGACCAGGAAAAGCTTGAAAAGGTTTCATACCCATTGCTGCAATTTCTTCTAATGCAGGGTCAATGGGTTGAGGTTGTTGCGGTGGAGGTAATATTGCGTTGATATTTTTTACCCCGACCGCTTCATACATGGATCTGTACGCTTGGTACAAATCATGTATCTGAGGATTCGATTGTGCTAATTGTAGCTCCATTTGAGCCATAGAAATTCTTTGTGTTTGAGAAAAAATGTTAGGATCAGCAACCGGAAGTATATCTACCTTCTCATCAAAGTCTGCAACCTTAACATTTCTAGTAGCGCCAGGAACATCGTAAGGATATTCTTGTGGTAAGTAAGTTTTAAATACTTCTGCTAATAATTTAAATTCGTGTTTAAGACCAACGTATAATCTTTTGTGGATTGCGGACATAACTCTAGAGCCACGTTCTAAAAGTGCAACTGTAGTACCGACCGCGGCTTGTTGATTCATATCTCCAACTTGTGCATCTGCAATACTTGCAAATCTTTGACCTGCACTAACTACAACTCCCATTAATTGTAAAAGAGTTTGATCTGGTCCTTTAAATGGTAATTGCATAAACTGATCTTTAATATTTCCGCCAGGTGCATCTACATCTCTAAACTCACCAGGTTGTAATGGCTGTGCATCATCTCTAATTCTTATACCTCTAGTTTTAAAACCAGCTGGTAAATTAGCTAAAGTTCCTGCATCTAATAATTGTCTTAGTGCACTTGTTGCTGTTCTAGTTAAACCACCAATCATGTGTATTAAACCAAAACCATAAAAACCTGTACCTGGTAAAAATTTATATTGTACAAAGTATTTTATTTTTTCTTTTGTAGAATCGTCTTGTGTATAGTTTCTTCTAATAGATAAAATTTCATTAGTAGATTCTAAAATCGTTACGATATACGGAAGTTTAATTCCTGTTGGCTCGCCATCTGCACCCATATCTTCAAAACCTTCTAAATCTAAATCTGTATGCATTTCTAAAAGTGTGTATTGATCTTCGGCATTACCATCTTTAGAAATTCCTTCTAATCTTAACTCTGCATCTTTAACTTGGTTTTCTGTAACAGGAGGTTGACCTATTTCTATGTCTTTGTAAAAACCAGAAACTTGTTGTTTTCTAATTTCATTTTCTGACATTCTTAAAACATGAACAATTGCTTCTGCATCTTCTAATGAGTTAGCTGAATAAGGTACAACTAAATCATCTGCTTGTACAAATTTAGAAACAGCTCTACCTAAAAGGTCGTCATAATAAACTTTCTTAAAGGTAGAACCTGAGAGGGGTAGGTAAAAAAGCATTTGATCAAATTCAGGTTCATACTCTGGCATTTGATCCATGATTTGATAATTCATAAAATCTTTTACTCTGTGTGCTTGGTCTTGTTTTTCGTTAGTCACATCTCCTAAAATTTGTGCACGTACTGGACCATCAGCTGGTAATAATTCTTTGTAAGCTTGCGCTTGAAATTGTGTAACCGCTTCAGCAAGAACAGGATGGTTTACACCACTTGCTCCTCTAAAAGGTTGTGTTCTTTTTTCGTATTTAAAACCTAAAAGTTCTAAACCTTCTCTATAAGTGTCTTCCCAGTCACCTCTAGATTGTTTGTATTCTGTATACTTGTCAAAAAGATTAGAACCTAGTTCGTCTAGGTATTGATCATTCATAACTTCTGCTAAGTTTGAAAAATGATCTTCTGTTTGTAATCCTTCCATGGCATTAGGATCAAAATTTATTTCTGCTCCACCTTCTTCATCCATAGTTACATTTGCTTGACCTTCTTGTGTAGGAACGTCAGCTTCTGAAACGTCAACTTCTTGTTCTACAAAAGCTTCGTCAGTAATAGTTTCGTTGGGTAATGCGTTTTCGATTTTTGCCATATCTCTTTCCTGTTAATTATAACACACCTTCATATGTTGGATTTGAGAGTATACGCAATAATCCTTCATTTGGCAATGTCTTATTTCTTAGGTTTTTTCTCTTCTCTTCTTCTAGTGCTCTTTCTTGTGCAACACGATCTTTAACCATTTGTGTATTTACAGCCTCTACTCCTTTTAAAGGTGGAGTATAAAAATCAGAATCCATCATAGAAAAGTCTTCAGCAATCTGTTCATTTTTAATAGCTTGTCTTTCAGGCTTAGTCATTTTTAATAAGTCTTGTGCTTCACCTACCATATTACTTAAAAAGAAAGGACTCGCTAAAATTTCAGCAGGAGTTTTACCTTCGTTGTACATTTGTTTCATAAAATATGCTTCTAGTGGTAAAGCTGCAACACCTAGAGCTTTTCCTGCTACCTTTGCAGCATTTTTTGCTATGCCTGCAAATTTAGCTACATTACCTTTTCCTAATTGCATTTTGCTGTAGTCGACATCTGTAATATTTGACACTGCATCTTTAACGTTAGAATATATTCCTTTAACTCCATCTTCTACAGCAGCCGCTGCAGAATTAAGTCTAAATCCTTGACCTTGTTTAGCTAATCTTTCTCTTGCTGTTAATTTATTATCACCACCAAAATAACCATCCATTCCTCTAATTTTTACTCTTAAATTATTTTTATCTAAAAAATTTTTTACCTTAACCACTCTAGTATCAGAAAAATCTTTATATTTATCACTATTCATAAATGTATCTAAAGGTCTCATAATTTTAGCGTTTGCTCGATTAGTTATTAAAGATAAATTAGTTGTAAAATTAGTATTCTTAGCTCCTTTAGCCATTGGAGAAGTATGTTCTATACTAAACATACCTGCTTTAATTAAATTCTTTATTTTTTTATTAGTTACTTTTTCAGATTTAAATTCTCCTGATTGAGAATCAAAACTAGTTTCAAGTTGAAACATTATATTTTTATTATTTCTAAGTTTAGAAATAGTTTCTGAAGGATTACTTTTAAAATCTTGTCTTAATTTATTATTTGCTTCTGTAACATATTTTGTAGATAATTCTTTATTTAAAGCAACTGCTTCAGCTCCTGCATTTAATTTTGCAAGTTTATCTTTTTTATATCTTTCTTGATTTGATTTTGTTTTAGCACTTTCTTTAATAATAACTTTACTAGGTCCTTTAATATTTAATTTAGGTTTTTCTCCTGTTGGATTATATCTTAACATTTCTGATCGAGTTACATATTGTTTACCTTTTTTACCAGTTCTAGATTCATTAGGATTTATATTATTCCATACACTACGACCTTCTAAATCTCTAGAATTCATGTCGTAATATTTATCACCTTTTTTAATTTTAGGTGCTTCATCTATAGCTTTTTGTACTTCTGTTAAACTTCTCATAGGACCATATTGATTTTGAATTGCTATATCAAGTCCAGGTTTAACTAAACCTAAATTACGTTTGGCATATGTTAAATAATTTCCTATGAGTGTTTTATTAATTGTTTTATCAGGATATAGAAGTTTAAGTCTTTTAGTTATATTTTCTGCACCAAGACCTTTTGCAAATAATTCTTTAATTGTAGATTCTATTCCTTGTCTTACAACACTTTGATAAGCTCGTTGTGGAGCATTAATTTGACTAATGGGTGTAACCTTATCTCCATTTTTATACCCCTGTCTCATAGCCTCTTTAACTGCTTCGCCAAACTCATAGCCATCATCCATAAGCTCTTTTACTTTTGCAGTAAATGCTTTATCGCCGGAACCGTTAGTCGATCCGCCGTTCGCGAATCTTTTTTTAAATAAAATGTTACCGCCGTCTTTGTTAACGTCGATCTCGAACATCGAATCGTCGCCATAATAACCGCCGCCTATGTTTAGCTTACCGTCTTTATAACGATAGCCACCAGAGATTTTACCTTCTTTTTTTGCTTTACCTAAATTGTTTATGATATCTGTGAATAGCGTTTCTGCCATTACCGTCTCCGTAGACTGACAATGCCGCCGTCGAAATAGCTTGCTCTTCCACCGTATCTATAATCAGTTCTTCCTCTACCAGATCTATTACTTACTGGACCGCCGGTTGTTGAATTAACACCAAATCCTTGTCCAGAATCAAAAGACTGTCTACCATCACTACCTCTTCCATAATTATTTGGTCCGTGTATATTAGGATTATAACCTGCTCGTCCTTGTCTTTTAATTGCTGCTAAAGCTTTAGCTTTAGATTTTGCTGCAGCGGCTGCAGCTAATTCGTCTTGGATTCTTTTTGCTTCTCTAAAATTACGTATATCTTGTGATTTTTTCTTTTGGTTTTTAAAATTGAATTTAGACATGTTAACATTTACAAGATTACTAAATAAATTTTTTACACCTAAATCTTCATCAGTTAAATCTCCTGAATATTTTCCAGTTTTTGCTATTTCTGAAACTATATCATTTATTTGTTGTTCAGTTAGTGATGTTTTCTCTTGCAGTGATTTACCTATATTACCTGTTCTTTTATCAAAAGTTTTATCAGTCATTTGATTAGCATTGTAACCAGCCATAATTCCTTCTGGTGTATTATATTTACCACCAGGTCCTATTGCAATTCTACCAATATCATCAGTAAAAACACCTGACCCTCTTAATTCATTTTCTAAAATTGCTCTTTCATTTATAGGCATCATACCTTTAAGAGCATTGCCTAAAAATTCTGCACCTCTTTTAACTGTGCCTATTCCTGGCACAAAATTTATAGCTTTACTTAAAAATTGTTGTGTTGCTGAAGGTGTTGGTGCATTAAAATAATTTTGATTCATATCCATTTGTTTTACATCCATAGTACTAGGATTCATTCCATATTCTGAAAATTGTCTGAAATCATAGTTAGGTTTGTAATTAGTATTTACATTAGAGTTAGGCATGTATGGATTATTGCCACCACCACCTTGATATTGATTTATGTTTTGATTTATAATCCCTTGACTAGGAGGTGTAGGGGTTGGTGTGGGGGTTGGTGTAGGTGTAGGTGTAGGTGTTGTAGGTGTAGCACCTTGTCCAAACAAATCTAAATATTGTTGTAAGGTATACTGACCCTGTAAAGTTGGGTTCTGGTTATATACGTTTGTTAAATTTTGTGGGCTCATTAATAATATTCTCTTATTGGGCTAGGAATGCTATCTTCTTTTTCATCTTCAGGGTGAGATATAAATCCGCCCTGTCTGAAGCGCATTACCGCCTGTGTTGTACTGTCCACCAAATCATCATGATCTCCATAAGGAAATGACGCACACTCTTCTACTACCTCTTCTGCGAATTTCATATCCGGCGCCCAAATTTGGCCACTCTCAAAAAGAGGGGCACAAGCGTTAACTCTAGCATGTTTATCATTACCTCTGCTAGGAGTGAAATTTATAACAGGTATCCCCATCTTTCGCAACTCATATGTTAGGGGTAATCCAGATGCTTTAGACTCTACAATTACTGTTTCAGGGTTCCAATACTTATATTGCTCTAATGCTTTTTTACGAAGTTCTGGAAATTCTAATCGTTCTTTGACTGCATCTAATAGAATTAGATTCGGCCCTGAATCTTCGGTTGGTCTAAATACACCCCAAGTAGTAATAGCAGAATAATCGGCAGATTCTTTTTTAAGAAATGCTGTATCATAAGATTGTATTACATGTTCTAAAGGAGGCATTGTATCTTTTTCCCAAACCTTCCACCACTCACGTTTAATTAGTGAACCTTCTTCTGCTGTTGGATTTTGCATCCACTGCGCGTTCCACTTACCAATACTAATACTAGCTTTAACACCTTCTAGTTCATCTAACTTCCAATACTCAGGCCATACAGGTTTATTACTAGGTAGTATTGCTGGAAACTCAATTATCTCCCACTGATCTGATTTCAATTCTTTTTGATTTTTTAATAACATTCCTGTTAGATCTTTCATATTCCATCGTGTCATTACCACAACGATTGCTCCACCAGGCTGTAAACGCTGACGTGGACCTGACGTATACCATTCATAAGCACGCTCTAACGCAGTCACGTTCAACGCATCTTGCTCCGAGTGTGGGTCATCAATAATTAAAAGATCCGCGCCCCGTCCAGTAATGGCTGATCCAACACCGGCCGCGTAATACTCTCCGCCTTGCGAGGTTTCCCATTTACCAGCAGCTTGTGAATCTTCGCGGAGCGTGGTTTTAAACATTTGTTGATACTCAGCAGAATCAATTAGTGTTTTAGCTTTTCTACCAAATCTAATTGCAAGTTCAGTTGTGTGAGTAGATTGAATAATTTTTAAATCAGGTTTACGACCAACCATCCAGGCAGGAAGTAAGAAAGATGCAAACTCAGACTTAGTATGTCTAGGTGGCATATTTATAATTAATCTTTTAATTTCACCTTTTGCCAAACGATTAAATTTTTCTGCAATTTTTTTGTGATGTTTACCTTCTATAAATTCAGGCCAAACATGTTTTACAAAAGTTAAAAAATCTTCTTGTACTTTTATTTGTTTTTCTTTTTCAGATAGCTTGATGGCCATCTTCATATATTCTTTTTGTACGTCTGGTGGTAGTTTGTCTATAATTTCTTGTTTCATTTTTTTTCTTCTATTTCATAGAAGAAATTATCGGTGTCTTGTGTTTTCCATTTACCACTGTCTTCTACATTCCATTCGTTAGTTTGTACTTTCCAATCTGGAATATTATTTTTGACAGTAAAAGAAGGTAGATCCCAAATACATCTATTGTTTGGTTGTGCTGCAAAGTTACCATCATCAAGTGCAATGATATGTGCACATTTGTGTTCTTGTGGTATTTCAGAATGATCTGTGTCTAACATATTAACATCAGGATGGCCCCAATCTACAGTAAACAAATAACGACCAGAATGTTTCTTTTTATCTTTACCAAAATAATATCCTGAAGCTGCGCTTAAAATAGACCAGTGAGTGACAGTAGGATAATAGCTAAAACAATTCCAAAGCTCCAATTCATCAAGTCGTCTTGTGGGAACACTCTCGGGTCTAAATCCCGTTTGAATAAACGCGCTAATTGGTAGGCGATAAAATATTGCACCGTTACCCATAATAGCATGAAATAATATAGCACGGCCCCCCAAGCTAGTAAGACCAAAGATAATACAGTCTTCAACTTCTCCATGATGTTTTTTAAGATCATATAAATATTCCCTTCTTATTTGTGCATAGGTTGTAGGTATGTTTGCATTTAGGTAAGCCATAATTTTTTTGCAAAATTTTTTAAGTTTTGTTTCTCTCCTTAAAACGATTTTACAGCCTATCTATATCTAAATCAAGGCATACATGTAAATATTATGGGACCCCTAATCTAAAAAGGGTTGGTGGGGGTTAATTGTTTTTTGCTGTGTGTGGTATCGGTCCGGGTCCTACTTATCCCGGCGCACAACCTGTGGTTGTGCAGTTTAGAATCGTTCTAAACTGCACAGTATTAACAGAAAGTTAATCTAGTAATATCATATAAGCTTCTGCATTATTTTTTCTGAAATAGTTAAGACCATCTCTTACTCTATTCCATAGCTTTGATGTACCATCAACACCGGCTTCTTTATCTTCGATCGTTGCTTGTAGTTCGTTGATAAAGATATCATCATGTATCTTTGCTTCATGTGGTGTAAGTAAGTATGATTCGCCATTAAATCTATTCTTACGTTCCTCGGTTGCGTCTATCATCGTTGCGTCTTTTAATTTACTCATGTTATCCTTTCTGTTATATATTCCTATACTACTCTAGTTCGGTCCTGTTGTCAACCCTTTTAATTTCAGACCTTGTATAAGTTCCCTCACGATAACCATACTCATACTCATTAGTTTGTTTTTCATATCCACCTGTTTCTCGTCTGTGTCTGATAAACTCTATCGGTCTACCCTGTTCAATACTTTCCATGTGTGCGTCTAACCATGTGTACTCGCACGCAGTACTACAAAAGTATTTACCTCGTCTGTAATATTCTGATTGGTGGTCCATTGGTGTATTTGCATATCGTCCACGAATTACACCTCGTGATTTTAAAAATCTATCTTGTGTAATTCTAGTATGGCAGTCCGGTCCTTGGCAAAAATGTTTATTTGGCATTGCTTATTCCTAATCTATCTTTGAACTCTTTCTTCTTTGCAATCTTTTCTAGTTCTAATTCAAAACCATAATGAAAGATTTCTAAACTTTCATTACGATAATTTTGCCAAGCTTGTTTGATTTCATCGTAATCAAATTGTGTTGAGTTATTCATATGTTGGTAACCCCCCAAACATAGACACAACACCGGCAAAAGAAATTAAAATTCCTAACATTTTGTGATCGCCACTATGTACAAAAGTTATTACACCTAACATTGCCAATACAAAGCCTGTTAGTACCATTAGTAGTCTTGCTATTATTTCTGCGTTCATATTATCCTTTCTGTTTATTATGTATGGGATTATATACTAATCCCATACATTAGTCAAGTGTTAATTTACATTCCATACATCATTTACTAACCCACCATTAGTAGCTTTATTTAATGCCTCTAAATATTCTGTTGATGTAAGTTTTAATTCATCCATAAGAAAACTTTTTCTGTCTGCTTGTGATGTGATTAATTTAGCTTTTAGATATTCAACAGCTTTATCTAAAATAAATTGTCTTTTTGCGCCACCGGGTAAGTATTCTGCTTTAAGTGTTTTTGTCATATTATTACTTTCTGTTTAATTAATATTATGTATGGGATTATATACTAATCCCATACATTAGTCAAGTCTTAATTTATACTTTCTTCATATTGTTTTCTAGCCAATATCTTCGCCTCTCTTGATTGATGTTTGTTCTTCATACCTTTAATCATACTAGCCAAATTGCTAGGATTATAGATAGTCAAACCTGTTGAGTTAGTTCTAATTAATTCTGCCTCGTCAAGTTTAATTCCAAGTTCTGTTGCAAGTTCAATTCCCTCGCTTAAGTACCTGTATGCTTTCAATCCAATTTTTAACTGATCGCATTGTTTCATAATTGTATCAATCCACGTTTGGTGTTTAGATACTAAATTGCCTTTTGCAATTCGCCATGCCTCAAATTGTGTGTACTCATCTTTATTACATGCGATTGCTCTTGATCTGCAATAAGAAGTTCCAATAACATCAAGATAGTATGGTGCATTAAAAGTTTTAGTCATGCCTGTATCATTATCGTTAGAATGATAATTACTACCAACTCTACCGAGTGCTTTCATACAAGCCTCAACATGTTTTGTTTTGTGTGGATTATCTTTGTTTTCATTTTGTTGTGCAAAGATATCTGGGTTGCAATCCATAGCTTTTAAATCTTCTCTAAAATATGCAGTTGCAAACTTTTGTCCGTCCTCACTACTATACTCACTACCATTTAGATTACCAAACAAACCAAAATCAAAGTGTGATTTAGTTTCTTTAATATCTCCGTCCTCATCTTTGTCCTCACTATGAGCAAAGTAAAAGCATTTATCTTTTGCTACAACATCACAAGGACTTCCATATTTCTTTTTGAAAGTTCGGAGTGTTGCAACATCATCAACAGGATATGATCTCTCAACAACTAACTTTGCAAGTTCACTTGCATATTTATAGTGATGATCTACACTCTCTCTTGCTTGAAGATATATTTCTCTCTCTTGTGTGTCCTCGTTCTCAAAGACATTTTTTATTTTATTAAAGAGTTTGTTTCGCAACTCTGTATTCATTCGTATTTTTGACATTTGTGCCTTTCGTGTTTTGTTAAACATACTCCTAATATATCCTATATTATATATCTTGTCAAATGTTTTTATTCGCAGTTTAGAATTATTCTAATGTAGTTTTTTTAATATATATACTAACCACCATCCCCAGCCACCGTCCAAGTATATAGGATAATTTGGGATATGTCAAGAAAATAAAAAATATTTATTTTTGTATGTGCCTTAATTCTGCCTTATTTATCCTATATACTCCTAATATGTTTAATCTAACAAAACGAGGTAAAATGACAGATAGAGATACTATTGATATGGTCAAAGGTTTGACCGATGCAGGAAATAGTACAATGGAAATAATTAAAATGCAAAAAGAATTAATTGACCTTTTAGCTAAAAGAGTCGGAATTCTAGAAGATTTTGTATTTAGAGATGTGAGAAAAAATACTTAAAAAGAATTAGAGAATAGTGCCTCATTATCCCTTTATCGCACTTTAAAAACTATAAAGGGGGGACAACTACAGGTTGTAGCACGTCACACCGACACTAGTCCGTCTTCGTGTTATGAGCCTGTACTGATCCCTGGTCTATTTGCAAAACCGCGGGGACAATGTAGATGGACCTGGGATCAGTCATTAATGACTGTGAGTTTAAACACTAGAACATAGGTCGCGATTCCTGGAAGGAATGGTCCGGTAAGGTTGCAAACTGAAAGGCCCGCCTACGTAGCATAGTGACTGATCATACAACCTGAGGTTGTGTCTAGTTTGTTTGTTTTGGGTCAAGGCTCAAGCTTCAAGCAGCAAGCCACAAGCGACTTGACAAGCTCAAGCAATTAGTGTATAGGATAATAAAGGATTAAATTATGACTAAAAAAATGACAATGCAAGAAGCAATAAACAGAATAAGAGAAGCGGTTGAATATTACGACATGGTACACGACACCGGAGAAGAGAAGCAAAATTTAAAAAATAAAGATTATGTTTGGAAAGGTTACGATAGACTGATGGAGATATCAAATGAAAGTTAAAGAAGCTTTAAAAATTACAGACTCATTTACTAAAACCTCAAAAATGCCGGGCCTATCTTACAGCTTGCCCGCGTGGGCATGTCAAACTGGTTCAAAACTTCGAAAGGTTAAGACTTCACCATGTTATGGCTGTTACGCATTAAAAGGAAATTACACACGTTACCCAGCAATCAGGGAGGCCCAGTATAGAAGGCTGGACGCTATCAATCATCCGCTATGGGTCGAAGCAATGGCAACCAAAATTAAAAGGCAAAAATGGTTTAGATGGCATGACGCCGGCGATGTACAGTCACACGAACATATGGCAAAAATTATAGAAGTATGTAAGCTCACACCTGACACCCAGCACTGGATGCCGACACAAGAGCGGCAATACCTGCCAGCACCTGAAGAGGTCCCTGACAATTTAATTATTAGGTTATCCGCTGCAAAAGTTGATGGCAACCCAGGCAACGCCTGGACGCATTCATCAACCGTGGTGACAGATGGAAGCCCCAGCTGCCCGGCGCCTAATCAGGGCGGCCAGTGTTTAGATTGTCGACAATGCTGGAATAAAGAAATAAAAAATGTTAGTTATGGAAAACACTAACATGACACACGAATTCAAACATCCAAAATATTATACAGAATTACGTAAGCGTAATAAATCGGATCAGGTCATTAGCCGAGGAGACTCGACGGAGGCTGGAAGGCGTGCACCTGGTCCGGGCCACAAGCAGCAAACCTCAAGCAACAAGCAACAAGCGGGTGAGGCTCAAGCCTCAAGCTACAAAGACTCAAGCAACAAGTAACAAGCCTCAAGCCCCTGGGCGCAAGGCTCAAGCTTCAAGCCACAAGCGTCAAGCTCCAGGATATCCTTCCCCTCATAAAGTTTTACAAGGTTAAGGGAGAGGGCCTTAACTAGAATAAATGTATTGTTAGGATGTTTCACGTGAAACGCATATTGATGTGGTGAGAAGCGTATCTTGTTTGTCTTTGTAGCTTTCAACTCCAATGTAAAAAAGTGCCCACGAGAATTATAGCCCAATAGATCGGGAGTACCGAAAGAGCCAGTATTTTCAATCCTTGTCCACGATATTTTAGGTGTAAATGCTTTAAGTTCATGCCATAGTTTCCGTTCAGGTTTGACTGACATTTTTACTACTACAGCTTCTTAACGACTTTACCCATTTTCCAAGTTTCAGGAGTAATTGTAAATACCAATCTATGAGTTTCTCTTACTCCTACTAATTTATTTTGCAAGAGCTTTACACCATCAATGTCATAAAAATCTCCATTAGGTAGCACAACTTGAACTCTAGCCTCTTGAGCAGCGGGTGATGTAGTAAATTTATCTACGATCTGCTTTAATAACTTTCCAGTAAACATGGGTTGATTTATAGTTTAAGTTGTATTAAATATCAAGTATGAAAAAGGAAAAGTGGGATGGCAGATCAAGACCTAGTACAGACAAATACAAACAAGAATGGAACAGGATATTCAATGGGAGTACCAAAGAAACTAACAGAGAGACAGATGAAGTTCGCTCACGAGATAGTGACGAACGAAGGCAGGAAAACAGCAACTGAGTGTGCTGTTGATGCAGGTTTCGAACCAGAGTTTGCTAGACAGTATGCAAGTAAACTTCAGAATCCAAAACTATATCCGTTAGTTGTAAAATATATTGGTGAGCTAAGAGAAGAGTGGCAGAAAAAATATGAAGTCACTTATGATAGACACATTTCAGAATTAGGTAAAATACGACAGCAGGCTCTTAATAAGGGAGCATGGTCTGCAGCGGTAAATGCAGAAGTTGCGAGAGGAAAAGCGGCAGGTTTATATATTGAACAAAAGATAATACGAACTGGTAAATTAGAAGACCTGACCACAGAAGAGCTAGAAGCGCGCATGAAACAAATAATTGACGATTACTCACCCATCCTAGAAAACGTTCCATTTGAAGATATAAAAGAAACAGTAATGCAAGCAAAAGAAAAAACCAATGAAGACTCTCAACAGTCGGATACTGAATCATTTAGTGAATCTTCGTTATCTTCTTCACACAAGAAGTCGGGAAAACAGAACGCTCAGAAAAGTGAATAGAGCCATCGTCGTCAATATCATAACCAGCAAAGATTCTTACAGTCTCTTTGTCTTTACTAAATAGCCAGCCTTCACTTACAGGTGTAGCTAGTTTCATATTCTTAAATTCACGTTCAGAACCCCAGCCGCCTTCAGTGATGATATCAATCCAGTCGATACGTACACGTTTGTATGGAAACTTAACCTGCTGTTTCACAGTCTTAGGTTTAGTGTAAGTATTGATGCTTCTAGATTTCTTTGCCATGTCTAAACCATAGAGTTTTTATTTTGAAAAACAAGTTTTTAAAAAAAGGTAAAAAGGTTCTCTCGCGCAGGGAATTTGTAACACCTTGAAACACATTGTAACAGCATTGTAACAGCACTTTATGTAGTAATATCAACAGTTTAAAGCCATTGTCACATTGTAACACCCTCTCTACGCTGAAAAAAATATTTTTATTCATTTTCAAATTTAAACTACTATGGGTCCCTTGGTCCCTGATGCCTGGTTCTTGTAATATAGGTCAACTCTTCTTAACCATTCGAACATAAAACCTTGGAATTCCTTACCAGATGACACATATTTCAAAATATCTCCACCTTTAACGCTAATTAGAATCACTCCAGAGTTAATATTAGAGCCATACACATGGTTATGAGCCACGGCATAAGCCGCAGTCTGTATGAAATAGTCATCAATCCATTCACGTTTTTTATACTTATTCGATTGTTTAAAATCCATTATAGCCTCTTTACCTTCATAGACTCCAGCAATATCACACGCGCCTGCATACAATCCAGGGTAGTACATCATCATTTCCATACCCCACACCTCGTCTATGGAGTTCTTAAAGCCACTATCAATCAAATTTTGAGCCATGATGCCTGCTTCTTGACCAAGCTCTGTCATATCCATGTGACCTTCACCTTTTATGTATCCTTCAAGAATCCGGTGCATAATCGTACCTCTCGCGGCTGCATTGTCTCTAATCTTGTCTGCCTCAATTTCGCCAACTTTTTGCCTCCATCTTGCCAAACTCTCTTCTTTCTCAGGTGAGCGAGTCTTACCTAGTATAGTCGTGACAGACGGAAGTTTTTCACCATTGACTGAATACTTACGTCCGTCTGGACCATCAACACGTTCTGGGTCTTTATAATCGTATTTCTTATTCCATTTAATCTCATGACCTATGTTATGAAATTCTTTTATGTCTTCATCGTTCATCATCTTATTCCTAACTCTTTAGCTACTTTATATTCCGTTAAGTCTACAACATTTTCTCTACCATTGGTAGTGTAATGCTCTATCACTTGTTGTATCTTAGGTAACTTAGTATGAGCCCAAGGCCATATCAAACAACAAACATAAAAAGCATCACGAAATGTACAACGCCATCTATATTGTTTTAAATATGGTGTACCATCAACTCGCTTACCTTTGCGTGGTTTATCAGTCAGTGTACCAACACCTAAGATTTCATGGACCCAAATTAAAACAGATCGATCAGTCATGGTTATCTCCATGGATAAACGTAAACTGTTTGACAATCTGTATCCAGGTTTACCTTTGTGTTTTTTCTTTTTCTCTATACCTCGTTTAAAATGTATTGAGCCTTCGCCATCAAATAGGCCGGCGATGTAAGCCTTGTCTGTATCTGGTATTGTCATATCTGTATTACCACCATTAAAGTTAAAAGCATCAACACCACTATTATTTTTTCTCCAAACATATTTTTGTATCTCCCATCTCTATTGTCTTAAAATTAAAGTAAGTTAAGACGTGGGCAATGACGCTCGTTTCCATCTTATCTGTATCATCAATAACTATTCTAGTATGGGGAGCCGAACGATTAGCAAACCACACAGCTTCAGTGAGTACATCTTTAGTCATGTGAGGACCATCTAAGTACACAAACGCATAAGTTCTTTCATTCCAAGCAGGATGACACATAAACATCGTGTCAGTCATGTTAGCGAGCGTAAACTTACCATCATTTCTGTATTTATACATATCTTTCAACATGGTATCTCTCATTTGATCAGTGTAATCTGCTGCAAAAGAACCTCTAAAAAATTCAGGCCAACCTTGTGTAAAGGTTCGATCATGATGTTGGTATTTTAATTCACCATATGGATCGACTCCAACATGCATGTAGTTATTTTTTACATTGTCCATGATAAGTTTAGAGCCATAACCTTGACGTACACCTATCTCACAACTGTAATGACCTCTACAATCAAAGTCTTTAGCCCACTTCGTAAGGAGTTCATACTCTTTACCATCACCCTCGATTGTCATTTTTCATCCTCTTCATTCTTTTCATCTCTGAATAAAGTTCTTGCATTTGAAATTGAGTACAGTTCATTACAAAAAAAGCTAACTCATCTCTCATACCTTTTTGTTGTTCGTGTGCTTTTGCTTTGTTTTTACTTATAACTTCAAAGTGTTCATCTCTTAACTCTGCCATTTTGTTCCTTTCTAAAGTATTGTGTTGCTTTCATTCTTATATATTCATGATCAAAGCCGGCAAACGTACACACCGCCTTAAAATCTGCGTTAGGATCAGTAAACCATCTACGTGCTGAGTCATTATAATTTTTATAAGACATCCCGTAAGATTTAAAACCTTTACCCATTGCATCTTCAAGAGCTACGATTAATACGTTTCTCCATAAAGATTTAACTGGGTCTCTGTGTTCCCCTGCTATGTTAAGAGCTTTTAGACTTGAGTTTTCCATTAAGCTTTTTAACTTTCTCTTCTACCAACATTCTTATTACTTGTGCTCTAGACAGAGTGACCCCTGGTGCCAGAACCTTTGCTAACTTATCGATGTTACCATAACAGGTATGATCGACAGCTAGACTTTTATATT
>WLWG01001739.1_pt1 | contig 18528 bp, 32 predicted proteins | sample 6712871 | NCBI WGS metagenome assembly WLWG01 (sample SAMN12718693, study PRJNA515312) | sponge metagenome | isolation source: marine sponge | host: Mycale hentscheli | place: New Zealand: South Island, Marlborough, Capsize Point | collected 2003-05-01
CGTCTGTCCATAGCTCTTTGGTGACTTGTGGATCTATGTAGAAATTTCTTCTATCTGTATAGATTACCCCAGATGCACCAAGTTTTTTCTCGGTTGCCATTTGTGACTCCAATCATGTTATGTGTTATTTCCTTCCTAGTAGTAAATCGCTAAAAACTTGTTGATCGTTGCGTGGCTGTTCTGTTTTGCCATTAACAACTGTTGCAGGTCTAGGCACGTTTAAAACTTGTGCTTGATTTTGCATTTGCTGAGTTTTTTGCTGTACTACAGGGTTGGGGTTTTGTCTCAGTTCAAACAACTTAGCTAAGTTATCTACTGTAAGATTTGTAGGATTAGATGCCCATTGAACAAAATCATTAGCCTTGTTATTGTCCCAACCGTAGTTGTTGACTGCGTGGCTTTGAGCTTGTTGTTGCATCATACTCTCACGTTGCATTTGCATATTCCTTTGATACTCTGCTTGCATTTGCTCTTCTCTAAGTAGATCTTTATTTTCAAGATACTCGACTCTTTCATCTCTGTATCTTTCATTAGCTAGTCTATGCTTAAATGATTCTGATTCAGCGTCATTATAAGCATCTAGTTCGTTGTAATTCACTGGGCGCTCAGGTCTGATTGGCTCCTTCAATAAAGGCTCTTGAAATCCTTGGTTGTCAGGGTATCCTTGAGGTTGTCCATTGGAGGGTTGAGGTTGTTGCGCTTGTTGAGGAACAGGATTATTCCTGTAATATTCAACTTCCTCTCTTAACGCACTTAGCTCACCCTTGGCTTTATCTGCCTGTGACTGCCAGTACTCGTAACGATTTTGGTCTTCTTTAGGTGCTTCGACCTCTGCACTAGGTTCAGTAATTGGATCTAAACTATTCAAGTTGATAGTCTTAGGTGCTTCAACATTTTCTGTTGTAACATTCGCACTTTCAACTGGAGGTTCACCAGCATTACGTACTTCTAAAATTTGTTCTTGTTCCATGTGTTTCCTTTTATGTGATTTGGTCTTCCCAGCAATCACGCTTCTCTCAATTTTTATTTTCTAAATGCGTTTGGATCTAATACGCCATCTCCAAAATTTCTTACATAACCACCAAGACTAGAACCAGTTAAATCATAATCTTGTGGTCTAGGATCTGGATTGTTCTCAGGGTTTCCTATAGTATTTTGTATATCAGCAACTTCGCTGTTTACTAATCCAAATGGATCACTAAAACGTCTTGGTTTTCCTGTAGGAACTCGTTTCCCTGTTACTGCGTCAGTTGTATAATAAGATGTTACTGGATCTAATGGTTCTCCTTTTGGATCTCCGTAACCTGCAACTGACTGTCCATATTTTTCCATAGCAGAGCGAGTTAATCTTCCCATTCCACCATCAACTGCTAATTTATTGCCATACATATCTGTAAAGCCTTTTTCATTTAATAAATCTTGAAGTCTTTTAATACCTTCTTCATTTAAACTATCTGATCCTTCCATAAGTCTATCTAATCCTAACATTTCAACTTTATCTTGTGATTCAGGAGTTAAATTTTCATTTAAAGGTTCAGCCATAGCTCCATCATCCATCATTATTGGATTGTTGCCTTTTAATCCTTGATCCATTGCCAGTTGCTGTCTTTCTATTTCGTATGGATCATCTCGCTTGTATCTGTCTAGCAACTCAGCTCCAAGAGCTGTTCTGTTACCTGATTTTTCTTGAATCATAGCTTGTTGTAATGCGCTAGTTCCAAAACGTTGTTTTGGGCGTTGGTTTATAAAATTCTGTATTCCAGAAATAGCCCCACCTATACTAGCTCCACCTATAGCATTTCCTATGCTACCCATTCTATTTTTAAACCCATCAACAAACCTATTACTTTGAGGTTCAAATTCAGCGTTATTATTAGGCATATTTCCCATTTGAAATTCTGATTCAAATGCATTAGAGTTTTGCCCACCCATATTTGTGTATGCTTTTTGTTTTGCTCTAGCTAATCTTTCTCTAAGTGTCATTATAAACTCCCATAATCTTCTTCTAATGATAGTGTGTCTTCATTCATTTCACGTTGAGGATTGTTTTGACTTGTAGCCTCTATTTCAATCTTGGCGTTTTTTAGCTCATCAGCGATTCTTGAATTGTATAATTTAGTAGCCATTTCGACTTTTGCTTCAGCCTTGGCTAGTTTCTTTTCAAACTCTTTAACCTCTACACGTTTACGATCATGTAATGATTCACGTTGCGCTGTTTGTAGATCTCCAGTGAGTTTCTTAATTTCTTCTTGTTGCGATTGGACTTGTTGTTGTAATTGTTGCATCATGCCAGTCCGTTGCATAACTCCTTCCATATCAGCTACATCTGTTTGTTTTAATACTTCAGTCTGGTCAATAATACCAGCTTGATGTAATTGCATATAGTATTCAAATCTTCCCCATCTATTTGATGGCATAGTAGAGCCTGATAAAACTATTACATCATATCTTCCAACAGTAATGTCATTCATCTTACCTACGTAATTACCAATATCGTCATATAACGGAGAATTCATTAAAACTTCTTTAGGCACATTATTAGGTTGCATTAAGCGCAATGTTTTTTCGCTTGTGTAGACATACTGAATTAATTGGACAATCACTCGCCCTAATTGATTAATGCCTTCTTCAATATCATCACGCTTTGATTTAATGCGTCTTTGTCCAAACTCATCCAGAGCAACAGTACCTTTAAATGTTTGAGGAGCTGAACCTTGATCACCCTGCATTAATGCGTATATCCCCATAATACGCTCAATGTCTGCTTTTGCATCAGCCTCATTTTTGTATAACTCGTTGGGGAGAGGAACTGGGCCAGCCACAACTGGACTGCCTAGCTCTGGATCAAATTCAATAACAGCAGTACCTGCTCTACCCCAATCTTCTTCTAACTGCTTTTTATTTAACGCTCCTCTAGGTATCAATAATTTTACATTAGTAGAACTACTAGCATGAGCTATAATTAAAGAGCGAATTTTATTTATATATTCTTGAAGACCTTTAACCAATCTAACATCGCTCATTGGGTACGGATTTCTGTTCCATCCATTCATCATAGGAATTATTGGATAATCTTCTATAGGAAGTCTTACACTAAATAGCTTTGTATCTCCTACTGAAACACATTGATGTATTTGACATAGCTCTATAGCATTAACCATAATCTTTTCAGCTTCAACTAAATGTTTTTTAGTAACAATATCAATCGTAGTAGTTGAATTAGGGATAGAACCAATATGCTCTTTTCCTTTCATAGGTACAGGCTGTCCTGTTTGAGGATCCATCATCATATGAAAAGTGTCCCCAATTTCTTCGTGTATTGACATATACTGAGAAACAGATTGTTGATCTGTTAATATTTGAGATCCTTCAGATGTTGTTAATACAATAGCAGGTTCTTTCTCATATTCAATATAATCTTTTTCATCTAAGACCTTAGTTTCATCTATATGAGGATCATAAATTTTATAATAAGGAGCCATTACTTTATAATATCGCTCCATTAACTCTAATTCTCGTTCTCCAGTAGCAGACATTCCATCTAAACGTCTTTTTAATGTTACGTCTTGAAATTCTTTTCCATAACGAGATTCAGAAGGCATATTAATATGGTGTGTTTCTACTGAGCTTTTAATTTGTTCTGCGTATTCTGGATAGCTTTTACATAGCTCAGCTTCAGAAACTACCTTAGCTACAATAATATTTCCAGCATCTCTGCAAAATGGATCTTTAGCAGAAGGATCAAAAAACACTTCTAACGGATCAATGGATTTCATTAAAACCTCACCACTACCAAAATCAGCATCAGGATCAATATAAGCCATTAAACAACCCATACCTTTTACATAGTAATCATCTACTGCTTGTTTTAGCTCTACATTCCCCAAAGAAGTGTCCCAGACATACGCCATTATATCTGAAAAGATTCTACCTACTTGGGAATCGCTAGTTTCTCTAGCTGTGGATTGGAATTTTGGTTTATTTGCAGTCAACATAGCTTTGGCTTGCTCAACTGCTGAGTGAACCACATTAACTACAATAGGTTGCTGTGATCTCTTTTTTAAGGCAGTAGCTTCTGCGTCTGTCCATTGCTTGCCATTTCTAAACTCATTGTCTTCAACAGCTTGCTTTGCCCAGTCTTCACGAGCAGATGCGTACTCTTTTAGGAGGTCTTGCGTTAGCTTGACATCTCCATCTATTTCATTATGCATATATTATATAATTATATTGTTTGACTTTGCCAGTCGTTATCTTATACGTTATTTTAATTTAAAAGTTCCAACTTAAAGTAAAACTTAAACTACTTTCCAATTTTCATTGTCTTCATATCTGTAATGTTCTCGTTTTTGATTTGGGTTAATTTCCACTACGTGAGTAGGTACATAGCTTTTTTTCATAGCGTAATACATACCATCTAATAAATCATCATGTTTGCCTCTAGGGTATAATAGTAGCTCGTCTTCAAGAGCTTGCATGTCTTTTTTGATATAGACTTTGCCCTGTGCAAAATAAGGCTCCATAGTTTCTAATCTGGAAGATTTAGAAGTTCTAGGACTTTCTTTAATTTCCAATCCTGATATAAATATATTTTCTTCATCACAACGCTCTCGTATGTACTCCCTGAGCATTTCCTGATAACCAACAGACTCTATTCTTACTTTTGAAGGTTTATACATCTTAAAATACTGTATAATGCTTTCAGCAAGTTTCATGGGCGTAGCTCGTTTGCGATAATAAGGGAGAATGTACCGATTCATTGAGTTATCCACTGCTATAGGCATAATTACACTATAGTCAGCAGTCTTGCGTATTGAGGAAGCAGGATCTACGCCCATAAATATATTAACTGGTATTTCTTTATCGCCTTTATAAAGATAGTGATTTCCATCTTCGTTAATGCGATAATCGTAATCGTGATATTTAATATACGATTCTTTAAATAGCTGGTCTTCATCGCCAACGATTTGACACAAATATTCTCTATAAAATACAGATACTCGTGCAATAGACTCTAATTCAGCCTTTTTTTCTTCTAATCTTTTAATAGGTTGCCATTCTTCCCATAATGCAATGCCTTTATCCATATCTGGAGCAAAATGCATATTAGTCCAACCTTTCATATCTTTTAAAACCTCTACCATGCAACGCTGATGTTGAGGAGTTCCAATCACTGCAAGCTTACCTCTAAGGGGATCTAATGATGGAATAGCAGATTGTAATAACCATCTAAGATTTCCTTCCATAGCTTCAGCAGTTTTAGTATTGTTTTCATCTTCTGGATCATCTACAATAATGAGTGTAGGTCTTTGAGATCCTACCTTAATACCACGTAACTGCTGTCCAGTTCCTTTGCATATAATCATAGTACCATCTTTTAACTCTACTTCAGCTTTTGCCCACTGTTTAGCAGAGTGCTGTCCCCAGTATCCATAGATAGCTCTTAGGTTTTGCGAATAATCTAATGCGTCTTTTATAGTACCTAAAAGTTTAATAGCGTGGTCTTGAGTTCTAGATACCAATACAATTAATTTTTGCCCCTCGGAGTGCATTATATGGTACATTGGATAGACACCTCCAACTATAGAGGACTTTGCGTGACCACGAGGGGCTATAATATTGACCTGTTTTTGACTATCATCCATAAGAACCTTGGCAATATCATAATGAAACTCTGGTGAAGGCGCAGAAAACATATTGGCGTTAACAATTTTGCCAAACATAATCATATTGCCTTTAAGCTTTTGTCTTAAAAGTTTTTTATCGTTCACTTGTCAAAGTATTCGTATATAAATCCATAAGTTTCCATTTCTCTAAGGGCATCCATTGCTATTTCGGATACTTGCTTAGCGTTCATAGTTCCCATTACTGCAATAACATGCAACGCCCTTACAGCTATTTGCAGTTGTTCATCAAGCATGATGTCATCAGTAATGCCTTGGTATTCACGTTCTGGATCTTCAAATGTCTCGTCTTTCATCTTTTTCTTCTTTACGTTGTAAAACTACCTTACGTTTTTCTTCTTGGGTTATTGTATCTAACAGCTTTGTAGTGTCTACTAGCTCTACTGTGTCTGTTGTAATAGCTTTGTTGGGTTTCATTTCTAGTAAATCCATAATTTGATCATTGGCTTTAAGAAAATTGCCTACATCGCTCTTGCTATCAGCCATATCTAACGCTCTTATAAGGTTGTCTATAGCAAATTCTTTATTTATAGATTTTTGTGATAATATTTCTTTTACTTTTTTTTCTACTTCCATCTTTACCTTCTCATTCTTTAAAAATCTTCTTACAGTAGCCTCTGGAATCTTGCTATCAGGGCGATATACCTGACCTAGCTTTGCATAATCAACTCCTCCTGCAAGCATCATGGTTGCATAAGTGTTAATAGTGTTCTTACTACGTGTCTTATTTATCTCATCATCTTCCCACGATTTGCTAGGATTGGTTTTTGAGTATACTCCATACGAGTGATTTACTTTAAATAATATTTTAGCTGATGGGGTTACCCAACCTACACCACAAGAAAGTTTGACAAAGGTCTTAATTCCACCATTTGCATCTGTATATTCCTTACGACCTAGACATCTACTGACATAACCATCGTCTGTAAGGGCATAATCTCCAGTATAAGCCTGTTTCCAAGGCTGATATGCAATATCTGGCATTGAATCAGCCTCTTTCTGGGTATAGATAGGGAATTTCTGCTTTTTACGAGCGTATATTCGCTCTATTTCTAACATGTGACTCCAATCAATGTTTATTTTTTACTACTTGTTAACATGTACATGTAACATGTAACATGTCTCTATGTATACAGAGTCTCTGTACTGTATACAGAGTCTCTTTACTATATACTTAGTATTTAATCCATACTCTTATCAACTTGCTTACCTAATTGCATTGCAAGAGACTTCTGAACAATCTCAAATTCTGCTTGCAAAACATCTGAGTTTTTCTGAGGTACGCTTAATGTCTTCATTTCCTCGTACTCTTCTTGCGTGACAGTCTCAGACTCCCATTTGCCAGTTGATGCGTTGAATACTTCTATAATTCTGTTCTTCATGTATTACTTTAAGTTAAATGGTTTATAGTTCTTATACAAGCGAGTTTAGATAAAGTTCCAGTACTCTTGTAAAAGTAGCATTAGAATGTGTGTGTGGGGTTTACAGGGATACTACCCCCCTTGAATTCACGGACGTGGGTTCAGTTTAGGTTGATCCCAAAAAACTACATTGTATCTCGTTCCGAGATTCAGTTAAGCTTAGTTATCCCACCCAAGTTAGGTTCGCACTTACCCCTCGCTACGCTCACCTCGTGCAGGATCCTAACTTACTCTTCATCTATGTAACATACATAATCCATACATAACTAAGGAGTTATAACATGAAACAGAATATCATTTCACCAAATCCTAACGTTTTAATTAAAGACATGAATCAAGTTGAGTTCGTCTCATTCATGGTTAATACTGTCAGTCCTACCATGGTTCAGCATCAGCTAGATAACCTAGATCAGGTTATGGATCAGACAACAGAAGTCATTGAAAAGGTAATGCCTCGTGCTATCAAAATAGCTGAAAATGCTATAGATCAAGCAGAAGAAGAAGATCTTAGAGATGGCATGACCAAGAAAGAGCATGATGCTTGGTTACACTATCATATGAAAGATGCCAGAGAAGAAGAAGAGGCTCTTATAGAGCGAATGGATCACATCAACGAATAATCTTCACAACATATAATTAGCCCTCTCACGAGGGCTTTTTATTTAAAAAAGGTGCTGAGTGCCTCAGCTCTGTATTTCTTTAAAGCCATTTAACATGATACACAACATCATGTTTCTTTTCATCTTTGTAACAATTACAATTTAACTAAAGGAGTACAATATGAGTTTCTTAAAAGATAGTTTTATGATAGCAGTTGGTTCAGTATTAATTGGTGCTGAGAAGACCATAGACGCTGGTAAAGCCTGTGGTAGACTAGTTGATGACGCAAAGGCAAACGCCAAGAAAGCTGGCGTTAACGTCATTGTTAGTGTAGCTGAACTCAGAGAGGACATCAAAAATGGTGTCCCTCAAGAGAAAGTTAGAAACCTTTCTCTACCAAAAAGAGATCCCAATAAAAAGGGATTCTTCTCTGAAATCATTGAAAATGCTAAAGCCGAAATCGAGGCTAATAAATAACTCGTTACAGCAGTTTAGGGTCTGCTAAATCAAAACCCTAAAGCTTTTTTTTAATTAAAACATTAAAGGATTAACCATGACAAATATATTAGAAATATTAAAGAATCAAGAAAAAATGATTAAAGAACAAAATAAAGCCTTAAAAAATGCACAAACAACATTAAAACATTCAGAGGAGCTTGTTAAAGAAAAGAATAAAACACTTGATTTATTAAAGAATATGAATATTTAAAAAATGAAACAACGTACTTGTTAATCGAGTACGTTGTTTTCTTTTCATGTTTGAACAATACCATAGCTTGAGAGTAAAAGTCCTCTAACGATTGAGTTTCTTGAGCTATGGTTCTTTTCATTTTTGTAACAACAATAATTAATAGGGAAATATTATGTTAAATGTTTTAAAATATTGTACTTCTTGTAAACAAACTTGGGAAATCTTACAAAAAAACCAAGCTTCACAAAAATTCAATAAAAATACTGAATTACTTAAATATAGATATTATAAAAACCTTCCAAGTTTCGGTAAACCTAAAGCTTATTGCCCAAGTTGTGCAATAAATTTAGTCGAATCAACAGAATTAGAAAATAATTAATAATTCCCTCTATCTACAGACTGATATACTATTGCTCTCGTATTTCCTTTGGTTAATTGAATATAGAATATAACAATATATATCTGGCTTCTGTACTGTCTAGGCGTGAGACGTAGAGGGAAAAATTTAACAAAGAACTTGTATGATACAAGAACAAAATAACGGTCTGATGTAATGTGCAACATACGATAGGGAATTCGCAAACCTTATTGGATTGGTAAAACGTGGATTCATTGAAATTATTCAACACAACTTACTAATTACATCAAAGGCATTTAAGGCAGGGAGTATGGTGGGCAAAAGACTGTTCAAGAACGGACTTTTGTTGGAAGACTGGATCTCTGCCTTATGTCTTTTTAACAACTGCAAAACTGCAGTAGGGTCTACCCTAAAAAAAAACTTTAGCCAAGTGTACAAAATACTTGGCTCTTTTCATCTTTGATCAACAATTCCGTTGGTCATAATAGTAACTAAGAACATGGAGTCACATAATGGCAACTAAAACAGCAACTAAAAAAGAAGTTAAACTATCATCTAGAGTTCAACGTGTAATTGATCGTTTAAGAACTAACTTGTCTAAAAACAGCGATATTTGGGTTAGTGCAAAGAATAAAGAGACTAAATCTTTTAGATCTGTACAACTTGAAAACCTTGAATCAGAATATAATGCTGAAGAATGGTTTAGTCTTTGGCTTAAAATAGCTGAATTAACTGATAAAGAAATGGATCAACTAGTTGATGGTGTATCTAATACTTTTATGGAAAATCATAAAAATTTCACTTTAGGTCTAGAACATCCTTACGAAAGTAAAGATGGTGGATCTATGAGTTTAGGTATCCTTAAAAGACAAGGCAAACCTGAGCCTACTGAAGATAACCAAGAAGAAGACGATAATCTTCCATTTTAATTATCTATAAAACTAAAAAGAGCAGGCGTAATACCTGCTCTTTTTTTTAAAAAAAACAGCAATGTAGCTACGCTCTGTACTTTATTACGGATTTATTACATTTATTACAAATAAAATAAATATGACTAGGAATCATTAATTGAAGCCACTAAAATCAGAGCATGTTTGGGAGGACATAAACAACTATTTATCCTCGACAAACATAAAATATTTACCTCATACATGATTGGAGTCACATATGAAAAAACAACACGTTGTTGATTACAAACAAGTCAACAATAATTCACTAAAAACCCACTATTTTAAACAAGCCTCAGAAAGCCATAATGAGCTACATTTAATCAAAAGCTCACTATGGTATCGCATTGGGGATTTCCTTGGATTAATGCTATAAATATGGCTCTTTTCATATATGTTAACAACATATGGAGAACTATATGCAGTACTGTATTAATCATCCACACATTACTATTCAGTTTCACTCAGTGAAAGGTAAAAACATGACAACAGGCAAGGCTTTCTTTTATGATGTGCCTTACTGTCCTGAATGTTTTGAAGATCACGCAAGAACTGGTAAGACTATGTGTATGGATATAACAAAGGAAATTCCTCATGGAAAAACTCAAAGACAATTTAGCTAGTCCTAGCACTTATGACATTATATTAGATGTAGAATCTGATATTTTATCATCAGTTTATCATGCTGAACAAGCTGTTATTAATTATTTAAAAGTGGTATCAAACACTAAAGACGATTTATTAGAAACTTTACAAAGTCTTTCTAATGATCGTAAATCAATTCAAAATCTTATTGTTACACTTAAAAAAGAGATAAGTAAATGATTGATAAAATAAAAATAGCAGGTCAAATAGGGCGTTCAGCAGGTTATGTATTCTATGCATTAGGTGCTGGAGCTAGAATTACAGGTAAAGCTGTTAGAGTTGTTTCAGACGCAGTGTTAAACAAGCCAATATACAAAGTAGAATTGTATTCAAACTCAGGCACATGCGAGAAAACACTCAACAGTCAAACTATTAAACAAGTAGAACATCTACTTGAATCCATGGATACCTATGGAGTTAAACAAATCATCATAGAAAAGGAGGCTTAATATGGGATTTGATAAAGAACAAGCCATGCACGATGTCATATTCGATGAAATAGCTGAACTTGCTTTTAAAGACTTACAATGTCATAGAGCAGATGCTATCATGGATATTATGGACGAGTATGGCACAGACAGACACATGGCTGAAAAGCTATATGAGGCGTTCATCATAAAGATGTACGGATAATTAACTACAGGTGGGGACACTAGAGAGATCAACTAAAAACCCGTTTGGTAATATTATTACCTCTCGACCTTTCCACCTAAAGTTAAAAGGAGAATTAAATGAAAAATTTAAAAATAAGAAGTAAAGACGAAGTGTTTACAAGATATAAAAAACAAATGGACATTATGTTAGAAAAACGTAATACAAAAGATCAATTCCTTTTAGGATACATGCAAGGTAGTAAAAAAACATTAGAATGGGTATTAGGTTTTATCGAGGAGGATTAAATGTTACAGAAAACAAAAGTAAAAAAAGTCATAAATCAACAAGGATTTAAAATGAGTGCTGAATCTTTTGATTTCTTAGAAAGATATGCGCAGGAAATTATTATCAAATTGTTAAGTAATGTAGAGGCAGATGGTATGAAAACCTTGATGCCAGATCACATTCCTTTTGGACAAGAAGATAAGAAAAAACAAGTTAGCTGTAAACGTTGCATTAAACTTGAAGACCAAACCCTACAATGGGGAGAGGCTGTACAAGACAAATGCATCACTATGGCTAGGCAATTTGCAAAGAGATTATAGTATGAAAGCATTAACAGAGCAACAAATAAAAGCAATATATAATATGTACGAATTTAATAATCATAATAATGAATACATATTAGCCTTAATTAATATGGGCGAAAAAATAGAGGCTGAATGTTTAATTAGAGGAATGAATAAAATAACTAATCATCTTAAAAAGAAAAAAAAGAGGATTTTATGAAAGAAAAAGAAAAATGTGACTGGTGTTACCAAGAAGTAAAAGAACAAGCACGAATACATCAAGGCAAACCTGTATGTAAAACATGTGCAGAAACATTTTTAGTCATGGATTTATAACATGAAAGACAAAGACTATATTGAACCATACGATCATAATTATGCATGGAAAATAGACGCTAAACGTACAGACTATGCCTATCTTGATAAATGGGATCAATCAGACATTCTACCTAAAGAAATTCTGAGAGATATACGTGACAGCGATAGGCATGTCTTTTACAATAAAATAAACTATCAAAATGCAGATAACAACGATCCAGCAACTTGCGATATGAGATTAAAAGCAATGGAAAGAACAGAGGAGATTAAATGAAACCCCAATGCACAGCAACAATTAAACTGGTAACAGAAGAAGTTAGAAAATGCCTTGTAGCTTTAAATTATTACACAGTGCAGTCATCCCCAGAAGAACTAACTAATGAAGATTATACAGGCTATGTAAAACTTCGCTCTGATATACAAAACATTCTTGAGGCAATGCAAGACAAAGAAGATAACAGTTTAACAGAAACACCAACTATGGAATTTGAACATAACAAAGGAGAGACGTATGAGCGATCACATTAAACCAGAATCAGAGCAAAACCCTTGGACAGCAGGACAGCTAGTTAAGTTTTATGCAAATCTAGCTAAAGATGGCAAAATTAAAGTTGGAGGCTATGCTTTTTACAGAGGACAAAACATAGCATTAGGTAAGGTTAAAATTTAAACAAAAAAGGGAGTCACATATGCCAGCATATATAGACACAATGATGTACGTTGGAGAAACACCTTGGCATCAACAGGGTGTTAGATTAGACAAGCCACCTAGCATACAGGAGGCTTTAGATAATGCAGGACTGACATGGGAAGTCATTAAAATACCTACTCAGTATGTAGTTGGATCTGATGGAGAAACTATGGACACAGGTCATTACGTTACTGTAAGAACAGATACAGGTAAACCATTAGGTCATGTATCTGGACGCTACACTATTTTACAAAACAGTGAAGCGTTTGATGTATTTGAACCTATGTTAGACATGGGATTTCAAATAGAAACAGCAGGAGCTACACAAGGTGGACGTAAAGTCTGGTTGTTAGCTAAAGCACCTGAAACGTATCTTGTAGGAGATGATGCTATTGAAAGATATGCATTATTATATACCTCACATGACGCATCTTCAGGGAACTGTTTCAGGTCTACAGGCGTTAGAGTAGTATGTCAAAATACATTAGACTTTTCATTATCTAAAAAGTCTCAGTATAAATACAAATTACGTCATACCAGTAGCATTAAAGAAAGAGTCTCAAACCTTAAATCCTTATTACAGGAATCACAAGGAGACTTTAAAAATGCTATGGATGAAATGAATAGATTTGTAGATAAGAAAATCAACGATCAAGAACTTGATTTATACTTTGAAACAGTCATTCCTTTCTTGAAAGACAGAAACAAAGAAAGTGTTCCTGAAATGGGCATATTCACTAGAAATACAGCTAAGCCAGTTTATGATAAACTAGTTAGCAATTTTCGTGGTGGACGTGGAAATAAAGGAGAAACTCTTTGGGACGCTTACAACGCAGTAACAGAATATTATACACATGATAAGCAATACACAGATTGGGTTAAACAAACTCAATTTGGTAAGCCTTATGAGTATAAAGTAAAGGCTCATAAAGTAGCAGTAGCTATGAGCAAGCATTTAGGAACAACTCAATTTCAAAGAGATTTGCACCCTATAAGCTAAATTATTTCCTTGAACAGACCATTGAGGGCTAGACATAAAACGCATCCTATGTCTAGTCTGATGTGGTTCTTTTCATATTTGAACAATAAACAAATGGAGTCACATATATGAACGAGTTTTACTCAACAATGCGAGATGAAGACTATAAGCCTTTTATAGAATCTAAAGGCAATGGCAAATTCTCAGCAGATTACGTATCGTGGGCAGTTATGCACGATATGATGAAAAAACACTTTGACTATGTAGAATATAAAATACATGAATATGATATAGTCACAAGTACAGGTGCTACGCTTACAATACCTTACATGGTTTTACCTAATGGTTCAGCTATGGTAAAAATTACATTAAAAGTCACAGATAAAAATGGAGATCAGCAAGAACATACAGAATGTTTAGCAGTTCGTGATTTTAAAATGCAAGCACAGGCTAGTCCTGATTCAGCTCAGATAGAAAATACAATTAGACGTTGTATTGCTAAAGCTGGAAGTATGCTAACAGGCTTTGGTATTGAATTATGGTTTGGAGAAGATATTAAAGGTTTAGACTATAAACCTGATATTGATGATCCAGAATTACAAGGCAATACTTTAGCTAAGCGTACTAAAGAAAGTATTGGTGGTTGGTTTGAGCCAACTAAAGGTCACATTACTGTAGATCAATGGATCAAAATACAAAGACTAATGTCAGATCCAGTCTTTAACGATCAAAATCCAGCTAAAAGTGAAAAGATCAAAGTAATTGTATTGGGCAACCCTACCGAAGAAGTAGCAAACCAGATGATTACTAAATTACAAAAACAGAAGAAAGAGCTTAAAACAAAAGCTAAGGAGAAGAAAGTAGCATGAGTGGATTCGTAAACAAAGCGTTAATTACAGGACTAGAAGTTAAATATGATGTACAAGAGGCGTGGATGAAACGCCCTAACGACATACAAATTATAGTCAAATTTACTTTACCAGATAATGATAGAGTTGACTGGGAAAAAACCCTAAAGATAAATGGTTCTTTTAACAAAGAAAACGCAGATAAGTCTTGGGGATCAGCTATTAAAGTAAAAATGTTTCTTGAGGCAGTAGGCATTAACAATCCTGAGCATAAAGAAGATTTTACTATATCAGATAGCTATATTGATCAAGCGATGGGAAAAGAAATTATGATTCTCTCCTACCCTTCAGTTAAGAAAAATCCTAAAACTGGTAAGTCTTACTGGAACGATTGGGACAATGTAGGTAGTGTATACAAAGGCATGGATAATCTTAAAGCAAGATTTGACAAGTCTGTCAATGGTGGTTATGTCAGAGACTTAGACACAGGAGACGCTTTGAATTCCACTGCAACACCTACACCATCAACTTCTGCTGAAAACAACTTTGCAGGTTTGGACATTTAAATGGCTAACTACACCATCTCAACTATTTTAAAGAAATGGTTGCTGAAAAGAATGCATGCTGGAATTTATACACTATCTACTAGTGATATAGAGACAGCTTTAGTGCATTATGGGAAAGAGTTCTGGGGGCAGTTGCACACCCCCAGCACTTATAGTCGTGAATGGAGAGACTTTAGAAGAAATGGAGAATATAGACATATCGACATTGAAAGAATATCTGAAGTCAAAACTAAAAGCAGGCAGAAAACATGGAAACTGGAAATTGGTATGTAGAGTACGCAGTAGGATCTATTGCTAATCGTATGCATTTATGTAAAGTAAATGAACTAGGAGCAATAGTAGCAAAAAACATAGGTAAAGAAATATACAGATCAATGTTTTTATATGACGTGGACATTTTAGACCATGTTAAAAAGAACAATACTGTATCTGATTACAAAGGTGTCCAAGCTGTAGATAAAATAGTATTAGATATAGACTTACAAGGAGAGTCAAGAGGCGATCAAGCCTTAGAGTCTGTAAAAGTACTTATTGAAGAATTAAAAGAAAGAAAACTGCAAGAAGAACATATTAATGTATGGTTTTCTGGTAGAGGTTTTCATATTCACATTCCCAATATCTACAATTTTGAACCTAGTAAAAACCTATCCAAAGTAGTTCGTGCAACTATGCAACGTGACTTTGGTAAGCACATTGATCTTATTTATGATGGTAGACGCTTGATAAGAGCTGGCTATTCATTTAACAATAAGACTAATTGCTATAAAATACCTCTTACATTAAACGAATTAGATCTTTGGGATTATGCAAAAATAAAAGAGTTCGCAAGTGAAATACGAACTGATTATAAGCCAGAAACCATACAGTTTAATGAAGATCTTGGGTTAGTACCTATGGACGTGAGTCGTAAAAACTCAGAAGAACATCGTAAAGTATTTAAAGATGCTAAAACTGAAACTTCTAGATGGATAACCTGTACACAACACATATATAATGCTGGAGAAGTCAAAGGTCATAGGCATAAAAACCTATTAAGACTTGCTAGTTTATATATAAGGCAATATGGACACGATCAACGAGCTGTAGATGCATTAGCCAGAGCATACATGTCAAAATTTGACAACCCCCTACCTGCTGATGAAGTCAGTAGAATTGTTGCTGATTGTTATAAAGCTGGTGGGTATAAATATACATGTTATGATGATGTATTGACGCAGTTTTGCGATCCTAAGTGTACATTATACAGGTTTAAGAACTTAGAAGAATCTTCTGATGTTCTTACTGCTGAACAAATGATTGAAAATCTAATTGAGTATGTTAATACAGACTTTACAGATAAATCATTTGATCTAAGAACCATGTTTCCTTACATGGAAAACCCTTATGAGTTCAGAGCAGGGCAACTTGCAATGCTTATAGGAGCTACCAAACTAGGTAAAACAGCGTTTTGGCAATACGTAGTTGCTATGCAAAAGAAAGTAAAAACATTATTTCTAAGCTTAGAAGTAGATCAAGAAACCATGACTAGACGATTTCTTCAAATTGTTCTAAATCAACATAAAGGATCTGTAACTGATGGGTTAAGAAAAGATGAAAGTGGCAACGTAGATCCAGAAATAGTTAAAAAATGCATAGATGGTATCAAGCATATCAAACTATTAACCAGTTCTCCAGACATAACAGCTTATACAGAATTGATACAGGAACATAAACCAAAAATATTAGTGGTAGACACTATAGACATGGTTCCAGCTAGATATTCTAAAAAAGATGAATATGACAGAATTGGAGATGTCACTATTGCATTAAAGAAACTAGCCATAGAACAAGAAATTATTGTTCTTGGTGTTTCTCATATATCTAGATCAGCGTCTTATAGGTTAAAAGATGGAGAGCAGATGGATGTAAATATGGCTAAAGCTAACAGCACTGTAGAAAATAAAGCAGATAAAATTATTGGTTTCAATGGAGACAACAGAGATACCAAAAAACGTAGAATCATGACTTTAGGATCTAGAGATGAAACAGGCTTTGACATAACATGCAATTATGACTGGGAGACTTTCACATTCAGCAAACGCAATTAACTATAGTGGGCAGAGGTTCACGTCTCTGCTCATTATCCATACCAAAGGAATATTATGGCATCCGTAGAAATACACATTAAAGAAAATAGGGTTCAAAAAATAGAGGGTCAAGACGTGTATGTAATTATTCACGACCATGATACTAAAGAAACATTAACCATACCATTTAAAAAACAGGAGGAATACATTGAAGACAGTACGAATACTGGACTTCGTAAGCCTATCACTATGGAAAACGAGTTATCAAATAACTTCCCACCTATCAGGGATCAACATAGTTGTGATGAACCTTATGAGCTTTAGTATAACATTTCCAAACGCATGGGAAAATGCTTTGCATTTTACGTTTAGCATTTTACCACTTAGAATGGCGTTAGGCCTAAATATAAGCAAAAGGTGGCTACTTTGAGTAGCAGATCAGTAAAAGCAAAAGGAAGAAGATTGCAAAATTTTGTCAGAGATAAACTTAGGGAATTTTTCCCTGTCTTAGAAGACGATGACATTAAATCTCAGACAATGGGTATGACTGGAGAAGACATAGTCCTCTCCCCTCATGCAAAAAAACTAATCCCTTACTCTTTCGAGTGTAAGAATCAGGAGAAGTTAAACATATGGGCATCTATGGATCAGGCTGAAAAAAACTGTCCTGAAGATAGAGATCCAGTAGTGGTCTTTACAAGAAATCGTAAACCTACGTATGTAGCTATGCGATTTGAAGACTGGTGCAAAAAACATTTTAATAACAATTAACGTAAACGTGGAATACATAAAGCGTTTACACGTATTTGTGTGCATAAATATGTGTTTTTGTTAGAATTAAAATGTCAAATAAATGAGGTGGTTTGGTTGGCGCTTAGCCACCTCAAAACATTAAGCCTAAAGTACAGTTAATGTCTTAGACAAACTTGTGTATATACCAATGTGTCAATGTACGGCTTTAGGCTCAATTTTAATTAATAAAAGAACGGAGCGTGAGTCCATGAGCGTTTTTATCTTAAAAGTCAATCAGACGAAGTTGAAATGAAACAAATAGATAAAAAAATAGAGTCTCGCTTGGCAAGGAGCTGGCTGAAATACCTTGCACGTTCTTTTATATAGTAAAAAAGGCATGCACAAGGCATGCCCTTTTATAGCAATGATCATTTATATAGTTGATTGGAGTCACATATATATATGTAATTGCCCATTAATATACATTAATAAATAAATTAGGAGCAAATAGAAAAATCATGGATCGAGATTGGCTATATAATCCAAAGCCTTTAAAAAAACAATACAAATTAAGAGACGCAAATATTGCAGATATTGATATTAAGTATTGCACAGAATGTCATAGATGTTATACCACGTCTGATCAAAGTCATCTAAAAAACATAGAGCATTTTAGCAATTTTCCATCTTACGGAAAGAAAAAGGAGGTTTGTATTACATGCAAAACACGAGAAAGAAACAGAAAAAAAAGAAATTCTCCAGTATGGTAGAAGAACTTGAATATCAAAATAAAAGACTCTGGGAGGCTATAGACATACTAGT
>WLWG01001740.1_pt1 | contig 18514 bp, 9 predicted proteins | sample 6712871 | NCBI WGS metagenome assembly WLWG01 (sample SAMN12718693, study PRJNA515312) | sponge metagenome | isolation source: marine sponge | host: Mycale hentscheli | place: New Zealand: South Island, Marlborough, Capsize Point | collected 2003-05-01
AATTTCCACGCCTGCGTCCTCGAGAAGCACAGCATCACCCAGTAGGAGCCGATCATTCGCAGACTCTACGAACTCCTGAACACTAGACGCATCGGCAGCGAAAAACGTGGAAGTGGTCTGCACGTCATGGCTCACCCAGTCATCTCGAAACTCGTCGTAGTCCCCGCTCAACTCAACCCAGTAGCGCAAGTCTGTGTACAACTCGGTATCGACCACCGTCTTTCCCGGCGTGCCAGCCAGCATGACGGACAGCACTCCAGTCCAGTCGTAGCCGGGGAAGCGTTCATAGGTCGCTAAGCGGTATCCGGCGAGAAGTGACACCGTTAGACTTGCTAATGCGGTGGCAATCAGAAACGGTTTCCGCTTCAGCAGGCCGAGTTCCACCGCTACACCTGCCAAACCCATCAGACTCACAGCAATCAACCCGATTTCGGCAATCGACCAGCGAGTCCCAACGATCCACGGCATCACCCCTAGAAAGCCGATAACTGCGGTTACAGCTGTCGCCGCAAGCACGAATGCCCACAAGAAACTCACGCCGCCAGCCGTTGTCGAACACGGCGACCGCAGTCCTGGCCAGCGTCGAGTGATCCACAGAGCAGGAATAGCGAGGAGAAATACCGTTCTTGGGAGCGCCGTGGGACTCAACAGATTCTGCTGCAACAGACTGAGAACCTCAGCTGATGCCATATTTGGAATCAACAGCCCTGAGATGGCCTCCAGACTTGGTTCCTGGTTCATGGAGAGAGGATTGCCACGCGAAACGACGTACACGACAGGCAGCCACAGCACAGCAAGGATCCCAGCGGCGACGAGTATCGCTCGCTTTGCTTCTGTGTAGCGCACCCAGCCAAAGCCGACCAGGACCACACCGAGCGCAGCCTCGAGTGGATAACTGTTGTATTGCATTGATCCGATGAACAAGAAACCCACGACAAACAGGGTCATAGTCCAGCCTCGGGGCCTCTGGAGGAGGAGCAGACCCATTGCAGGGAGGGCAACAGATGCTGCGAGCCCGGCTGATGATGGCCGTAACTCCACTGTGTAGTACGGCGTGATGTTCTCCAGCAGCGCCAACCCAACCACACCGGCAATCAAGAACCACGGCAGCCGAACAAGGCGTCCTACGGCGAGAAGGGACCCCAGGTAAATCAGGAAGAACAAGAACGGGTAAACGCGGAGTGTGGTCACCTCGGTGCCGATTCCCAGAGCCCAGAAGCGCTCTAGCATGTTGTAGAGACCAGGTTCCACGTGGGTCTCGATCGTCCAGTCCCACGCACCACCCAAACTCCCCGCCCTGTCTCCAACACCCGGCCAACCCAATGAGGTGTATAGCGAAGAGGACTCATCGGTCCAGAAGTAGCGATTCCCAAGGTTGTTGAATGCCAGCGCTACTACTCCAAAGAGGAGCGCAAAAAAACCTACACCCGCGCTTAGGCTGGTTAGACGGGTGTGGGATTCGTTGCCTACTGCCGTAGAAGCTTCCGGGCTCACGGCATCAACCTACTTTCAGTCACAAGGCAAAGGGGCCGATCAGCACGTTGCGTCGCTGCACGACACGGTCAAGTCACCGCACCTCGACCTCAGCAAGTTGTAAAACAGCCAAGCTTTCAGGCCCAACAAGCATGGGCGGCTCCTGCGAGTCACCATCTTCGACCGAAAGACGAACCACTACTCGACTATCCCCTAAGGCCGTCCACGCCTCGGCGGGAACCGGAAAGACGCCCGACCACTCTTGAGATTCTGGTGGAATCGAGATTTGCCCCACTTCCACCCCATTGACGTAAACCGAAACGGGGTTGGCGACAGGCTGCGCCTCCACACCGCGCCCCGCAAGTCGAATTTCTTTCAGCGCCTTCAGGTCGCTGTCAGACATCGAGAATCCAAGACTCGCGTCCGCGTTCTCCATCACCACGCCACGGTCACCGGAGGCCCTCCAGCCCCAAAATAGGAACTCATCCCACCCCCACAGTAGCGATGGGTCATCGCTACTTGCGGACGGCAGCACAAGACCGCGATCCGGATAACTCTGTAGAGACACCTTGCAGAGATCAGCCGTTGAAAGCTTGATCGTTTGCAACAAGGCAGGACGAACGACACCCCCCGTAGGCACACATTTATCTCCACTCGGAGAGGTGCCGAAACGTGACAGGGCGACATACTCATCTTCCGCCAACGGAAAATCGTCCAATACGGCCTCACCTAGGAACGGAGACACCATTCCCAAGCGTGCACACTGGGCGATCGGACGGTCTTGGGACTCAACACAAACGGTTCGGTTAGGCAACTGCCTATCCTCAACCAATTCTCTACCGCTGAGCCACCAGCCATCGATTTCCCATTGCTCCTCAAGGTCACCCAATGACGCAGCCGCATTAAAGTACGCGAAGCTATAGGGAAAGAGTCGCACCTGCGCGAACAGCGGGACACTCACTCCGACAATCGCAATCAACCAAAGTCCCCGCCAATAGAGACTTTTCGGTGTTCGCGATATCAGTCGTGCAGTCCAAGAAAGTCCAACAACTGCCAGGATTGCCAGCGCGGGGAAAACAAATAACAGCTGTCGAAGTCCTCCGTAGAGTGAGGATCCCAAAAGAACTGCAGCCACCGGCACCCCGAAGGCCTGAAAAATCGCCGGCAGCCAACCAATATCTCCCCGAGTCACTGACTGATTGCCTTTCCAGGCCCGGACGTAGCCAATAACCACGGCCACCACACCGACGACGACGAGGACAAGAACAACGACAGGCACTTGCGCGCCGAGCCACAGGGGGATGTAAAACCACGGAGGCTGCCCGGACAGTGGAAGGCCGGCTGTCAGAGTTGTGCCGGTCCAAGGAAAGGCCTGCGAAACGGCCACCGAGTTAACGAGCAGATTTCCAGGCTGCCCAAAAGCTGCTGGATAGATCAACCAAAGAATCAGCCATGCTCCGAGTATCGCGATCAACACAAGCGAAAGTTGATGGGCTAGCAAAGCAACCACTGCTCCGCCGCGTTCTTGCCTAAATCGCAACAGAGACGCGAGTAAGAGGACCAGAGCAGCACTCAGCGCAAGAGCCAACCAGATTCCCGGTCGACTACCCAATGCCAATACGAGACCGAGTCCAAGAGCAGTTGCACTGACAACGCTGTCGCTCGGGCGGCTAAGTCTGGTCACAAGCATGGTCAAGCCGAGACTGAAGACACTGAAGCCAACGGCAAGTGGAGCATCCTTTATGTTGAACATGCCGTGACCGATAAACAGGGGAAGGGCAAACATCGTTGCAACGCCAACCAGCGCCCACTTCCAGCTATCCAGAACTGTCTTCACGGTCAGCCCAACGGCGATAATGCCAAGGATTGTCAAGGCGGCTACGGTCACATGCCGAGCAAAATAGGAGTCGCTCGTGTACGACTCCGCAAACCAATCGTGAATACCCAGAGCCGCGCCAAGCGTGTGACCCAAAAGATCTGCTACCGGCGCGTAGACGAAGGCTGCAACATCAGATGGAGCTCCGTCAGCAAAACTCCAACGAGGGGCGTAAATGCCTGACCTGAAGTATTCCCCCAATGAGGACTCATGAGTTGGTTCATCCCAAGAAACCCCAATCACCTTGCTGCCGAGAATCAGCAGGGTGGTACCGCTGGCCGCCAAGAATCCAAAAATGAGAACGGCCCAACGCGGGACCTTGATCTGGCTCGGAGCACCCAGTGGTGCCGGCAAGCCGTTCCACAGTCTGCGCACCGCGATTCGCTGTTGAAAGACGACGACACAGCAGACGGCTACGACCCCAGCTATGACGCCAGCCACGAGCGCTGACAATTTGTTACTACGCTCAATAAATGCGGCAACGTCAGCCTCGAAAAGGACCTGAGGATCATTTGATTCCAGTACGAGGACCAGGTCACCATCCGCCGTTTGTTGGGTGACAACCGCCATTGACGGCCGAACACGCTCAAGTTCAATTTCCTCGGCCAGGAGGCCGGTCTTGAGCTGAATTTGCTTGACAACCATTTTGGCTGGTCTATCCAGAGGATCCCACCGAATAAATTCCCCAACTGTTCCTCGCCAAGACCGAAGCCCAAAGCGCAGATTGGTGTCGCCTTCGACCACTGGGGCCCAGGTGGAAGCCTGCTCAGAGAATCCATTTGACTCCTGTCCGACAAAGATTTGCGAGAAACCTGCATCGGAACTCGCGGCAGCTATTTCAAAAGTCGGCTTTCCAGCAGGTGACAGAATCAAGAATGCAAAGCAAAGAGGCCACGCCGTGAGGAAGGCGACGAGGCCAACTCCCATTAGCTTGACCTGTCGTGGCAACGGTCCGGTGTTGCGCTGGCCAGACCGAGTCGACAACGTTCTCACGGTCGCGGCACCTACTCCCCCAAACTCAGTGTCTAGCTCCCCTGCTACACACCCCGACTCTAGATGACAACGCAGGTGGCAGCCTCTAACTGATTTGCTGTGACATGAGGAGGCGCAAGCAGCCATTGCGTTGACGGGTTCTCGTTTTCTCGTCCTCGGTACGGTGCACGGTGTGGAGCAATCTGTCCGTGCCTATGCATGGTGGTCGGGCAGTACATCCGGAAGCCGGCCACTGCATCGCCTTGAATCCTTGATTCCGCTAGCAGCCGCCGCATTAATCACTGCGATTGCCCAACGCTGGTCCGGTCTTGACACTCCCGATTCCAGCTTCTACGCATCCCTGGCTCTGTTCGGGGATGAGGTCACCGACCGCGCGCCCTTCACGAGTTACTACTGGACGCGGCTCGGCTACATCGCCCCCGTCGGCCTCCTGACCGGCCTACTCGGCTCTTTTCCCGGCTTCCTCGCCTACAAATTCCTGCTCACCACCGTGATCACTGTCAGCGCCTACCTCATTGCCCGCCGACATACCCGGTTGTGGATCGCCGCGTGGCTGACCACCGGAGTCATCTCTTCCTCGGTCATCCTCAGTTACCTCGGCAACTCCTACCTCACAGGGAGCGTCCTTGCGGGGATCGCAATCGTGATCGCCCTCGCCACCAGCAATAAGCACTCACTCGCCTCCGCATCCCTCGCTGGCACCACCATGGGCTGGCTTGTCATGGTCAACCCCCCGGGAGCCCTCCTGGCGGGGACTCTGTGGCTGGTCTTAGCTACTCATACCTACAGGACCGGTCACCACGTCCCATTCACCAGACAACTCCTCCTAGCTACCGCCACAACCATCGGCACCTTTGCGGCATTCCTTGCCATCGGCAAAGTCATCTTCCCCGCAATGAATTGGTTTGCCGCGTATCAGGACGCGCAGCAAATAACGCTCTCCAACTTCTCTTCACCCACGGCTGTGTGGCTGCAAGACATCTCACTACTGGTCCCAGCCGCAGTCGTCGTGATCTCTGTCATCACATGGAGCTTCAGCCGGCGTAGCGCGCCCGCCCAACAGGCCTTGATCATTAGCGTCGCAAGCGTCGCTTTCATGCTCGTGTTCAACCCCCTGATGGGCGGTATCGCTCTAGAAGCGCCGATGTACCAATCAATGCTGTGGCCACCTGCCTTGATGGCTCTCTTGCTCGTTGCCGTATCGCGGATGAGTGACGACGTTTCTTCGTCGCGCATTCCACAACTCATGGCGACCCTGGGCGTCATCGCGATCATCGCTGCCGGATATGTGGCGCCAGGTATCGAACTCAGCGTCGGAATCGGAATTGCCATTGCCCTGACTGCAGCGGTCATCTTCACGCCACGGGCAACTACCGCCACGATTGTCGCGGTCAGCACCTTCGTGGCGGGAGCACAACTCCTGCAGAACTCACGAGAAGACCTCGGGCTCTACTACCTGAGCCCCTACCACTGGGCCTACGCGAGCAACCCCATCGAGGCAAAGATTCGCACCGCAGTTGATTCTCAAGAGTGGTTGCTTGCAAACACCACAAGAGAAGATCAGATACTGCTGTGGGTCGATGGACGATGGACGCAAGGAGATCGCGAACTCTTCGTCGCCGCGGGTATGCAGTTATGGGGAGAGAATCGGATCACCCTCGAACCAACTCTCACGGACGACTACGGCATCGCTCAACTCTCGACGATCAAGCCTGACACCCTTGCGCTCTACGGAAAATCCATGGAAGCGGTACTTACCTTCTGGAACTCAATTCCCAAGCAGAATGATCCGACACCACCCCTCTGCTACGACTATGCCTGGCCCTTCGACACCCGAAGTGACTTTCCAACTCCCCAAGGACACACATGCCTGACCCGGTTGTCCTGGTAAGTACACGGTCTATTGCAGGACAAGACGCTCAATGCGCAATAACCCTGAAGCACCGGTATCAATAGCGGCCTCCAACGCCAACGGATCCACGCCCTCAGCGTGCAGACGAATCACCACTCGTCCTTCGATGAGTTCGGCAAGTGCCCCCTCGGGCACAACCACCCGCGACGATTGCGATTGACCTTCACCGGGAAGTGGAATCGTTCCAGCATCAACGCCGTTGACATAGACCCGAAGGGAGCCGCCTTCATCACCAAACGTGGACCCCGATCCAGTGATCTCTACTCCGGTGGCTGACTCCTCCAACGACAACGACGCGGTGAAGCCGACACTCGCTTCCGGCTCGACCATCCACACACCATCGGCATCCGGTTGACCCCAACCCCACAGCAAGTAGGGATTCCAACCCCATAGCACCACTGGATCATCATTCGTCAGTCCTAGAAAATTCAACCCGCCCTCTGGATACGGCGCTAGCGACACCGTGCACACATCCGCGTGCGACAGCAGGATTTCTTGGAAAAACAATCCTCGAGTCACTTCGCGGAAGGGAGTGCAACGATCATCACCGAGATCCTTTGCGAAACGGGACAAAGCCACATATTGATCTTCGGCCAACATCACTTCACTGTTGCCGAAGTCACTCAAGAACGGCGTAATCATCCCCATTCGCGAGCAATCGGTAATGGGCCGTGATTGCGAATCAACACAAATTGTGCGGGCCGGAAACTGTTTGTCTTCCACCAACTCCCGACCGCTAAGCCACCATTCATCCACATCCCAGTAGCGATCAATATCTGAAGTAGAGGCAACGGCATTGAAATGGGCGAAGTTGTAAGGGAATAGACGAATCTGTGAGATCAGAGGAACCGTAAGCCCAACCACCGCGAGAACCCAGACCACGCTTACCAAATGGGTTCGTTGCCTACGCTCCAGCGATGCGACGGACAGGTACAGGCCAATGACGGCCAGGCAGGCGACCGCCGGAAAGATGAAGAGCAACTGGCGAAGACCGCCGTAAAGTGTTGAACCGAGCAACACGGCACCTACGGGCACTGCGACGGTTTGAAGAGCTAGAGGAATCGCTCCAATTGTGACAAGGGACACCGATTGCCGTCGGGCAACTGCAGTCACGTAGTGGTAGCTCGTGACCACCACACCAACGAGCGCACTCACTGCAATCAATACTGGCAATTGCGCGCCCAGCCATAGAGGAATGTAATTCCATGGTGGCTGGGCGGGCATTTGTGTGCCCGCTGTCAACGTCTGGCCGGACCACGGGAAGGCTTGAGAGGTTGCGAGTGAATCAACGAGAAGAGTGATGGCGTTGTCGAAGGCAGTTGGATAGACGAGCCACAAGGCCAGGTAAGCGACGGCGGACGCCGCCAGCAAGGTCAGCATCTGCTTGAGTAGGAGATGGAGGGCTTGGCGGACACCAACTGACCTGGCGACGCTCATGAACAACAAGACGAGCGAAACGCCCGCAGTGAGAAAAAGGGCTATCCAGATCCCTGGGCGGCTCCCTACCGCTACCACTAGACCTACCGCGACGGCGACGGCAGCCAGCACTGCGTGACGCAGATTGAGACCATGTGTAATTAGGTGCACTAGACCAAACGAAAAGATGGTAAAGCCCGCAGCGACGGGTGCGTCTTTCATGTTGAACATGCTGTGGCCAACAAAGAGCGGAACTGACATAGCAGCCGCAACCGCAAGGACTGCCCACGTCCAACTACGCATCAGTGTTCGAGCGATCAAACTTGCTGCCGCTATTCCCGCGAGTGAAATCAGAGCGACTGCTAAGTGCCGGTACGCGTAAGAGGCAGCTAGGTAAGACTCCGTGAACCACGCATGTGTACCTGTCACCGCACCGAGCGCGTGCCCCAAGAGATCAGCGAAGGGTGCATAAACGGTCGCAGCGACTTCGGATGGGACTCCATCTGTGAAGCTCCACCGCGGTGCGTAAAGCCCAGATCTGAAAAGCTCACCTAGGGAGGATTCATGCGTGGGCTCGTCCCATGAGACGCCGATCCTGCGCGACCCAAAGATGAGCAGACCAACCCCAAGCGTGGCGATGATGGCAAATGACGCTGACGCCCAAGCAGGTATCCGCAAGACGCCGTCCGGCAGCGTTTCACCGGACAGACGTCTAGGCACTTCAATGCGATCGGCCACATGTCGCCGGCGCCTACCGGTGTAAAGATAGGTCGCAATCGCAGTAATCACGCCAATGCCGAGCGAAAGGGCCAAGGACCGTTGAAAACTCTTCTGAAAAAAGTTGGAGACATCGGCCTGCAGGAGAATTTGGGGGTCATTGGATTGGAGTTCAACGTAAGCGACGTTTCCATCGGGCAAGACTTCACTCGTTCCCATGGAAGGTCTCAAATTCGAGAGTTGAACATCCTCGCGAACGAGTGCGCTCCGCAGAGTGATGCTCTGGATTTCCATCTCTGCAGGCCGATCGAGAGGATCCCACCGCATGTAGTTACCGACCGTGCCTCGCCAAGGCCGAAGTGGGAATTTCAAAACCTCATTTTTTTTAGACACGGGAGCCCATACGGATGCCTCTTCCGAGAAGTTGTTCTCCGTTTGAGCAACAAAAACCTGCGAGAAACCGGGTTCAGTACTCACCACGCTAATTTCGAGAGTCGGCCTTCCCAACGATGAAACCGATAGGAACGCAAGCACTAAGAGGCTCGCTCCGATGAAGGTCACAGACGCGATAGCAATTCGAAGGCCTCTGGATACTGATCGACGACTCGACGCTGAGGCAATATTTTGCGAATCCATTGCCTGCCCACCCCGTCTGAATTTCAATCATCAATTCTTTCCGCGAATTCGTGGTCCCTCATCGTAGGTGATTGCATGCACCAGTCCCTGCTGCTGAAACCTGCTAGTTAGCGTCCTATGACGAGTGGTCCTGTTTGAATAACTGAGAAAATGCCAAGTCCTTCAGGATTGTCCAAATACTCCTGGCCGCAACGTACCTGTCCCCAACTGCTTTCCATCAGGATCGGCACTGTCAAGAACGAACTAATTTCATTCACATCTAGGTACTCGACGGAACTCCGGCCCATAGCCGTAGCATCGGGCCGTGTCACAACAGCGCACTCTCGAACGTTCAAAAAGATGCGTTCACCAACGCTCACGACGCGCACTCCTTCTCAATGTCCTAACGTCAATCGCACTAATCGGCATCACCGCAATTGCCTCTTTCCGACAAGAGGATGTTCGGTTCTGGGACGAGTCGCTTTACCTTGAACGTGGATCGTCGCTGGCCTTCGGCGCCCGGCCGAGTTGGGAGTGGAATCCCCTCTACACCGACATGTATTGGCTTCTCGGGCGCTTGTTCACCAGTCCAATCGACCTGTACTTCGCCGGACGCGCCCTGTCTGCCATCACCGTGGTTCTCGCTGTCTGGATATCCCTGCGCTTGTTCACAGGTCGAGGGATTGCCGTCGCTGGCGCGCTGGTCATGTCTGCGCTACCCATCACCTACGTGTGGCCGGGGGTCTCAAGCCCCTCGGCAGGATTCCTGCTGGTGGCGATCGCCATTGCGTGGCGCTGGCGCAACCCATCGTCTTACGTGACAGCCACAGCCATCACGTGGCTGGCCGCGGCCATCCGACCGGAATTTGTCTGGGCTGCCTTGGGTGTGACCGTCACAGTCGCCGTCGTCCTTGTCCTCTCCGTCACCCGAAAGCACATGACGGTCACCACAGTCACGAGCCTGGGATTCGGCCTCGTGGCAATGCCACTGATCCTCACCGTTGCTTACGGAAATCCAGTAGACCTCGGCACCCGAAGTTGGGAGGCATTCGAACAACACTACGAGCTGCGCTTTGCCACTGAATCCGATGACCCCTGGCAGATAGACGCGGATGTTATTGGCCGCGATTTCCCCGGCGCGTCATCAATCCCTGCAGCCGCAACGGCAAACACGCCCGCCTTCGTCACACACGTCGGCAAAAACGTTCTTGCCTTGCCGATTTCCACGGGAGGGCACTTCATGGGCCTTGGTGGCGACTCCCGCAGTCAGAATCTCATCGGCGTAGCCACCGCTGGCCTGTGGTTAACCGCCCTCACGGTGGCACTCGTACGTTCCCCCGCTCGTACCCGAGCCTTTACGCGACGTTCGTGGCGAACTCTCGTCGCACCTCAATCGAGAGGTGCGATGGTCATTGCCGTCATCGTGGTCGGTGTCGCTCTGGTCTCCACTGTGGTCATCTATCCACGCCCGCACTATCTGGTACTCGCCGTCGCAATTCTCATCACAATGACCGGATTAGTGATCGCCGATCTGGCAAACCCCCGCGTGACTCCATGGTTGCCCGTGACCGCCATCATGGCGACCAGCGCGCTCGCTCTCACTGCACACCTCTTCTCCCCGATGGGTTCTGTCAACAAGCTCAATGCAGAGTCGCTGCGGGCACTGAATGCTCTTCCAGACACATGGATACTGCTCACACCCGAGCGCCCCATCGACATCTATCTTGTTGACGGACAGCAGATCATTAATCCCTCGGAAGAGACACTCGCCCAGGCCGAAACATTTAGCGACCTAGTAGAGAGTTCTGGCGTGAACGTAATCTTCGACGGCATCTTGTTTCGTCAAGCCGAGTACGCGCAGTTGCCAGGCTTTGACGCCTTTCTTCAGGATCCGACGATCTTGGGTTTTGAGCCCGTGATTCCAGGCAGCCCCTTCCTGGTCCGCCGCTGACCGTCCAGCCCTCGCTTAAGGTTCTCAGGTGACAGCCATGCGTCCAGTCTCCCGTCGCCGCGCCGCGAGCGAAGCTGGAATAGCGGCACTTGTTGCCACCGCTCTGTCGCTCATCGTCTTCGGTCCCATCCTGAAATGGATTGCGACCGGATGGGCCGGTGGCGACATGCTCGCAACATACGTGAACGCGGAGGTTTGGCAAGGATTTCGCTACCGGGTCACCGATCAATTCGGGTTTCCCCTCGGGATGAACTTGAACTACTTCCCCGGAATCGACATCACCGAAAACACGTTCGCTCAATTGATCACCGTCGTGACGGGCCAACCCTTCATCGGTATCAATCTCCTCGTCATGCTGACCTTCCCGTTGGTCGCCTTTCTCGCCTATTTCCTCTTCCGCATGACCGGCCTCACCGGGGCCCTCGCCATCGCCGGAGCGGTTGTCTTCTCACTCTTGCCGTACCACTTCGGCCGCGCTCTAGGGCACACCTACCTCGCCACCCTCTACAGCGCAGTCACCGGCATGGCCTTCGTCTTGCTCGTCGGATCCGGCCGGTTCGAGCAGATCGTCCGCAAACTTCGAAAGTCGTCCACCGCGACCTCAACGAAGGTGCTAACCCTGCTCACCTTCGCCGTCATGATCATCATCACCGCATGGACCGGCGTCTATTACGTCGCCTTCACCATGATTCTCGGCGCCGCAGCCTTGCTCTGGCGATTCCTCCACAAAGCGAAGGTGACGTCTCTACTCATCGACGCCATTCCCTTCGCCTCAATCTTTGCGCTCTCTGTCATCGGATTCCTTCCGAGCATCCTGACAACCCGAGCCGACCCACCACTCGCTGAACTCGGTGAACGCTTGCCCTACGAGTCAGTTCTCTTCGCAGGAAATCTGGCGGTCGCACTCCTCCCCCTTCCACAAAGCAGCCTTCCTGGATTCGACGCCTACAACACCGCTGTCGTGGAAGCCATCGGTGCTGCAGGTCAAATAGAAAGCAACTCCATCACCAACCACGGCACCTGGATCACCGCACTCGCACTCGTGGTCATACTGATCGCTTTGATCATGCGAGTCCGTCGACCCGCGAAACCCGACACGGAGCATCAGGCTGGCTCCAGGTACGCCTCGCTGTCGTTCATCACCTACCTGATCGCGGTCTCACTTCTATGGTTCATCCCGTGGGGCTTGAACTACTTGTTCGCAGGTACGGTCACCGCCCAGATTCGAGCATGGAATCGTCTGACTCCGATACTGCTGCTGTTATTTCTCCTGGGTGCTGCAGCAGCCATTCATCGCACGCGCGTCGCGACCCGGTTAGCTATCGCCGTGCCATTAGCGGTCGCCATCATCGCCCTCACCGCGCTCGATTCGGTCCTGCCTTTCCGGGCCGCCTATGCAGACAACATCAAGGGAGCCGCCGAAATCACCAAGGCGGGCAACGAATACGCGCTAACAGTCAACAGGGCCCTTCCGCAGAACTGTGGCGTCCTTCAACTTCCCTTCATGTCCTACCCGGAATTCGCCTCGATCCGTGGAGTCAACGACTACGACCACTTCTGGACGTCCATCACCAACCCCGGCAAGCGCTGGAGTTACGGAGCGGTCAAGAACACCGACGCCGGAATCTGGGCCGGGCAGATCCCCGAGTTACCCACCCAGGATCAAGTTGCCGCTTTGCGGGCGGGAGGATTTTGCGCCATCCATCTCGATGCCCGCGCATACACCTCACAAGATCTTCGCACCATCACCTCGAATCTCGAGTCTCACTTCGGCGAACCCGTGGCTACGGGATTCGATGGCGAATGGCTTCTCTACGACATCACCAACACGCCATCGGCAACCCCCGGGCAGGCAGACGCCTTCTTCCACCAACCCATGATTACCGCTGATGCAGAGACCACTCAACCGCGCGAGACCACGCTTGATCGTGCCTGGTGGTGGATGAAGGCTCCACGCAGCGTGTTCACCCTCACCGGAACGCGCCCACAATCACCAGTGGCTTCCGTCAGCGGTTTCGTGCAAGCACCGGAGTGCGGTGAGCGACGCGTCACACTGATTCTTGCCGCAGACGGGAAAGAGGATCGAACAACGGTGCTCGCTCAGCCAGACACCCCCATCCCCTTTGCACTACAACTTCCTGGTCCCGGCGCACCTCTGGCCACTCTTGAGGTTCGCGCCGCTGGGCCGGCCTGCCAGGGATCTGACTTTGAGTGGAAGCGCTACGCGCAAGTCATCAATCTGAGCGCGTACTAGGTGTGCGTGCGGGGGATTCCCGCCGCGACCTCTCCTACACTGCACTCGTGCGCCGCTTCGGAATGATGCTGAAGTCCTACGGCGGTGACCTGCATCTCGCTCGGCGTCTTGTCGAGTCCTTCAATCGCTTCAATGCAGAAAATATTTCGCTCACGATTGTGGTTCCAACCTCGGATCTACCCGCCTTCACCCCCTTGGGGAATTCCGACATCACGATTCTCGATGAATCAATCTTCGACGACTACTTGGTCACCGAGCCCTTCGGTGACATGCGCATCGGGTACATCAATCAACAAATCGTCAAACTGGCGTTTTGGGAGCGCGACATTTATGACGACTATTTCGTCGTCGACTCAGACATGGTCTTCATTCGCCCGTTTTTCCGATCCGACTTCATGTTCGACGCCGACACTCCCTACTCAATACTTGTGGAAGATAACGATCTGCAGACCGATCGGCGCTACAACACCGAGCAATGGCAGAGCCGGGAGGTGCACCTCACTCGTATCAAGGAACTCGTCGAGCTTCAGGATCAGCGAACACTCACGTGTCACAACCATCAAGTTTTCTCAAGCGTCGTGTTGCGCTCGCTGAACGAAGACTTCATGCAACCGAACGGGTACACCTACGCTGACTTGATCGAACTCTCGCCGTATGAATTCTCTTGGTACAACTTTTGGCTACAAAAATCTCAGAGCATTCCCATCGTCATTCGCGAACCACTCGTCAAGATGCTGCACCACGATGGTCAACACCTGGAATACGCGTTACGCGGCACCACTATCGAGGATGTGGCTCGCGGCTACCTCGGACTGGTCATCAACTCCAGCTTCGCCCGCGTGTGGCCTGACATCACCCCTGACGAACCCACCAGCACCACGGTCAGCCGCTACGTTCCCGCGTCCATCCTGCTGTCCGCCCTTGCGAAAAAGATTCGCTTGCTGCCGAAACTGATGCGCCGCAAGGGCTAGCCGAGCACGTTTTCGCTGGCACGTTCTAGCCGGCACCCACCGGGTTGCGCTCGATGAGTTCTCCGAGAGTCGAGTAACCAGCCAGTCCGCCGTCTTTGCGCATCACGATGACCGGCCTGGACAACAGTTCCGGGACATTCTTCTCGATGGAGTCCCGGAAGGTATCCCAATTTTGCGACTGGTTCTGCCAATCGGTGAGTAACCATTGGGTGATGAGGTTGGCGTCACCTTCCTGCCCCGATAGACCGATCAGTATCCGGGTGCAGGAATACGACTCCTGGCCTAGCGGCAACGCCGTCGGTTGACTCGAGTCCGGCGGCGTGAACACGCACGCGATCGGACTATCGGCCAACGGTTGGCTCCCCGTGCCGTTCACTTCGGCACCAGACCAATACACAGGGGCGGAGGAATCAATACCTGTCCACAGCAGCGGAGTTAGTGCCGAAACCGCCCTCGGTAACAACGAGTCCACCAGCAGAATCACCACCACGGCTGCTGCACCTGCCCAACGCAGTACGGACATCCCCGATGCGTCAGCGTCGATAGCAAGCAGCGCGAAAGGGATCCCTGCGGCCGTCGCGACCACAACCACAGTGAAGGCCATCTTCAGTGTTCCGTAATTTGGCGAGGCGCCGGTTACCAGCGCATCCCCGGCGGTAAGAACGATCAGGTACCCAACGAGGGCCGACAGGGGCGCGAGCGCGAGAGCAGCCCTGCGGGAGTCCATGTCGAGTTTGCGCACCATGAACCAGACCGAAGCCAAGACAACCACAACAGCGACTGTCGCGAGCAGCGCACTGGTCTGCTCGGTAGCCCCCGGTGCGCGGAACAAGTGAGCCGAGGCGATGAGCTCCCCCGGGTCCGAGGCCGCGACTTCCAACGCGGCGCCCCCCTCGGCACCCGCGGCGTCCCCTGCTCCAACCCCCAAGGCAGGGAGTCGAATTTCGATGCCGAGCACATACAACGCGCTCGAGACGATCGCATCGAATGTCACCACCAGGGTTACAGCGGTTGCGATGACACCCGACCACCACCGCAGGCGGATCGTCGCAATCAGAGCAATCACCAAGACGACGAGCGCGAGGAAATTGAGCGGCACCCACACGCTCACTGATGTGGCAACGGAAAGCGACGTAGCGAGCAGTATCCAGCGTGGCGCTTGCGTGAGGAATGCCGCAATCCACAGCGTGAGCACGATGAAGGTGAACTGCTGCGACAGGTGCCCGTAACTGGTTACCACTGCGCTTGCCAGCGCCAAGAACAACGCAGCCGTCCACAGTATCGGCAGTGGAACAGATAACGATCGGGTCGTGCGCCCCCGCCACATGGCGAAAGGGGCGAGGGCGAAGGGCACCGCCGCGATCAGGAAGAACTGAACGGCTAGCACCGTGTTGGCGGCTACCGCTACCTGGTTCACGCCGCCAAGGAAGATCATGGACAGCACCGAAATCAGCGGACTGAAAGCGGCCATCAGCAACAGCAGCGGACCGCCCGCGTAACCGTTGAAGGCGATGGTGCGACCGTCTGCCACTTGAGCCGACAGGTGCAGCCACTTGGCGTTGTCCTCGGCAAGCGGGTGGTTGATGAAGTAGCCAATTGCAGAAAGAGCCCCCGGATCTTCCGGTGCCAGGAGGCGCAACAGCACCAAAAACAAGCCCACAGCCACTGCGGGAACGCCGACAGCCACTACCTGCCGGCGCAGGGATTCCTCAGGAGCGCGCATCCCGCGGGCAAGCGCCAGAAGCACCAGCATCACGACGAAGACCAGCACCTGCAAGCCTCGAACATTCCACGGCACTCCCATGGCGATCAGGGTTTGAACGAGGTTCCCCCCGAGGCCGAAACCGAGCACCAGGCCGACGGTGGTGAACACCACGCTGCGGGAGATCCACCAGATCGCCACCGGAAGTCCAAAAAAGGCGATGAGGAAGACAATGTCGAGCATCCCTGTCTCTCACTTTCATCGCCTGGGGTGGCGTCGCATGCCAATTCAGCACCGACACGCGCACCGTGTGGTACTCGACACTACCCCTGCTTCCACAGATGACTTTGCTTGTGACACCACGAGGGCTCATGGCTCGACGCAATACGCTGAGGAGGTGGCGAGTGGAAGCGAACTGTGGCAACGGGCCAAAGGGCTAATCCCTGGCGGGTCGCTACTGCTGTCCAAGCGCTCGGAAATGTACTTGCCGTCGGGCTGGCCGGCCTATTTCGACCGCACTGAAGGGTGCGCAGTGTGGGGTCTTGACGGCAGTCGCTATCTGGACTTGGGGTTCATGGGTGTGGGCACCAATGTTCTCGGCTATTCCCACCCTGCCGTAGACGCTGCCGTCCGCAACGTCGTCGACAAGGGCAATCTGTCCACCTTGAATGCGCCCGAAGAGGTCTACCTCGCCGAGGAGCTGCTGGCTCTTCATCCGTGGGCCGACATGGTGCGGTATGCGCGTTCCGGTGGTGAGGCGTGCGCCATCGCCGTGCGCATCGCCCGCGCGGCTACTGGACGCGACAAGGTCGCCTTCTGCGGTTACCACGGGTGGCACGACTGGTATCTCGCGGCGAACCTCAGCGACGACGACTCCCTCGATGGGCACCTGCTTCCCGGCCTCGAACCCAATGGGGTTCCTCGAGCCCTCACGGGCACATCCATGCCCTTTCGATATAACGATCTCGCCGGCCTTGCCGATTTGTTGCGCGACAACCCTGATATCGGGGTTATCTACATGGAGCCGCAGCGCTCCACGCCACCACAAGATGGCTTCCTCGAAGGAGTTCGGGAATTGGCTACCCGTCACGGTGTTGTCCTGATCTTTGATGAGTGCACTTCCGGATTTCGCCGAACACTCGGTGGTTTGCACATGCACTTCGGCGTCGAGCCGGATGTCGCCACCTTCGGCAAGACACTCGGCAATGGGTACGCGATCACAGCAGTGATCGGTCGCGAGGAGGTGATGCAAGCCGCGCAGAGCACATTCATTTCCAGCACCTTTTGGACTGAACGGATCGGACCTGCTGCGGCCCTCGCTGCTCTCGAGGTGATGCGGGCAGAGGACGCTCCCGCACGTGTTCACCAGATCGGTGGCAACGTCCAGCAGCGCTGGCAGGATCTCGCGCACGCAACCAATCTTGAGATCACCGTGGGCGGTCTTCCGGCCTTGGCGAACTTCACGATTGCCGGTCTTGACCCCATCGCCGTTCGCACGTTCATCACGGCACAGATGCTCGACGCCGGATACCTGGCGGGGGTCAACTTGTACGCGAGCCTCGCGCACACGCCCGAGATCCTCGACGACTACGCGGCCGCCCTCGAACCGGTTTTTGCGTCACTTGCCACCTTGGACGACGAGGCCCTCGCCGCCAGTCTTCCCGACGGTCCAGCTCAGACGGGCTTTCGACGGCTCACGTAACTCCCACCCCGGTCATCGGCAGGCCGCGCACGCGCAGTCCAGAATCAATGCCGTGCCAGAAGTCCGAGGTGACGATCACTTCCGCTCGGTCCTGAGCAGCCCGCGCACCCGTCGTGCGGGTCTGATCATCAGCGAGCCAACGCTCAATCACTGCGGGTAGCTCCTGGGCGGAGGCAAAGAACCCATACTCCACATCGGGAGTCAGATACCGACGCGTGCGATCGCGATCGTCGGTGAGCAACCACGTACCGGCCAAGGCGGCTTCAATGACACGGGTCTTGAGTTGCTCGAACCCACCCGCGCTCGACCGCGAGAAGTTGACCGTCATCTTACTTGCGGCCAGACCAGCCATGTAGTCCAGCCACTGCGGCTGATCCGCTCGACTTGCCGCGAAATCATGGGTGACGTCATCGCGATGAGGATTGACCGCCACATCCACTCCGAACGAGCGCAACCGATCGATGAGTTCCACTCGATAGGGGTACAGAGCGCCGATGAAGGAGACATCGTGCTGCTGCGTGACGTCTTTGAGTCGCTGGCGCACCAGGTCCAGTGACTGCTCGGACATCGGCATCGTGATGGGGCCTACCTCCGGACGACCACGGATCAGCACCCCGTCGGCGGGCATACAGATATCGATTGCGACGAAGTTCGGGGAGATCCGCGCGAGCCTCCGCGATTTCATGGTCACGAGATCGAAGGCTGAGTCGAACATGACCCCGAGAAGAACTCCATCCCAGGTTTTGGCGATGCGGTTCCAGGCGACGTCCCAATTCCAACTTTCCGGGGAGCCGGGGTCGTGCTCGATGTGGGTGACAACGTGTGTGGCCTCAGAGTCGTGCAGCAGGTTCTCGAGTCGCGGCATCCAACGATCTGGTGCTTCACCCGGCGCTACATCGAGCACACTGACGGCGGTGTCGCCAAGTCGTTCC
>WLWG01001743.1_pt1 | contig 18507 bp, 19 predicted proteins | sample 6712871 | NCBI WGS metagenome assembly WLWG01 (sample SAMN12718693, study PRJNA515312) | sponge metagenome | isolation source: marine sponge | host: Mycale hentscheli | place: New Zealand: South Island, Marlborough, Capsize Point | collected 2003-05-01
GCTACGTACTTCACTACCGAACGCAATAGAGTCCGCGGTAGGCTGCGCGGTATACAACGGCTTAATTCCGAAAGGGTCTCGAACTAGCGTCAATGTTGCTTCATGCCGATCCAGAACAGCAAATGCATACATGCCATCTAGCCGGTGGCGGCAACGTGCGCCCCAATGCTCCCAGGCTCGCAAGAGAACTTCCGTGTCTCCGCTCGAATGAAAAATTACTCCCTCACCCTGTAGCTCCGACCGAAGTTCGACGAAATTCGTTATCTCTCCATTGAAGACAATGGTGAACCGTCCATCGGGTGTAGTCATCGGCTGCCGACCCGAGGGGGAGAGATCGAGGACGGCAAGTCGAGTCATACCCATATCCACTCGACAGCCCCACGCAGATTCCCACGTCATCTCGCCACGCCCATCGGGGCCGCGATGCGACAGGGATTTCAGGCTCTTCATCAATCGATCCGAGGGATCGACCAGGGCTCTACCGGCCTGCACAACTCCCGCTACGCCACACACTCAGCCTCCCACGTCCGAGCCCCTAACTCTACGGCCCTGACTACAGTCGGGATCGTGGCCTGCATCTCGCCCCGAGTCACCGTCGGCATTGCTGTATACAACGGTGCTGAGCACCTCGCTGAGTCAATCCGTTCCATTCTTAATCAGAACTTCCACGATTGGGAGCTCCTGCTCCTCGACGACCACAGCCACGACCTCAGCATCGAGATCATTAACAGATTTCAGGACCCCCGAATTCGACTTCTGAGAAATTCCACGAACCTTGGACTGGTCGCCGCTCGGAATCGCATCATGGATGAATCGAGAGGCGCATTTTTGGCATGGCTGGATCAAGACGATCTGGCGGCAAAGGATCGCCTCTCTACCCAGGTGCAGTTTCTAGAGAGAAATTCACACATCTCTGCGTATGGCTCCTATACCGAGACTCTCACCGAACAGGAGGGGCTTCCCTCGCAGCAACGCCTAGAAATGCTCCCGACGAGACACCGTGACATTCGGGCTGCGCTACCCTTCCTTAATCCGATGGCCTGTAACACGGTCACCATGCGGACCCAACACTTTCGCGAGCACAGCCTCAGATTTCGTCCCGAGTTCGGTAACTCGTTGGACTACGACATGTGGAGCCAGGCCTCAGACCGCCTTCTGTTTGAGAATATTCCCCACCCCCTGGGGGCCTATCGTGTGCACCCGCACCAGACATCGCGAGGTGCGGCGCTTGAATTGATGAATCAGCACGCCATGCGAGTTCAAGTGGAACTCATCGAGCGATCGCTTCAGATTCCGGTATCGACTGATCAGCGCTCGCTTCATGCCAGCGCGACAATTGCCCCACTCGACATTCACGATGCAGGGCACCTGCTGGAAATTGCCTCTTGGCTGGCCTCGCTTCGCCAAGCAAACTTACGCCATCGTGCATTCGATGTTGCGTCATTTGACGAAATGTTGGTGCGCCAGTGGACTACTTGCCTGCTGGCTGCCCACCCTTCAACCGATCCGGCGACACTCGTCCGCACATCGGCTGCTGGATTTCGAAGCATCCACCCGAGTCTCATACCAACCACACGGAGTCTGCTCATGGGTTTTCGTCGAAGAAGGCTACGACGCAACCGCCCAGTCAGCCAAACATCCGGATGTCATTAGCCGCCATGCGGGCTACTTGTGAAATCAGGTCAAAAGTCCGTATCGCTACTGCGGTCTAACTTCAAGAAATCAAGTGCGGATGTTGATGCCATTCGCGTGAAGCAAAAGGTTACCATCGCAAGGTCCACGAACACGCTTAATCAGTGGTGCGACGACACACTTCCAGCCCGTACACCTTCTGTGACGTGCCGCAGTCATAGTCGCGGGCCAGCAGCGAATTGACGTCTGAAATGAAGTTGTTGTAGCGCAGCGTCCCTGCGATCGGAAACTCGCGACCAGTGGGAGATTTCAGGACAACATCAACATCTGCTAGGCAGTCAAGTGTGTTATCCAGGGATTCTGAAGAGTCAGTGAAGTACTGGTGAAAGCGCGGACATGCCAACGTCCAACCCATCAGTCCATAAGCATGCCCACCATCGTCATTCTGCCCAATGCGCGCATAAGTCCCGGACTCCCCAATGCTCAGGAGTTCCGCGGCCTCGACAGGTTCCATACTCAGGCTACGGAGAGTTTGCTCGGCGTTTAGCTGGGCGCGCCAGTAAACTTTTGGAGCGAGAGCTCCCCCTAGCATGATGGAGATAATGAGAAGCAGCACTGGCGGGAGTAAGCCACCGCTCCCTGTGAAGATAGGCGCACTTGAGGCGACAGCAATAAGTCCAATCAGGGCGGGGACGTACAGAATCTGGCCGTGGTGTGGCCACAAGCCCATAAGTGAGAGTATGACTGCAGCCAGCACGGACGACATCACTGAGGCAAGCGCGAGCAAGCGAGGTAATGAATGGGAGATTCTCTTCACACCCTGCGATGAAGTTTCGAGTAGCGCCCAGATTGCAACCGTGGCGATGGTCAAGAGACATACGAGGGCGGCTGAAAAGTTCACCGGAAAGACCCTGGACAGGTGTTCAAGTGGTGGCCATAAGACCGTCTCACCCAAAGCAAGTTGCGCGTAGTCTCTATTTATTGACAGCGCGTCGATGTACGGAATCAACTCTCCCCGCAGTTGCAGCAAGGTGATCGCCGAAACGGCAAGGCAGAAGATTCCGGCAGATGCAGATAAGTAAGCGTGCCTCTGCTTTCGAAACAAAAGAGCTGCCACCAAGAGCGACAAGCCAATCGGAAATACGACCAACTTAAACACCGCTACAAGTCCAACTAGGACACCCGCAACAAAGAATCGACGATTAAGAGCCGCAGCGAATGTAGCCAACGTCAGAGCGACGCCAGGCAATTCTGTATAGCCAGCCCAGTACAGAGGGCCTGTTAACACTAGGGGTGTAGCCGCGAACCCGACCACAATTCGTCGGGGCAGATTCAGGCCGGCGCTCCGCGCAATGGCCATCACGGATATGCAAGCGGTGAGTACCCATACGATTTCAATTGCCACATCAGCGTATGGCGATATTTGCCGGCCAAGAGCTCCGAGAAGGTAGAAGAAGGGGTCCTTGTTATCCCAGACGTCAGCGTAGAGACGGTCACCCGCCCTAAGCCTTTCGGCAACACTGACAAAGATACCCCGGTCCAGTCCTACTCCGGGGATTAATCGAGCGCCGACGGCCATCCAAGTCACGAGGGCGAGAACTGCGGAACCAAGCACCGAGACTGAGGGCCTAGCCATATTCCAAGAAGTCACTCCCGCAGCCTCCAAACAGCGAGCAGTTGCTCTTGCCTAAAGTCTTGTAAGCAACAGGGTATCGGACCGCACCAAAGCAGACGGCATGAATGAATGTCTAGACAATTTTGGCCCCTCCACCATCTCACGTAACTCGTCCATATCCTTTCGGCTCGTCACTGAACGAAGTCCGGGGCGAAAATTATTTTCTTAACCTTGCTTCATCTGTATCTCGGTATTCACCTGCATATTCATCCTGAGTCCTGCATTCTGCCAACCATGCCTCCCGCCAAGTCGGCAACATTACGAGACCTGTTTTTCGAAACTTCCCGCAGTCCAGGTCCACGTATGGCGGCCGACTTGCCGCCGTCGGATAGTCCCTGCTACTTACAGGGAAGATTCGACCAGGATCAAATCCCGCCTGAATCGCGATCTCTACCGACCACTCAAATTTGGACGCAGATTCTCCAGCACAAACGTTGTATATGCCGGGTTCGGGTGGATTACGCAGGATTGCGATGATGGCTTTGACCACCAGTGACGTCGGCGTCGGATTACCAACGATGTCCGTAACAACGGAGAGGCGCTTGCCCGAACCTCGGAGTTGATCCAGGATACGCGTCGGAAAATTACTGCCACGCTTTTTAGAGTAAAGCCATGACGTCCGAAGGACGAACGAGTTCGGGCTGTACGTCAAGGTCAGCAAATCTCCCGTCAACTTCGATACGCCGTACGCCGAAACGGGCCGACACGCATCAACTTCTGTGTATGGCACCTTGCGCAACCCGTCATACACCGCTTCGCTCGATATCTGTATAACACGAGCACCCACTGCACCTGCCGCGCGAGCCAAAGCACCTGGAGCTAGACCGTTGACTCGTAGGGCGCGACCTGGATCAAGGTGCGATGCATCGACATCCGTCATGGCAGCTGCATTGATTATCCACTGGGGCGCGTGTTCTTCGATAAAGGTTCCAAGTGCTTCACTATCTTCAAGACGTAGTTCACGAGGAGCGCACACAACTTCCCAGCCCACACCAGACGTAGACGCCTGGATGAGAAAATCAGACCCCAACTGACCGGATGATCCGAATAGGACTACGCGTGACACCTCTAACCCTCCAATCAGCAGCTTGCGAAGCCCGCCGCAGGCCTTTTTCCCGACATTGTTACAAGACGACAAGGCTGCGAAGATAGACTTTATCCCAGACATTGCTTGCGCACTTGGCAGGCGCAAAATCAGTTTCCCTCGCGCCCACTACAGCCACAGGAAGGTCGGACGTGGAAAGTTCGTCGATAGGTTCGATTCTGGAACATATCGGTGCGATTGATCCTCAACGGGTAGAGAAATTTGCACAGAGGACTCGCGATCGTGACGTGCCTGTGTGGCGTGATCCCGTAACTGGCGTCATATTCATTGATGATTTCTACGTCGGAGAGGACGAATACTCTTCGGGAAACTACAGACTGGATGCGGTAGGAACTAATTTTGAGGACTGGTTAGACACCAAGCGACGGCTCGATCAATTTCGTCCCCAATACTTTGGCCAATCAATTCTAGATTTTGGCTGTGGCGCCGGGTCTTTTCTCCGTCTCGTCCAACCCGAAGCCATAAGCGTTCAAGGAGTTGAGCTTCAGGAGAACTTTCGGAACGCACTCAACAGAGACGGTATCGCCTGCTTTGATGACTTGAAGCACTGCTCACCTACGGACATCATGTTCATGTTCCACGTGCTGGAGCATCTTCCTAATCCAATCGCGACTCTGAAACAGTCGAAAGCACTACTGGAAAAGACGAACGGCATACTGATTGTTGAGGTACCCCATGCAAGAGATTTCCTAATTTCGTTTGCCCATAACCAGCCATTTGTCGAATTCACTCTGTGGTCACAGCACCTGATTCTCCATACGCGCGACTCGTTGCGACGGTTGCTGATGCATGCGGGCTTTACTGACGTTGACGTTTGGGGAATGCAGCGATACAGCCTTGACAATCATATGAAGTGGTTAATTGATGGCAAGCCTGGTGGGCACAAGGATGCTCTTTCACTTCTAGCTAACGAGCAACTATCGAATGAGTATGCCGCTGCCCTCGCTCGAATGGATGCATGTGACACTCTCGTGGCAACGGCCCGCTAAAGCGCACGAGGGTGCAATAGTGTCCAAGAAGCGAGTCTCAAGAAAAGTAATGGTCCTCGGTGCGAGCTCTGCTATCGGTGTAGAGGTGTGCAGAAGATATCTCGCCGCGGGCCACTCGGTGATGGGCCACTTCCACAGCAACCCATCAGCTCTATCCAGCCTTTCTTTACCTAATGATCGACTTCAATTGGTGCAATGCGATCTGGCTGATCTGGAGTCAGTCCGTAATCTCGCCGAGAATAATACCGATGCCGACATTTTAGTTTTTCTTGCATCCATCGCAAAGTCATCGCGTCTTGAGCAGTTTGATGTCCCACAACTCGAGCGCTCACTAGCCGTCGGTGCACTCTCAAACTACATTTTCATGGGTGCCATAGGCCAATCGATGGCTAAACGAGAGTGGGGACGCATCGTGATCGGTTCCAGTATCGGGGTCAAGTTCGGCGGGGGTGCGGACTCCTTTGCTTATGGGCTGGCTAACCACGCAAGTGAGTTCCTACCTCGGAGAGTGAGTGATTGGACGGAAAGGAACGTACTCACAAATGTTGTGCGAATCGGCGTTACTGACACCCCGCTCCACGACACTTTTCCGGGCCGGGACTTACAGCGGAGGCTTAAACTGATTCCCGCGAAGAGGGCCGCGACTACGGCAGAAATTGCCGACTTCATTACGTGGTACGGGTCTGAGAAGAACACATATGTTTCTGGGCAGACAGTTGCTATCTCGGGTGGCGAGTAGCGTTGTGTCGCAAGTAATTCCCACCGCCGTATTTCTCGACGTCGATGGTGTCTTGATCGATTCCGTTGACGTTAAGGGGGAAGCCTTTGTTGAAACTTTCGCCGATTTTCCGCATAACGCTGAACAAGTTCTTACATTTCACCGGACTCACGGTGGCCTCACACGTGAAATCAAAATCCGACAAATCCTCGAGTCTCTGGGCGATAAATCGCCTGCGGAGTCCGAAATCTCACGTCGGGTCAGCCGATTCAGCGACCTCGTCGCGCGACGGGTTATTGACGCTGCTGAGATTCCCGGGACCTACGAATTTTTGCGAGAGTGGTCTAACCGGTGCCCGCTATACGCAGTTTCGGCTACTCCGGACAAGGAACTTCAACGAATAATGGCTGCGAGAGACCTCGTCCCCTTCTTCCAAAGTGTGAGAGGTTGGCCCCCTGAGAAATCTCGGTTAATCGGTCAAGAGATCGCGTCTGGAGGATTCAAGGCATCCGAGTGCATTCTCGTGGGAGACAGCAACGAGGACCACCAGGCGGCAAGACGAGCCTCTGTTCCCTTCATCTTCTTCGGTGCGGCCCGGCCGGGCTTCACACACACAAGTGTCCCCCGAATAACGAGTTGGTCTGAATTTGCCAAGGCCGTGTCAGAAGTACTGGACCGCCCAGGATCCTAGGATCAGGCGTGAATCGCAAGATCGTGAATGGAGGACTCCTTGGCAAACGTTCTGGTCTCGACAGTCCCCTTCGCTTCTCACGACAGACTCCCCCTTGACTTACTGGACTCGGCTGATGCCCACGTCACAATTAACCCCCTGGGTCGGCGCTTGCAGGAGGAGGAACTCGTGGAACTGATCGCTACGACAGAAATTCTCATTGCGGGCACCGAGCCGATCACTCGCAAGGTGATAAAGGCCGCCCCAAATCTTCGGTTGATCGCACGTGTGGGTATCGGTCTCGACAATGTTGACCTTCTGGCCGCTCAGGAGCGTGACATCCAGGTCACGTACACGCCCGAAGCACCGGCACCAGCGGTTGCCGAGCTCACGGTCGGCCTGATGGTTTCCCTTCTTCGTCATACTCACACGGCGAATGCGCTCCTTCATGACGGGCAGTGGAATCGCTTCATGGGCCGCCGCATCGGTGAATCGACTGTTGGTGTCATTGGTGTCGGGCGCATCGGCAGCCGGGTCATTCAAATTTTGAATTCGTTTGGTGTGCGCCGTTTCCTCGCCCACGACGTCGAGCCGCAACGTAGCCTATTTCAAGGAGCAGACGTCGAGTGGGTTAGTCTGGATGAGATCTTCAGGAAAGCAGACATCGTAACCCTGCACGTACCCCTCACTCCAGAAACGCGAAATATGGTCGGCCGCACGCAGATCAATCTGATGAAGGCCGACGCGGTTCTCATCAACACCTCTCGTGGTGGCGTTGTGGACGAGGTGGCGCTGCAGCGTGCGCTCCAGGACGGACACCTTGATGGTGCCGCAATTGATGTGTTCGCTCACGAGCCCTACGAGGGTCCCCTCACAAGAGAATCCCGTTGCCTGCTCACCAGCCATATGGGCTCCATGTCGATTGATTGTCGCAGCCGCATGGAAGTGGAGGCTACGCGCGAGGCAGTTCGCTTCCTCACCGGGGAATCAACCCTGTGCCCGGTTCCAGAGCACGAGTACCTAATTCAGTCTCAAGAACAGGGCTCAACCCGATAGGTCAGTCGTGATGCTGTGAGATCCAATACTCGGCTTGAGGCAATTGATAGGCGAAGTCCACATCGAGTCCGGCTTCGTTCTTGATCGGGTAGATGCGTTGGCCCATCCACTTCTGTGGAAGGAGTCCTGAATGCAGGTCCTCGAGGTTCTGCGGCCGTACAACTGACACACCCATGTCGGCAAACCAGACGTCACCTTGAGAGTCTCGATCGCAGTTCAATATCTTGGGGTCACCAAATACCTCGAACGGCACAAAAGGTTGTAGAAGCCCTCCATCGGTAATTCGTCGTGCCCGAAGAGGGCTCCACATGTTGTAACACGAGACAGTAACGGCCGAATCCATGTCGGGCCGTTCACGCAGGACAACAACTCCTTCACTGATCTGTCCTGAAGTCACGGTGACGGCATTTGCCATCAGAAGAACGTACATCTCCACATGCACGCCCTCTCGTTGAGCATCCGCCTGCACAACACCATGGGCGTGGACGTATGCGTCCTCGCCCAATGCAGCGTCACTTGCCAAGTAGTCGGGGCGATCAATGATGTGGGATTCAAACGATTCGGCAACGGCAACGATGTCCGGGTCATCGGTTGACACGTAAATCCGATCCACATCCGAGCACTCCTGAGCAGCATTGAGGGGCCACCACACCATGGGGTGACCTTCAATCTCCCGCGTATTTTTGCCCGGTAGCCCGGATGAACCCTTTCGCCCGATAAGTATCGCGGCAATCACCCTAGGTCTCCCCTGTCACGTGAACGAAGACTGTTGGGTGCCTCAGACGCATCTCTCATGAGTTCCAGGAGTCCCAATCCAAGGTCGACATAGGACTTGCCCATCATTCGCCGCCCAGATTCTCGTTCTAGAGCATACGGAGATAAGCGATAGCGGCCTTCGAAGGGTTCGTTGTTGAAGTGCACCTCAATGTCCTCACCAATCATCTCGGTGATCATCTCGATGACCTCGCGGGTTGTCATGCGCTCGTGGCCAGTGACATGCAGAGCCTGCCCAACATAAGTCTGATCCAGCGCATCTACAGCGAGCGAGGCAGCGTCAAGGACATGAACGTACTCACGGACCTCGCTACCATCGCCCCAAAAATTAATGCATTTTTCGCTCACAGCTTGGTGAATGAGGCGTGCAATCGCGTTGTTGGCGTCGGCCCGAGGGCCATAGAGGGATCCGAACCGCAAGATCGTGCTCTGGAGGTTCCACGCCCCCGAAAGGTCGCTCACGAGGCCCTCAGCAGCCCGCTTGGTCGTGCGGTAGACCGAGCCTCCACGCGCATAGACGTACACGCTGCTGGCGTGCATGAAGCGACTCACGCCCAATGAAGCCGCGGTCTCCAGAACCCCCAAGGTGCCCAGCACATTGACCTCGGTCGCCCGCCTTGGCTCTGACCGTGCTTGATCCAAGTCTGCGATCGCAGCGCAGTGATAGACGACTTCACACCCCGCCATTGCCTGCTCAACGATCTGACGATCGCGAACATCTCCAATCACCGCCGCATAGCCTGCGACCGGAGGCTCCCGGTCATCAAGGGAGATGACGTCGAATCCGCGGCGGACAAGCTCCTCAGCGATGTGACTACCAAGGAACCCCGATCCACCCGTGACGAGAGCTCTCACAACCGACTCCGAATCACACCGTCACACATCCTCGACAAGGACTCAGGGACTGTCGCTGCCGTTCAAGGTGGAGTTCCCGCAGCTTCGAATAGCCCTTACCGGTCCAAATCTCACTCACAGACTCAGAGTCGACGTTGCCCGGACTGAGGAAAGACCGGTAGTCGACATCACAGGGATTCACTCGACCGTCCCACCATACGAACGTTCGCCGCCACAAATCAGAGCAGGCGTCCACGATGCCATTCGGATCATTGTCGTAGGCGTTTTCCCATGGGTTGTAGTCAACGAAGGCAACCTGATCAACGTGTTCCTGCCAGAAAGCTTCAATGGAATCGTGATCTTGCCGCTGTCGGTCAAAAGCAACTCCCGATACGCGTGTGATTGTTCGCGACCGCGGATAGTCGCGCTCCTTGATTTCCTTGAAGCGACGGATATTGCCCATGACCTTGTCAAAGTCACCATTTATCCGCAGTTGCGCGTAGGTTTCCGGATCCGCAGCATCGGCTGAAAAGACGAGCGTATTGGGCTCTGATTCAAGAATTGCATGGGCGCGACGTTCATCTAGGAATGTGGCGTTCGTGTTGATTTTGAATCCGAGGAACTTTCCTGAGGCGTAAGCGAGCATTTCCTCAATACCTTTGGTAAGCAGAGGTTCGCCACGGGACGCCAACGTTACAAACTCAACATGTCCCTCAATTTGATCAACTATCTCCCTGAACCGTTCTACCGGCATCTGCCCCATATGGCCCTCTTTGCGCTGGGTAAGGAGGGGGTCCGTTTGAAAACAGAAGACGCAGCGGAAGTTGCAGATTGAAGTTGGTTCGATCTGAACGCAGGGCGGGTATTCATCCACTTCATGAGTCTTGGGAAAAGTGTCGTAGCGATACCGGTGATAGAGGTATCTAGGCAATTCTTGATCAGAAATATGTGCGATTTCTTCCACAACGTGGGGCCTGAGGAAGAACGAATCTGCTGAAGGGTCTGACTCGGGGCTTCCCAGATCGGCCAAAGCCCTCTGTAGCACGCTGTCCATGTGCCCGGGGACGTCAGGGGCAGACTGACGGAGCGCCTCTATTCGATGCCCCACCCCATCGGATGACGACGCGCCGGAGACCCTTCTGAAACTATCTCCCTTACGATAAACAGATGGCGTATCCAGAACAACATTCCTTCCTACGACTCAACTAGTTCCTACATGACGAGCCTAACCGTCTGGTTCGGTCAAGACGAACCGCCAGGCCATTTGACCCACGTGGTTCTCTGGGAATCATTTCGAGCCCCAGATGCCCCTCCCACGGTCCGATCTCTCCCCGAGGAGATCCATCAAAATCGAGACAAGCTTCGCGCAACACACCTTCGCTGGATGCACCAAATTGGTATTTCGCGGGTCAAGGGTGTGCCCCTGAGGCAGGGGCTCTGTATTCGACCCAAACTGAGCTACTGGTGGATGTCGCTACCTTCTTGCAATGCTCTAGAGCCAGATTCGCCTGTTTACAGCGCGGTCCGCCTGAGGATGCTTCAAAAGATAGCTGTCGAGACAGGATCTGAATGCATCCAGCTCGCCAATGCCGATAGAGCCTCAGCTCGCTTGATTCGATCTTGGGGCCGCGACACCGGGCGGCGAATCATGACTGACTCAGTGTTTGATGAATCCACTAAGCGTCAGGCCAGCTCCTCGAGTGTGCGAGCAAAAATTTGGCTTCTCCAAATTTTCCCACCGCTAGGAGCTCTTTTCGAGTTCCTAGCCGCTGGTAGTTCTCAGGGAGCTCGAGATACACGCGTCGATGGAGGCGGAGCGGCACCCATCGTCATGATCGACTACATGGCCCATCTTCGTGAATCAAAGGCAGCAAACAATGCGTTCGCCTCCAATTACTGGGGACCATTGGTAGACCTGGTGCAGTCACTCGGGCCAACCGAATGGCTTCATTTGTCCGCTCATCGCCCAAAAAGAAGCCTGGTCGAAGAAGATCTAGCAACGATGAGAGGTTGGCACACGCCCCCAGGAGTCCAACACACGATGTTGCAGGCCGGGGTCACTTGGCGAATTCGTTTGCGGGCGCTTCGTGACTACCTCCGAGTGGCTTTTCTCGGAATTCGTACACGAAGCAAGCGCAAGTTGCTGTGGGACGAGGATTCGGGCGCGAGCATGTGGCCGGTCTTTCGCAGTCGATACCGAGACGACTGGTACGGAGTTGCTGCCTTTCAGAATTGCTTGGCTCTCAACCTGTTCGAGGAGTTCTTCAGCACTCTCCCGAAGGCACAACTCGGTGTTTACCTATTTGAGAATCAGCCTTGGGAGATGGCACTCATTCACGCCTGGCAAAGCAAAGGACACGGAAAACTAGTGGGCTTTGGGCATTCGACCATCACATATTGGAATACGAGATACTTCAAAGACGGCCGAGAGCTCTGGGCCAACAAAGCACCCGGTGTCATGCCGTGTCCAGATGAGGTAGCGGTGAACGGCCCCCAGGCTCGAGAAAAGTTGCAGCAAGGTGGCTACCCGGCGCCACGCCTCGTTGACGTCGAAGCCGTCCGATATCTCGAGGATGCCTCCCCACACATTCAAGTGCAGCAACCAAAAGATGTCTTGCTCATCTTTGGGGAGTACGACGCGACCAGCACCCATCGCATCCTGGAATTGGTCAAGTCGGCCATAACTCAGTCGGGTTTTGACGGTCACATCACTTTTCGGGCTCATCCTGCAATGACTCCTCATCTCAAGTCCCTTCCGGATGGTTTCGCCCCGGACGGACACCTCTCGTCTACCGAGGCGCTACACGATGCAAACCTCGTCGTCTGTGGAGCCCTATCGTCGGTCGCCGCGGAGGCGCTGCACTTGCGGAAACCCCTTTACGTCATTGGCGATGGACGTACCTTCACCTCGAGCCCGGTCGACACCGATGAGCAGTCATGGGTATTCCGGACCGATGATTTGGCGACTCAATTACGCAAGTATCGAGGCGGTGAACACACCTCTGCTCAACCAACGGTTGGTGACTACTTCTGGACGAAACCCGATTTGGCCAAGTGGCGACACTTGCTGCACCGTAAGCCCCGTTCACTCAGCAATCCCTGGGACTAGTGCATCAAACGCCTCAGCTCCTTATTTGTATTTCACTATGTCAGACTTCGATTGTGGAAAAGCAAAAGCCGATTCCAAGCCCGCGTGATGTAGTCATCATCGGAGGCGGTGGATACGCGCTCGAAACGCACGACCTGATCCGCCAAATGGCCGACGCAGGAGGTCGGTTCCACGTCATTGGCGTTGTGGCGCAAGAGCCTCCTATACCGATCGATGATCAAGATGACGTTCCTGCGTACCTAGGTACCGATGACGAATTCATTATGAGTGGGAGCCAAGCCGATATCGTCATTGCCATAGGAGATCCGAACACGCGCAAAAGGCTCGCCATCCGGTACGAGACGTGCAACTTTTCCGCAGTTTCTCTAGTCCATCCACGTTCTATCGTCGGAAATTCAAGTCTCTACGCTCAAGGCGTCGTCATCTCTGCTCTTGCCACCATCACAGCGAATGTTCGCATCGGCCAGTACGTCCACGTGGATCGCGCGGCACAAATTGGGCATGGTTGCATTCTCGGAGACTTCTCAACTATTCATCCGGCGGCCGTACTAGCCGGAGAGGTACGCATCGGCGAATGTGTCACCATCGGTACCAACGCAACCATTCTCCCTGGACTTCATATCGGGAATCACGCCACCATTGGCGCTGGAGCAGTAGTAACAAAAGACGTGGCCCCTGGTGCCAAAGTAGCCGGAGTGCCGGCCCGTTCATTGCTGTGACTCTTTCTGGCGTGCAGAATGCTTACCTTGAATAGACTCCCGTCGTTCGATCAGGCGTGTGCCGGCCGTCGACCAGACAGAGCAGTCGACCATTCACGCCGAGGGATTCGCGCTGACAATTATGTGCAGGGAAGCGATCAAATTCAGGAGAGGGCTCTAGTCGTCATGCATCTAGGCGCAGCTACCAGTACACCCTGGCCTCGCAAGACAAGCATGCTGTCAAGCCTCCGATACAAGAACGCAAGTAGCTCATGATTCGTCACGTCATCTACATTGTTGAGACTCCTCTCAGCACTCGTGACCGAGAGCGCTTTGGAATTGATGGCTGGCAGTCCGTAGGGGTTCGTGTACAGGTATGGGAGGTAGATCGGCTCTACTTGCCACGACCGAGCAGCTACGTAAGAGAAAGACAACCTGGGCTTGACAGACGCTTCTTCAGCAGCGAAGACGAGCTAGTAAGTGAATGCGAAAGTCTTCAGTCAGACACTGCGGTAATAGTGATGTCCGGAGTGTACTTGGGTGAGTTTGCCTCTCACCGCCGAATGTTGACCGCCCTCATGCGTAGCCGTGCGTTGTTGACAACCGTTTCAGCGGGGACCCGGCCTCCCGATAGATCTGACCCACGATCCGAAACCCAATTCCATTACCTGATGAGTAGGACTCACCGACTGCTGCGAAGAATCCACAACAGGCCCTCAATTGTCTTCAATCTGGCACGAAAGATGATCGAAAAGATATCTGTGTCCCTGTTCTTGCTGGCAGCAAAGTGGGGTCGAGCCCAATTCCGCACCCTTGATTGGGTTTGGGTTGCAACCAACTTTGACAGCATTAACCCTGCCCTACTTTCAGAAACTACTCACACTCGATTCGTGCATACTTGGGACTACGAGCGTGCGCATCAATTTGAGCCCACGGGCTTGAGTTTTCCTCCACGCCCCGTCTACCTGGATGCGATGGGCCCTCTGCATCCCGATTTCAAAATCTTGAACTACGAGATCCAGGTATCACCGGAAGATTGGTTCCAACAAATCAATATTGCCCTGAAACACCTGGATAAGTCTTTGGGCGAGAAGATCGTAGTAGCCGCTCACCCACGAGCAGAACAAGGATCTTTGGAGCCCTACTACCCCGACCGCAAAGTAATATACGGACAAACACCACCTCTAATCAGAGCGGCCCCAATAGTCCTGTTTTCTGACCCGTCAACGTCTTTGAGCCTTGCCGCCTTATTCCGCAGGCCGGCTATTGCCATACGGGTCCCCGAACTTTGGAACGGGCAGTGGCTCGAGATGCGCGCATACATTGAGGAACTTAACCTCAGAGTGGTTGATTACTCCGGACTCCCGGACAATTGGGAACCGCCGAGCGTTGACGAAGAACTTTATGTCCAATTCGTCGAGCGATATGTAAAACGAAAAGATTCCGCTCGACGGCCCTTTTGGGATGCGGTTCGAGCGGACATTGCTTCCGTTGCGAACTAAAAGAGATTACTCTTCCTTCTTTTTCGCTACATACTTTACGTAACCTTCACCGTAAAGCAGTCTCGACAGAGGATAATCTCGGTCGTAATGTAGCGGAGCCTCGTACTTCCGAATGTCGGTGCGAACTGCGTAGTCGTTGAGTCGCACGATTTCGACAAAGTCGTTGTCCCGATAGAAGCCTTCAACAACGCTCGGGGTGCACTCATTACTCAACCAATGGGGAGCTTGGATGTAGTTCATGAGGAACAGGCAGAAGTCCTCGCCAAACAACTTCTTCATGCCTTCAGGGTTTAGGTCCTGGTTAGCCAACTTGAGGGCATCGTGACTAACTTTGCCAATGGCCGCATGCAAATCTTGCACATTCAAGTTGTCAATGAAATCCCGAAATTCCGGCTTCGTGTTGTAGTAGGACCGAATCGCGGGAAATATCGCTTCCTGCATCAAACCACCACAAGGTCCGTACGACGTGAAGAAATAGCCTCCGGGGCGCACCAGCCGGGCCCCTTCACGGAAACCCTGCTCCACCTCCGCCATGTTAGACAAGTGAATGAGGACCCCATCGATCGAAACAAAGTCGAATGAACTGTCCTCAAATGGAAGGTCGAGAGTACTTCCTGATTTCAGCGTGACACTTTCTGTCGCAAATCCTCGCTCAGAAATAGACTTCCTGAGCAACGACATCCAATCGTCTCCCAAGTCGACTCCGACCACTTCCCGAGCTCCAAGCTCCAAGCTCCAAGAGTCTCATGATCAGTACTCCAACATTGCCACATCCAACATCGACCACACGCGCACCACAAAAAAACTCTTCGGGAATACCAAATGAGGATCCTGCGTATTGGCGCTCAATACGACTAAACGCTTCTTCGTCTCTCGTACGGCGAAAGTGTTGTTCTTGGTAAATCTTTCGAGTTAGCTCAGCGTCGTCAAGCACAGCTCACATCCGCTCATTTCCGATGTTACCGAAGACTACCCGCTCCAAATCGTATCCCACATAGATCCGCATGAAGGCGCCACTGACTCACGCGAGCATGCAAAAAGTTGCCGTTGCGACAGGTCTCTTTCTACTGCATAAATCCTAAAAGCATGCCACTTCGCTTGTGATCAGAGCACGCAACATCACGGCGAGTGTGGCAAACCAACCTCATGCCGAGGGACAGGTTCTGCGTCCAAGCCGGCCATGTCGTTCTAATGCAATTTGGAGAATGGCATGCCGCACCACGGCTGCCTCCAGTTCTGACTTCGCTACGCTCCGTACTCGCCGCTAGATCCCTGGACTGCGGATAGTCTAATCGTCTTCTCCACCACCCTGTCTGCCCCGAGATATCGTGCTGTGGCCTAGACTCTCTTGCCGGGAGTACTAGCGCCACGAATGAGCCCTAAGGAGTGAATACTGTGCGTGAATCCCTTCCGACACTGGCTTCTCTTGAAGAAGAGCAGTGGTCAACTCTCATGGAGAGCACGCTTGATAAGTGGCTGGGTTCAAGACCAGAGACGGTGGCCTTCTGCTCTCGGTGCGTTCAATCAAACCAGCGTCCACGTATCGAGTTTGATGAGGAGGGAGTATGCAGTGCCTGCAGATACTGGGATCGCAAAGGGACTATTGATTGGAACTCTCGGCAGGAGAAGTTGGCCCAGATTCTTGACGCACACCGATCTCAGGACGGTTCATATGACGTCCTTGTCCCAGGGAGTGGCGGAAAGGACAGCGCTTTCGTCGCTCATCAGCTGAAGACACGGTGGGGCATGCACCCCTTGAGCGTGACTTGGTCACCTTTTGCCTACACGGAAATTGGTCATCAAAACCTGCAAGCCTTTATTCATTCAGGGTTCGACAACATTCTTGCAACACCTAATGGGCTGCTGCATCGAAAGCTGACGATGCTGAGCACGGCTCTCGTAGGTGATCCATTCTTGCCATTCATTTGGGGACAGATCAGCTACGTCTTTCACCTTGCTAAGGCTCTCGACATTCCCCTTGTCTTTTTTGGTGAGAACGGCGAGGCGGAGTATGGCGGGAGTACTGATACTGAAGACCTCATGGGAATGCCGACCGAAGCTTGGGCTGACAACTACTGGAAAGGAGTAACTCCCACGAAGCTGATCGAAGCCGGTAGTGAACTGGGAGTCATTTCGACCGAAGAAGCAGAGGGAATCTCACGGTTCTATTTTCCCCCGGACTTACATTCAGGGCTGCGCCCACTAGAAAACTACTGGTTCGGCTACTTCACCGATTGGCGTCCACAGGACAACTACTTTTATTGCGCAGAAAACACAGGTTTTCGTGCTAATCCGGAGGGGCGCAGCGAATCTACCTTCTCCAAATACGCAAGCCTTGACGATCGCATCGACGGCTTCCATTATTACTTTGGTCTCCTTAAGTTTGGTGTAGGGCGTGCAACATCTGATGCTGCCCACGAGATTCGAGAAGGCCTCATTGACAGAGATGAGGCGATCTCTCTAGTGAAAAGATACGAACTTGAATTTCCCGCCAAGAACTTCCACTACTTTCTCGAATATACGGGTCTCACTGAGCCACAATTCTTTGAACTCGCAGATAAATTTAGATCAGAGCATCTTTGGACGAGGCGCGATGACGAGTGGGCTTTGCGATACCCCATCTGGGAGACCTAAATCGGTAGCCACGTGATGCCAACGGTAAACCAAGGGCGCGACATCGAGCCATCTCGTCCACCCGACACTGAACGTCTTCGATTGATTGCTCGACTGGATGTCAAGGGTCCGAACCTCATCAAGGGCATTCACCTTGAGGGATTAAGAAAAGTAGGAGTACCCGTCGAGTTCGCGACCCGATACTACGAGGACGGAATTGACGAGATGCTGTTCATGGATGTGGTGGCGAGCCTCTACGGTCGCTCCCAATTGCTGGAGATCGTGCAGGCAACCGCACAACAAGTGTTTGTTCCCCTCACAGTAGGGGGCGGGGTCCGATCAATAGGTGATTTTGAGGATCTTCTTCGCCATGGGGCAGACAAAGTGGCCATCAACACAGCAGCAACTCGCGATCCAGCGCTTCTTGAGGAGTTGGCGCAACTTTTCGGCCGCCAATCGGTCGTCTTAAGTGTTGAAGCCCTCCAAACTGCACCTGGAAGATGGGAGGCGCTAACGGACAACGGTCGAGAGCGCACGGGTCGGGACGTAATCGAATGGGTCGCAGAAGCGACGGCCCGCGGGGCGGGCGAAGTCTTGATTACCTCCATAGATCGCGAAGGGACACGAACTGGCTTTGACGTGGAACTCGTCCGGGCCGTTAGCGAAGCTGTCAGCACCCCTGTAATCGCTAGTGGCGGAATGGGATCAGTTGAAGACCTTGTGGCCGTTGCTCACTCGTGTGCACTTTCCGGGGTAGCTATCGCCGACGTGCTTCATTTCGGTCGACTCTCGGTGGAAGAGATCCGACGAGGGGCGCGCGATGCCGGTTTGGATGTGCGTGACTGTGACTGATCCTGTTGTCGCGATCGTGGACACCGGAGTGGGCAACCTCTTCAGCATCACCAGAGCACTGGAAGAGGTCGGAGCGAGGCCTAAACTTGTGTCAAAACCAGCGGATTTTGGAGGTGTCAATGGCGTGGTCATTCCCGATGTTGGCGCGTTCGCCACCACCATGGCGACTTTTTAATCAACCGGACTGGCCGATGCGCTCCGCGACTTTGCCGCTTCTGACCGACCAATCCTCGGCATCTGTCTGGGCATGCAGCTGCTCATGTCGGCCGGGTACGAGGAC
>WLWG01001746.1_pt1 | contig 18493 bp, 16 predicted proteins | sample 6712871 | NCBI WGS metagenome assembly WLWG01 (sample SAMN12718693, study PRJNA515312) | sponge metagenome | isolation source: marine sponge | host: Mycale hentscheli | place: New Zealand: South Island, Marlborough, Capsize Point | collected 2003-05-01
GCCTGCATGCTGGGCATCGCCAGGGCGCTAATCAAGTTCGACGGCGAAACGTTCGACACGCTGCGCCACAACAATCTGCTCACCCGCGACAGCCGCATGAAAGAGCGTAAGAAGCCCGGCCTGCACGGTGCCCGCCGCGGAACGCAGTTCTCGAAACGTTGAGCCCGCGAATCGATTTGCTGCCGTTGTAATAGGCTCCGTGGCGATGAGCTCCGCGCGAAGCACTTTTACCGTCTCCTCGTGCTCAGATCTCATCGAATCCAGTTTGGCCTGGTAATCGGCCTTGGATGACGCCTCCTCCTCGCCCCGCTGACTCTCCGCCTGCAAGGAGCTATCCCGCTCGGACAGGTCCCGCTGCGCCTTGGCCAGCTGGGCCTTCATTTGCTTCATGCTTGTTTCCATCGCCAACTGTTTCTTGCTCAGCATCTCGCCCTCCTCCATCACCTCTTGGATCTCCGCGTCTTTCGACTTGAGCCGCGTTTCCAACTCCAGCTTCTCCTCACGTTCCTTGACTGCCCGCGTGTTGGCCACCACGAGATCCTTTGCTTGCTTCGATATCTTCTCTTCCAGGTTTCGTATCCGCTGCTGTATGGCATCATCGACGTCTGTCAAGGACTCTGCTACCCTCGGTGCAACATGCGCGTGTGCAGTTTTCATTATTGTCTCCGCCAGTGTGGCTGCCACGGCCGTCTCGGCAGGGGGCGAGGGGGCGATCGGCCCGACGGCCCCGGCAGACGAGGCCGCCACCGATTCGGACTCCAATGTCGCCTGTCCTTGACGAGTACCTGCATTCGTAGAGCCGGATTCTTGGGCGGCCGGCCGCGCCTTGGACACCGTGCTCGGCTTCTTCTTCTTCTTGGGCTCGCACCGCGGTTTCTTGGTCGAAGTCTTGGCCCCCGGAACCACTGAATCTCCAAATGCGTTCATCTTGGGATTTCCTTCCTCGACCGCGACGGTCACGGCAGACGCCCCCTCACCCATCACAGCCGTCACAGCCGTCAGAGTGTCTGCCGTCAGAGTGTCAACTGGTTGGCAAGAGGTAATCTTCCATTTTAAGTCTTTTAAGGGGGTAAAGATATAGGACCGATCCTTTACCGTTACTTGACTACCCTGACGGGAGATAGAGGGGCGATAGAGATCATAGAGAGCTAGAAAATCCTTAGCAATCTTTTCCTGGTTGAAATGATTTTTATCTAGAAAATTCCCTTGGGACCTAGTAACTTGAACCTTAAGGAGCCAAAATTTTAACATATCATAAAGGATTGGGAATTCATACTGGTTTACAGCCTGATATTTCCCAGTCTGATTAGTTTTAGGTCGTCTACTGGTCTTAGAATGCCAGTTAAATCCTAGAGCACACATATCTAGTTTTAAGATAAAAAACCATTGGCTTCGTATATTTCAATTCCCTTTTTTCACCTTTTAGGAAAATAGAAAAGATGAAAATAGGGATTTATGGACATGGAAAACTTGGACGGGCCACCGTCGCCTTAGCTAGCCACACCAGTAAAGAGGAGAACCCGATTGAATATGTCGCCTATGATCTAGAAACGGAGAAATGTCATCCACCAGACGTCACTCTTAAGGAAATAGCCGAAACTGACTTGGTCTTTATTTGTCTACCGACCCCGATGAACTTTAATGGGGCCTGTCTGACTGATCTAGTGGAGGAGGCCGTCTCTGAATTAAGAAATGAAAATTGTCAAGCCCCTCTAGTTATTAGGTCAACGGTGGTTCCAGGAACTAGTAGACGGCTCGGGTGTCATTACTTTCCCTATTTCCAGACAGCACAACAGCTTCAGGAGGGAGTTCAGGGAGAGCAGCAGATGGTTCTTGGTGTCAACAGAGACGAGAAATCCGAGAAATCCGAGAAATCCGAGAAATCCGATAACTTCTTAACTATCTTTGGAAACTTTCTCGGTATTGACATCAAATTAGATGATACCTTACAGGGTACTGTTGAGGGACCCGTTGAGGGTCCAGTGTCTCGTCTCAGGGTAATGACACCAGACTCTGCCGAATTAGTAAAATATACCCGGAATGCCTATTTGGCGACCAAAATTGGGTTTTTTAATGAAATAAAAGGCTACTGTGACCGGTTATCGGTAGATTTTGAGACGATTCGTCAGGTGGTGACGGATGATCCGGCTATCGGTTGCGGTTATAGTCAGGTTCCGGGAGGCGATGGCAGAATTGGATTTGGAGGCCCGGCCCTGATGAAAGACCTCATGGCCCTCTGTGTCTCAATGGAAACGGTGGCTGTTTCACCCTTAATCTTAAGACCGGTTTTAGGGAGAAATGCTCGGAAAGATCGTCCTAACGAAAACTGGAATCAACCCTTGAAAACCTGGCCCTTAACCCCGGAGTCCTTGGCGAGAAAGACACTTACCCAACTGAAAACCATTTCTGGGAAGTATCAAATTGACACCCAGAAATGTCAGGAAAAACAAGACTATATTGAAAAAATTATAGACCATGAGGCCAAAAGCAAATTGGCCCAAGAAGAAAGGGAACGTTTCATGGCTCATGGGTCATATCAGAGACAAATACCTGGTCAGGGCCAGGTTCCCATACCCGGACAGGGACAAGCTGGAGGCGTCATACCCGGACAGGGACAAGCTGGAGGCGTCATACCCGGACAGGGACAAGCTGGCCAGAGTCTTCCTCAGGGACGTCAGGGCCATATGTATCAGAGACAATCTAATTACTTTCAATCCCAACTAGAAACCATGCAGAGTCGTTTGTCTGCCATGAACCAGGTTGGTGGATTTCCTAGCGAATTTCCACATCAATTTGGAAGTGGAATTGGAAGTGGAATTGGAGGTGGAGGTGGAGGTGGAGGTGGAGGTAGAGGTAAAGGTGGGGGTGGAGGTAGAGGTGGAGTGGGAGTGGGAACAGTAGGTCGGGGACCGGTCAGACAGAATCCTAGTCCAATGTCGGTTCAGCAGGCCCGTCCTGGATATCCCCCTAGGGGGTCAGTGGGTCCAGGACGGCAACCTAACATTGGTTTCCGAGGAGGTGTCCAATCCTAGGGCGTCTAGAGAATATCTGGGAGACATTTCCTGATAATTTTAGGGGTCCAACCTAATCCATTATAGGCAATTAAAAGATCAATCCCCATAACCAGCAAACGGATCCAAAGACTAATCGGTAAACTCCATATCATTGGAAGTAGTCTGACTAAATAATAGGGTAGAGCCAGTCCCCGAACCACACTAAATAAGATCATAAAGGGAAGGGCGAGACGTTTCCGGAGACGGACCCATCCAAATTTACTAGCGGTTTCCCAAGGGATCCAGAGTAGTCCTGATAATTCCGCATACCAGAGGGCGGTGAAAGCCTCTAATCGCATCTGGTTAAAATAGAGGGCGATAAACCAACAGATAAGACAAACTAGATGATGTGCTAGAAAGGTCCAGTTATATTCTAGGGCAACAATATAAAAGGAGTCCGTTAAGAAATATCCCATACTCATTAACAAGAGACCTTCTATTAGAACGGGTGACGGTGACTGTGACTGTGACGGTGATGGAGCCAGAAAGAGTAAAAACCCTCCCCATAACATGAGTTGACAATGAAGATAAGCGGTGACGCGATTAGCCAGGATGAGACTAAAATGTCGTCGGCTTGGACCGAGAAACTTGGTCAAACAAGTCTGTTCATGGAGGCGAAGCCTGGCTTTTAATAGTTGATCCGGAAAGTATTGGAAGGTGAAGGTGAAGTGGGCTATCACACCATAAACGACGAGCCAGGATAAAGTCGTCAGGATAACATTTGAGAGGTTAAATATTGTCATTAATTTATTGAACTTATTCTGGGCTAACTATTTTAAATAGATATATTTTTACTTTAGAGATTAGAGATTAGATTTAAGACAATTAAGAAAAGTAACCTCTATCTGCCTTTTCCATAATTCAAGAGTTTCCGTGTCAAGGTTGGTTTTTTCTAGAGTATTGACGATGTCACGATGGCGTTTCCATCTCATAATTAATTCTTCCAATAATAAAAGCTTTTCCATATGATGACTTAGTGTAATAAGTACTCTAGCTATTTTTAATTTTAAGTCTAGATAAACTTAAAAATAGCTTATTTAATTGCTCCGTATAGGGGTCGAACCTATGACCTTGGCGTTATTAGCACCACGCTCTAACCAACTGAGCTAACGGAGCGGAAGGGGGAGGGGAGGGGGGTTTAGAATAGATATGTTTTACCTATTCTAAAGTCCGGACAACCGGAATCGAACCAGTGACCAATTGATTTCTACAAGAAGAAAGCGAAAGCTTCCAATACTACTACAGTCAACCGCTCTACCAACTGAGCTATGTCCGGATGGTACCCTAGATGGGATTCGAACCCACAACCTTCGGATTAGAAGTCCGACGCGCTATCCATTGCGCCACTAGGGCAGTGATATTTCACTAGCGTTTAAATACTAGGAAAATGATTAGCTGAGACTAGTTTTGATCTAGTGACCTTCGGATTATGAGCCCGACACGCTTCCCCTGTGCCACTCAGCTAGAGTTATCTCAATCTTTTGACGAGCGAGATAACAGTGACTCTTTTAATCCCAGCAAGTCTGACTGACACCTTTGGAAATTTACTTGGATTGGTGATTTTTTCTCCAAGAGAGTAACCTGTTTAGAGACGACATGGTCTACTCTGCGTCTAATAGTTTTTATTAAGGTTTTTTTTTAATTAAATTGCTGGCAACAACCCCCATAAATGCTTACAATTGGCCACTGAGGATTGGTAGGTTAGGTCCTACCGGGATTTGAACCCGGGTTACTGGATTCAAAGTCCAGAGTGATAACCGCTACACTATAGAACCCACGGGTCTAGGTTAGACCCCTGATCCGGAGTGGATCTTATATTACTGTTAAATTGTCTTTAAGTCGTTTTCTACCTCGCTTAAATAATGATTTTTATCTGACAATCAAGGATATACGAACACAACCGAAATGATTTCAACACCGCTGACCCAGATGACAAATAGCTCAACCATGATGACTAATGAACTAGTTAAAACCTTAAGGGCTCAAGGACAAGACGTTATTGCTCTCGGTTTTGGACAATCTCCCTTTCCACCTCCTCCACGTCTAGTTGCCAAATTACAAGAAGCGGCTCATCGCCATGAATATCTTCCCGTTCAGGGACTTCCAACACTTCGGGAAAACATCGCTCAATATTATAGCCAACGGGACGGAAGATCCTTAACAGCCGACGACATTGTCATTGGACCGGGAACCAAACAACTCCAGTTTCTTCTCCATTTAGCCCTGAAAGACCAGACGGTTTGGTCCCCAACACCTTGTTGGGTCTCATATGCCGCCCAGTGTCGGGTCTTAAACCGCCCCTTTAAGACCTTTCCGCTAGTAGAGGGAAAGGTTCCAGAGGCTACTCTTCAGGATATTAGAGAAACTAAAGGAACTCAATTATTTATCCTGACCTCTCCAAATAATCCGACAGGTCTGTTAACCACCCCTGAGATGACAGCTAGACTTTCTAGCTTAGGCCAAAAAGGAGAAGTCCTGTTTCTTTTAGATGAAATCTATGATCAGTTAGTCTATCCCGACACGGACCATCAGAGTTTAGCGAAGACGCTTCCGACCCAGACCATTATCTCCTCGGGAACCTCCAAGTCACTTGGGGCCGGTGGTTGGCGTCTGGGTTATCTGGTCTTTCCACCGGAACTAGCCGAGCTAAGAAAGGCCGTTGTCACCTTAGCCAGTGAGACCCATAGTTGTGCGTCCGCTCCTATTCAAGTTGCCTGTCAGGATCTATTTCTTCCCGGGCTCTATGATGACTATCTTAGGAAATCACGTCTCGTCCTATCTACTCTGATGAACTATGTAGTGAGACAGTTTGCGGAGACACGGGTCAGAACTAGTCCCCCTCAGGCCGGGTGGTATATTTTTCTTGATTTTACCGACTATCGTCTGGAATTAACTAAACACGGTCTGACTAATAGTGCCGAGTTAAGTAGACGGTTATTAGAAGATAGTCTAGTGTCGACCACCCTAGGAAGTTGTTTTTACCCAGGGGGGACAGACCTGATAAACCTACGTCTCTGTCTAGTTGATTTTCAGGGGGAGGAGGCTCTGGCAGGCCTGGGAGACCTGGGAGACCTGGATAAAGAAGAATGGCTAGAACGCTATTGTCCTAGAGTTATTGAGGGCATTAGACGAATAGTCGATTGGATCTATCTTAGGCTATAGGGAAGGGGTGGGTAGTGGTGGGGCAGGGAAAAATATATCTGTTTAGGTTATATTAAGCTAGACGATGGAACACTATTATCGCCAGAAATATTTTAACTATCGTCAACAATATTCCCAATCCGATAACTTTATTGATAAGGTGAAATATAAGAAATATAAAGCGAAATATAAGGAAGTGCGTCAAGTGGGGGGAGGACGAGATGAGAGAGCGACAGAGCGAGAGAGAGAGAGAACCTAAATTCCATAAGAAACTTTCTCTAAACTAATACATAATGTCTAAATTACATCCAAACCCCAACCCCAACCCCAACCCCAAACAGACAAGATATCATTATTTTCCAAGTAGCCCCCATTTTCAAAAGCATCTCCACTATCTTAAAACTATGGTTAGACAGGAAATAAAACAAAGTATTATTATTTCAGATAAGGTTAGTAGTCAAGATAACTCCAAACACCGCCTCCAAAAGATGTTAACAAAATATGGGTGTCATCACTTTGGACTAATAGATACATCTGTCCTGAAATTTATCTGTCTCAAGAAATGCTTTCAATATCTATCTAGTTTTTATCTAGTGTCATTACCCGTGGCCCGAAAAATCCTGGATATCTTACCAGATAACCTCAAGAAACATGGGGAGGATGGAGATGATGGGGATAATGGTATCCTACCCGATGATATTTATAAGTTATATGGTAATTTAACCAGTGTTTATTGGAAGGGTAAAAGGCTAATTACTAAAACGGATACCCTGTATATTGAGACCCCAACGAGTCGTCCTAGTTTACAGATTGATACGTTGCCAATAGATGTCGTCTATACCTGGGTTAATCATCAGTGTCCCACTTGGAAAAAAGGTCTGGATGGCTACCTAGAGAGTGATCATTTCCAGCTTCACCATCCTATCTATAATAATGAATTTATGGAGTTAAACAGGTACAGAAACCGAAATGAACTACAATATTCCCTCCGATCCCTAGAACTATATATGCCCTGGGTTAGACACATCTATCTAGTGACAGCTGGACACGTCCCTGACTGGTTAAACCTAGATCACCCCAAGATCACCGTGGTAGACCATCTGGATATTATTGAACCACAGTATCTCCCGACCTTTAATAGTATATGTCTGGAATCCCATCTTCACCGGATACCTAATTTATCTGAATATTTTATCTATTTAAACGATGACTTATTTATTAATCACCCGGTTAAAAAATCAGATTTTTTAAATGGAGAAGGTCAACTTCTCCTCTATGCCCAAGAAGACCCTTATCGGGCAAGATGTGACTATTTTAAATCAGCAATGGAGCATTTATTACCCAAGACAAATCCAGAGCTACATCAGGCTAATGGGGAACTCCAAAGGGAACTTAATATTTTCATAGATTCCTGTTACAAGTTATTTAAAATTACCCCCAAAGGTAAGGCGAGTTGTCATGAATCTGGACACTATTCACAATGGAAAAATGTTAACCGTCTCCTAGATGATATGTTTACGGTAGAGGATAGAAAGTTTATTTCTCATTATCCCCAGATACAACTAAAAACGACCTGTCGGAAACTAGAAAAGATGTTTCAGGAGGAATTTCAACTGACTCGGAATAGTCGGTTTAGGAGCATTCAGTGTGTCGGGACGACTAACTCCCTTTATCCCTATTATAATTATTATACCGATCAGGCTAAAATTATAGATCATCACCAGATGACCCAAACCATTTATTTTCAAAATAACCAGTTAATTAATGAAATTCAGTTTAGAGCACTCCAGCAATTTAACCCGACTTTTTTTGTGATCCAAGATCAACCCAATTCCAATCAAGATGACGATCAACAATTTCAAGATAACCTAGACCGTTTATATCCCGAGCCAAGTAGTTTTGAGAAAGGTCGTAAAAGGGTTTTAAAAAAGTCTTAAAGGGTTTTAAAAATTCTTTAAAGGTCTTAAAAAAATAAGTCATAGAAGAAATAGTAAATAGTAAACAGATGTCCAAAGACGAACCAGGTGAAGTAGTAGATTGTTCCAGGGTCTATTTAGCCCAGAGTGGGGTCTGTCCCGGACTTGGTGCCTTTGCCAAAACTAGTTTTGGTGAGGGAGAAGTCGTGGAAAAAGGTATAGCCCGGGTCCTAACCCCCCACTGTGATGGTCAGATAAATCCCCATCTATTTACCTGGAGTGATCTGTTGCCTAATACCACCTGGGCGGTGTTAACCGGATGTGCCATGGTCTATAATAGTAGTCGGGATCCTAATACGGAAATGATCAGGGACTTTAGTAAGAATACCTTTATCATTAAGGCCAAACGAGCAATTCTGGAGGGTGAAGAGTTATTTCATACCTATAAAAGCCTAGAATGGCGTAACTGTTTTGCGGATCTGCGTGATTAGGTGGGGTGAGGTGGAGCGAGGTGGGACTAGGTATTATTTCCAGGGACGTCTTCCCACCTTGACGGTCTTATCTAGGTTAATCAATATCATACCGACCACAATACAAAGAACACCTCCAACCTTTAATCTAGAGAAACTTTCCCCAAATAAACAATATCCCGCAAGAATAGTTAGGACAATTACCCCTGGTTGGATTTGTGGAATCATACTCCCGACCTCATAATTTTTAACTAAATAGATAAATCCAATTCCAGTAATAACAGTTATGACTGCCGCTCCAAATGCCCAGGCAATCTGTGGGGTAGTCATCAGATGGAAAACATACAACCTAGTTTTGCCCATTTTGACTAATCCAATCCAGACTATGGTGGCCAAGACACTAGTTAATAAAAAATTCACGACAAAATAGTCAAATCCAGAGAGCCGTCCCATGGCTTGTCGTTTCATAAAGGGATTTAAGGTCCAACCTAAGATAATAACGGCTAAGATACCGTATTTAAATATGGAGTTATCGGTATTCATATTTAAATAGGGATATTTTTATTTTTAATGATGGGGAATGGGATCCTCAACTAATTCTAGTTGATCGTCTAATAATTCAGTTAAGGCCTTAGAGGCCTTCTTGGTTCTGGTTCTAGTTTTCCCTTTGGTTGGATGACCGGTTTTTTGGTTTTTACTCTGACCCATTGTCGTTGCCTGGTAGGCTAGACAGATCTCGTGGTAGGGCTGAGTGGGCTGATTGGGGTCTTGAGTAGGTTGAGTGGGGGGAGTGGGGTCCAACTCTATTTTACTAGTCTGATTTAGCTGATATATGACTTCCACTTGGTCTAGAGTAAATTCTGTTTCTTCCGGAAGTGTCTCCCAGGAATAGTCACGAAGAACCGATAAGAGGGCCTGGGTCAGGTATAGCCAGGCTTCACTCCGGTTATTATACCAGTCAAATAAGACTTCTAGACAAGCGGTTAGGTTGGGATGAGCCCCTTGACTGTCGGCCCGTTGAAATAGGTGTTGCCAGATGGCATATTCGGGCTGAAAACGTCCACCAAAGGGTTTTTCTAGACTAAAATGGTCTGGATTTGGCCGCCAACCCCGGAAACGTTGGCCACACCGTTGTTTCTGATCCCGGAGACGCAAAATCTGAAAAAGATAGTAAAAGGCCCGATCGTTTTGTTGGTCTAGCTGATAAACTAAGCCGTCCATTAGGGGGGCCAGTTCCAGACAATCCTTCTCAAGGGACATTTCCCAAAGACCCGCCGCGGACTCAGGGAGAATCGGCATTTCCGTGTAGAAATCCCGGAAACGGACATCGTCCCGAATAGAGGTGGTTTCCAATCCAAGACTATAGACGGTCCGGAGATTATCTACTAGACTAGATTTAGGTGCCGTGACCAACAGTTGAATGGTCTGGAGTAGGGCGAGACGATCTAGACCCCCGTCGCTTTGCCGATGGGTCTCCCATTGACGAAGATATTTACCCAGTAAAATAGGGAGGGTCGGACAGGCTAGACCGATTTCCTGACTGGCCAGGACGGACAGACGGTTGATGTTATTGGTCCTAATAGGTTCCCCCCCACATTGGCTAAATAAATCCAATTCCACCGCACACCAACGACAGTTATCTAGCTGACCAAGCCGACTATATTGCTGAACTCCAACCCGGAGTTGTTCAGGACGATAACCGTTTAAACTGATACTTCCTGCTAATAATCCTTTAAATTGCATCAAATACTTTATACTTAACGTAAATTATCTTTAAGATTAAAGTTGTCCAATTTTTATTTTGCTTATCTTTTAAATAAAAATTAAAGGAAGAATTAAGGAGAGTTTAAATAGTCGTCCGTTCGTTAGAAATGGACTGATATGATTTTAATGTCCTTAATGGTCTGGCCGGTTTAGTTACTGGATAGACATCGTGTTCAGACGGGGGACCTCGGCAACAATAACAGAAACATTTGGTGACAATACCAATACAGACTAGGCTAACGGCACAGAGGGAGGCAATTGGGGTCAGGGGCATTTAATCTTTTTATATTTAGAGCCCGGTTATTTTAAATGTAGGATAGACGATATCATATCATGTAGTTTTAAAATGTGGTGTTACTATATAATATAAGATATATTATGTCAGATAATTATTATTTTCAAAAATATCGAAAATATAAGGATCGTTATAGGATGGTGGCCGGTTCATTCCCTAAGAAATTACATAGCGGGGGTTTAAATAATGAGAATTTAAACGTGGATCTAAAACATAATCCGCAAGATTCCATTACAGCTAGGAATAAGACATTTTACAATAGTCTAACTGAAATCTGGCATGATCCACAATATACCAGACTAATAGACAGTATTTATAATTACTGTCTTGAAATACCTTCTGATGCTGTCCCTGTTGACCCCAACACGGAAGTTAAAATGAAAATAGACGATAATGATGGTTATGATTTTAAGGGAGAAAAGATTGAAGGCGACAATGCGTTATATAATGTCGGTTATTTTGACACACTTACAGATTTTTATTGTGAAAATTATCAGCGAATCATAGACGTTTACAAACAAGCGGGTGATGATGGTGAACCAACATTATATAATGATGATGATAATAAGCATAATAAGTATAATAAGCATAATGCTAATACGGTGTTACACTTATTAGTCGTCACCTATATTGTTGGTATATATGCCCCCCTGCTAGCACTCCGAGACGCGTACGCCGCCAACAGAGCCGCCACCTCCGCCTCCGACGCGTACGACGCGGAGGTGAACGCCAAAAAAGCCGCCGAGGCGGAGGCGGCTGAGTTTGCGACCCTTCTAGACAAGATTAGTAAGTTTAATGATGAAACCACCTTATTAGAATGGGTTACAAGTTTTTTAGATTTTTTCCGTACCATCCAATATGTAAGATTATTAAAATGGACAGGTAGTGACCGCGACATCTGTATTAGAGATAAAAATGGTACAAAATATAAATTGCCCGCCTCTGGTAATAAATTGCCCGCCTCTGGTAATAACCTGGACACAAAAATCCGTGAATGTTTTCCACCAACACATTGTAAAGTAGAGGGTAAGAGAGCGAGTGTTTATTTAACAACGGAACTAGAACAGTTAGAAAAGTTCCGTGATCCCGACTGCTGGCCGGGACTTTCTACACGACCGGATCCAGCCTACATACGTAATGGTCCAAATATTATAAAGTATCATGATATTTATCTTGTCAAAGGCTCTTGTAAATTCTAAAAATAACCCTCCCCTAACAGGGTAAAGACCCCATAAAGTAGGCATCGTGCCGGAACACTATCTAAGATGCTTAAGACAAAGCCGAATCTTTGTTCCTGTGGCGTCTGGCCAAAACGTTGATTGCCAAACAGACCCCCACTCCGACGGGGGGCTATTCTGGGACGACTCTGAACCAGACAATGCCAACTATGTTTCGTTAAAATAATAATATCCAAGGCGTGAAGAACTAGATAACTAAAGTTACCCTCCGGATAACAATTTTTCACCGTCCAAGCCACCGTCATCCCGACCATTAAACCGAGTATATGCCATCGGGCCGAGTGGGAGGCGAGACATCGCCAACAGTGACTCTGGCTTTCACAGTCGGCACTGGCATAAGCCAAGACCGAAATAGTATACTGTAGACTACTTACAAATAACATCGGGAGAGGTTTCCAGGTATCTAGATAGAGGGGACTCCCGGCCAAAAAGGTAAAACCATGTCGGTGGAGACCCACCACGAGACAACCGGCTGTGAGACCCCCCATCCAACAGACATCCTCTAATAAGCGTTCTCCACCCGCTAAAAACATGTCACGGAAACCATTTTTTTCCAGGAGACCCATCAGGTCAGGCGGACTTATCATCGTTAAATCGGCATTTAACCGACAAATATCCGCCCCGTGACGGAGGGCCACTCCCAAATAAGAGTGTTGAATGGCGAGGGCATCGTTCGCGGCGTCCCCGACATATAATCCACGGCTAATAGCCTTCGCCACCTGTTCTTTGATGGTTTTAGAGGCCCGATAAATTACCTTGGGTTCGTTATCTTGGTTTAAAAAGGTGGTGGCCGAATCGGGATCCTCTTGGAGCCAGGACTCTAAATAACGACCCTCTATAGAAATGGTATAACGACCATCTGGTCTAGTTAGACAACCGAACCCCTGATCTCCCTGATTCGCTAGACAGAGACGATGATATTGAGACGGAAATCCGGCACGCCGACTAACCTCTTCTGCCGCTTCAGCCCCATCACCGGTTAAGATATATGGGGGTAATCCTTGGCTTGCAATAAATTGGATCAGAGGGACAATGTCGGGACGGAGGGGGTTTTCAAAACTATATATAGATAGTAAATGGACGGTGTCACTGGTCATTTCAGTCTCTTCACTTTGGTCAAGTTGAAAGGCGATGGAAATAGAACGTCTTGGATCGTCTCTCTCACAAGTTTCAGACCACTCTCGGGCCTGACTAGGTAAGACACCAATGATATGACTGGTTCCATCCTGACGAACCCTCAAGGTAAGTCGGTCTTTATCACCATGAATGATAATTACCGCTAATTTTCCGACACCAAACCGATAAGGCTTCCGATCTGTTATCTCAAGACGTCTCTGCTCCCCCCCTAGACAAAACGTCAACACCCCCGTGTCACGGAGAGGGTTAGTAAAAGATAAATCAGGATAGTGATCTCTCCAATAGTTGACCATTTCACTTTCCTCGGGACTAGTCCCCCAAACACGATCCGTTTTAGGATTAATATTACATTCGTTATTAGCCATTGTCAGGGCAAATTGTAATTCCTCCGGAGTCCACCCTGTTTGCTCCGAGATATCTCGGAAAACTCCAATTAGGGTCATGGGATAAAGGTAATGTTTCCCCACTCGTAAATCCTCCTCCGTTAAAGTTCCAGTCTTATCAAAAATGACACGGTCAATACCACTAACCTTAGGGAGACACCCATAACGGACCACCTTAATCCGCTGATAAAGTCCAGCCATAAATAAATTATAAACGTGATATATCAGGGTCATTCGCATTGAAGGAATCAGGACATTAGCCGAAATGGCAGCGGCCACCAGATGGGTAAAAATCTGGTTTACTATAACTTTCTCGGGATTTTCATCTTTAGCTAAGGCACTTGCCGAAACAGAAAGGGATATTAAGATTAACAATAGGAAACCAACTAGATCTGCAATAATCCGGACTCGGTCTAGGAAACGAGGAACCGAATCGCCTAGCTGAGCCTCCATAGCCACTTCCGGAGTGACATAGTCAGTAATACGCCCAGTAATTTCAATATCTGGTCTGGTCAATTTACGATGGGCCACCAGACTGGCCCCCACGGTAAATTTTCGTGAAACATCTTCCCCGGAACTTTCCCGATCATCATATGTCGCTATTTGGTAGTCGGGATCCGCGGTTTCCCGAAGACACCTAATCCTTTCCACCTGTATTCCAGCCGGAGTAATCTCTCCCTCCCTTAATAAAATAGTATCCCCTAGTAATAAAGTATCCGCTCTAGTTAGTTGTGTCACCCGACCTATAAGCCTGACCAAATTTCCGTTTCGCCGTTCATCCATCTGCCTGGCCCGACGATAGACATCCCACTCCTGATAAAGGGCAAATAACCAACAAATCACGGAGACTCCCAGATTAACATAGTTACCCTTTAGATAATAGAGGGTGACACCGGAAAAGGCCCAGAGACCACTAAAAATGCCTATGATCAATGCAACCGCCAAGTTAATATTACCTGACCAGAAATAATAGCTGACACCCAAAAAACCACCCAATTTACATAAAGTAGAGTGACTCAAAACTACTAATACCGATGTATTATAGGCCTGGAGATAACCTATTGTTAGGGTCACTAAATTAGGTATAGACAACAGATAAGCCAGGGTGACATTAAAAACAAGTGAGGCAGTATTAGGATAACGGCTAGTCTGTAGGCGGTTTCCCAAGGTTAACATTCTCCAACTAGAAGGTATACGGTCTATTAAGACCAATATGGAGACCAGAAAACAAAAATAACCGAAATAATGAGATAACCATTGATAATGACCCAAAAACGCCTTTAAATTTAAGTCTTCCTTCCTGACTTCCCAAAGTGTTTGGGTTAAATACCGAAATTCCCCCACCACGGAAAGAAATGATATTATTACTGACCATTCAGTATATATACCAATAAATATGACACTAAATAGTGAAAAAAACACTAAGATGGGATATATTGACATGGGAAACATTAGTTATCTATATAGAGCGATAAAGTTAATAAGTCTTTAGAATTTTTTTTTAGTCTGTTTTTATTAGTTTGATATTTAGAGTTTGCTTTTTAAGGTCCGTTTTTTATAGTTATTTTCCTGGGCGTGGGTCTCTGGCTGTCGGTCTTACAGTAAACTGTTTTTGACATTTTGCCGAATAATGGCCTGTGACTTTCTAAGGATATCCAGTGAAGTCTGGATATTTCTATACTGGGAGGTTAAATCTTGGTTTTCCATTTTCAGATGGGCAATTATTTTATCTTGAGCCAGCACCCTCCTTTCTAACTCGGGTATATCCCCAAACATGTAGGTTTGACTTGTCATTAGGTAGGTCAGGGGATGGGCATACTGATCTAGTTGTTGGATATGGGTTTCCTTATTATATTGTAAAATACTATCCCAGTGGGACCGTTTCCATACAGAGTAATAACGCGAAGAAAACAGACATGAGCAGTGTTTTAATTGGCTTGACAATCGGGTAAACATCACAGGTATGTTATATAGCTTTCTTAGGATCAGGATGGGTCAAATTTTTAATTATTCACCTAAGTTAAAAGTAGTAATCATACTTATATAAAAACAGAGCCTTGTTATTACAATATTACAATATTACAATAAACTAGTATGGTAGGTAAAAATTTTAAAATTTGAAAGACGTCTCGTTCTGGCTTAGACGATAAACCCAATACTGACTTATGACAAGCCCAGAAACCCATTTCATGGCTCGTGCTGCCTCCCAGAAACGATTACTAGATGCCGGGGCGTTTTATAAAAACAAGAAGGGGATTCGGGAAACTCCAGAAGCCCTCAGCCTTCTCATGTTTCCTGGTCTAGAAACCAGGAAGGCCGGACATGACTATATGAGTTGCCTCCGCAATATTCAGGGGGATCCAGGACAATTACTAGTTAGTGTTGCCGATGGACATGGGGACAATGGTCACCTCCACAGTTATGTCGCCACCCGACTTCTCGCCAATATGCTAGTCCACTGCTGGTCTTTGTTTAAGATGCATCTGAAATGTGGTCATTCCGAGGACAAAATCGCTTCACTTTGTCACTACTGTTACCAATCAGTCCAGGACCAGATGACCCAGGGTCTATTCCCCTCCCTAGACATATATTCCGGCACCACTATGGCTATGGCCCTTATCGTCATGGTAGATGATCGCCGTTATCTAATTGCAACCAATGCCGGAGACAGTCAAATTATCTGGTCTGACGGGAAGAACTCCTGTCTAGAATGTTCCGTAGATCATAACTGTGATAATATGGAAGTGGTCCAACAATATGTCACCAGACTGGCCAGGGAAAGGAGCAAACTTAAAAAGGAAATTGAAAAGTTCCGTCAACCAGACGGCGATAGCATTTTCCTACAACGGGAAAGGACACGTCTAGGAAAACAACTCCTTAATCTAGAACCTAAACCAGTCTATTATAGCCGCATTAATTGTAGTAGTATAGTTTGGGACTTTCCAGAATTCCGGGATAAGCGGGGAAGGCCTGCACCTATTCCCGTGTTTCAATATCTCGGTCCGGAACGTGACCAAGTGGTCTTAGACCACGGTAATTACGAGAAGATTAGCAAGTATTACGCTCACGGGACCCAGAGCAGAAGGTATCCAGAAACCTATGTCAGAGAAAAGGATGGACGGACCATCGTGGTTTCAGGACGTGAACACGAAAATTGGGGCTCCACACTGGATGGAGGTAGTCAAACCCTTCGGGGTCTAGGGGATCAAAATCATTATCCCCATCATTCACCAGAACCCTCGGTCAGGGTTATGTCCATTGACGGCCCTGGACAGCTCTTACTCGCCAGTGATGGTTTCACAGATATGTATTATTTCCAGGATCTGATGAATTGGTTCCGACGGGAGAAGGATACGGGAGCGGGAGACATTAATCTAGAATTAAGGTTTTTCCAATATCTCTTTGAGACAGCCGGTGAGAATGATATCAACTACCGTCACATTACTTTTGAGGGGGTGACCTACCCGAAATGGGATGATGTTGGAGGGGTCTTGGTGGAATTTACCAACTAATGGCCGAGAAAATTTTCTCAACCTAGACTATAAATGAGTGACTACTATTATTACAAACGCTACAAAAAATACAAAAACCTCTACAAAAATCTACAGGCTGGTGGTGAGGAGGCCTCCGATAAACCAGCTACCCAATTTGACACAGGTACTGAAGTGGAAATTGAGGGCCTATCCAGCGAGAAAGGACGGGATCTTAATGGGCGTAAAGGTAATATCAATGGTGTCTGTCCTGATATGGTTGATGGACGCTGTAGAGTTAAGATTCCGGGAGATAAAGAAGTATATCTGATTAGTCCAGCGAATTTAAAACTAGTGACAAGTGATAGCGTGACAAGTGATAGTGCGACAAGTGATAGCGTGACAAGTGATAGTGCGACAAGTGATCGCTAAACACCTTTCCTATTAGCTAAAGGATTTATTGTTTTTTTCTCTTTTTAATATTTATCTATGTTAAGAATAAGATGGATAATTATACCCAATATAAAAAATATAAAAAATATAAAAGGCTCTACAAAAGTCTAAGACAAAATGCTGGAGCGGCAAAACAACCTTATGATCACGCAGATATGGATATATCTGATCAATCAGATACTGACGCAGAGATGGAGGAGGAGGACGCAGAGATGGAGGAGGAGGACGCAGAGATGGAGGACACAGAGATGGAGGAAGTATCCGACGAACTCCAGAAATTGCAAAAGGAAAGACAAGCAGATAAAGATAGAAAAATAGCAAAACAAAGGTCAGATGCACATGATCCGCTTGAACAAAAACGCTTGGGACAAGAACGTAAAGCTAGTATAGCTAGAAAACTAGCTCAACAGCATACTAAACCACCACCTTATCCTAAGTCAGATCAAAAACCCCCACCATCGTATGAGGAAGCACTTAAACTATCCGAAACAAAATCACGAGAAGCACGAGAAGCACGAGAAGCACGAGAAGCACGAGAAGCACGAGAAGCACGAGAAGCAGAACTGGCCGAACGAAAAGCACGAGAAGCACGAGAAGCACGAGAAGCAATGCTAAGTGAAATAAAAAAAAAACAAGACGAAGAAGACTCTTCAGATAGTGAAAGTGAAGAACAATCCCAACAATATGCTGAACAAAGAGAAATTATTGCTTTAAATGCTATGAGAGATATTATTAATAATTCTTAATTATTAAATGTTTTGTATTTATTTCATCACCTACTCTTCCTGAGTGTAATTTAAATCTATATCTTTTATCGTATTCTCCTACAATATAATCACTATATAATTCTTGTATTAAAGGTGTTTTCCCTATTATCATTAAACATTTAATATTAGTTTCTTTAAAACATTTTGCTAATTTTCTTTGCTCTTCTTTACCAAAACTACAATATCCATAATCAGTAAATTCACTGTCATATGGTGGATCTAAAAACATAAAATTTTCTTTATTATTATAATTTTCAAAGATATATTCAAAACTTTTATTAAATATTTCTGTATTTTTTAAAATATTTTCGTAATCTTTATTTTTTATTTCTTCATAATTATAAGTTTTATATCTTCCATATGGTATATTAAATTGGCCTTTACTATTATATCTTAACATTCCACG
>WLWG01001748.1_pt1 | contig 18462 bp, 18 predicted proteins | sample 6712871 | NCBI WGS metagenome assembly WLWG01 (sample SAMN12718693, study PRJNA515312) | sponge metagenome | isolation source: marine sponge | host: Mycale hentscheli | place: New Zealand: South Island, Marlborough, Capsize Point | collected 2003-05-01
CCATTAAGAAATGAAACATAGGTACTCTGTTTGGTATAGAACTAAAACCAAATATTCCTACTTCAAAATATTTATCGTGTGAATCTTTTTGATCTCGTAGATAGTTACCTCGAACGTAACATTCTATAATTGGTATGTTTGCATTTAAATAAGCCACTATTTAATTTCACCCCAGTTAGCCCCCGACTCGTAATCTACTTTGTTAGGAACTTTTAATTCAACTGCAGATTCCATTATCTCAATAATTTCTTCTGCTTTTTCATTAGACTCAACAGAGATATCTACCTCATCGTGAATCTGTATGTGTGGTATTATACCATTTTCATAAAGTGCTACCATAGATTTTTTTGTCATATCAGCCGCACTACCTTGTATTAATTTATTTAAAGCTTTGTATGTAAACGCACGTTTTAATGGTTCATCATATTCTTTTCTTGCCATCTCTAATGGTAGAGGTTTGAACACACCAAATTGCACTGGCTGCCATAAATCAAAATGACAGGCCCTGCCAAGTAAAGTTCTAATCTTACCACGATCATTTGCTTTACGAGATACATTGTCCATCAATTGTTTTACGAACGGTGCCTTTGTGTGATATTGTTTTATTAATTTTTCTGCAGAGTCTTTCATCAAACCTAGCTCTGCCATTAATTTATTTTTACCCATTCCATACATAAGACCTAAATTAATCGTCTTGGCTTGCTTTCTTTTTATGCCTGCCATATCTGCCACGACCTGGTGGAAATCAGCGTCTCCGGCGTTGTATGCGTCTACAATTTCGTCAACTCCCTGCAAATTTTGCAGTTTTGCGTAATGTACTAAAATTCTTGGTTCTTGTTGTGAGTAGTCAAATGAACCCCATTTAGTTTTTTCTTCTGGAATAAATATAGATCTAATCATCGGTCCAAGTTCCGGATGCCTCGCTGGAATTTGCTGTAAGTTTGGATTGCTCATAGAGAATCTACCTGTCACAGTTCCACCTGCATCTGATCGTATTTGATTTATGTCTGCGTGTATTCTACCATTGACTGCGTGTTTAGTTATGGAATCTATAAATGTAGTGTGAGCTTTATTTATCTCTCTTGCATCTGCAATTAGTTTTGGTAATTCGTGTGGATGGTTTTGTAAAAAGTTTTTTGTAAAACTTGGTTCTTTACTTTTCTCTGTTCTATCGTATGGCATTTTTAATTTGTCAAATGCTTTTGCAATAGATCTAGCTGCGTGTATCTCTACATCAATTCCTGTTAAGCTTTTAATCTTACCAACGATCTTTGCTTCTCGTTCCATAAGATTCTTTTTTAGTTTGTCTGCTTTTTCTAAATCAACTCTTACACCTTTGAATCTCATATCAACAAGACACGGAAACAATCTTGTCTCCAGGTTAAATATATCCCACAACTCTTCTTGATATAATTCTGTCTCTAATCTTTTCCAAAGTTTAAGTGTAGACTCCGCATCACGTTCCGCGTACTGTCCAACAAAAAGCGCTGGCAATCTCCACATATCTTTTTTAGCATCGAGTCCATATTCTTTTGCTGCTGCATTAAGAACACTCTCATCTTTACCCATACCAATATAAAATTTAGACAGTGTGTTTAATTGATAAGACAATCTATTCTCATCAATCAAAGACGCTGCTATCATAGTGTCAACAACTTTACCTTTGACAATAATACCTGCGGACCTTAACCAACAGATATCATACATTGCATTGTGAAATATAAAGGTAGTATCAGGTTGATTGCATACATCCTTTAACCAAGAAAGAACCAGTTTTTTGTCCATATTACCACCTTGCTCGTGGTGTATCGGATAATACCCTGACCAGCCCTCTACGGCCACCGCAATGCCTGCAATGTGCCCTTTTCCAGTCACATTACCAGAGCCTAGCTCTTTTAAGTGTGGATCATTAGTTTCTAAATCGATTGCTATTTCTTTATGCCCGGTAAGATCTTTAAGTTCTTCTGGCATAACCCATTCCGTCTCTGGTGTGAACAGAGGTATTTGCGTGCTTCTCACTTATAATCCCTTTCAATAATCATCTCGATAAAGTGAATTGCTTTTAGCAAATCTTCTTTTTTTCCCTTAAACGGATGACGACATATGTATTTTATAGCGCATCCCTCCGGAAATAACAACTTGTTTTCAACCACAAATTTACTTGGCTGTATGACAAATTTTTGATAGTGTTGTCCGCCTATTTGTTTATCCCAAACTTTACTCATAATATATAAGCCTTGTCAAAATCTTTTGGATCCAAGACGTGTAATTCACGCTTCGCTCTCGTCGCTCCAGTATAAAATAATCTGTGTAATTCATCTGGATCATAACTAAATGTTTCGAGTGCTGCGTTTGTTATGTCTTGCATCAATAAAACTTTGTCGGCTTCTCCTCCTTTCGCTCCGTGTATTGTTGACATTATTATACGAGGATTTTTATTTAACGTTTCACCATTCGCCCTCATATTACGAATGTAATTCTCTGTGATAGGATCGAGTCCTTCAAATGCTTCGTACCAAACACTGTCGGTAATTAATCCGTGTTCAGCTCTACAATCTCTCATTAAATATTTTTGATCTGCGTGTAGTGTTTTACCTTTTCTAAATCCCTCTAAAACATTTGATCCTAAAAATTCATAAATATTTTTTATTTCTAAATAACCAAGTGATGCATCTTTACGCCAAGCTTCCCAGTTATTTAATGCTAGTAATAACTTAAGTGATATAGAATTACGTCCCTTAAAAGAATAGTACCAACCTCTGAGCTCACATACTTCTTTAACAGAATCTAAAAAATAATTAGCTGATGACAATACTAACCAATTACCCTCTGACATATCTACTTGTGTAATGTCAGAATATCTTTTTAATATTCCTTGTTCTGCTCTAGGTTTATAATCTTTATCAAATCTATTTTGTACCTGACCTATTATCTTTTGTGATAGTTCGTGTATGGGTCCTCCAGGTATACGATAAGATTGATCTAATACTTTAATATCATTAACTTCTTCTTTTAAAGCTATGAAGTGATCAACATCTGCACCAGCCCATTTAAATATTGCCTGGTCATCATCACCTGCTATGTAAGTTTTTTCTGCATCATTCCAAATCTTTCTTACCATTTCCCACTGCAGCAAAGATAAATCTTGTGCCTCATCTATAAATAAAACTTTGAATTTATTATGGTTTTCTTTAGTTAAGAAGTCTTCTATTAAATCATTAAAATCTTTTAAACCTTTTTCTTTTTTAAATCGTTTTAATTCTTCTGCTAAAAGATATAAAGTATTGCGTTCAATATCTAAAATGTTTTGTCTAGAATCATAGTAGTCTAACAAGTCTACACGTTTGACTGCAGCTGTATTTATAATTGTAAGATATTCATTATCAGAATTAAATGTACCATCACTATCAGAAAACTTTGCAGTCTTAATAGGTATTCCACACTTTTCACCAAATTCTTTGTAGTCTTCATATCCCATCATTTTTTCTTTTGTCATACCTAACTGATTAAATGCGTATGAATGCAGCGTTCTAAAAAATGTAAGATCATTTTCTACATCCAGGCCAAATTTATCTGCAGCTCGTGTTGCTGCTTCCGTTGCAGCCTTTTTAGTAAACGAGAAGTAACCTATTTGTTTAGGTCTTATTCCGTCTTGTATAAATTGGTCCACTAGATTTAACAACGTTGTTGTCTTTCCCGTTCCGGGTGGACCTAAAATTATCGTCTTCATATGCTTGTTGTTGACACTCCTTTGCTTCTTTTTCTAATCCGTTTTGTCTTAACCATTCTGCGTGATTTAAAAGTATTGTATTTTTACTTATCAAAAGTTCTCCTCCTGGTATGGTATTTTAGAAGTAGATGCTTCTGTCTGCTTCATTGTTTTTATTTTAATTAATCTTGGTTGTTGTTTTTTAATTCTTACTCTTTCTTCACATTCAAATACTTCTAATTGTTTTATTAAATTACCTGTTTGATTCTTATCTTTTTCCCAATGATTTCTTTTACAAAAGTTATAAAAGTCCTCCATTCTAAAATATGTAAATTCTCTTTTCTCATCTGTGTATGGCAGCTTGTTTAATATATCATCCCAAGTTCTTGCTGATTGTCTATTAGTTGTCCAATCTTGTAAGAGTCCTGTAAGTTCATTAACTGGATCTAAAGATTCTAATGGTTCAACTTCTTGTAGTGTTGTCATCATTGGTTTAAGAAAGTGTTGTTTCCAATCTTGTGGTTTTGGAACAGGTACAACAAAGTTTGCTTGATCTAAACACGCTAGTGCAAAAAGTTGTGGACTATAAAGTTGTTCTGATTTTAATTGTATTCTTTTTTTGTCTACGTTTAAAAACCATTCTGGAGGTTTTGATGCATACTTAGTTAAACTTCCAAGGACTGGCATCTCTTCTTCACCAAAGCCTACACCAAATCTTTTTGTTCTACATAAACCTGCTTGGCATACAGCATTGATAGGTGCATCTTTACATCTATACTTGTCATAACCTTTACGATTAACTGATTTAATTAATTGTTGGACCTCACTATTACTTAGTGCAGGGTCCATATATTTTATATTAGCTTTAACTATTTCATCTTCCCAAGAATCTGGATTAGCTTGTTTGTAATAAACAGCAATATTAAACAATGCATTATTTCTGGAACCCTCACCAAAACCTGTTGCTGCTAGTTTGTTTAAGCAAGGGGGTCCTCCAGGAAACGCTTCTTCTATTTTTTTCTTTTCCGTTTTAATTTGTTCCACCTCTTGCCTTCCGCAAGCCAGAAGATCATAGAGCTTATAAAATTCCTCAAGTGTACAACCGGCGCCATTATCGTTGATAGCATAACGTAGTCCTTTCATTTCATTGTAGTAGGGTAAATTTAAAAAGTTACCAGTGTCCCCACGTTCCACTAGTATCTCTGTTTGTTTAGGAAATATTTCTGATCCTTCATATCCAAGTATGATAGACATTTCTTTTAATTTTGATTGCATCAATGATGCAGGAATGTTTTCTTTGGTAAATAAAAATACGTGAGCTCCGCCTGATTTAGAACGACAAACTATTAAGGGGAGGTTAAGATTTCGTATGCTTTGAATGAGGCTAGTGTGATCAAAATTATATTCGTCGATATCAATGCAACCCCACCTGCAATCATTATTCTCTGTAATAGGGATAATTCCGAGCGCTGGTCCTTTACCTTCGAGATGGTTTGACCAGAGTTCATCTGTGACTTGTCCACGAACAATAAAAGCTTTGCCTTTTTGTTTTCCGTTGTTGCCACGTTCACCTGGTTGGTATTGTCCATATGCTATTTCTAATCCTGAAAATATTGATTTGAATTTATCCATTATCATTTCTTAATTCTTTGTAAAGGGGGATCTCACAATCCCCCTTATTTTTTTTAGTAAGGAGTTGAATCCTTAGCTTTCTCTTCTACATCAGCTTTTGTTTGAACGTTCCCTTTAGACACATTTCCGCCAAATTCTTTGGCTGACAAATACAAAGACTTGTCTTTCTGATCTAAAATTCTGTCCATCGTAACAACCCAGCCATACCAAGAACCTTTATCGTTCTTTTGTAGCGTAGATGTTAGATTATAAACAACCCCGTGCATAGGAGGGATTGCAAAGCCACCCTTACCATCAGCTATTTGTGTGGTCTTCATCATTGAATTCCACTTTTTGCTAACGTTAAGTTGTGTTGATTTCATTGTGATCAAAGAAGGCGTATAACCACCACTCTTTGTCTCTACCATCACAAAGTAGGAAGCAGTTTCTTCAAGATAATTACCATTTGGCAATCTAATCTTTGAACCATCTCTCTTCCCTGTTCCGATTACCGGACTGTTCGGCATATGGACAGCCACAGGAGCACCTGGTCCATCCCCTCTATCCGACCATTCAGGATAATCTTTTTTGTAGTAACAAGGAATAACCTTGATACCTTTTTTACCATCGTATAACTCGTTGGTAACCGTATTATAGATCATACCAGGTTTGGCAGCCTCTATATACTTTGGATCTCCCGCTGTCACTTGTGGTGACAACTGACCCAAGATTCTAACAAAAGGTAACGCAAGATCATCTTGTGTCATATTGTCAAAACCTTTTGCATCATCACCAAATAAGGCGAGTGATGCACTTGCTTTGTTTGCTACTTCATTAGCCATTATACATTCTCCATTAGTTATTTCCGGGTAATTTTAGTTTTGTCTTTAATCCACGTACTAAAGACATCAGATGGCATATCGAGCCCGGACTCGATACGCTCTCTGAATAAGGCAGTTAATGTCATCCAAGCTACATCAGATTTCTGCTGCGGCTCATATCCATTAGTCTGCGCAAGGTCCAACAAATGTTTCGCCTTGTCGTCTTCTCCCTTTCCAAAAGTTACAAAGATATTGTTTTTAATAATATCTCCTAAACCTTGGTCACGAAGCCATTGATAGCATTGTGCTCTTCTTGATTCATCTTTCGGAAGAGTACATCTATATTCTTTTTTAACAGATACTTTAGATCCATCAGCTAATTTTATTTCTGATAGTCCTTGCTCTGCTAGTAATTCTGGTATTACACGAGAACTTATATCATCGCTCTCTGCTTTTTTAGATTTGAGTTGCTCTTCTATTGCAGCAATCTCATCTTCTATTTTTTTCAACTTTACACACTCTTGTGCAATAGTTGTTACCTCTACATTGTCTAAAAGATCTGTAGAGTCTTTTAACATTTCTTCTCTTACATCAAAGCTACCACTTCCTGTAAAAGTCTTTACTTTTATTTTTTGTTTTATACTCATTGTTATCCTTTCTGATACATATCTACTTCAAGTGGATAGTATCTGTATTCACGTTTGTCCCACTTCAACATATTAAACTGCCCGTTAGTAACATCATTTACAACTGCAGTTGATATCCCAATTATTACAGGATCTCCTACCGCAAGTAAATAATCTTCTTTACGAAAATCTTGTAAATTTTTTTTCATCTTCAGCGTGTATGGTGCTGTAGAATAAATTGCCTGATCTCTATTAGGCAAACATATTACAAGGTATCCATAATCAGATGCACTTAATATATTTATGTTAGGTGCTGGTTGTTGAATTACATAAACAAATTTTTCTTTAGGATTGCTTTTATGAAACTCTAAAAAGCTTGCTAAAGAATCTGGCTTGTATAATTCAAATATTTTATTTTTCATTTCTTACTTCTTGACAAGGTTTACCATAGGGTATATATACTTGTCAACTAGAAAGTAGAAAAATATTATGAAGTATAAGTTTAAGACAAAGCCATACGCGCATCAATTGTCTGCATTAGAAAAATCTTGGGACAAAGATGAGTATGCATATTTTATGGAGATGGGTACAGGTAAATCAAAAGTATTAGTTGATAATATGGCTATGCTTTACGATAAAGGTAAAATAAATGCGGCGCTAATTATAGCACCAAAGGGTGTTTATAGGAACTGGTATTCTCAAGAAATACCAAATCATTTAGCTAGCCACATAGATAACAAAACAGTAATATGGACTGCGACTACATCCAAAGCAAAGGATAAAGAGTACCAACAATTATTTAAAATAGATTTAGACCTTCACATCCTTATAATGAATGTAGAAGCATTTTCGACAAAGAAGGGCCTTGAGTTTGCCACAAAGTTTCTCAACTGCCACAAAACATTAATGGCTATTGATGAATCTACTACAATAAAAACTCCTACTGCAAAACGGACCAAAGCTATTTTAGCTCTTGGTGCTCTTGCAAAATACAGACGTATTCTTACAGGTTCTCCTGTAACTAAATCACCATTAGATTTATATACTCAATGTGAATTTTTAAATGGAAACCTTTTAGGTTTTGGCTCCTATTATACTTTTAGAAATAGATATGCAATTATGAAAAATGCAAATTTTGGCGGACGCAGAGTGCAGCTTATTGCAGGTTATCAAAGACTCGATGAGTTATCTAAAATATTAAAACCTTTTTCAGACAGAGTCTTAAAAGAAAATTGTTTAGATCTACCACCAAAAACTTATATACAAAGAGAAGTAGAACTGACGGATGAACAAAATAAAATATATTCAACTATGAAGTCCGCGGCCCTCGCTTCTTTAAAAGGTAAAATGGCAACCGCGCCTCACGTATTAACACAATTGATGCGTTTGCATCAGATCACGTGTGGGCATTTAAAGAATGACGATGAAACAATTACAGAAATAAAAAACAATCGTATTAATTCATTACTAGAAGTATTAGAAGAGACAGAGGGTAAAGCAATTATTTGGGCTAACTATGTGTATGATATCAATCAAATAGTAAAAGCAATTAGTAAAAAGTATGGTGAAGATTCTATTGTACAATATTATGGTGCAGTGCCAGCGGATGTTAGACAAAAAAATATTGAAAAGTTTCAGGACCCTGATTCGCCAGCTAGATTCTTTGTAGGTAATCCACAGACAGGTGGATATGGAATTACATTAACAGCAGCTAATAATGTTATTTATTATTCTAATGGATATGACTTAGAAAAAAGACTACAGTCAGAAGACAGAGCCCATAGAATAGGGCAGAAGAAGGCGGTAACATACGTAGATCTTATAGCACCAAAAACTGTAGATGAAAAGATTAGAAAAGCATTGCGTAAGAAGATTAATATAGCCACAGAAATAATGGGTGAAGAATTAAGACAATGGATTTAATTATTTTAAATGATGGTTTGTATAGTTTAGTTCCGGTTACTAAAGCTTTGCTTGCAGATGTAAAACTATTTGCCAAGGTAGATTGTTTTAGTCTATGTGAGATTTTAAGAGTTAAGTTATCTACCTATCACGATGCACCCTTTAATTATCACATTATGAATGATGACAGTGGTTATTTCTTTGGATGTATTTGTCGTTAAATATCTACGAGTCCTGTTTCTCTATTTAAATATTTGTATTCGATCTTCTTCACATTAAATTCTTCTTTAATCATATCGCATATTTTTTTAACATCAAACTCACCACAACTATAAACATCAAACTGCATTAATGCAGGTTTTGGTTCATCCCAAATATGCATTGCTATGTGTGATGTCTCAATGATTGCCACAGCAGTGATGCCTCTATTACCTGGCATATTACAATACTTAACATACGGACCCATAAAGACTTTCATATCTATAGAAGATATAAATTCTAACATCCAAGATTTTAATTGTTCTTCGTCTGTTGGTGGCTTGTCAGCTTCTGCGCGAATAATAAGATGCTTATGCACCAGAAGACTATTTTTCATTGCTAGATCTCTTCGTATTGAGTCTTGCCAGCGTCGTTACGGAATGCTCTTAATTTTTGTTTACGATTACCATCTTTGTTGTAGGACACGTGCAGCCATCCGGACTCCGGTGTGCCAGTGTAAAATTCTAAAATTGCTTGGTCATAATCTAATTCATTAGTGACCCATTCAAATAATTGTTTGTTGTCTACAGTATGACATTCGAAGTCTGCCGCCTGGCCACGAGCGTGCTGCGATTTTTCTGAACTGCCAATAGCTTGGCAAAGCGAAGGAGATCGGTATCCTGATGATACACTTACAACGCCCCACTCATCACGAGTTGGCTGTAAAATATTTTCACAAAGTAATTTTAAATTTTCTATATGTTCTTCTGTTGGTGTATTATCAATACCCTTACGCTCCGCGGTTTGCGATTTGGTAAGCTCTCTTACAGAAAAGTTAGGTGTCAGCTTCATCCAAACATCCTTTCCAACACAAAGAGTACTGCAGTTCCCGCTACAGTCAAGAGAACCCAATAGATTTTATCTATCTTACCGCCCAAATTTTCTACATCTTGGTGTACGTGTTTTAAATTTTTCTTGACACCTGAAATGTGTCCATACAAAGATAAAATGTGTTCTCGTGTTGTTTTAGGTTCTATTGCCATTATGTTAATCTCGTATTTGTTCTTCGGTTTTTTACAAATCGTTTTTCTAAAGGATCCAATAATACTTCTTCTGAGGCCGTAAGTCTAGTTACTGGATCTATATTTGTATTCTGTAATCCTACACCAAATCCTGCTGTAGGAGCTACCGCTACAGGAGCTGTTGATGTTATTGTTTCACTTACTTGATCTACTAAATTAGGAATAATAGATATATCAAAAGGATTTTCTATATCAGGAAATAAATCTCCTCTTAATGAAACTGCAGACAGTTCATCAGATATAGAATCAATAATTCCTTGTGCTTGTTCATAAGGATTTGCTACACCTAATTCACTTGCTCTAATTGCAAAAATGTTTTGCACATCTTTAGAAATTTTAAGTGGTCTAAACATACCTTCGTTTAAAAAATTAAATGCTTTTCTTTCACCTCTATCAACCATTCTATTTGAAATAGAATCTTCAGACATTCCTAAAGTTTTAGCTGCCTGTATATCTTGATAAAGTTCTCGATTTATTCCATACAAAGCTCTATTAGCATTGATGTATGCATCTACTACTTCTTCAGCACTAACTACGCCACCTTTTAATGTGGCTGAAGTAAATAAATTTCTAGAATTTCTTACACCTTTTTTATAATCAGAAACTTTATAATTAAAAGATTTTTTAGGATCTACATCAACTCTTCTCATTCCTAAAATTCCTAAAGCTTCATTACCAAATTCATATTCCTCGCCCCTTTCACTAAATCTTCCTGTACTATCTACGGGTACCATTGAAAGACCTAATCTTTGTAATTGTTTCCAGTTAAGAGGAGCTTGTGCTTCAATTAAATGACCGAGAGCTTTATAGAATTTATCACCATTAGTATCTTCAGGATTCCAAACTCTTTTACCTGTAGAATCTATTCCATTTCTTCCAAGAACAGGTGCAACATCTTGCAACGCTTCTGTCCAAATAGATTCACTAATAAAAGGAGCTCCAAGTTCTTTTGTAGATTCAATTAAACCTAAAATAAAATCATCCATAATTCCATCTTCATCAGCTCTTCCTGCCTCTACTTTGTTAAGAACAGTTTGAATTGGTCTGGTTAAAGTATCATAAGCATTTAAATGTGAAAAATCTATGTATTGTAATGTGCCATCATCTTTTCTAAATGGAATTAATACTGAATTTTTAGACCAGTCCGCAACGTATCGTTTCATTGCATTAACTTCATCTTCAGTTATGTCGTAAATAGTTTTTGTAGCTGCACCAACACCTAATGGTATCGCAGTTGTAGTAATGGCCATACCCATTAATCTTTGTCTACCTCTTCCAACTAAAGGTCTAACTACCTTATCATTAATTATTGTAGAGTAGTTAATTTCTTTCAAAGCTGTATCAACAATATTAACTCCTGTTCTTAAAATTTCTGCAGGAAAAGCTATAAAGTTTCCTAATGGTAACTTTCTTAACCCTTTAATAAATTCTGATACATAAGAATAGTTAGGAACAGTATTTCTAACTAAATCAGCAGATAATTCATTTATAGTTCTGTCATTAAATAATCTTTTAACTCCATTTATATCTGTAAATTCTTGACCTAGTCTTAACCCTGCATTTTTGTAAGCGTTTGTTATTTTTGTTTTCTCTCCTAAGAATGTAAATATTTTCCAAAAGTCATCCTCCGCTGTATAAAAATCTTCTGCCCCTTTTTTAATTTTACTAAATCTTCTTATTAATTTATTTAATGCCCAATCACTATTGACATTGTTTAATATAGAACCAAAGTTAGAATCTTGTAATAAATCCATTACTTGTTTTAATCTTACGTTTGAATTTACAACTCCCAATCTTAATAACTCTTGATAGAATTCATTATTCTTTTTAAATCCACCTGGACCTGGAGCTTGTAAAGAGTTCCAAGCTTTTTTAACATCATCTATATTTCCAAAAGGTAAATGACCATTGGCTGCTGCAAATGAAGTAGCAGATAAAAAGTTTCTAGCGTGAGTAAACGGAGCTAAAACTGTTTTAGCCATTTGAGAAGTACCTTTAGGATATAATACTAAATTATTATAAATTTGAGCAGCTAAACTTTTTGATGCTTCTTCTGATTTCATAAAAGTCTCGGCTACTTCTTTAAGTGCATATTTACCAGCAATAGGATTAGATATTTTTTGACCAGCTTCTGTTAGATCAGCTATTCGAGCTTTTTCAATATCATCTACTCCTTTTAAAGGTAAATTAGTATCTATAAATCTATCTATTACTCTACTTGAATCTGCTCCTCCTGGAGCAATTTCTTTAAAATCACTAGCTACTCCTCCAAGAATTTTTTGAGCCTCACCTTTGTCTTCAAATAAAAAAGGAGATTCTGGTTCAGGACCTGTTCTAGGAGGCACTGTAACTTCTTTGTTTGTTTTAGGATCTATTGTTTTAAATCCTTTGTCCCATCTATTCCAAGCTGTTTTTAAAATATTATTTTTTATAACCATTTCATCAAACGCTTGTCCACTTCTAACCTGTGCAGATAAATTAGTTACTCCATCTACTAATGTGCTCATTGGATTTTTATTTTTACCTAATAACCTTTGAATGACTAATTTGTCTACTTTTGTAAGTTCTGATAAATTACTAACTTCCGTACCAATAAATTTTTTGCTAGCATTATCTAAATTACTTCTTACTGACTTAGTAAAAAATTCAGGAACACTACCTAATTTTACTGTACCTGGTTTAACTTGTGATTTTGTAATAAAACCTTTATCCATTGTAGCTTGTCTCCAAGTTTGATCTACTAACTTTTCAAATACATCATCACCAAGTTGTCCTGGTTCTGGTTTTTTTCCAGGAGCCGCAACATTATATCCTTTTTGTCTAGCCACTCTTTTATAATAGTTAACAGTTTTTTTTATAATATCATCTGTTGGAGGATAGTTTTTGGCTACAGTAACTTGACCTGCGTTATTTCTAAACACACTATAACCTCTGTCCACAACATCATTTAATGAAACTTTTAAAACATCTTTAAACTTATCAAATGACTCTGGTGTTAGTCTTCTACCTATACCGGTAAACATTTCACCAAACATATCTCTACCGTCTGTAATGGTATCAAATAATTCTCGTCTTTGTTTTGTGGTTGCGCCGTAGTCTTTTAATTTTTTTATAAAAGCTTTTCTTTTTTCAGGATTAACTCCATCAATATCTACTCTAACCATTTGTTTAGGTTTGCCTGTTTTAGGATCTATAACTTTAGTGCTTTCCATAACTTCTTTTCCTGCAGAATCTAAAACTTTTTTTCCTTCAACCTTATTCCATTTAGCAACTTTGTCAGGTAATGGACTTCCAGGTTTAAATTTTTCTAATAAACCAGAACCTGTTTTAAATGGTGAGTTAGTTAATGGATCTATTCTTATTTCATCCACTGCATTAAACAAAGGAATCATTTTACCGTCCTTACCACTACCAGATACCATAACTTCTTGCATATCTTCTAATAATTCTTTTTGTATTTTTGGTGAAGAAATTTTATTACCAATAGTTTTGTTATATTTGTCTGCAACTGCTATTACGTTGTCATCAATCGTATCTCTAAATGTTGCAACTCTATTAAGATCAGCATCTACATTTCCTCTTCGTGCATTATCAATTAAAAATTGATTTATGTTTTTAAATCCTTTAGCTGTTACTCCTCCAGAAACTGTTCTTAAGAATTTATCCATTGCTAAATTCATACCTGTTCCTTCAGGAGCTTTTTGAAATCCTTTTGCTTTTCTTATTGCAGATATACCTGATCCAACTCCACCAATAGCTCCAGCAAACACTGCACCTTCTGCTCCAAATTTAATTCTATTTAATATTTCTGAAAGAGGAGAATCAGTGTCTCTATCTATTTGTGTAGGTCCACCCATAAAATCTCCAAAACTTCCTGTTTCTTCTACATCACCTACAAAAATTGCATCGGTTGCTCCAGTTGCTAAAGCCCCTTGTCCTAGTCTTCTAGCTTTTTCTGCAAAAGATAAATAAGTTCCAGCTTCTTTAGCTTTTAATGTAGCTTTAGCTAAACCACTTCCTATTTTAAAAGCAGGGGCTCCAGGTACACCAAGGTTAATAATAAGTTCTGTAATTTTTCCTGCAGCTGTTGCGCTTGCCGCTTCATCGAAAGGGTTTATTTTATCAAAAAATGCTTCCACTGAATCTGCTCTATCTTTGTCTACACCTAAATCTAATAACGTTGCACCAAGTGTTGCCACTCCTTCAAAAATTTTAAATATACCAGAAGGGACACCAGCAGCCATTGAAGCTAACCAACCTGAATCTTCACTACCAAAGTTAAAATCTTCGTCTATGTTATTTGTTTTTGAAACGTTATTAATTGTTTCTTGTTTTGCTAGGTATTCTGCTAAAGTAGCCATTAGCTATCTCCTATGATTTCCAAAGTTCTCCAATAGAGAACACTTGTATTCCTTCTACGTTACCTGACCCATCATATAATACAATATTTTTTACACCATCTTCTTCAATAATATTATAACCAGTTTGTAATTTTTTTATTTTGTTAGGTTTGCTTAAATCTTTTATTTTAACTTTATCATTTCTAAAAACTCTATTGGTATCTTTTTTTATTCCTATTAAATATTTAATAGCAGCATCACTGTTTGCGGGTACATCGGCTTTTTTACTAATTTTAAATAATGCTGTTTGTACGTCATCAGTAGGTTGAACATTTACTAATTCACCTCTTTTACCGTAGTCATAATCAATTTTACTTTTCATAACCTCAGCTTGTCTTTCAGCTGCTCTACCACCCATAAAATCTTTAATAGCAAGTGCACCGGCAGTTTCATTAATTTTTTCTGTTCTACTTTTTCCTGCTTTAGCTTCTGCTTTAGTAAAGGCTTTAAATTTTTCACCAACAGTATCGCCTTCTGCTCCAGAAAATCTTAACAACATATCTGAAATGTCTTGACCCCTTGCTTTGCTTTTACCTAATAGATCCGCAAATAATTCTTGATTTGCTCTAACAGCATCTTTAGCACTAATTTCTGGTGCTTCTTCTTCTCCATTTAAATTAAGGTTAGGTATTTCTGCTAATTCTTTTATTCTAGCATCATATGCTGCTTGTGATAGTTCTGCATTTTCTTCTAAATTTCTTCCGCCTATTTCTTTTCTTTTTTCTTGTAACTCTAAATTTCTTAAATTTTCTCTAGCTTCTTCATTGCCTATAAAAGTTTTAGCAAATTTTGCTTTTTGTAAATCTGTAATTTCTTCTTGTGGTTTTACAACTATTTTACCATCAACTCTTTCAGTTGTATCAAAATCAGTATCTAGTACGTTATCTTCTATAACAGAACCTTTGTCATCTACTACTTTTTCTTGACTTTCATCTTTAACACCTACAACAGAGGTTTTATCATTTGAATTAAAAGAATCAGATAAGTTAAACATAAAAGGAAAATTATCCATATTTTTTAAATTTTGTTTATATGCATTTAAAGATGCTTCTGCATCACCCGCAGTTCCAGGGAAAGAATCTTTTAATCCAACTCTACCACCATCCATTAACCCGGATGTAATCCCCGTTCCACGGCTATCTACCGGGCCACCTCTAAACATCGGTCTTCGTAAAATTTTACTCATTATCCAAATAATCCTAATTTACCAGCAATACCACCAATGCCTGCTGCACCTGTTAAAAATTGTGACATAGGACTAGCTGGTGCTGCCGGCGGTGCATATCCTACTGTTTGAGTCGGGAATGCGCCTGGTTGAATTTGCGCAAGTTGTTGACCAATCAATCCTAATTGTGTGAATGGTTGGAACTCTGCTTCTCTTGCTGCGATCTGTGCTGCATCTAATTGTGCTTGATCAAATGCTTGTTGCTGTTGACCCATTTGAGATTGATAAGTTCCAAGTCCTTGTCTTGCAGCTAAGTCTTGTGCTGCTGCTGTTTGTGCTTGATTAAAAGCTTGATTTAATAACTGTGCTTGTAAAGTTGCTCTATTCATTTGACTACCTCTTGCTGCTTCTGCTGCAAGTATACCTTCTCTACCACCACCATAAGCTCCCCTTTGAATAGCTGCATCTCTTCTTTTTGTATCTTGTATTGCTTGGTTTCTATCAAATTCTGATAAAGTTGTATCAATAACTTCTTGTTGATACGGTGACATAAATTGTTTGTAGGCATCAGGTCCAACTAAACCTGCCATTGCAGGAGCTGTTGCTGCTGCTAACGCATCTGTTTGTGCTGTTGTTCGTGCTGCTACTTTAGGATCATAAGCAGTTGTATCAATACCTGTAAACGTAGAAGGTACTGCACCTGCTCCTAATTTATCAATCGATTTTAAAAAGGCTGTAAGTGAACCTTCTATAATCGGCGATGGTCTTGTTATTGTAGTTGTTTCAGCCATTATGCTCTTGCCTCCAGTTTATTCATTACATCATACATTCTCTTTGCACCTTCATTAACACTACCGCCACCTGCTGCTCTAACAGCATCTGCTGTCATTACAAATTCGTTTTTAGAAAGTCTTGCAGGTACATCATCTGCTCTTTCTTTTTTACCTATGGGTACAAATCCCCCACCTCTTAAATCCATTTCTTTACCACCAAGATTCATAAGTCCACCTTCTTTCATTTTAATCATTGTAGTATCAGGTTGACCTTTTTTATTTATATTTTTTACTGAATCTTTTAAAGGTATTTCCGTTGCCATTATTCCACCGTTAGCTTTAGGTTCACCATATTTTTCAATATAATCTTCTTGAGATATATTAGATTTACTACCTGTTATAGGATCCATAATTTCATAAAAAGCTTCATTTCGTCTGCCGCTGTCTTCTTTAGAATAAAATTTAATTATAATAGGTTTGTTGTCTATTTCAGAACTAGATTCTTTATTCATTTGATCTGGTGTTAAACCAGCTAATCCTGCATTTTTAAATCCTACTCTACCACCAGCTTTGTATCCTGCTGATGCGATTGTGTCTAATATTTCATCTTCACTAAAGAATCCATATGCTTCCATTGCATTTCTAATTGCAAGAGCACTTGCTGCACTATCTGCTAGTCCTGTTGCTTCTTCTAACGCAGCGTCTATTACCGCTTGTTTGTCTATTAGTCTTTGTTGTGCTTCCATCACATCACCAGTTGCTGTTGCTGCTGGTATTGTTGCAGCTTTTAATCCTGCTGCACTAAATGGTTTATCTATACCTGCTGCAAACATTTCTGATCCTTTTGCTAATCCCGTTAAACCTACATCTGCTGCTTTTGTAAGGAAACCTCTATCTGCTAAAATTTTAGCTTGTTGTGCTCCAGAAAGAGCTGGATCTATAGCACCTTTAGTTGTCATACCTGCAAATGTATCTGCTGCTCCTGGTGCAGTCATTGCACCTGACAACGCTCCGATACCAGCTGATAATAGATTGATGTCACCCTCACTACCTTCTTGAGATAACTGTCCTAAAACATTTGCACCACCACCTAATAAAGATCTAGCTGCCATTTGTTGTGCGGCTTGTGTTTTAAATAATCCTGATGCAAATCCAGTTCCAAATCCAGGAGGCATCATAAATGGAGCAAATGCAGCTACATATGGTAATGCTGGTTTGATTTCATTAGGTATGATTTTATCTAATACCTTCGATACTGGTTTGAATATTTTTTTAAATAATCCCATAGTTTCTCTTTATATTGTCAATATTGAAGCAAGTTCGCAAGGCTTGTAAAAAGGCGAGTGTATAACAATTTACTAGGTTTTTCCACATTCGTCAACGATTCCTATAAGTTAGTTTTGCTACCTAAAGGTAATCCTTGTATCTTAACGTGGACGTTTCTAGATATATCGTCCTGTGTAGTATCAGTAACTGGGCTATCTACGTCTTCTTTAGCTTCTGCATCTGACAAGTATTCTCTACCTGTTTTTAGATGTTTTATAGTTACTTCTACTCTTGGCTTATAAACCTTTACTTTTTTACCGTCTATAACCTGATCTTCAAATGATTCTTCTTGCTCTACAAATGGCATTATCTATCCTCTCTGTTTATTTCTAATATAGATGCAATAACATCTACTTGACCACTACTTGCCTGTACTTTTAATATCTCACTTTCCTTCATAATCAAGGGTTCATTTAATACTTGCTCTCTTTGATTGGCTGACAAATTAACATCATTATCTACTACAAAGATAGCAGAACTTGTATCTACTAAAGTAACTTTAACAACTGCTGCACCACCATTATCTTCTGCTACTAATAATGATTTTACAATAGCTCTAGAGTTTGATGGCACTGTATATAGTGTTGTTAAATCTGTATTTGTTAAACTTGTTTTTTCGTTCTTATATATATTTGCCATTAGCCTAATCCTAACCAAGTAAATCGTTCTTGATCTTCTTTTAGTTGTGTTAAATATGTAGAGTTTAATTGTTCAATAATATTAGTCAATGCTTTGTTAATTTGTCTTTGGTTATCTTCACTATATTCTTTTTTAGGTTCTGGTAATCTTACTACTATCTTTGCCATTATCCTCTTCTTCCATCTGGTTGTAGATCTACTTGAAACGTAC
>WLWG01001750.1_pt1 | contig 18452 bp, 17 predicted proteins | sample 6712871 | NCBI WGS metagenome assembly WLWG01 (sample SAMN12718693, study PRJNA515312) | sponge metagenome | isolation source: marine sponge | host: Mycale hentscheli | place: New Zealand: South Island, Marlborough, Capsize Point | collected 2003-05-01
GGGCAGATCCATCAACACCACCCAACTTGGATAGTGGAACCTGATGAGCCATTAAAATATCATCACGGTTTTGCTTACGATAGTCTTTGAATGATCCATCTTGGACTGTGTTTTCAATGGGGTGCATGTCGAATTCAACCTTGTTTCCATCTGCATCAGCAGGCAATGGAACATAGAGAGTGCGGTGGTTTTGCCCACGCAATCCTGTTTGGAGGAAACGGAACAAACGCTCTTCACTCTCAGGTGATAGTTGAGCACCCTTAACTGTTACGATGTAACGAGGCACAGCCTTGTTTTCAAAATAATCAATGTTGTATTGTGCGGCAAACTGATCTCCCTTGATTGCTTGAATAGCGGAAATAACATCAGGAATGCCGTAGTAGGTGTTGATTGGTGAGTATTCTTTTAGATGAATAATTTCATTGGGGCGTGGATCTGTTGTTACGGGGTTTGGATTGACTGCCCCGAAGTTTCTGAAATACACAACCTTGTCTGCAACGATTTGAATGTAACCATCGTGCAAACGACGCACACGCATAGTGGGTGCGGGGATGTGCCCAAGATAACCAATCTCACCAGAGGTGGTGCGACCAACCTCTAGGAATCCATTACCTGTTGCAAGCATGTCTGTGAAGACACGCTCCATTATGCCTGTGAATGTAGAGGCATTGTTTAGACCTTCAATCCAATCCTCCATCTGTGCCTTAAGGCGTTCAATCTTACGATGTGCAAACGCCAACTTTTCACCTGTAAGTTCTTCTAGTTTTTGCATTGTTGAAGATGTGAGTTTCCAGTCATATCCCATACCCACAATGTTTTCAACTTTAGCATCAATAGCAGCGTGGTTAGCAAAGTTTGTGTCGTAGAAGTTTGCAAGTTCTGTAAGATCATAGGGTGGTTGAATAACATCAAAGGTTGCATATCCACGGGTCTGCCTGCTGTTTTGTGACTTCATTCCAGCATCGCTGTGTCCTGTTGGACGACCCTTGCTTTCTTCCATGTATCCTTTAACTACCCGAGTTGTGCGACGCTTGAAGTTTGTATCCAAACCACGCATCTCTTTAACCTCTTCCCAGTTCTTTTGGAATGGGTCAGCAAACTGAGGGGGTTCTGGATCAAACTCATCAAACTTTGCAACGACGTTATTCGCCAACTTTCTCACCTCTGGCTCGTCCTGCTGCCTTAGCATCTGTAACAGCACCAAAGTCATTCATGGTGGGGAGCAAACCAACCTTCATTCGCTCACGCTGCTCGTTAAATGATTCCTCCGTTGCACGCTGCACACCTGGAACAAACACGGGCTCGCCCTCTGGCTCTCCCCAATATGCTGCTGCTTCTGTGATAATCTTAATCTTCTCAAGATCGTATTGGCGTGAGGGGATGTTTAGCACGTTTTCGTCATCGTCACGGAAGATTTTTCCGTTGCTCTTACAACGCCAAACATAAACGCCCCAACCAGGGTTCTCGTCAACTACTGTGATCTTTGGCTTCTTTAGTGCCTTCTTGCGATTGCTCATTCTTCCTCCATATGTGGTTACTATTATACCACACTTTCCTCTTTACCCCCGAAAAGTGGTTAGGCGGGGCGACGGTCGTAAGTCTTCCAGTCCACATTTAGCAACACAGCACCCTTTGTGTCCTCAACATCCAAATGACTATCTTCACCAATAACCAAACCATTATTTCCAGAATAAATATTAAACGCATCGGTGGGTGATGTTTGGTAGGCAAATGAGGATTCTGTGGTAAGAAGTTCCTTGTATGTCCAATCAAAGCCTGTCCAGTATTGATACCTTTGCTTTTTGAGATCAAAATAGTCTCTAATGATAGAAATAGATGCAAGTCCTCGTGTTGTTACCTTTGAGACTGTAACATTTTGAAAAACTGCCCCTGTGTGTAAAATTGTTCTACCCGTTTTACTTCCAGCGGGTAGCGGGTAGGGCAATTCAATTCCAACAAACGCCCATTGATTATCATCTAAAGTAATAGATAGACCTGGACCCTCTAAAGTTTCATCATTTTTATAGAGTTTGGATTGTACAGGAATTTCTTCATTATTGCTAACAACTCTAAATGTTTTTGTTTGCTCTGTGTTTTCAGCAGTAGAATCAATCTGCAAATTTACATAGTCTCTACCATCAATAGAAACTTCTAACAACATCTCGTCTTTCATGTTGATAAAGTTTGGTTTAATCCAAGCAGTAATCATGTTGACTGGATAGGGATAGACTTGATTTTCGTTAAATGGAATCTCTACCGTTCCCTCTAGCGGCTCTACACCGCTGTCTTTTGTAAGATAGAGATAAGGTGTGCTCTCTTTATAAATAGCAAATGGATCGGTAGATTGAATGCGTGACCCAAACAATGTTCCGACATCAGAATTTTCCTCATAAGCCTGTGGAGCAAGTGATAGGTTTTTGATTTGGAAAGGAGCGTGAATAGCATTCTCTGTCAAAATGTCAAAGAAAATCAACACACGATATTCATAATAATTTACACCTTCTGGTGGATAGATTACACTACCATTTACTACTGCGTATTTTGTGTTTTCTATTTCTACTGGCCTGACTACCCGATTTATTGGTAGAGGTTCTGTGATTTCAAAATCCATAATTGATTTTTGAACGGTTTCTTCAATAGGCTGAAAAGCAACATAGGCTTGTAGTTCTGATTTGCTGAAATCGTAATAGTCTCCTTTAATTTCATAAGCCCCATCGTGTCCGATGTTGAACTGGAAGAAATCAAGGGTAGGCACATCAAGGTTTTTACCCAACAAACTCAAAGCAATTGCGTCTTCCCAATAAGAATCTGCCGCCACATCTAACCAAAATTCTCCGTACTCTACACGAGGAACAAGAGTGTAAGAGGAGTAAACATCTAGCAAAGATTCTGACGCAATTCCATTAGCATCAAATTTAGACGACAAATTATTTCGGGCAGCAGAAGATGTGTCTGCTATTCCAATCTTGTAAATAAAACCACTAAATGTTTCGTTTCCGTCTCCACCCACATAAAGTTTGATGTCTGATAGATTAGCAAAAAAGTTTTTCAACCGAGCAATTGTTGGATCATTTGATTCGGAATGAAGAAGTTTATTTATTTCAAAACCAACGGTAGTGGTATCTAAATGAGCATCGTGGATAATTTTAAACGGAGTTTCCATAATCCTCCTTCTATCCATGTAGTAATAATAAATGTTGTGTGACCTTGCTGTGATAGAAATTACTTCGCCGCTTTCTTTTTCAAACCTCATTAAAGTTTCTTCTACGGGGTCAGACAGATCAATCATCCCATCATCAATTTGAAAAACACCATAAATAGCCTGTGGTGGTTCTGTTAGTTTGTTGATGTTATTGAAATAAAGGTAAGATGGTTGATCCCAGTTGTACTCTGGTTGAAATGTAAAGAATGCTTCCTGTCCATCGTTTTGTCTAAATAGGTTTTCAAGGTAGAGTTCATCTCTATTTCTACCGTTGATAAAAATCTCAGGTAGTTCAAACGCAGGTGTTTTCAAACTTTGGCGGGTAGAGATAAGATTATTCGCATAACCACTCTCCCAAGAATAAAGATCGGGGTAGATAACGTTATTAGAATATTCTGAATAAGGATAGTCGATGTAGGTTGTTTGTGTTTCATAGGCAGTTGATAGTTGTGTGTTTTCTCTTACTCCCTGCCCCCAAACAAAACGACGTTTTAACACATCATCAGGGACGATGTAAGAATAAAGAGAGATGCAGTCAACCTCAAAAAGTTTAACGTTGTTTCCAACAGCAAAACCAATAACACTATCAAACTCATCTAAATTTTCACTCAATGGTGTAAAGTCAAGATCGTCGGTAACATAGGAGAGGGTAATAACTTCTTGTCCATTGATAAGCAAACGTGCTTGTGTTGGTGTGTAAGTAACATTTACTAACATTGGTCGATACCAATTTTCGACGGCATAGGATTTATTCTCCTTACCAACAACCAATGTAATGTAATTATCATTTACCCATAGACCATCAAGAGTGCTGTATGATCCCCAAATTCTTGTTGCCTCTGTTGTGCGTGCGTCAATACGCATCCAAAACTCTGATGTGTAGGTGTTGTATTTTCCTGCGTTTGTGAACAATCCATATCCATAGTGTGTGATTGCTGGTGGGAAAATACCATCAACTTCATATCTATCTTCTGTTAGCCAGTCCTCTACAAGCCAGTCTCCTGTTGCTCCTTTTTTGTTTTTCCAGTATTCCCATTCTTCTTCTTTGAGTGTGTCTGGATCATTGAGAACTTTTGCCCAAGTACGAGGTTGAGATATTTCTATGCCGCCTTCTCCTAGATTTGCTAACCTAATAGATTGCCTAGATCCATAAACCATAGGAACGCCCTGTGTGCATTGCTCACTTACAAATGCTGGATATTGCGTTGTTGTGTATTGGGGAAACTCTTCCTCTACCCCGACATTAGAGTCTAGCGACCAAATAGCAAGCGGGTGCTCTCCATAAATCTTAGAAGCATAGACATTTAGATCACTCATAATACCTTATTATACCACAGATGCCCCCTCGTGGGGGGCAATCTGTAGCAGACCTATCCTAACCACAGTTGGAGGTTCTGTCTCCTAAAACTATTATACCACAACTGTATCGGCAATATCAGAGGTAGTGATCTGTGGCATCTCGCAAACGTCTGTGGTGCAGTAGCGATCTCCCTCTGCATCAAATGATTCTTCACCTTCGTAGATAGGGGTAAAGTCAATCTTCATAATCTTACCAACATACTTATTGTATTCTTCTTCTGTTATTTGTGTATACGGTTGTTGGGGGTAGGTGGTATTAGACATAGGCAAGAACGAAACTGCTTTAAGTTGTCCCTCATACATGTGGAGCGAGGGTGCGATATGTTTCTTTTCTGTGTTTGCATCAAACGATAACGTGACAGATACTCCATTATCACTCCAATACTTCTGTGTAGTCGCAGCAAGACCGATCTTCTCAAAGAGAGAAACATCCTTTTCGCTACGCTCGTGGTCTGACTTTACTGGGAAATATACTACCTTTGTATTTGCTGATACTAGATCTTTTTCTATTTTATACCCCGCTGCTTTGAACAGGGGTAGCATAGGATCGCTGGTGCTGAAACGAATAGCACGCAAGAAGTGCTTGCCTCCTGGTCCCCAATGCACTCCTGGTGTCTCACCTGAAAGGATAGACACAGAGCCAGAGGGCTTTACGGTTGTAGCACGCACGGACTCACGGATACACAACCACTCAGAGTATTGCCTGTCGTGATCCCTAACGTGCTTGTAGCCATCATCTTGCCATTCTCGTAGTGTGGGAAGACCCTTTGTGTCTGCAAAGGAAGCAAGACCTGTGAGCGATGTTCCGATGCGACGGTTACGCTGCATAATAGCGTTTGTCTGCTGCCAATGGGTAGGTAGCAAAGTTACAGTCTTACCATAGAGATAAGCAAACTTGAGAGTGCGTAGGAAATCTTCCTTGCTCTCGTGTTGGTTGATGTGCACCTCAACAAGTGTGCATAGTTCGTATGACTCTAATGGTTGTTCCGCACATGGGTTGAATCCCATAACTCTTGCGTCTTTGCCATCGGGTGCGTCTCCTGTACGTCCATAATTGCGAGATACGTCAAGCCAAATGAAACCTGGCTCACCATTGTCCGTAATAAGGTCAACATAGTCTTCATAGTTTGTGCCCACCTCTGCCGCAAGGGAGTTATTGCTCATCCATGCCCAGCCTGGGTTCTCTGGATCGAATGAGTTTCGTTCTGGGAATTCGTCTACGTTCTTTAGATTGGCAAACAAAGAATCGTTAGTTTTACCTAATGCCAAGGTCGCAGAGCGTCTAACGTTTCCTGCCACTACGCAAGTACCAATAAGGTTGACAATATCCACTACGGCCCTGCTGTCCAAGGTTTCGCCTACTCTGCTACCCACTACCCTGCGGATTGTCTCGTGCATTGTGATGAGTGGCTGTGGGCCAGAGGCGGTGCCTCCAAAACCCTTGATAGGAGATCCGTAAGGACGAATAAGTTCATAGTTAAACTCTTGTCGTGGCTTGTTTGGTGTAAGGAAAGAATTGATAAGAAGTCGTGTGCTATCTACCCAACCCTCACGAGTATCAGGAATGGTGTAGACAGTTACCTCGTCTGTGGTGGCGTAGATTTCCATTTCCTTCTCTGCCCCCAAAGTATCAAAACCAACACCAACGCCAAGCATCAAGGCATCCATAGTCCAAGCAAACAAAGCACCTGGATCATACTTATCAATGTCTCGTGTGCTTACGAATGCACAGTTTTGGAGGGCAGCAGAGTTGCGGTTCTCCATAACCATATCTGCCCCCATCATCCATAGACCACGACCAGGAGGTGTCCACTTCAAGTTAAACATACGGTCAAAGGCTTCTTGTGCAGAAGCGTGAGCCTTGCGATCATTCCAAGGTAGGCGGTTGGTCTTGCAATGGTCTTTCTGGATAGTATACATACCGTTGATAACACGCTCGCATACCTCCCACCACTTCTCTTTTGTGCCGTCTTCCTTCTTGCGTGAGTAGGTACGAATGAAGGTAATCTCACCCAAAGCATTTGTGCCTGCGTCACGGAATCCAAAAGGTACTTCCTTTTCCTTGTACTGACTAATAAAGTCGTCGGTCAACTTGAAACTAAACATTTACATCTTCTCCTCTTATTTGTTTTATGTATTGGTTATGGTCTATGCAATCATCAATAACTGCCTCTTGCACAGAAAGTAAGTTGTTGTAATCTTGTCTTACTAAGACTATTGGAATTTGGTTTTCCTCTGCCGCCGTTGCATAGAGAACGTTGTTAGTCATTCCTACACCCTTGGCTACACTTAGCCAACTTTCTAAACTAAACAAGCCTTTGTTGTCTTCGTTGTAGTTTGGTAGATCCCATCCCCATCGTCCCAACCTTTCCTGTAGTCTTGCAGGAGCGTTCTCTGGCTTTCTGTAGAAAGTCCAAAAGGCTGTGCCTGTGCGGGTGGTCATATAGTGCAAGAATAAGAAATCAAGAACATCTTCGTTTGCTTCCTTTACCCACGCAGTAAAGTTATCCACATAGTCTGGTGACTCAAGTTGTGAGAAGTCCCTAAATGCTTCACGGAGATACTTTGTAGTCATCCAAATAGATGTTGCTTCAAGTGGTTCTACAAACCCTGCCGCCAAACCTACGGAGAGCACGTTGTCAAACAAAGGTGTCTTGTGGTAGCCAGGATTAAACTCAATAGGTGTCTCCCTTACCCAATGTGCTTCTGGGAACATCTCCTCTACCTCTGCCTTGGCTTCTTCTAAAGTAGTAAAGTTTGAGTCATAGACATAGCCACAACCGAAACGATGTTGTAGTGGAATCTTCCACACCCAACCGTGCTTCATAGCGATAGCCTCTGTGTAGGGAGGAATGTCCTCTATGTCTAAAAAGAAGGGAATAGCAGAATCAACAGTAAGGTAGTCAGAGAAAGACACCCAATCTTGATCCTTGACAAACAGTTTAGCAAAGCCAGAAGCGTCAATAAAGAAGTCACCCTCTACCTTGCTTTCATCTTCTAACACAACACAGCAGTATCGGTTGTCTTCATAGACTGCCTCTGTTACATCTCCTACTATGTGGTTTATTCCTCTTTCTACCGCCACATCTCGCAGGAAGGTAGCAAGACCAAAAGCGTCAAAGTGCAAGGCGTAGTTTGCCTGGTCTACATAAGCATCTTCTCCCAGGTGAATAACGGGAACCTTGTTTTTCTCAGATAGTTTCTCACAGAAGTTATAGTCTGAGAATTCTATGCCCTGAGCAACTCCATAAGCCATAAGCAGAGAAGTGTGGGGTAGATAACTATTAGAATCTATAGCGTTTAGCCCAACACGAGGAGAAGCAATAAAGCCGTGGTAGTAGGAGTAGCCCTCCATAACATCCCAGCCAGAAAACTTGATGCCGTTTTTGAAAGTGGCGTTTGCTTGCTTGAATAGTCTATCCATAGGTAGGTCAAGTTCTGCAACAAGTGCCATAAAGGGAGGGACGGTTCCTTCTCCTGCCCCGATGATTCCAACTGACTCAGACTCCACTACAGTTATGTCTGCGTTGGGCAAACGATTCCGTAAGTAGAGTGCTGAAATCCAACCTGCGGTGCCGCCACCAACGACGACAAAATTGGATAAAGACATGCTACTCCTTAGTTGTTGTGTTTTTGTTTACTTACTTATGCTTTTCAAAAGAGAAAGCACTACCAGACCACAATGCCTTTTGTGATCCCTTGATAGCGTTACGCTTTGACTGTGCCCAACTTGCTCCACTATCTCCACCCCAAAGGAGCCAAGCAATAAGACCGTTGGATGGATATCCTTCTGATCCTGCTGTCCAGCCCTTGCCTTTCTTGTCTACCCGATGACGGGAGAAGAATGAATGCATACGCAACACAGTTGAGTTTGATAGAGATGCTTTGTTAGAGATATCACGGGCACGAGCCACGCCTACGGCAGTTCCTCCACGACCATATTCCTTACGGAGTGCAAGTCCACGACGAGCGTTGCTTGCCATAGAGTCTGTGGGGGTGTGTCCTTCTGCCATAAAAAATATTATACCACAGAATTTAGAGTAAGTCAAGAGTTGGATGATTACCCTATAACAGTTTTATAACTTACCAAAACTCTACACCAACACCCGCAGACTTGCGAATTCGGATTCTACCCTTATTCGCAATAAACACAACGTTCACATCAGAGGGCACGTTGGCTAAGTCTGCATCTGTGTCTATTGTTACGATTGAGTTATTTGCGGCTGAGTTCAACTGTGCCGCCAAAGTTTGAGAAGAGGTGGCTATGTCGTTTGTAAGTCTTATCATACCTTCACCCGAATGTAAGCCCGACCTGACGACCCGTTTGAGTAAGTGTTCGCATGGTCGCCATCCCCGCCGTACCCACAGTTCACGATCACGGTATCCGAACCATACTGCGATGATCCACCCTTGCCGTAATCAAAATCCTCTTGTGCCCATCCCGTGATTGTTAGGGGAGGGCCACCCATGCGTCCCGTCACACCACCTCCAAGACCAGCGGCACCGCCTCCGTAACCCGTTGCTGGGGTGCCACCCGTGTAGTAAGGCTGACTATCTGTGACACGAGTAATGCCGCCCTGCGTGGTCGCATCAGCAAATGGATAGGAAGTGTTTGGGCCAGAGGCAGCGTTGCCACCCCCGCCTGAACCTCCACGACAACTGAATGAAGTAATAATGCTGTTCAGAGGTGTTTGCGGAGTGATTACGGTTGCTCCTCCCTGTGCACTAGCAGACGCTCCTGGCTGACCAATAGTTACTGTGTAAGTGCCAGCAGGCAAGTAATAGTCATACATTTCCCACACAGCACCATGAGCACCACCTGCCCCTAGGTTGCCAGTACCGTTATAAGTACCCCCGCTGCCGCCAGCGGAACCTAGCCACCAATCAATAACACCCGCTTCATCTAAAACAAAAGTTCCATCATCCAAAAACTCAACGGTTCGATAGTCTGTTCCATCAAATGTTTTATCAAAGTAAGTTCCAACTGTTCCTGATACTTCGTCAAAAGTAGCAGAAGGTACTTCAAGAGAAACAGGGCCAAACTCTGTGCCTCCTCTTGTATACAAAAGCATGTCCTCAAGGCAGAAGGCTACGTTTGCGTTTGCCTGTGTTGAGAATAGAGTGGCTAGTTCTGCAATAGTGTCTACTTGTACTGCCCCGTTGTTTGCGAGGTCGTTCATATCGGTAGCCTTGAGTTGGTCACCTGGGGTCCAAGTTCTGTGTCTAACTGTCATGCTGAAATCGCCCCCGTAGTCTCCCACTTATCTTTGCCAATGCCAGGAGACAATCTGCGGAAGGCTGTGTAGTCCTCAAGAGAGAAAACAACGTTTACGTTTTCTAGGTCAGGGTTGTTAAGATCGTCTACTGTGTCCACCATAACAAAAACGTTGTTGTTGACCTTGCCTATGTTGATACGGAACAGAGGGTCTTGCACATCTGCTAAGTAGTAGCGGTAAGCCATCAGAACCACTCCTGTCCTGCTGCCTTTGTATTGAAGAGCATGTATTCATTTATAAAGTCATCTTTGGTTGAACCCTTGCTTCGATCTTGGTCATCTTTGTATACAAACCAACGCTGTAGTTCCTCGTCCCAGAAACCGATGTTCTCTGGAAATCCAATAGTTACAGACTTATCTTCAATAAAACGAACGGGATGAGATTCTGACTCATCGTAGATATCACCTATGTTTGCAGACTCTCTATTAAACAGAAGAATAAGTTTGTCTGTGTCTCGGTTTGGCATCCTTTTCTTATACCAGGCACGCATAGACTCGTTTGTCTTTTCGTAGTTTTCTTTTACACCAAAGTTTTCTACGCCAACAATCTCAATATTGACTACCTTGTTATTCTCGTCTAGTGTTGCTACTTGTGCGATCATTTGATAAACTTCCTCATAATAACTATTCCGCTACCGCCACCCCTGACGGCACTGCCGCTGCCAATTGCGGCAGAGCCTCCTGCACCTGTGTTGGCTGGGCCTGTTTGATTATTGCGTCCGTTAGACCACGCTAGGTACTTAGTGCCTGATGAGTAGTATCCTGTTAGTGTAACGCCAGTTCCTTGTCCTCCCTGACCATAGGTGGGGCCAGATCCTCCCCCAGTAAAGGTTGCACCGTTTTGTCCTTCTCCTGGTGTTCCTGAACCCTTGCCTCCACCGTCGGAACCTCCACCTCCGTTACCACCTGGAAGACCTCCCCATCGTTCGTTCTGTCCGTTGGTGTTGTAGGTGTGACCACCCTCTCCACCTCCACGAGGATTCCAAACAACTGTTGCAGTTGTATCGTTTGTAAGAGAAGATCGTCCACCTTCGTTTTGTCCGTTAGACCTTCCCCAACCATTAGCCCTTCCTGCTCCAATAACAACACTATATACACCTGGCTCAAGGGATTGATTAAGAACCCATCTGGTGCCGCCTGCACCTCCTCCACCAGCACCATGAGGGCCAGTCTGGGAACCACCGCCTGCACCTCCTGAAACAACAACAAGGTCAACAGTAGCACCTGGATCTTTTACGGTAAAAGTGTCTGCTGCATTGAAGGTGTAGGTATCGTATGTGGCACCGTTATAGTCAAATCGTTCTTTGGAAGTGGTTGCAGCACCTTCTCCATCGTTGGATAGTTCGATAGTCTCTTTCTGTACGATAAGGGGCTGGAAGTCTATGGCTGTGCGTCCATAGGCAATGTTATCCTCTAGGCAGTAGACAACGTTAACCTCTAAAAGATCAGTAAAGACAGTAGCCAATTCTGCTACCGTGTCGATTTGAACAACGCCGTTGGCACTTACCTGATTTAGGTCTGCGGCATACAGACGTTCCCCTGCGTTAAAAGTTTTGTATCTAATAGCCATAGGGTTATTATACCACAACTTACCAATTGCCGATAGGACACTTAGCCTTTTTTAGTTTGGTTTTGGCTACCATAAAGCACCCACACTTTCGGCATTGCTTGGTTTTTGTTATGAAAAAAGGGCATTCCCTACAGATATCCAGCCTTTTTTCTGCCACCTGATCGGTAGTGTAGTTTTTCTTGTTGATAAGGTGCCAGGGTCTAGCCGTCATCAGAACTCCTTGTAGGAAGTTCTAACACTCCTTCTCCAATCTTGTCTTCTCCATCTAATTGAGAGTAGTCAAGAATAAAGGTTGTGGAAGGAAGACCACCATCGTTTCCTTGAAAATCAGGGCTATACCTTGCATCTCTGTTTAGTGTTGATGGGCCTAGTAGCCACCATGCTTGTGATAACATTATTGACTCAATATCCATTCTGTTTCTGAGATTTTTGTTAAGATAGACAGGGCTTGCACCTGACTATGGGGGAACATATATTCTAAGCCGCCGTCAATAACTATGTTAATAGGAGCACTTAGAGGGTCGATGGTTACCTGGAAACCCACATCCAAATCACCTGTTATGTTCCATTGCTCTTCTTCTTCGTTGACACCCACAAGAAACTTCTGTAGATGCTCTGGCCCTATCTGAAACAGAACGCCTGTCTCTTGTGTAATCTGCCCAATAGGGAAGTCTTCTGGAATGGTGTCAGCAAACTGACGGAAAGCCTGTGGCATGTCTACCCTTGCGTCATAGGAGGGAACCTGTGCGTCCCAACCCACAGTCCTTGGGGGCAGAGGTGTAGTGGTGTGGGTGTCAGTCAAAATAGGGTCAGACATATCAGATCACCTTACTCACTACAGTTAGATTGTTGACTGGAATGGTTTCGTTGGTAATGTCAACTTTTCCAGAATCTAGCACAACAGGATTATTGTAACACAAGACGGCAACCTGGAAACCTACATCCATAGTCTCTGGCATGTGGAGCGTGCCGCCTTCTTCCATAATAATAAGTTTACGATAGTGGTTTTCGTTTAGCGTTGCCCCGCTTGTTAGGTAGACCTCAGAGATGTTGGTGAGGGGCCAGTTCTTAGGCGAGTCACCCGCAGGTGGGTCTAGGTTTACTGTTGTGCTATCGTCCCACACATAACTTGTGAGGTACCAATCATCTCCACCCATCCACTTATCAGGGTAGGTGTCTGTAAAATCTTCTGTGCAGATTTCCTGACCATAAGCGGCAGGACCGTTTACAACAAGATCTTCTCTAGTTATTGTAGTTCTGTTTTTATGATTGTACCAATAGCAATCAAGAGAGTGAACCTCTGGTTCTATTGGTTCTTCTGGTGCAGGTAGAGGTTTGACCCCAACAGTTACAGACTTATAGGTTTGGACTGTTCTTGCGTCTGATGCTGTTCCTGTGAAGGTGACTGCATAAGTGCCGTCGGCTGGACGGGTAGTGATGTTTTCTGTGAAGTTTGTTGACTGACCTGTCCCTAAAGAAGCGGAAGAAGGTGTTAGCCCTGCTTGATTATGAGTAACAGTAAGAGTGTCACTTTCTGATGTGTTCATAACAGTAAATATAATTTGTGCTGTGTCGTTTGCTTCTGATCCTGTCCAGTCTCCTACAGATCCTTCTGCATTTAGAGAAATGGATGGAACAACTACTTCTGTTGGCTTTTCTGGAATAGGATGCTCAACAGTTACAAAGTTTTCATAGTCTGCTGTGTAAAGTCGGAAAGTAGCACGGAAAATGTTATCAGGCTCGTTTGAAGTAATAGTCTCACGGAAGTTGAAAGAAGAGTCTACAACCATGGTTACGTCTTGTGTTTCCATATTGGGCCTATCCACAACGGCAACGCCCATGCTGTCACCATAAAGGTTGTTGTTTGCATTGATTGTTACTTGTAGGCTATCTCCTGGCCCTGTTCCTGTCCATTCTGTGTTAGATGGTGTCCAGGTTATTTCAAGAGTTTGTGGATAGTCAATTCCCTTTACAGTTTCTACCATAGCACTATAGGCTGTGGTTGTTGTGTTTATATCTAGACCTCCAAGATCTGCTGTTCTATCCCAGGCGTACCAGAAGATGTACTTACCACCTGCCTGAGCATAGGTGTTGGCAACAAGGTCATAGGTGTCTTGGTTCTCTGGCAAAACTTCACCCAGAAGGTTGTAGTTTGTTTCTGTGATCCAGGTCTTTGTGGGACCACCGTTAGTAGAGATTATGCTTCTGTTTTCATCCAACTGCCGTCGCCACTCTACGTCTCCATAACCTTCTGCTGGATAGATGTGGCAGGCCATAGCGTCTAGGTTCTCCCAAGGACCGAAAGAGCCTTGTGTTCCCGCTAGTGACTCAACAACTTTGGTAGCACGGCTAACACGGCCTGAGGTTCCTACAAAGATGCTTGGACCAATCATAACTGCAACGGGGTCAACAGTCTTCATAGTTCCTGCACCACGCTTAATCATGCGAGATAGTTGGTCACGAGTAGTTTGATTCCAGGGAGCCATGTAGCCTAAAAGTTGAGGTTCATTCCAAAACTCATATGCAAAGATCTTTCCAGCGTATCGATCTGCCAAGGCATAGCAGAACTTGTTCCACTCGTCAATGCCCTTGGTGAACGTAACACCGTAAGGGTCAACTCCACCGCTTGTCAAAGAAGGTAGTGAGTTTGATCCTTTTCCCATCCAAGGCTTATAGTCTGATTGATTGGGATCGCTTGCAAGCCACTCTGGGGTGCCACCGATGCAGTAGACAATTTTTTTACCAAGGTATAGTCCATCTACCAAGTAGTCTAGTCGTGCCCAGTTATATCTGTCTACCCCTTCGTGAATGCGATTCCAATAAACCTCGTTATCCCACATGCGAATCCAGTCGATTTGGCTGTTGGGAGTTTCTGGGTCTTGCGTATAGTGCATTCCAAGAATAGACATATTAGGCCACACTCACAACTGATGAGATAGCGGCGAGAGTAAAGTCGGTGTTTGTTGAACCCTCCTTAGGAACACGCAACAAAGTCATAGTTGAGTTTGGTTCAAGAATAACTTTGGTAAAAGAGCCTCCCGTTTCTACCACAGAAGAGCCCCAGAAGATACGAACAGGGTCAACAGGATCTACGTTTAATTCCATAGCAAGTGCAGAGGCGTTACAGATGTTGATAACAGTACCGTTTGCATAGCCTCCCTCAAGTGTCCAAGATGCACCGTTGTAACTGTTGATAATAAGAACACCGTTCTTTTCTTCCTTGTCGATTGTGTAGGTGGCTGCGTTGTGAGTAGAAACAGTAAGATAAGAAGTAACATCTGAGGTGTCCTTGGGGGTAGACACAATAACGTCGCCAGCAATCTTTACGACAGAACCCATAGTATATTGCTTGATCTCTGAGTCGCCCTGATAGGTTTCAGCAGGATCTACATAAACATCACCAGCGGTGGAAACGATAGCACAGTTGAATCCGTCAGTTAGACCTGGGTCAAAGGAAAGGCTAGTGGCATCGACCTTGCAGGAAATAATAGCACCAGAATGTGCCTGGGTGATAGTGAATGCTGCGGAACCTGCGTTAACAATACGGATGTTACCACCGATAGGAATAGAGTCTGCAAAGTCCATAAATGCCTGAGGTGCGTCTGCTACCTCTTCCATAGTGGGAATGGCGTATGGCCCTGTTACTGCTTCTGGATATAAACTTGGCATGGCTCTATTATACCACACTAGACATATTCTATGATATCGATGCCGTCAAGGAGAGAAATATCATAACTAAAGTTTTCACTAGAAGGTGGTGGACCTCCTTGTTGAACACCCACATGCCACAGCCCCCACTCTACACCGTTGGGATATCCTGAGAAACCAAGATCCATAACAGCAGGAACCTGGCTTTTTTCTACTGCCTCGTCCCATAGTTGTAGTGAGTAGAAGGCTGTTTCTTTATCCCCGATAATCAGGTCTGCGTCTGTTTCTATGCTTCCCAAGTTGCTTATGTCTTCTGAGGCAAGGAAGGTGCCGTTGAGATAAATAGATGCTGTGCCTTCTTCCCGTGACAGCCTTGCTACCAATCTTTGTGGGCCACCCTTTTCTTTTATCTTACCCTTGACCGTTACCGTTTCGTTACCATCGGACACAACAAACTTAGGATAGCCACGCTCGTCAAAACCAAGCGTCCAGCCCACTCCGTTTTCAACACTTACAAGTTCTGGCTTAGCAGACTTGTTTATTGTGGATAACCTTGCACCTACGGTTAGGTTGTCTACATCTACCCCCTGCAAAGGCAAACGAACCTTAGTTTTGTTATTCATAATAATAGAGGTGTCTTCAATAAGCATAGCAGGCTTGACCAAAACACCGTCGGCAAAGGAATAGTTGTTTAGGGAGAAGTCATAGATAGACATAGAGTGCTCTCGTGTTGAGGCTCGTGTTCCTACTGTAAGATCGGAGTAGTCGTTGATAGGCTTGCCTGTTCCGCTACCCGCACCTACCCAGATAAAGTTGTCTACTCCTGCACCCTCAAACCTGGGGTAGCCAAGGTAAAGTTCCGTAACACCCTTATAATAAGTAAACCTAAAACCAACAACGTCACTATCAGTTACAGAGGCAAAGCCTTTATTAGAAGTAAGGTTGCCTGCGATGATGTGATCGTTGGATAGTCTTACGGAAAAGTCTCCAAAGTTTAGCAACTCATAATCTACGTCTTTGTTGGCAAAAGAAACACGCAAGTCATAAGAAGGAGACTGCACAAACTCTGCTGTCAGAGGTAGTGCTATGTTTGCCTTACCCTTGCCCTCAGGGATGTAGGCATAGGGCTTATCACGCTTGACTGCAAACTCTGGGTCATAGCCTTCTGAGTCTTTGAAGTGAAACTCTACCTCGTTGCCGTTTGAAACAAAGTGTGCCTGTGTTGGTAGTGCGTCGGCAAAGTCTACCTTTATGTTATTTATTTCTACTTCATATATTTTTCCAGCGGTAGAGGCATAACCAAACTCACTACCCATAACGTTGATGTGATCTCCCGTAGTAACAAAGTCAAGTGCGTTATCACTATCTGATCCTATAATAGTCCATTTGCCAGGATCGTCAGACTCCAAGAACATAACCTCTGTTCCCTCGTCTGATAACGTTTGTGTAACACGCAACCAAGACTTTGTGAAAGGCTGCTCAGAACGATAGTTACTTGCCGCAGAGTTATCTCTTTGAACGTGGGCTTGTGATAACTCCTCCCCAGGCTCTTTGGCTATGTAGTGATTGTGAGCCATCTTTGTAAAGTTTAGGTGTCCTTCTGCGTCAATAAAGATTTCAAAACTTTCTCTACCCTTTTGCCAACGAGAGATAAGTGTGTGAATGCCAGCAGGGTTGTCTCCCAACTCAACGTGCATCTTTACGTCTAAAACCTTATCTACAATAAAGTCTCTTTGCAAAACAGAGATGCGAGCAAACTCGTTATCTGTGAGGGTAACGGAAAACTCGTCCATCTCAAAGTCTTTATCAAAAGAATAGAAGAAAAGGTCTTGTGAAGACCCAGACACACCTTTATTTTTGAGGGCAGCAAAACCTTCGCTTGGACTATCTACATCAACAGAAACCATAGGGGCATTGAACGTAGCCGCAGAGGGTCCATTAGGAAGGTTTAGGAACCATAGTCCGTTTTCGTTATTAGGCATAACTTTATTATACCAGATTAGTAATCTGAGGGATCAACATCTTCTGGTTCTTTTTCTTTATCTAGTTCCTTTTTGACTGCCGTTGCTCCTAGAGATCCTGCGACCATAGCACCCAAAAGTGCAAAGGCGGCAGAGGCAATTCCTGGCTCCATACCCTCACCTGTTGTTATAGCACGAGCGAACGCACCTAAGGTGAGAAGAACAAGAACTGTGCCTACAATAGCGAGAGCAAGCCACTTAAGGTCAAGAAATGGATTGTCCTTTTTCATTCATTACAACTCCTCGTCAGGAACACTCTTGTCGATGTTGAAGATCTTACGATGTGCCTTTGGCCCATACTTCGACTTGTCTTCCATGTTAGTATCTGCGTTAAAGTTTTCCATTGCTTTCTTTGGATACCCGACTTCACCCTTAACAGGTGTGCCTTTGTAATGTCCTAGATCTGCTAGGCGGCTAGCGAGTCTCCAAGTAGCAGGATTCTTGAGTGTGGGATCGGCCTCTGCGTTGTAGATTCCTTCGATGGCTGGAATCTTTCCGTCCCATAGTCCTGCATATTCCTCAAACTTCTTTTGCACCTTCTTGTTGGATGCCTTGATATCCACCTTGCGAGTTGGAGCGTAGTCCTTGTGTCGGGGGAAGTGTAGTGTAGAAGTATCGCCCCAACCATAAAGATCAGAAAGTGTCTTACCTAGAATAGCAAGTGTTTGCCATTGGGCCTCTGTGAGGTCATCCTTCAATCCCTTCGACACTATTTCGATTCCCATGAGGTAAGAGTTAGCAGAGTCTTTGCTTATTCCCAGACTCTTCCACTCTGTACCAGAAAAATCTCCTTTCCCTGCATGGTAGCAAGGTTTATAAGCATTAATTGCTAACTTACCACAACGCCGCAAAGTGAATTGCGATGCGGGACTTTTAAATTCTGGGTGGCGGTGTACGAACTTTACTTGTCCGTCGTCAGCAGAACACTTGTTGCCCTTGTGACTAGGGTCGGTAGAGTCAGTAGAAGCACCTGCGGTGTGATGAAGCATCAAAGCAACAGGGTTGCCGTTCTTGCCCCGCCATGCACTCATGCCGTGCCAAGTGTTTTTCCAACCACTCATCCACTCAATGTCTAGTCCAGAGGCATCTAGTGCTTTCTTGAACTGATCTGCTGTTACAGCCATTTTTCCTACTCCTCGTCTTCGTCGTCTTTTGCTACAGGAGCAGGGGTTGACCTACCACCCACGGGTGGTGGTGTTGGGCCACCAGGCTTACCGCCATTACCCCAGACTGTAGGGACGTATGTCTTTTGACTTACCCAACCCATATCAATCACTCCTTTGTAAAAGTTATTTCTATTATACCACGTTTTTACTACTGAACCTTTAATCCCCACATCCGATAGTGGTTGTTGTAGTAGGGTGTGCTGTCTCTCTT
>WLWG01001751.1_pt1 | contig 18442 bp, 26 predicted proteins | sample 6712871 | NCBI WGS metagenome assembly WLWG01 (sample SAMN12718693, study PRJNA515312) | sponge metagenome | isolation source: marine sponge | host: Mycale hentscheli | place: New Zealand: South Island, Marlborough, Capsize Point | collected 2003-05-01
TTTTTGTTCTTTATTCATATTATTTATTTTAGTAACCGAGTGAAGAATCGAACTTCACTACCAACCATTTCGGCTATGTGCTGAGTCATATGTTCGTTATATTTATACTCTCTAAATTATGACTATCAACTAAGAGTTTAGTTTGTTAAGATATTTCACTTAATTCTCTACAGAATTTTGGAACAGTATTACTATTTGTATAAGATTTGTACTGTTGAAAGCATGGCATTTCTTCAAACTTTTGTTGAAATGTTGAGTAGATTTCATCATGATCATAAGTGAATGTTACTTCTTTATTATTAGTGAATGTTACTACTGTATTAGTACCGAGTAAAGATTTTCTTATTACAAATCTTTTTGTTGTTAGTTTATTAGTTTTCATATTTATTTTATTTTATTTATTTAGTTTAGTTTATTATCCAGTTGTTGTCGTATTTAGTTTGTAAGAGTGTAGTTTAGTTTATTAGTTTAAAAAGCTAGTAGAGTACTACACATGTTATCTCGATAACTTACATTATATTCCATTGAATGAAATATAGTTTATAATTCCATTAGTTATAATATTATAAGTGATTAATGATACTATAGTGATTATAAATGAGATAGGTAATATTAATTGTTTCATGTTATTTAGTTTAATTATTTATTTTATTTACATTTAGTTATCCATTCAGCTTCGTAATTAGTTTGTAAATATAGTAGTTAATATATAACACAACATCGTATCGTGAATATCAATATATATACAATTTAATTCTGAAAAACAACGGGGACCCGCAATTTAATATTTCATTTTTATTTTTACACAAAATTTTATTGTGGGGGCGCTATACCCTAGCCCGCTATTTCTAATATAAAATAAAACAGGGTGACATTAGCCTCTTAAAGCTACTAATAAGGGGCATTTGTCACCATGTAAGCATGTAAATATTTGAAATTACATGTAAATAACTATAATATACCCTATATGTAGAGATGCATGCAAAAAATAGGATTAAAAAACAAACTACATAAAAAAAAATAAGTATTATGGATAATGATGGACCAGCATTAGTAGGAGCAGCAGTAGCTGCTGGCGCCGCTAAAGCAGTTAGCAAGAAATCTCGTGCTAAAAGAAAAGACAAAAAAGCTGATAGGCTTGATAAAAAAGCAGCACGAAAAGAAAAGCGTGCAGATAGAAAAAATAGAAGAGCTGAAAAAGCTGAAGCAAAAGGTAAAACAGGAAAAGCAGCAAAGTTAAGAGCTAAAGCTGATGTTAAGTCTGCAAAAGCCGATATGAAAACTGAAAAAGCTGATAAGAAAAGAGCAAAAGCAGGAGAATTGAGAGATAAAGCTGCAGCAGGAAAAGAAAAAAGACAAGCTCGAAGAGAAAAAATAAAAGGTAAAGTAAAAGATGGGGTTAAAAAAGCCGCAGGAGCAGTTAAAAAAGCAGCTTCAAAAACGCCAGTAGCAAAAGCTGCTAAAAAAGTTAAAGAAACAGCTGGAAAAGTTAAATCAGCTGCTAAAGCTGCAGGTGCAGCAGTCGCAGGAGCTATGAATGATGGTTCAAGTATGTATGATGATGGTATGGCAATGTATGACGCACCAGCAAACTACATGGATACTGATGCTGATAAAATAGCTAAGAAAGAAACAGCTAATCCAGATAAAAAGAAAGAGTCTAAAGCAACTGATTCTGAAGCTATCGCAATGTATAACAAGAAAAAAGAAGAAAAGTTTGATATGAAAGAAGCCCGTGACAAGGATCTTTCTGGTGATGCTAGACTACATTATCTTGAAAATGCTAGATCAGACAAGGATTCTAAACCAAAAGGTGGTTTTGCTAGAACAGGAATGAAAGGTCCTTCTATGATGGGTAAAATACAGTATGGACAATCATCTAAGCCTGTTTATGGAAAAGGAAATGGTAAACCTGTTAATAAAGGTTTGTCTATGATGGGACATCCAAGCTTTATTAAAGGAGGAAAAAAGAAAAAATAGTAGCTAATGGCTGTTATTTATTCATATCCAATTAAACTTAAGCCAAACGGAGGTGATACTATGATCATCTCCGATATGGCAGATAGAAAAAGAACTAAACAAGTATCGTTAACAGACTTAAAAACACTAGTTAACACTACTTATACATTGACAGCTGTTGACTCTGGGTCTGTAGCACAAGGTGGAGAAGTAGATTTACAATTAAAAGATAGTGATGCTGTAGTTAACAACATAAAGCTAAAAGGAAAATCACAATATATAGATATTTCTCAAACAATACCTAATCAAGTGGATTTTGAGATTATAAATATACCAACTGACGCTAACTTTATATTCACACAAAGCATACCAAGTACCACTTGGTCTATAACTCATAATTTAGACAAGTTTTGCTCAGTTACAGTAGTTAGTGACTCTAATCAGATAATGATAGGGGATGTGAACTACTTAAATACAAACTCATTAACAATAACATTTAGCGCGGCTTTTTCAGGTAAAGCTTATTTAAACTAAACACAATGGCAATAAATTTTTTAGACAATATTCAGCTTAACCAAAATCAAATTCTTGGAGCTAGAATAGAAAACGTAACATCGGATCCTACCTCAGCTAATGGTGGAGATATAATATTTAATAGTAGTACTGGTACATTAAAATACTACGACGGAACTAGTCCTTTCAGTGCTGCAGGGTGGATAAGCTTAACAGCAGATACTCAAGGGATGGTAAACTGGACTCTTGGCGCTGATTCAGGAAACAATGAAACCATTTCAAATGGTAATGAAGTTGGATTTACAGGTGGAACTGGGATTTCAACTACTATAAGTGCTGGAGCATTGGATGCTGGTGTAAGTATAGCTCTTGATAATACAGCAGTTACAGCTGGATCTTACACAACTGCAGATATAACTGTTGATGCCCAAGGAAGAATTACATCTGCATCTAGTGGAACTAGTGCTGTTACTTATACTTTAGCAACCTCTAGTAGTATTCAAGGTATAGTTGATATATTACTAGACGCTTCTTCTGGAACAGACACTTCTGTTACACTGCAAGAAGCTAATTCAAATTCAGTTCAAATAGCAAGAGATGCTAGTGGTAATATAGAATTTAGTCTTAGAAACAATGTTACAGTACCTGGAGACTTAACAGTAGGTGGTGGTGATATAAGTTTAACTGGAACAGGCCGTATACAAGGTGTAGACACGGTTACTGCAGCTACAGATGCCGCTAACAAACAGTATGTAGACAATGCTGTTGTAGGAGGATTTAATGTAAAAGGTGGTTTTAATGCTAACACTGGTACAACCGCTGTAGCTGGTACAGATTTATATACTAACACAGCTGTAGCGGTTGGTGATTATTACGTAGTAACTACCGCTGGTAATTTCTTTGGCAATACAGCTACTCCTTTAACGGTTGGTGATTCAGTATTAGCTCAAACAGCAGCTGCTTCAGGAAACGCACAAGAATCTGACTTTGCAGTAATACAATCTGATACTGATTTAGCTACTTTAACAACGGTTGGTTTAGGGAATGTAAACGAAGCTACTTCACCTGATTTATACGGTATAGACGTACAATATTCAAGTGGAACTGCCTCAGTTGGCCTTGACATTGATGGATTAAGTACTTATGGTACAGGCTTTTCTTATCCTGATGATGACTACTTAGTTATATATGCTAGTGACGATGGCACAGCGATGGAGAAAAACATGAAAGTTAATTTAACAGACTTAAAAACTGTACTTAGTGTTAAAGGTACTTTTGCGGGCACAAGCTCTTCTGGCACATCACATGTATTTACTCACAACTTAGCAACTTATGATGTTATAGTTCAAGTGTTTGATAATAGCACAAAAGAAACAGTATATGCTTCTGTAGATAGAAATAGCACAAACCAAGTTACTGTTACAACAGCTACTTCATCAAACATAAGATGTGTAATAACTGAGTGCTAAAATAAAATAAAATTAAATTAAATGGCAGTAAATTTTTTAGATGAAATACTAGTTAAGCTAAATGGCACAAGTTCTTCAAAGAAATACTTGCAACTTAATGGCGGTGGCGGATCAGGATCTGTAAGCGGTCAAGCAGGTGTAGGTTTTAGACCGATAGGTGCAGGCAGTAATGTACACGCTTCTATAGAAGCTCTTGAAAACGGTAATGCATCGTATCAGGCAAATATGACATTTAATACAAATGGTTCTAACTCTGATTCAGCACCATCTGAAAGAATGCGTATTACCTATGATGGTAATATTGGTATTGGAACTACTAGTCCTGGTTTTAAGTTAGATGTAGCAGGTAATGCTAGGGCAAGTTATTTTGCTTTAAGATCAAACGAGTCTGCACCAGCAGAAACGGCATTTATTTATAGACCAGCAACAGGTATTCTTGGCTTTGGTACAGCATCAGCAGAAAGGATGCGTATTGATTCTTCAGGTAAATTAGGTATTGGAACTACTGCTCCGGCGACTAAATTAGATATATTAGACACAGTTGATGAAACTGCAATACGTGTTACAAATAATAATTACAATAATTACTTAATACAAAAAAGGCGTACTGATAATTCTCAAATATTAGGTATTAAAGAATTTGGTAGTAATGGAGGATTATCTTTAACTACTGCAGATTCTCGAAGGTTAAACATAACCAATTCAGGTGACGTAGGTATTGGAACTAGTAGTCCTGGCGCAAAATTTCATGTTTCCGGTGGTGCTATAAGAATAGACGACTCACAGCAGTTGCAGTTTGGAAATGGCAATGTTAAAATAAATAACGACTCGTCTGGCAGAATGTATCTAAAAGCACCCCTTGCTTATTACTTTGAAGGTAATGGTGGTTATAAAATGGTGCTTGATGGAAACAGCGGAAACCTCGGTATTGGAACTACTAGTCCTGGAGAAAAACTAGAAGTTGCTGGAAAAGTTAAAATAACTGGTACTGCAAATTTTATAGATACTACTAGAAATGCTTCATCACAAGCTAACTATATTAGATTCTACGACTCCTCTACCTCATCAGTTGAAGCTTATTTAGCCTTTACTAGTAACAATAGAGACTTTAAGATTAATAGTGCTAATGGAAGCGGGACAATAACTTTGCAGGCTGGTGGTGGAACAGCAATGCATGTAGACAGCTCTCAAAACGTAGGTATTGGAACTACTAGTCCTTCTCAAAAACTTACTGTTGCTGGTACAATAATGTCTACAGCCACTAGCAATCCAACGTTGATATTGCAAGACTCAACGCATAGTGATATAACTATAAAAGGTGATTCAGGCATTTTCTCTGTTTCAAACCAATCCGTTGGACAAAACATTACTATGCTTTATAATGGTAACGTTGGCATTGGAACTACTAGTCCTACTAGCAAGCTTCACGTAAACGGGTTATTACAGGCGGAAGGTATTAATAGTCTATATATAGGTACACTAACTACAGGATCATCTACGGGTTGGTATAGAGCAATGGAATGGACTGGATCTTCTAGAGGAGGTAGTGTTATTTGTTTATCTACAACAGGAGGTAGCTGGGGGCCAGTTACATACGTTATTAAGGCTTATAAGACATACGGAAACCCAGCGGCCGCCAACACATTGAAATTAGAACAGTATGGTCTTAATGCATATATCACTGAAGCTAGGATTACTTACGACTCTGAAGCAAGTAAAGCTTTTGTTGAAGTTTACAAAAATGTGACTGGAAGTATGCCTTTAAGTATGTTTCAAGATAAATTAATAGGATATGATGCCACTAGTACAGTACTTACTGGTACAGCTTCTACAGGTGGTGGATCAGTCTTGGAACAACTAAAATTTGTTCCTGAAGGTACAACAATGGAGAAACTTCTAATTTCAGACTCTATAGCTGTTGGTGGTATCACTAATTCAACTACTGCAGGTAGAATAGACGCCTCAAATGATGTTGTAGCTTATTCTACTTCTGATATTAGATTAAAAGATAATATTAAAACTATTGACAAAGCTTTAGATAAGGTAAACAAAATACAAGGTATAGAGTTTGACTGGATAGAAAAAGAAGAGGTACACGGTAATAGTGGTCATGATATAGGTGTTATAGCTCAAGAGATAGAAAAAATACTACCAGATGTAGTTACTACTAGAGACAACGGCTACAAAGCTGTTAAGTATGAAAAGATAGTTCCACTATTAATTGAAGCTATAAAAGACTTGTCAAAGCAAGTTGATGGCTTAAAAAGATTAATATAATGGCATTACCTACTTCAGGACCATTATCAATGCAAGATATAGCTACAGAGTTTAGTCAAGGTAGTACTAACATGTCTTTGTTCACGTTTGGATCTACGCTACCAACGCCAACAGTTACTAGTAATATAGAACTAGCTAATGATTTTTATGGACAATCCGCTAGTAGTTGCACTTCTTTTTCTTGGAGTGGTGTAGCAAGAGAAGAAGCTGAAGAAGCTTGTGAAGATAGATTAAGTATATCTCCAGCGTACCATAATGGATCTGGAACTTACCCAGTAGCTAATGATACTGTTTACACAAACTCTAGCTGTACAACAACTGCAGGAACTGGCGCATATAAAATGGGAAGTGGCAATGTAGTTGTAATTGGCGAAAGTGGCGTAGTGTCAGAAATATTTACCGAATGCTAAAAAATTAAAAAAAAATATTAAATAACCGAACTATCAAGTGATAGTATATAACAACCAACGTTTAACTTAAAACCAAACACAATGACGTTTTTATATACCCGCACTAACACGTGGAATAGTGCACCACAACCAAATGAAGAAACCATTAAGTACTGGAAACACATCTCAAAGAAGAAAAACTGGAGAATAGTTCAACTACCTAATGGATTTTTACAAACCGAATATAAATCTATCGACTCAGATGACTGGATCGATGTTACCAGAAGAGAAACAATAGCTGGAGCAGAACAAGCAATAGATGCTTCTATTGAACACTATTCTAAAAAGCTAGAGTTTACCAAAGGACCGAAAGTAGTTAAAACCTTCGAGTAAAATATTCAAAAACAAATAAAATTTAATTAAATATAATGGAAGAAATAAAGTTAGTAAAAGACTTGACTTTTGGTGATACTGCCAGAAGCCAAGTCTTAACTGGCGTTGAAAAACTTACTAATGCGGTAGGATCAACACTAGGAGCAAGTGGTAAATGTGTAATAATAGAAGATGGTAATGGCAAACCTCAAATAACCAAAGATGGTGTAACAGTAGCTAACTCTATAATATTAAGAAACCCTATAGAGAATATTGGGGCTACATTAATAAAAGACGCAGCGCAAAGAACAGTTAAAGAGGCTGGGGATGGAACTACTACAGCTACTATATTAGCGCATTCTATAATAGAAAGTGCTCAAGAACACTCTTTAATAGATAATATTAGAAATATAAAAAATGGAATAAATTCCGGCGTTGATAAAGTAATAGATTACATAAGTAAAAATAGTAAAAAAATATCTGGAAATAAAATAAATCAAGTATCTATTATATCCGCTAATAACGATAAAGATTTAGGAAACATAATAGGAGATGCTTTTAAAGAAGTTGATGAAACAGGTATTGTAACTATGGAGGTAACTGATGAAGACAAAACTTATTTTGAAATAATAGAAGGACTTCAACATCAAAAAGGTATAACAAATTCTAACTTTATAACTGAAAAAGACAAAGAAGTTTGTGAGCTTAATAATCCTCTTGTTTTAGTTTTGGAATCAAATGTAGAAAATATTAGAAAAATACAACCAGTTTTAGAGTACGTTATAAAGCAAAATAAAAGCTTGTTAATAATTGGCGATGTTGATCAAAAAGTAACTAGCGCTTTAGCAATGAATAAAGTTAAAGGAAATATAAAGGTAAACGTAGTAGACGCTCCTCCTTATGGTGTTAGTAAAAAAGAAATACTAGAAGATATTTGCTTAATGACAGGTGCTACTTTAATAAATGAAGACTTAGGGGACGATATGGATATAATACAACCTGATCTACTAGGTGAATGTTTAAAAAGTATTACAAGTAGATATGACACTCTTCTTAAAGTTGATTTAAAAGATAATAAAGAATTGGTGGACAAGATAAATAATCTTGAAACACAATTAAAATCTACTAAAAACTCTAGATTAATAGTTAAAATAGAAACTCAATTAGCTAGATTAAAAGCTAAAGTAGCCACTATAAAAGTAGGTGCTAGTTCAGAGATAGAGTTAAAAGAAAAAAGAGATAGGGTCGAAGATGCTATTTGTGCTACAAAAGCCGCGATTAAAGAAGGTATAGTACCAGGAGGTGGTATAGCTTTGTTAAATGCTAGTTTTAATTTAAAACCAACTTGTATAGGCGAAGAAGTATTATACCAAGCTATAAGGAAGCCTTACGAGTTAATATTAAAAAACGCAGGTGTAGAAAAGCTTAGTAAACTTAAGCAAGGTATGGGATTAGATGTGGTTACAGGAAATACGGTGGATATGGTAAAAGCCGGAATTATAGATCCTTTGCTTGTTACTAAAAGCGCACTAAAAAACGCGGCTTCAGTAGCTACTACTATATTATCAACTGATTGTGTTATTAATAATATAAGAGCATGAAAGCAGTAGGTAAGTATATAGTAATTGAGCCAATAAAAAAAACAAACGTAAAAACAGATAGTGGATTAATATTATCTGAAAAACAACGTGAAGATATAAGATACAGAAAAGCAGTTGTTGTTAAACCAGGAACTGCTGTAGAATTTATTAAAGAAGGTGATAGCATATATTACGATAAAAATGCTGGATTTAATATTGAAATAAAAAACAAAAAATATATAATAATCAAAGAATTTGATGTTGTAGTAATTTTATAATTATGAGTAGATTACGTAAAGGTGGAAAATATAAAGGAGGTAGTTTTGCTAAAACTTTTAAAGTTGGATTAGCTACACGAACCCCTTTCTCATTTGTAACTGATGAAACATCTGATCAATTAGGTGTTGAAGAAGAAAATAAATCTTCAGGTCCTGTAGTGGCAGGAGGAAATAAAGAACCAACTTCTAACACTACCGATGCAAGTAAAGAAAATGCAAGCGAAGAAGATATTATACCGTCCGATACTGAATACTCAAGAGAAGAAGTAGATTCTTATTTTCAAAGAAGAAAATTAGCTAAAGAAAGAGCAGAGTTAGAAGCACTTAAAAAACAACAAGAAGAAGAAGCTAATAAAGAAGAAGAAGAGGCTGCTGCAATAGAAGAAGAAGAAAGAGAAAGTCTTAGCAAAGGTGAAAATATAGAAAGTAGTTACGATGACGAGTTTGATCCTACAATGACAGGTAAAGAAAGAAGAGAGGAATCTAGAGAGAACAAACGTCAAATAAGAGATGCTAAGAAAGATGCTAAAGGAGCTGCTAGAGATGAATTTAAAAATAAAAAGCAAGATATTAAAGACTCTGGATTAAAAGGCAAAGCCAAAAGAGATGCGAAAAAAGATGCCAGAAAAGATAAAAGAGATGATAAAAAATCTATTAGGCAAAATAAAAGAGCAGCTAAAAAGTCTAATAGAAAATCTAAAAAGAAAGCTAGAAAGAACAGGAAAAAGAAATGAGAAGGTTAACTTCTAAAGATTTAAAAGAATTAAATTTACTAAAACATTATAGAATAATAAGAAAATGGGCTTGCAAAACAAGTAGTTTAAACGATGCAGACTTAGAACTGTTAATATACTTAGATGCTATAGAACATTTTACTAAAGATGATTTTAAAAAAGGTACGTACTCATATAGCTGGGACAATAGACGCTGGAACAGATTATTGAAACAAGAGTGGATTACAGTGTGGAGAAAAAGAAACCACACCACTCAAAAATATCACATATATAAAGTTTCATACAAGTGTAAACAGCTAATCAGTCGTATGTACCGTATTATGTTAGGAGAGGAAGATATGCCTTTAAAAGTGATTGAATCAAGTAGTAAGTATTCCTACAAAGTCACAGCTAAGGCTATATCTTTCGTTAATAAAGATAAAACAAGAACAAATGTCATATAAACAAAAAAGCCCATTTAATTCATTTAGAGATCCTAAAAGAACAGTTAGAAACTTTAAACCAACAGAGTTTAAGATGCCTGACTTGTCACCTATTGTAAATAAAACATCAGACGGAATTGACATTACTGATGATAGAAAAAACGACAATGAAGGTGAGAAAGGTAAAGGGCAACTTTCGGATGTGAATCATGCTATGGATAAAATCAATAAAAACAAAGAGGCTATTGTTGAAAAGCAAAAACCAGAGCATATTAAAATAAGGGAAAGATATGCTGCAGACAAAGCTCAAGAAAAAGCTGTTTTTAAACAAATTAGAAAAAATGCTAGATTAGCTGATAAAAAAACTACCGCTGAAGAAAAAGATAGGTTTACTAGAGATAAGATAAAAATGCAAGAGTATAAGTTTGATAAATCAAAAGCTGGTAGAAAAAAAGAACAAGATAAAATAAAAGCTGAAAAGCTAGACGAACAAAGATCTAAATTTAACATAGGCGAAAAGATAGAACCAAAAAACGAATTTAAATTTGATTTAATTAATTCTGAAGAACCAGATTTAAAATTAGGCGGTGTAGAAGAGTTTAAAAAACAAAACCAAAAACTAAAACAAGCTCATCTTTTAGAAAGAGCTAAAGCTGGTGATGATAAAGCTATAAGAGATCAAACAATTGTAAACTCTATTGATGAAATAGGTGGTGGTATGGGAGAAATACCTTCACTTCCTGGTCCATATTCAGAAAAAAGAAAAACAGAAAACAGAATGAAATTGCAAAGATATATGAATAGTCCATTAAATATGAACTCAAGAAGTAAAATAGAGAAATCTGGAGAAGTTAAAAAAGAAAACAATTTTTCTTCTGGTAGAGGCTCTTTTAAATTAAAAAGCCCTTTTGGTGTAGTAACAGAAGAAGAATCATTTCAACCAGAAGAAGGTAGAAAGTCTTCAAAAGGTGATCCAATATCTAAACCAAAGCCAAAGCCAGATCCAGGTATAAAATCATCTGCGCCTGCAGCACCTGTAGTTAGTCCACCAAAAGTAGATCCACCAAAAGCAGATCCACCAAAAGTAGATCCACCAAAAGCAGATCCAACTGGAGTAGGCGGACCAAAGTCAGAATCTCCTTCAATTTCATCAGAGTCTTCAACTTCATCAGTAGCTTCAAAGGCTCCTCCAACAACTACAAAAGCTCCTACATCTGAATCACCTGCAAATAAATTAAATGAAATAACGCAGCAGTCTACAAATAGATCACAAGGAGCACAAATTGCTCAAACAAGATCTGGTCAAGGTTCTGTAATACAAGAGAGTATGGGCCAACCACAAGAAGGGTCTTCAAGTTTTAGCAGTGAAAATGAAAAAGCGAATTTTAATACTGGATCATCAAGTAATAAAGCATCTCAAGTAGCAACCACTATGAGTAATGCTAGAAATAACGCTAGCACTCAACAATCACAGACTCAAAACATAATAACACCTACTTCAGGGTTTTTTAGTGGACAAATGGGTGTAAATCCAAACACTACTTCTGGCGTTGGAAATGATATTAAAAATACAACTGGATATTCGAAGCAGATAGAAGCTGCTAATCAAAATACTAAACAACAAGCTATTGATAATTTAGCAAAAAACCCAAATGCACAAACTCCAGGAGCTAAACCACCATCACAAGAAGAGATTATGACAAACCCTATTAAACAGCCTCCAGTTACTTCTCCACCACCGCCACCGCCACCGGTTCAAGGTCAAAATAATTGTGGTAATGCATCTTCTAGTAGAGAGGCTCAATTTTTAAATAACGCTATGCCTATGTTTAGCACTATGAAATCAATGGGTCCTAATAAAGCTTTACAAGGAGAACAGCATAAATTACCAGAACATTTAAAGAAAGCTATTTATAAATCACCAGGCATGTACGATAATGTGTAAAAGTAATAAAACAATACGTGATTATATATTAAAGAAATATTACAAATAATAAAAAACAAAATTATGCCAAGTTACGGACAAAAACAAAAGCCAGCAGGTAAAAAACTATCATGTGGTTGCAAGCCTTTAGGCACTAGAGTTATGAAGTCTAATAATTCTACTATTACACCTACATTAACAAAAATTGATAATATAGAGTATAAAGGTAATCCAGTTTTACTAGCTCAAAGATGAATAGCTTAGAAGATTTAAAGTTGTATTGTTTAAATATAACATCAGCTACAGTTGTTAGTCTGGGGTGGTTAGAGCCTATACTATCTGTATTACTATTGCTAACAACATTAGGTTATACTGCTCACAAGTGGTACTTATTAAAAGATAAAAAATAATGGCAATAACATATAAATGGACAATAAACCAAATGAACGCACATATTGAAGCTGAAGGCCAAGATAATGTGATTTTTAATGTTCATTGGGTATACACTGGATCAGAAGAATCTGGAGGTAAAACTTATACAGCAAATAACATAGGATCTGAGCAGTTCACATATATAGCTGGAAATACTTTTGTGCCTTATGAAAACACTGAAGCTTTTGAAAACGTTGTTATAGGTTGGCTAGAAGCTGCTTTAGATATGGACTCTATAAAAGCTAGTATAAATGCTGATATACAAAAACAAATAACGCCAGTGAACGAAGATTTGTATTTTACTTGGCAAAATTCTATTGAACCATGAGAGATATTAAAGAGATTATTATACATTGCTCAGCTACTAGAGAAGGACAAGATGTACCAGTTGAAACAATAAGAGATTGGCATGTTAACTCTCGTGGATGGAGCGACATTGGCTATCATTTCTACGTAGAACTAGATGGAACTATTAAAAAAGGTAGAAATATAGATCGTATCGGAGCTCATTGTAAGTCGCATAATAGAGGTAGCATAGGAATATGTTATTGTGGAGGCGTTGAGGCAGATGGTAAGACTCCGAAAGATACTAGAACACTAGATCAAAAAGAAAGTCTGTTACATGTCCTTAAAACATTAAAGGCTATGTATCCAGATGCTATTATTTATTCACACAATGAGTTTGCTAACAAAGCATGCCCATCATTTAATGCAACAGAGGAGTATGAAAATATCTGAGAACACTGAGTTTAAAATTGATATAAAAACTGTAATTGGGATAATAATGTTAACTACAACTCTAGTTGGCATGTATTATAAATTACAAGAAGACATAGCGGAAGCTAAAGTATTACCACCAACTGAAGTTACTCGTTTAGAATATGAGTTAAAAGAAAAATGGAACGAAGATATGATAATAGATTTAAAAGAAAGAGTTGATATGCTTGAACAAGTTGACGATGTTGCTTTTGAAGAATTAGGTGTATTATCTACTTTAATAAAAGATGGTACAGAAAGTGACGGTAAGCTAGAAGAACTTAACAGACAGTTAGAAGAGTTAAAGAAAAATAAACCTCAAACTAGAGTTATAGTAAAAGAAGTTAAAGTAGATAAAAAAGGTAGAAAGCTATAATGAAGGAGGTATTAGACTTAGTAAGAGAATTTGGACTATCACTGGTAGTAGCTGTTGCTGCGTCATATGCTTTGTATAAGTTTTTCTTTTTTAGTATTAGAGAGGTTAAAGCAACATTTGAAAAAAGGCATGAGACTATGGCTAAGAATATGGAGGAAGTTAAAGTAAGTTTAGCTGAGGTTAAGTCTGATTTAAAAGTGTTAGTAGAGTTTTTAAAATCTTATAAAAATTAAATTGTATGAAAGATATATCTCCACTAGCAAGAATAAGAAAAACAACCAAAGGTAAAGGTAGAAATTTTTTATCTATAAAAGAAGGTGCTGGCATGACTAAAGCTGGTAGAGAAAAATATAAAAAACAAAATCCAGGTAGCACTTTATCCGCACCTGTTACTGGAAAAGTTAAACCTGGTAGTAAAGCTGCCAAAAGAAGAAAATCATTTTGTGCTAGATCAAAAGGCTGGACCGGAGAAAGAGGTAAAGCAGCAAGAGCAAGATGGAAATGTTAATATTATGGGAAAATTTAAACTAAAATCACCTTATAAACTCGATCCAGTTCCAAGATACGAAGTGCCTTTTCAGCCAGATAACATTAACGACGAAAGTGGTCTTGTTGCTAAAGCAAATAAAAATGGCACAATGATAGTTAATAAAAATATATCTAAAAATGATCCAATTAGAAAAGAGGCAGAGTCTCATGAAGATCACCATATTAAAGATATTATGGATGGCAAATTAGATTATGACGAAGATAAGGTTTATGAAACTATAAGTACTGGAAAAGTTAAAGAACATTCAAGAGAAGATTTTAATGAAAGCGATAAAAATTTAGCTTGGGAAAAAGATGCTTACAAGGCCGGTGAAAATTTAGAAGAAAAAGATATGAGGCCAAAACCTAATAAACTTTCTGGACCACCTAATATGTATGAGCAAGACACTCCTTTAGCTTTTCAAAAAATAGGATCAAGACATAAGGCTGGCAGAACATCAGATGAAAATAAAATATCTCACACTGAAAGATTTGGGCCATCTATGGAAAAGCCTAATAGAGCTGGTAGATCTAAAAAATCTGGAGTACTAAATGGCAAGTTTAGTAATTTTTATGCTACAGGACCAAACTTGTGGAAAGGGCCTTCAGCTATAACAGACAAACCTTCTGGAGTTGATTCTAATACTGATATGAGTGGTAATCCTGAAAGCGATCCAACTAAATCACCATACGAAGGTGATCAAATAAGATTTGACAATATTAATAATAAATTTTTTGGTACAAAGACAGCTGGCGCAACAGCACAAGTAGGTACAGGTGACTTGTATGAAATTAAAGGTGGTAAATTCCAAGGTGATTTAACAGCTGATATGGAAGTAGGTGATAATAAAATAAACTACAATCAATATTTAAGTTCTGACATGAGAAAACTCCAAAAAGCTAAAGAACAATTCATGAAAGACCAAAAACCAATGAGCGTTAAAGGAGCAAAGTTTTCAGGTAAAGGAAAAAAAGGTAATCAAATAAAATACATACGTACACCAGACTCTCCTGACTTTGATCCTAGTTTAACTACTAAAGAAAACATGATGAAGCAAATATTTACTGCTGAATATTATGATCAAGACGGAACACTTACTAATTCAGCTAAACCTTTAACACTAGCCGAAATGAACTCTGTTGCTAGAGGTCAAATATTTAGTGATAACACAGCGCAGAAAAATAAGGCTTTTTTAGAAAGTGATACATATGGAAATTTTGCAAATAAATATAAAACAATTTTTAGAAAATAATGGCTGAAAAGAAAACATTTAAAGAAACTAAAGTAGGTGCATTTTTAGCTAGTAAAGCGCCTAAGGTATTGCAAGCACTTGGAGATGTGTTACCTAATCAAGGAACACTTGGTGTAGTAAAAAATCTTATATCAAGTGATAATAAGATTAAGGCAGTTGATAAAGAACAAGCTATGAAACTAATAGAGCAAGATATAGCTGAAATGAAAGAAGTATCTAGCAGGTGGAGATCAGATATGAAATCTGACTCTTGGTTAAGTAAAAACACTAGACCATTAGCTTTAGTATTCTTAACTGGATCAGCTGTATTTATGATGGCAATAGATTCTTTCCACTTACAATTTCAAGTTGATGAAGCTTGGATTAACTTATTAAAAACATTACTGGTAACAGTTTATGTAGCATACTTCGGAAGTCGTGGTGCTGAAAAAATTACAAAAATAAATAAATAAAAATGCGAGGATTAATAGGAAACACGGCTTCAGAGCCTAGAGTTTTTGGACACGACGCTATACCTGTAGTTATAGGCGCTGTAAATACTACTTGGTCAGTAGATGGAGGAGTTTCTGCTTTAATAGGTGGAGGTACAGGTTACACAGCTGGAACTGGAGTTGCTACAACATCAAGTGCTTCTGGTACTGGATTAACTGTAAACACTGTTGTCAGCGGTGGTGTTGTTACTTCATTTACAGTAAATGCTGTAGGATCGGGTTATGTTGTCGGAGAGACAATAACAATTTCTAGTGGCACAACAAATGCTACTTTTAAAATAACAAACATAGATATACCAAACACAGAAGAAAGAGGTTGTGTACTTCTTCATGTTTCTAATTCTAGTGCAGAAGTTGGCTTAATAATGGAATCAGGTAATCCTATAACTGTAAGAGTTAAAGCTGAAGATGTAGTAGGACATCAATGCCCACTGTTAGTTAAAAGAGTTACAGCAGGAGCTGATTTAGTAGCTGTATATTAAAAAAATTGGGTGGAGAAAGTTTGGAACCGTACAGCACTTTTAATCCAAAAGAGTGCGAAGGCGGGTTTGGAATCCAGATGAGTATCCTCCCATTCATATTTAAAATCAAATAAAATCAAATAAAATGAGTAAAAAAGCAAAAAATGGTACTATAACAGACAGTGAACTTAAAATAGTACGAGATCAGCAAGATAAAATAAATAGAATACTTGCTGAAATAGGATACCAAGAATCTAAAAAACATTCTTTATTACATGATCTAGCTCAATCTAATGAGTATGTAGATGCTACTAAAAAAGAATTAGAAGAAAAATATGGTTCTATAAATATAAATTTAACTGACGGTAGTTGGCAAAGAGTAGAAGATAATGTCGAAAATAAGAAAGATTAGTATAGGAGCTGACTATAAGAATGATGCAATGCATTATTCTACTGGTCAAGAAGTATACGGTGGTCATACTATTAGCGATATATTATTTCAAGAAAAAGATAACTCTTATAATATATTTATAAAAAAGAACAAAGAAGTTTTACCTTGGAAAAAGTTTAATTCTAATATGGCTGTATCTGTTGAGTACGATTTAGAATATTAATGAAAAGCTTATATAACTTTATTATTAAACCTTTTGAAGAAAGATATAATAATGTAAAAAAAATTAATAATAAATCGTTAATACTTAACACTAGTATTATAGATCATAGTTTTGTAAGTAAAAAAGCTGTAGTAGTTTCTACTCCTGCAGCTTATAATACTAAAATAAATGTAGGTGATAAAGTATATGTTCATCATAATATATTTAGACGGTGGCATGATCAAAAAGGAGTAGAAAGAAATAGTTCAGGTTATTTTAAAGATGATCTATATTTTGCGTCTCCTGATCAAATATATATGTTTAATTTAAAACCTCATTTAAATTATTGCTTTGTAAAACCAATAAAAAATAAAAGTATTTTAATAAACAGAATAGAGCAACCTAACGTTGGTATAGTAAAATATACTAATAATACCTTAGAAGCGCTAGGAATAACGCCTGGTACGCTTGTTACGTTTACGCCTAACTCTGAGTTTGAATTTATTGTAGAAGGCGAACGACTTTATTGTATGAAATCTAATAATATAGCTTTAATAAATGAATACGAAGGAAACGAAGAAGAAAATAATCCAAGCTGGGCAAAAGGCAGTTGAGGAACTTATTAAGGTGGCAAAAGAAAAGATTGTTGACTCAGACGACGATGTAAGCGCTGACAGATTAAAGAATGCTGCCGCAACAAAGAAACTAGCTATATTTGATGCTTTTGAAATATTAAGCAGAATACAAGAGGAAGAAGATATATTAAATGAAAAGCCAAAAGAAGTTAAAGTAGAAAAAACTTTTAAAGGTTTTGCGGAAGGGAGAAGTAAGTGAGTTACGAACAAACCCTTTGGAAAGAAGTCAAAGACGTTGTAAACAGTAAAATATTATCCAAAAACAATAGGTTTAAAAAATGGGAATATGGATACAACGTTGAGTATGATTTTATAGTGATAAGTAAAACTGGAAAAATTGGACAAATCATTGAAATACAGAATCTCAGGATTGCTTTACCAGCAGCAGATGAACCGTTTAAACGAAGTAAAGAAAAAGCGGAACAATATTGGGAAAGACAAGAGTACCCAAAAGAATTAAAAAGAATTAAAAGCAGGTTTGACTGGGAGGAATACCCAGCTGAATTTAAAGAAAAGTGGTATGATTATATCGACGAAGAATTCAAAAGAAGAGAACAAGGTTACTGGTTTCATAATAACAATGTTCCTACTTATATTACTGGTACACATTACATGTACTTGCAGTGGTCAAAAATTGACATTGGAGCGCCAGAGTATAGAGAGTCAAATAGATTATTCTTTATATTTTGGGAAGCATGTAAGGCAGATAATAGATGTTACGGAATGTGCTACCTTAAGAACAGACGATCTGGATTTTCATTTATGTCCTCGGCCGAACTTGTTAACCAAGCGACAATATCAAGTGATGCCAGATTCGGTATACTCTCTAAATCTGGAGCAGATGCTAAAAAAATGTTTACAGATAAAGTCGTACCAATATCCGTTAACTATCCGTTTTTCTTCAAACCGATCCAGGACGGTATGGATCGTCCTAAAACAGAACTTGCATACAGAGTTCCAGCTTCGAAGCTTACTAGAAGGAAGCTTGAGAGCAATGAAC